>Ga0209701_10001200_pt1 | contig 16348 bp, 13 predicted proteins | sample CZO8metaG_4_FD_188356 | JGI IMG/M metagenome (GOLD analysis project Ga0209701, IMG submission 188356) | Vadose zone soil microbial communities from the Eel River Critical Zone Observatory, Northern California, USA - CZOApr15con2H3.8 metaG... | ecosystem: Environmental > Terrestrial > Soil >...
GCCGATGCCTGCGGCCATGACGTGCGAGGACTCGGACATCAGGATGGTGTAGCCGTCGGCGGGCTGCCGCGCGACGAACTCGCGCGCGATGTTGCCTCCCGCGCCGGGCTTGTTTTCGACGACCAACGGCTGACCGAGCACTGGCTGCAGGCGCTCCGACAGAAGACGAGAAAGGTAGTCCGGCGACCCACCCGGCGGCAACGGCACGACAAACCGGATCGGTCGGCTTGGCCAAGCGCCGCTTTGGGCTGCTGATTCGCCGGCGGCGAGCGCCAGGACGGCGCTCGACACCAACACAATCAGAGTTCGCGCCGGTGGCATTTCCTTCTCCGCTCGACTGATCTAACCCGCCGTTCAGCGCTTCTGGCTCGCGCTCGAAGCGCTCAGGTTCGTGTCGTATCCCGGGGCCACGCGCACATCGACTACGCACACCGCCCCGCCGCGCACCGCCTGGATGCCTTTCTCGATCGCGGAACGCAGTTCCGCCGCCTTCGTGATCGGGCCGATGCCCTCGGCGCCCTGCGCGCGCGCCATCATCGCTAGGTCGATGTCCGGCCCGCTGATGCGCTGGCCGATCCAGCGGTTCTCGACCGGTCGTGAGCGCTCCTTCGCGACGCGCTCCTGGTGCAGCTCGTCGTTGAAGAACGAGCGGTTGTTGGCAAGAAGGATGAGGCACGGAATGCCGTAGTGCGTTGCGGTCCACAGCGCCGTCGCCCCCATCAGGAAGTCGCCATCGCCCATGATCGCCACCGCAAGCCGGCCGCTTCCCTTCAACGCGAGCGCTGCGCCGACGGTGATGCCGGGGCCCGCGCCGACGCCGCCTCCGCCCTCGGAGCCGATGTAATCGAGCGGATGCCGGAAATGGCGGTAGGCCCCGTTCCAGCCGAGCGGCAGCCGGGTGATGCAGACGTCCATACCCTTCGTCGCCGCGTTCAACGCATCGGCGAGCGTGCGGATCGACACCACGTCGGGCGCCGGAGCCGGAAGCGGCGCCGGTTTCGAGCTTGTCGGGGCGGGGCGCGCCTTCACGGCGTCGAGGAGGAGCGGAACCGCCGCTTCCGGCTCGCACATCATGTACAGGTCTACGGGAGGCAGGCCCTGGTAATCCATGCTCCAGCCGCGGTGCAGGTGCGCGTCGGGCGAGACCTGGATGACCTTCGCGCCGACCGGGTCAGCGCCCCACGCCTGCTTGAGCACTCCGGCGGGATCGATCCAGTCGAGCGCGAGCACCACATCCGCCTCGCGCAGCAGCTTCGCCGTGTCGGGCGAAAGAAAGGTCGCCGGCGGCGCGGCGTGCAGCGGATGGTCGGTCGGAAAAGCCGCCCCGAGCTTAATGTCGGTCAAGACTCGCGCCTGCAGCTTCTCCGCGAGCGCGACGCGTTGCTTCCAGGCCGATTCGCTTCTCGACGCCCGGCCGGCGAGGATCACCGGATGCTTCGCACCCGATAGAAGCTTCGCCGCGGCGTCGACCAAGTGCGCGGCCGGCAGCACGGGATCGGGCGCGCGATGGCGCGTCACGTCCGGAAGCGGCGGAAGCGCGCCGATCTTCGCCTCTTGCAGCGCCGCGTCGAGGTTGATGTAAGTCGGGCCGCGCGGCGCAGTGTTGGCGAGCTGCGCCGCGCGCAGGATGGCTTCGTACGCGGCGGGGACCGAGGCCGGTTGGTTGTCCCATTTGGTGTAATCGCGGACGAGCGCGCCCTGGTCCGACGCTGTGTGGATCCAGTCGATCCAGGGACGCCGCTTGGCGGCGTCCCACGGCCCGGTCGCGCCCAGTATCAGCATCGGTATGCGGTCGCACCAGGCGTTGAAGATCGCCATGCTCGCGTGCATGAGGCCGACGTTCGAATGCACCACCGCGCCCATCATCGTGCCGGAGGTTTTCGCGTAGCCTTGCGCGATCGCCACGGCGGACTCCTCGTGCAGGCACAGCAGCATCTGCGGGCGCGTGTTGCCGAGGTAGTTGACGATGCTGTCGTGCAGCCCGCGGTAGCTCGCCCCCGGATTGAGCGCGAGGTAGGGGATGTCGAGCGCGCGCAGCATCGCGGCGATAGCGTCGCTGCCCCAGATCTCCTTTTGCTCGGGACTGGCGACCGGCGACTCGGCGCGCACGGCGGGGGCGAAGCTTTCCTTGGCGTTCATATGCGTCTCGCGGTTATCGTGAGGCGGAGCGGTCGATCATAGCTTGCTTGAGATTGATCGCGCAATCAGCTGCGCGGCGCGGCGAGCGTTCCTACCGCGGCGAAGAGCGCTTCGACCGACTCGCGCGAAAGATTGCGCGTGATGAATACGATGCGCGAGCGTCGATCCGTGCCCGACCAGGCTTCGAGCGTGACCGGCGGGTGAAACACATGCTGCGCCCCCTGCACCACGACCGGGCCGGGCTCTCCCGCGACATGGACGAGGCCTTTCACGCGCAACAGATCGGGTCCGCGCAGCGAGGTCAGGACCTGCACGGCGGCGGAGAACGTGTCCCAGGTGAAGGGTTTATCGAACCATAGGCAGAACGAGCGGATCGAAGCGTCGTGCGCTCCGGCGCGAACGCGCTCCCCGAGGTACGCCCCTTCGGGACGCGCCTCACCCGAGGGCGCGAGCCAGCGATCGAGGTCCCGGGGCGTCGCGCGCGTGCTCCTCGGTCCGACGTCACGAAGGAACGCCACGTCCACTTCACCGTTGATCGCAACCGTGCGCGCGGCATAGGGATTCATCCGCTGCAGCCGTTCTTCGAGCGTGGCGACAGCTGCCGGAGGCGCAATGTCGCTCTTGGTTATGACGATGCGGTCGGCGACCGCGGCCTGCTTCGCGGCCTCGGGCGTGTCGTCGAGATTTTGCAGGCCGTTCACCGCGTCCACCAGCGTCACCACGCAATCGAGCCGGTACTGCGCGCCCAGCATCCCGTCGGTCTGCAGCGTGTGCAGCACCGGCACCGGATCGGCAAGCCCGGTGGTCTCGACGAAGACGCGGTCGAAGTCGATCACTTCGCCCGCGCGGCGTTTGATGAAAAGCTCGCGCAGCGTCTCCTGCAGGTCGGTGCGCACCGTGCAGCACAGGCACCCGTTGGAGAGCAGCGTCATCTGCTCCGAAGACGATGCGACCAGCTCATGGTCGATGCCGACTTCACCGAACTCGTTGATAATCACTGCCGCCCGGTTCATGCCGGGATCGCGCAAGAGGCGCTTGAGCAGCGTCGTCTTGCCGCTGCCGAGAAATCCGGTGATCAGGCTGACCGGAAGCTTTCCCGCCAGGGAATCGCGCGTCGGCGCCGGGTTCTGCATCAAATCGTCATCTCGAGAACATACAAGCCGCCCGCGAAGCGATCCACGGTGAACACCAGCCGGCGGTCGTCCACGTAGACGTCGTTCAGCTGTATCGACCCTACGTGCGAGAGCCTGGGCGCGGGGGGCACGAAGTAGGCGATCTCCTGCGGCTGGTAGGGGTTGCTCACATCGAAGGCCCGCACGCCGCCGCCGAAAAACGTCCCGACGATGACGCTGTCCGAGCGCCACGAGCCCGGCACGGGAAGGTTCTCGTGCAGGTTGTGCGCCCCGAAGCGCCCGCCGTTCTTGGCAAAGGTCTCAACCGGCGGCATCGGAAAAGTGCTGATCGGAACGGGGTTCGTCTCGAGGCGCGCGTCCACAACCCACACGAGCTTCGGCCAATCCTTGCCGTCGCTATAGACGCATTCGTCGCTGACGATGAGGAGCTCGCGCTCGAAAAGCGGGAGCACCGTGTGAGTAAAACCGGTGTAAGGCGGCGAATAACGCCAGTGCGCCACGAGCTTGGGGCGGGATTTGTCCGAGATGTCGAGGATCACGGCGCCGCCCGAGATGTAGCCGACGTAGGCGCGATCGGGCCGCTGGGGAAAGACGTTGGTGTTGTGCGCGCGAAATCCCGAATCGAACTTTGCGTGGCGCGCCGGGGGCGGTACGTTGTCGCCCACGCGCGTTCCGGGGAGCCACCAGCGCCCGACCTCAGCGGGTTTGGAGGGGTTGCGAACGTCCACGATGCGGTAGAACTGGTCGTCAGACGGATGGGTAGGCTGAAAGTCCGGCGCGCCGCTCGCCATGTGGATGAACTCGCCGTCCACGAACCACACGGCGTGCACGCCGCGCGAGTGCGGGCCCGAAGCGTCGAAGTGTGAAATCAGCTTCGGCTTTTCCGGCGTGCTGATGTCGAAGAGGTCGAACCCCGCGGGCCTCATTCCCGCGGCGCTCGCCTGGTAGGCCACCGCCATGGTGTCGCCGACTACGTCGAGCGAGTTGGACCGGACCTTGGCGTGGGGCAGCTCGGTCTGGACTACGACTTGCGGCTTCTTCGGATCGGTGACGTCCACCGCGGTGAAATTCTTCGGCGCGGACTCGTGCGCGAGCCACAGAATCCTTCGCCCGTCGCGCGCGAGCTGCATGCCCATTCCTTCGCCGATGCCGCCGAAGCCGTGCAGCTCGTGATGAGAGAGGAGTTTCATATTGAGCGCCAGCGTCTGATCGGGACGGGCGCCTATTCCTTGAAGCGTCGAGGCCATTCTGGTTCCTGTCGAGTGAGCCGGGCGTGCTCGGCGAAAACCCAATAGTAACGCCTCGCGCCCGCCGCTGACACCGGCACCGGACCGATTCGGGTACACTTTTCCGAACGCAGCTCAACGATTTGATCAGTGGAGGAAACCATGCGCAAGCTGTTCGTCCTTGCTTTCGGGTTAGCTGCGGCGCTGCTTGCATGCGGCTCGTTCGCCCAGACGTATCCGGTGAAGCCGGTCAAGCTCGTCGTAACCTACCCGCCCGGGGGCAGCTCGGACCTGATGGCGCGAGTCTTCGGCCAGAAGCTCGGCGAAGTCTGGGGGCAGACCGTGATCATCGAGAGCAAGCCCGGCGCAGCGGGATCGATCGGAATGGATTTCGCCGCGAAGCAGGCGCCCGACGGCTACAGCTTCGTGATCGGCAACATCGGGCCGGCGGCGGTCAACCCGTTGCTCTCGAAAGTGCCCTACGACGTCGAGCGCGATTTTGTCGCGATATCGCTCATTTCGACGGGCCCCAACATTCTCATCGTCAACCCGAACGTGCCGGCCAAGTCGCTGCGCGAGCTGACCGACCACGCAAAATCAAGCGCCGGCAAGCTCAACTACGGCACGAGCGGCCCGGGGAGCATTTCGCACCTCGCCGGCGCAATGTACACGAACCTCACCGGAGTCAAGGCCACCGAGGTCCCCTACAAGGGCGGCATCCTCGGTGTGCAGGATCTGGTCGCGGGACACATCCAGTACATCTTCTCCGATTCCCTGCCGGCGATGCAGTTCATCAAGGCAGGCAGGGCGCGGCCGCTGTGCGTCACCGGCGCAGAGCGCAGCCCCATCATGCCCGAGCTTCCGCCTTGCGCGGAATCCGTCCCGGGCCTCGTCGCAGTAAACTGGTGGGGCGTATTCATGCCCGCCGGAACGCCCAGGGCGATCACCGAGAAGTTCCACGCCGACCTCGTCAAGGTGTTACAGGACGCGGAGGTCAGGAAGAAATTCGCCGATCTAGGGGTGGAAGCGATCCACAGCACGCCCGAGCAGTTCGTTGCGTTCATGAAATCCGAGACGGCGAAATACGCGAAACTCATCAAGGAAGCCGGAATCAAGGTCGAGTAAATGCCGGTTTCAACTGCTTGAACGGCCAGTATGTCCGCGTCTCCTCGAACTCGGTCTGCCGTAGGCGCCCGAGGCGACCGGGCTTGTCGGGAATTCCCGACGGCAACTGTAGGTAATACCCTTTAGATTTAGATCCCCCGATCCGCCGCAGTTCTGAGATGTAGTCAAGGCGAGCTGAAGCGGAGACAATACGCTCTCCGGCAGTTGGACGTGCAGCAGCCGGGCGGCGTGTTCCCTAGCCGTGCAAGAAGCGGGGAACGGACCAGGATGGGGACGCTGGATCTCAAGGGAGGAATTCGATGTCCCAACCCAAGCAAATGCCGATGGTGCGCTGGTATGATCCGCTCCAGCTCATCCGTACCGGAATCGATGTCGCGGCTTCGACCTTGTTCGGCCGGCACAGCGATTTCCGGCTGCTTGAAGCTCTCGCCGCACCCGAGATCCGTGTCGACGACTATCGAAACGTCGGCGCGGACCAGTCCCTTTGGATCGACTACGTAGCGGACGCCGGCGACGGATGGAACTCCACCTACGCCATCGCCAGCGCGCTCGCGCAGCCCGCACTAACGTTCAAGGACGACCAGGGCAACAGCCACCAAACGAAGCGGGGCTCAATCCTGGTTTTCGGGGGCGACGAAGTCTATCCTGTGGCAAGCCGCACCGAATATAGACAGCGGTTGGTCGAGCCCTACGAGGCCGCGCTTCGCACGACCGTTCCGCCACACCCGTCGGTTTATGCCATCCCGGGCAATCACGATTGGTACGACAGTCTGGTGTCCTTCACCAGGCTGTTTTGCTCCGGAAGGTGGTTTGCCGGATGGAAAACCAAGCAGACCCGTAGCTACTTTGCGGCAAAACTTCCCCGCGGCTGGTGGCTGATCGGCACCGACGTGCAGCTCGGTTCGGATCTTGACCAGCGGCAGGTCGGGTACTTCGAGTCGGTGGCCAAGGAAATGGGGCCGGACGATCGCGTGATTCTCTGCAATGCGGAGCCGCACTGGATCTACGCCCAGACGTATGGGCAAATCGATTCCGACTACAACGAAAATAACCTGGCGTTCCTTGAAAGAAAGCTTGGAAGGGAGGTCGTGGTGTTCCTGGCAGGGGATTTGCACCATTACCGGCGGCACGAAGATCCGCAGGGCAAGCAAAAAATAACCGCGGGCGGCGGCGGGGCCTTCCTGCACCCCACCCATGGACTGGACGTGTCGACGCTTGCGAACGGCTTCGAGCTCAAGAAGAGTTTTCCCGATCCGAAAACGTCGCGCTCGCTCGCTTGGCGGAATCTGTTTTTTCCTTTTCTGAATCTCTCGTTCGGGGCATTCACCGGCGTGCTCTACATGCTTACGGCGTGGTCCGTGATGATCGATCTCACCCGCTACGGACTCGGCCAGTTCCGGGAAGCGCTGCGCGTCGCGTTCAAGGCCGCGCTCAGCTCCCCGGTCGCGGCGTTTTGGGTCGTCGCCGTGTTCCTCGCGTTTTGGCTGTTTACCGATACTCACTCGCGGCGCTACCGGTTCGTGGCGGGCACCGTCCACGGCTTGGCGCATTTGCTCGCTGTGTTTCTGATCGGCTGGGGCGCGACCCGATTCGCCGATACGCTCGGCTTCCCGTTCGGCGATACGTTCCACCTTTTGCTGTCCGGCATCTTCATTCTGACTGCAGGTTGGGTGATCGGCTCGTTCATAGCGGGAATCTACCTCCTCGTATCGATCAACGTCTTCGGTCGCCACTCCGAGGAGGCATTTTCATCGCTCGCGATAGAAGACTGGAAAAATTTCCTCAGAATGAAGATCGACCCCCAGGGCAACCTGACCCTTTACCCCGTAGGAATTCGCCGCGTGCCGCGCAAGTGGAGAGCACGCGACGGCGGCGTCGGACCGGAGATGGTTCCCTCGGACCCCAGGGCGACGGGTCCGGAGCTGATCGAATCGCCCGTCTTGATTCGCAAATGAGGCGCAGTCCCGGCAGCGCAAACCGGCGCAAATACGCCCAACACGCGGTATGACGTTTAGAGCGAAGCCGATCCCGGTTTTCCGAATCAGCGGGCTGAGGGGAGTGGATTCCAGATGACGTATGACTACGAGGTCGTGGTGATAGGCAGCGGTTTTGGCGGGGGCGTCCTGGCCTGCCGCACGTCGAAGGCGTGGCCGAACAGGGTCCTGGTCCTCGAACGCGGAAAGCGCTATCCCATGGGCTCGTTCCCGCGCACGCCGCACGACATGGCGCACAATTTCTGGAACCTCCCGGACGAAGATAGGGCGCGTCCGAAACACGTCTCGGAGGACGAATCGCACGGGATGTTCGACATCCGCAACTTTCGCGGAATGAATGCGGTCGTCTGCGCCGGGTACGGCGGCGGATCGTTGATCTATGCGAACGTCTTTATGCGCCCGCCGGAGGCGGTGTTCGCCGAGGGCTGGCCCAAGTCGATCACCAAGTCCGGCCTGGAGCCCTACTACCAGGTCGCCAAGACGGTGCTCGGGGCCCGGCCGATCCCCCAAAACGGAGACCCGCGCCGGCGTGTGGTGCGCGCGGAGCTGTTCCGGGAGGTCGCCCGAAAAGAAGGCCGGGACTCGCAGCTCTGCGACATCAACGTCTTCTTCGGCAACGATTTCGACAAGCCCACGCCGATCGGCGTCCAGGAAAAAAACCGCTACGGGGCGCTGCAGACCTCGTGCGTGTATTGCGGCGAATGCGACGTCGGGTGCAACACGCATTCGAAAAACACCGTGGATCTGAATTATCTGTTCGTCGCAGAACATCGCTACGGTGCCCGGATCCTGACCGAGCACCTGGCCGAACGGATCGTGCCGTTGAATGCCGCCGGGCAGGACGACGCCGGCGCCGATGGCGGCAATGGGTACCGGGTCTATTACCGTGACCTGAACGGCGGACAAGAGACATCGGCGAGCGCCCGCCGCGTCGTGGTTTCCGCCGGCACCTTGGGCTCCAACGAGCTGCTGCTGCGCTGTCGGGACGTCTTCAGGACCCTGCCCAGGCTCAACGACAATCTGGGCAAGCGTTTCTCCGGCAACGGCGACTTTTTGTCTTTCGTGATCGAGGGCGATCAGCCCGCCGATCCCAACTATGGTCCGGTCATCACGCAACGGACCGACTTCAATCTGTTCAGCGATTTCGACAGGCGGCGCGCTTTTCTGCTGGAGGACGCAAGCTATCCGGCGTTCGCAGCCTGGATGGTGGAGGGGATGCGGCCTCGCGTGTCGCACCTTGCCGCGATCTGGAAAGCGGTCAAGGACGGGCTGCGCCGTCTCTTGTCGGGCTCTTCCATGGAGCGTATCGGGTTCGCGATGGGCGACATCCTGGGCGGGGACATGTCCTACTCCAGCAGCGTGCTGCTGTGCATGGGACTGGACAACGCCAAGGGCGTCGCCGGGCTCGACGCCGCCGGCTATCTCGAGATCGACTGGCCGCGGAAGGAGAACATGCCGCTGTACGAGGCCATACTCGACGCGGGCGAGCGTTTCCGCCACCAGGTGGGCGCCAAGGCCTTCGTGCCCATGCCCAACTGGTGGTGGCCGTTCCGCCAGAACATCACCGTGCATCCGCTCGGCGGCTGCCGGCTGGCGGACAGTCCGGCAGAAGGCCTGACCAGCGCCCAGCCGCAAGAGATGGGGCAGGTATTCAGCTACAAGGGCTTGTACGTGGCGGACGGGTCGATTGTGCCGACTGCCCTGGGAGCCAACCCCATAGCCACGATCTCGGCGCTCTCCGAGCGCGTGGCCGAGGGAATTACTGGCGTAAAGCCCGGCCCCGACTTATAGATACCCAGAGCGATCCCGTGCGATTTTCGCCGCGGCCGTAAAAAACGATGGGAGTGGGAGGAGAACGAGTGCTCAAAGAAAGAGTGATACCGTTTCGGGCGGGCGACGGTTTCCAGTGCAATCTCATCCACGTTCAGGGCGAGCGGCCCCCGACCCGGGGACCGGTGTTGCTGGTGCACGGAGCGGGTGTGCGGGCCAACATCTTCCGCGCGCCCGTCAAGACTACCCTGGTCGACACGCTCGTTGAGCGCGGCTACGACGTGTGGCTCGAAAACTGGCGTGCCAGCATCGATTTGCCGCCCAATCGCTGGACGCTCGATCAAGCCGCCGTCTATGACCACCCCGTGGCAGTTAAGACGGTGTTGCGGGAGACTGGCGCGACCGAGATGAAGGCCGTGATTCACTGTCAGGGCTCGACGAGCTTCATGATGAGCGCGGTCGCCGGCCTAGTGCCGCAAGTGAAGACCATCGTCAGCAACGCCGTCTCGCTGCACCCGGGCATTCCGTGGATAGAGCGCGTCAAGAGCTTCATTGCCTTGCCCATCGTCTCCGCGCTCACGCCGTTTCTCAATCCGCAGTGGGGGCTGCGCGCCGACTGGGTGGTGCCAAAATTGATCGACGGGCTGGTGAAGCTCACCCACCACGAATGCGACAACCCCGTGTGCAAGCACGCAAGCTTCACCTACGGCACCGGCTTTCCGGTGCTTTGGCGGCACGAGAACCTCAACTCCGAGACGCACGAGTGGCTCAAGCAGGAATTTGCGCACGTGCCGATGAGTTTCTTTAAACAGATGGATCGCTGCGTGCGCAAGGGGCACCTTGTGTCTGTCGAGGGACTGCGGGAGCTACCACGCGATTTTGCCGCGCAGGCGCCGCGAACGGATGCGCGGTTCGCTTTTTTCGCCGGCGAGCGAAACATATGCTTTTTGCCCGAGAGCCAGGAGCGCACGCACGATTTTTTCCAGAAACAACGCAAGGATTACCACTCGCTGCACGTGCTGCCGGGTTACGGACACCTCGACGTGTTCATCGGCAAGGACGCGGCACGCGACGTGTTTCCCCTCATGCTGGAGGAACTGGACCGACCGAACTGAAGGAGGGAAGAAATGGGCATTCCGAGGAGACTCAAGGAGGAGCAGGGGCGTTTCGCTTTGGTGGACGGCATCCCGTTTCAGTTACCGGTGAGTACGGAGAAGTCGCCGGCGCTGATGGCGGCGTTCAGCATCAACGCCGACAAGGCCAAGGCACTGCTGCCGGGCAATGAGCTGCATCCGTTTCGCTTGTGGAAAAAGGGTCTGCTGGTGATCACAGTGATCGACTACCGGATCACAACCATCGGCAAGTACATCGAGTTCAGCATTGCCATCGCCTGTACTCATGGTAAGCGGCCCGCGCCGCGTTTGCTGCCCGGGATATTCATGAAGACCTTTGGTACCGGGCAATACGTCTACGATCTGCCGGTGAGCACGGAAATCTCGGTAAAGGGCGGCAAGGGCATCTGGGGCATGCCCAAGCATCGCGCAAGCCTCGACTTCTCGGACGGTGAGGATTGGGTCAGCAGCCAGTACGATCTCGACGGCCAGCTCGCCATGCGCGTCGACGTGAAGCGCCCTTCCATAACGCGCATCCCGATCAGCATGAGCGCGACCAACTACTGCCGGTTTCGCGGCATGCTGATGGCCTCCTATATCCACCTCGCCACACGATTTGGGCTGTCGCTGTTCAAGCGCGATTCGGCGCGACTCACGATCGGCGATCACCCGCGCCTGCGTCCGATCAAGGAGCTCGAGATCGATCCGCACCCCGTGTTCACCGCGTACTTTCCCTCGATTCAAGGCGTGCTCGACGATCACTTCGACTGCTGGTTTTTAAGCTACGACACGCCGCCGAAGTCGTACGGGGAGGGAATGGAAAGCGTTGTCAATCTCGGATTGTCGCAAGAATGGCCGGCGCCGCCGCGGCGCGACAGATCGAGCACGGTTTAAACAGGAGGAAAAAACGTGAAACGCACACTGCTTACGCTTAATCATGCCGTGCTGTTCTTGTGTACGTCCATGTATTTGGGGACGGGCGGGTCGCTGGTGCTGTTTTCGTTCCCGGTCGAGCCCAAGCTGACGCCGGACAACTATTACCTTCAGTTTGTCCCACAGGTGCAGGCGGCTACCCACTTCTTCACCTACATGACCATGCTCATGATCGCGCTCGCGATCGTGATGTCTATCTCGGAGTGGCGCACGAAACTGCGTTGGGTACCGATCGTCGTGCTGCTTGGAGTATTGGCCGCAACCGGTCTTACCATGTCGATGATTTTCCCGCTCAACGACGAGATGGCCAAGGGCATCACCGACAGTGCTCGGCTGCATGAAGTTCTCAGTCGATGGATGTCATTGAACCGGGTGCGGGTCGGCATCTGGGTTGTCCAGTGGGCCAGCATGATGGTGTGGTACGGTTACTGGGCCAAAAAGGCCAGGGAGGCGACATGAGTCTCGATACGTTATTGCGGCGGGCGCTGATCTTCATCGCCATCGTGACCGTGCTTAGCGGGGCGCTGCAGTTGTTCCTGCCCGATCTGGTCCTTCGGATATTGTCGGCGGAGACCACGGCGACCTCGGGGCATTTCTTCGCCACGGTCGGTATGTTTATGGTCGTCGTCGGCGGCCTGCTGTGGCAGGCCCTGCGCCAGCCGCAGCCGCCGCGCGTGGTGTTGCCGTGGATCGCGCTGCAGAAGCTCGCGGCGTCGGCGCTGGTCGTGCTCGGCGTGGCGCGTGGCCTGTTCGCCTGGCTGGCGCTCGGCGTCGCCGGGTTCGACCTGTTGTCGGGGCTGTTGGCGCTGTGGTATTGGCGCCGGCTTGCCGCCACGCAGCGATAGCCGGTCATGGCCAAGCTGGCTCGCACACTGTTCTGGGTTTACACCGCGGCGCTGATCGGCGTCGGAGCCGCCGGTGTGTTCAGCGCCGAATGGGAATTGACGCGGCTGTACGACCTCAAGCTTACCGGGCTTGAAGACATGCTGCGCGCGACCGTCCTCAACCAGTATCGTTTCCTCAAGGGCGTCGAATTTGCCTTCGGCATGTACTGCCTCGTGTGTCGCGACGATATTTTTCGCGTGCTCAGATTCAATCGCGTGTTTCTGATCGGCGTATTCGGCGGCGCCGGCGCGCGTGTATTCTCCATCTTTGTGGACGGCGTACCGCACTGGGCATTCCTCGTGTTCATTGCCATCGAGCTGGCCGCCGGTGTCTGCGTGCTGTGGGTCACCCGCAACAAGTTGGTGGCGTCCTGACGTGGCACATGTTCCCAGCCTGGCGGCGGTCGAGGCGAGCGTTACGCCGCGCCGCTCGCTCATCCTCGCCGGGGGCGGCATGCGCGTCGCCTACCAGGCCGGAGTGCTGAAGGCGTTGCAGGAAAGCGGGCTGCGCTTTTTCCACGCCGACGGCGCTTCGGGTGGCACGATCAACCTGTCGATGCTGTTTTCCGGTCTGACGCCGGACGAGATGTGCCTGCGCTGGCGCACGCTGGATGTGAAGCAGTTCGCCTCGCTCATGCCGCTCCAGGACTATCTGGTGCCGACCAATCTGGCGGCGTTCGGCGATGCCGACGGCGTAGTACGCAAGGTGTTTCCGCACCTCGGCATAGACCCGGCGCGTATTCGCGCGGCACAGGGCATCGTCGGGACGTTCAACGTTTGTAATTACACGCGTAAAACCAACGAAGCGGTTGTTCATACGGATATCGATCTCGATCTGCTCGTGGCCGGCATTTCACTACCCATTTTCATGCCTCCGGTGCGCAAGAACGGCGCGCTCTATCTCGACGCGGTGTGGATCAAGGATGCGAACCTGACAGAGGCAGTCAAGCGCGGCGCGGAAGAGTTGTGGTTGGTGTGGTGCATCGGCAACACCGGCATCTATCGCAGCGGGTTTTTCAATCAATACGTGCACATGATCGAGATCTGCGCCGCCGGATCGTTGAACGAGGAATTGGAATGGATCGCGGAGCTGAATGCGCGCATTGCCAGAGGCGATTCGCCTTACGGCCAGCGCCAGCCGATCCGCCTGCACGTGATAAAACCGGAGTATCCGCTGCCGCTCGACCCCGATTTCTATTTGGGCCGCATCGACGCGGCCACGCTCATTGACATGGGTTACCGCGATGCCATGGGTTATCTAGGCTCGGCGTCGCCCGATGGTGTGGCACTCAATCCGGAGGCGACCAAGATGAAAGAACCCGTGGCGGGTATTACTTTTCGCGAAATGATGGCGGGCGGCTTCACCTTGGGCGAAACCGATCCGGTGCGCGGACGCGAGAAAGGCGAAGCGGCCGGCGCGCGGCTCGCGATGCATGCGACCATCGACATCCGCGATATCCGCGCCTTCGTTGCCGATCCTCAGCACACGGGAGCGATCACCGGTGAGATCGACTTTCCGCCGATGGGCACGTCCATGCCGGCGTCCCACGGCGTGTTCAAGCTGTTCGCGCCGAGCGGAGAGAACGGGCTCAAGTGGATGGTGTACGAACTTGGTTTCCGGCATCAGGGCAAACCGTATTATCTCGCCGGCAAGAAGGAAGTGCGTGTCGGCTCCGTGTTCAAAATGTGGCCGGCAACGACCACGCTCTATACGTGCTTGCACGAGGGAAACGACACGAGCGGGCGCGTGGTCGGCGCCGGCGTGCTGTCGCTGGGCATCGGTGCATTGCTGAAGCTGGTTTCCACGATGCATTCCACCAATGCCTCATCGCTGTCGGAGCGAGTCGGCGCGATGGCGCGGTTCGGTTCGTTCTTCACGCGCGAGCTGTGGCGCAGCTACATTCTCATGCGCTGACACCGCGGCGCGTGATTCCGCACCAGGACGACGCGGGCGTGCCGCAGGAATCGGCGAGCGCGGCGAGGTCCGGCTCAGAGCCGCGCGCGCTTTCTTTTCCGCGGCCTCCCCGCCATCTGTTCGAGCACGGCGCACACCGCGCCGGTGTCTTCCTTGCCCAGGCCCATCGCCATCGCGGCGTTGTAGATCGGCGCGCTTGCGGCAAATAGCGGCGTCGGGCAGTCGATCTTGCTGGCGAAGTCGCCGATGATGGTCATGTCCTTCTGCCACACCTCGTTCTTCATCGTGGCTTCCGAATAGTCGCCCTTTACCATCATCGGTCCGCGGACTTGCAGCATCCGGGAGCTTCCGGCGCCGTCGGACACGACTTTCAGCACCAGGGCCGGATCGAGGCCCGCTTTCATCCCGAGGACCATCGCCTCCGCCGCGGCGACGTTGTGGATCGCGACCAGGAGGTTCGCGACGAATTTCATCCTGGAACCGGCGCCGAATGCGCCGACGTAGTAGTTCGCGCGCGTAAAGCCCTGCAGCACCGGCACGGTTTTCCGGTACGCCGCGCGATCGCCGCTCGCGTAGATGATGAGGTCCTTGACGCGCGCCTGGGCGCCGGTGCCGCTCAAAGGGCAGTCGAGAAGGACGACGCCGCGCCGCGCGAGCACACTGCGCGCGGCTTCCTTCACCGGGATCGGCAGCGTGCTCGTCTCGATCACGATTGCGCCCCGGCCGGCGGACTGTGAAAGCTCGACGACGGTCTGGGAAAGGGCATCGGCGGAGGGAAGCGAGGTCACGATGATCTCCGCGCGCCGCGCAACGTCGCGGGGACTCCGCGCTGCGACGCCGCCGGAACGCGCGTGTTCGGCGCACCGGCGCGGCACGATGTCGAACCCGGCCACGCGAAATCCCGCGCGCGCAAGATTCGCCGACATCGCCGAGCCCATGATTCCGAGACCGATCATTCCCACCGTTTGCCGCTTCATTGCATTCCTCTTTTTCTGTTGGTCCGCTGACAAATACGCTACCATTCTCGCTCAAAAAAGGAGGCGGAGTGGCGGGCTCAGCTTCGGGTTTGCTGGTCGGCGTGGACATCGGCGGCACGTTCACCGACTGCGTGGTGCTCGGGCGCGGCGGGAGGATCACGGCGACGAAGGCGCCCTCGACCCCGGGTGATTTCGCCGAAGGCATGATCGCGGCGATGCGCGTGGCGGCCGAGCGCCTCGGACTTTCGTTCGAGCAGTTCTGCAGCGAGATCGCGGTGCTCACCCACGGCACCACGGTCGGCACGAACGCGCTCATCCAGAGAAAGGGCGCGCGCGTCGGCCTGATCACGACGCAGGGCCACGAGGACGCCATCCACATCATGCGCGGCTCGCGCGGCGTTTCCTCGCGCGACATCGCCAAGGTGGTCCACTTTCCCTCGAGCCAGAAGCCCGTGCCCATCGTGCCGAAGAGCTTGATCGAAGGCGTGTCGGAGCGCGTCGATTGCTTCGGCGAGGTGGTCGTGCCGCTCAACGAATCCCAGGCGGAAGCCGCGGTCCGGCGGCTGGTGGAGCAAGGCGCCGAGGCGATCGGCGTCTGTTTTCTCTGGTCGTTCAAGTATCCGCGGCATGAGCAGCGCGTGAAGGAGATGATCCGGAAAATCGCGCCGAATCTGTTCGTCTCCTGCTCGACCGATATCGCGCCCAAGTGGGGCGAATACGAGCGCGTCACTGCGACCGCGCTGAACGCCTACATCGGGCCGGTGATGGCGAAGTACCTGGGCAATCTGGACGGGCAATTGAAGAAGTCCGGCTACCGGCAGCCGCTGCAGATCACGCAGTGCGGCGGCGGCTCGATCTCGGTGGACCGGGCGATCGAGTCGCCGCTCCTCACGCTCGACTCGGGCCCGGTGTCGGGCGTGACCGGCTCGGTCTATCTCGGCAAGGCCATGGATGTTCCGAACATCATCACCACCGACATGGGCGGAACGTCTTTCGACGTCGGAATCATTTACGGCGGACAGCCCGCCTACTCCTTCGTTTCCAATGTTGCGCAGTACGAGTATTTCCTGCCCAAGGTCGACATACAGGCGATCGGCTCGGGCGGCGGATCGCTGGCGCGCGTCGATCCGGCCGCGAAGA
>Ga0209701_10001202_pt1 | contig 16346 bp, 15 predicted proteins | sample CZO8metaG_4_FD_188356 | JGI IMG/M metagenome (GOLD analysis project Ga0209701, IMG submission 188356) | Vadose zone soil microbial communities from the Eel River Critical Zone Observatory, Northern California, USA - CZOApr15con2H3.8 metaG... | ecosystem: Environmental > Terrestrial > Soil >...
TACAATGCCGTCAGCCGGTTCTATACGGCGCCGGTGCAGATGAAAGCGAACAACGGTGTTTTGATTCTGGATGATTTCGGCCGCCAGCGAATGCGCCCGGATGAGCTTCTCAACCGATGGATGACCCCGTTGGATCGACGCATCGACTTTCTTACTTTGCCCGGTGGCAAGAAATTCGAAGCCGTCTTCGATGTTGTGGTGGTCTTTTCTACCAACCTCCAGCCCCTCGACCTCGCCGATCGCCGCCGCAACGTGCCGCGCGATTCGCCGGCCCTCCGTCGAGGGCCACGCCAGTGCGCCCAGCGCCTTCTCGCACTGGATCGTGTGCTCCACGATGTGGGCGGCGAAGCGGTGAAGACGAAAGCGCACGTCGACGTCGTGGCCCGCCCAGATGGTCGGCCGGATCATCGCCGAGGCCGCGACGTCACCGAGCCAGCGGTTGGTTTCCGCCCGTGCCTCGCCGATCCGGGCGAGGATCGCGCCGATCTCGCCGTCGACACCCGTCTGGGTCGCCGTCGGCTGTCGGTCCTCGGGTATGCGCACCGGCTCGGAATCCTTCCGGTCGAGCGCGTAGCGCGTCTGGACGGCATATCGTCGCTCGATCAGGAGCATGTGGCGAAGCGTTTCCCGGACCGGCCATTCGCCCGCTCGCGGCGCACGGTCGAGCAGGTCCGCCGGCAGCCCGGCCAGCAAGCCGTGGAGGTCGCCGAAGGCGCGCTGCGCCAGGGCCAGAATGCGACGCGATTCGGGATGCGGGCCGGCGGACACTCGCGCCTGCACCTCCTGCGCGTCCTCGAGCGTCCGATAGAGGGCGTATCGGACGTCCATCTCCCTCCCGCGCCACGGCCACGGGCGCGCCAGCGCCTCGTCGTCGAGCGCGGCGAACCCGCGCAACGCCGCGTCGAAATCACTCATCGCATCGCGTCCTTCTCCGGCAAGCTCGATCGCCCGTGGTCATCCCCGCGTCCCTGACGCGTGCTCCGTTCCGCCCCGCGATGCTGCTCCGCCGGGGACGCGGAGTCAAGACGCGCCCATTCCCCTGCGACGCTTCTCGGAGTACGCTGGCGCGTGGCTCGACGACCTGATCACGTCGCCGGCGCCGTGGACGGCGCGCTACCCGATGTCGAACAATCGAGGAGACTCTGATGGTACGGATCATCGACATGGAATGCAGCATTCCGCGCCCCGCGGGCGAGGCGGACCCGGCCCCGGCTGCGACGGAGTCGACCAACGCCGGTCAGCCTGCCGGCTACGGCATGGCGAACTACAGCCGGATCTTCCGCTCTCGTCGCGAAGGCGCCGACCACCGCCCGGACATCGACCTGGACGCGTACGTCGGTAAGCTCGCGAAGCTCGGCATCGTGCGGTCGGTGCCGTTCGGCGTCTCGAACGAGGAGTCGACCGCGCTCCTGCGCAAGTACCCCGATCGGTTCCTCGGGCTGGCGCGCATCAGCATCAATGCCTTCAAGGGAATGAGCGGTGTCCGTGAGCTGGAGCGGCTGGTCCGCGACGAGGGATTCAAGGCACTCGGCGTCTCGGCGCTGGTCGACTGCATTCCCGCGAGCGACCGGCGCTACTACCCCCTCTACACCAAGGCGGCGGAGCTTCGCATCCCTGTGCGCATCTACTCCTCGATGAACTACGCGAACGACCGACCGTACGACCTCGGCCATCCGCGGCATCTCGATCAGGTCGCGATGGACTTCCCGGAGCTCCGGATCATCGGTGGCCTGGGCGGCTGGCCGTGGGTCAACGAGATGGTCGCGCTGGTGCGCCGGCATCCCAACCTCCACGTCGACACCTCGGCGCATCGGGCCAAGTACCTTGGGCAGCCGGGCTCCGGCTGGGAAATGCTCATCCAGTTCGGCAACACGCTCATTCAGGACAAGGTGCTCGTGGGCCTGTCGGCAGGGCTGGTCGGCCAGCCATACGAGACGCTGATCCAGGAGTACATGGGCCTGCCGCTGAAAGACACCGTCAAGGAGAAGTGGCTCTACAAGAACGCCGCGCGGGTGTTCGGGCTCGAGTGACGGACCGCGAAGGCGCGCTCGAGGGAGTGGTCGTCATCGAGTTGGCCCGGACCCTGGCCGGCGAGTTCGCCGGCGGGCTGCTCGCCGACCTGGGAGCGACCGTCATCAAGGTCGAACCCCCCGACGGCTCACCGCTCCGAAAGCGCGGCCCGGGCATCGCCGGAGAAGACTCGCTCTACTTTCAATCGGAGAATCGCGGGAAGTACTCGGTGCTCGCCGATCTCGCAGACTTCACCGGCGAGCCCTGGCTCGCGAAGCTTCTCGCCTCCGCCGATGCCCTCGTCGAGGACCTCGGCCCGGGGCGCCTCGAATCGGCGGGACTGTCGCCGGACGCGCTCCACGAAAAGAATCCACGCCTCGTCGTCTTGCGCGTCTCACCGTTCGGCCAGACCGGGCCGCTGGCGGGCGAGCGCGGCGACGATCGCATCGCCCAGGCGTACTCCGGCGTGCAGTTCGCGACGGGGTTCCCCGATCGCCCGCCGATTCCCGTGACGGTGCCGCTCGCCGACGCCTGGACGGGCATCCTCGGCGCGAGCGCGCTCCTGATGGCGACCTTTCACGCCCGGCGGAGCGGATGCGGACAGACGGTCGACCTCGGCCTCTACCAGACCGGGCTGCGCATGCAGGAAGAGGTGGTCATCCGCCACCACCGGACGGGCGCCGTGGCGACGCGTATGGGCACCGAATCGCCCACGGTGGTCCCGGCCAACGTCTACTCGACGCGAGACGGCGGGTGGATCGCACTCTCCGGAGCCGGAGATCAGCCGTTCGCCCGTCTCTGCGAAGCGATCGAGGCCCCCGAGTCCGCCAAGGAACCGCGGTTCGTCACCAGCGCCGCGCGCCTGCAGAACCGGGCGGCCGCCGATGAGCTCGTCGGGGCCTGGATCGCCAGGCACGACCTCGCGGACATCGAGGCGCGCTTCGCTGTCGCCGGCGTGGCCGGCACCGCTGTCCGCTCGGTGGACGAGATCATGGCGGATCCGCACGTGAGGGCGCGCCAGGCTGTGCTGCGTCTGCAGTCGTCGTCCGGGCACGACTTCCTCGCCCCGGCGCCGGTGCCGAAGCTGTCGCGGACTCCGGCGCGCGCCCCGGTGAGCGCTCCGCGGCTCGGCGAGCACACGGCGACCGTGCGCGCGAGCGTCGAGCAGATCGCGGATCGGAAAAGACCGGACGTGAAGTCCGGCGACGTGACCGGCGCAGGGCCGCTCGCCGGCGTCCGGGTCCTCGACCTGTCACAGTGGCTCGCCGGTCCGGCCGCGGCCGCCCTGCTCGGCGATTTCGGCGCTGAGGTGATCATGGTCGAGCTCCCCGCGACCGGCGCCGCGCCGTCGGACGGGCCGGGCAGCCGTGGCCCCGGGTTTCCCGTCACCAACCGGAACAAGCGGAGCATCACGCTCGACGTGCGCTCGCCGCGCGGTCGAGAGGTGCTTCTGGAGCTGGTTCGGCTGAGCGACGTGATCGTGGAGAACTTCCGGCCGGGGACGCTCGAGCGATGGGACCTCGGCCCGACGATGCTCCGTGAGATCAATCCGCGCCTCGTGATCCTCCGGTCATCCGGCTTCGGACAGAGCGGCCCGTCCGCGGCACGCGCGGCGTTCAACCCGGTGGGCCTCGCCTTCGGCGGCATGACGTACCTGAACGGCTGGCCGGACCGGCCGCCCCTCCGCGACGGCGTCACCGCGGGCGACTATTCGACGGCGCTCTTCAACGTGCTCGGCATCGTCGCCGCGCTGTTGCGCCGCGACCTCGACGGCGAGGGGCAGGTCGTCGACACGGCCATGTTCGAGTGCGCCCTGCGCCTCACCGGCGATCTGCTGGCCGTGCGGAGCGCCCTGGGCATCCGTCGCGAGCGTGCCGGCGGAGACTGGCCGGCCTATCCGTGTAGCCTCACCGTCGCGGCCCTGGACGGACGCTTCGTCGCCGCGTCGAGCGCGTGCTGGGACGACTTCGCCGACGCTCTCGAACGGCTGGGGCGCCCACGCGGCGATGACCCGGGACGCGTGCGCGAGGAGATGGCGAAGCTGGTCGGCACGCTCGCGGCCGAAGAGGCGGTTTGCACGTTGCGCCAGGCCGGGCTCGCCGCGAGCACGGTCAACTCGGTGGCCGATCTGGCCCGAGAGCCGCACCTGTGGAGCCGCGGCGATCTCGTGCTCCGCTCCGATCCGGAGCTGGGCGAGATCGTGACGCAGGGGATCGTGCCGTTGTTCTCGCGAACGCCGGGCCGGCTCACCGGCTGGTCGCGGCGCCCCGGATCGGACAACGACGCGGTGCTCGGAGCGCTGCTGGGCTACACGCCCGAGCAGATTCGCCGGGTTACTTCGGCACCAGCCCCTTGAAGCGCGGCATGACTTCCTTCGCCAGCAGCTCGATCGAGTGGCGCCACGCCGTGGGATTCTCCGAATAATCGAAGCAGAAGAGCAGCAGCGTGCCGAAGCCGCCGACCTCCTCGTAAATCTCGTGGAGCTTGTCGGCCACCGTGGCCGGCGAGCCCACCAGCCAGTTGTGCCGTGCGCAGTACTCGGGGGTGACGTCGGAGTCCGGCACGTCCGGCTTGTGCTTCAGGAATTCGGTGAACTGGAACGACGCGAGGAGCGGCAGAAAGTACTCCTGCATCATACGGCCCATCATGCCGCCGGCCGAGAGCCGCATCGCCTCCGCGTCGGTGTCGGCGATGAAGACTTCGCGGACCAGGCGCCACTCGGCGCGCTTGGGCGTGCGGCCGCTCCGCGCGGCCCCCTGCTCCACGGCCTCCCAGTGGCTCCCGACGTAGGTGGGGTTCAGGTTCAGGCTCATCGGCCAGAAACCGCGCTCGCCGGCGAGCTTCAGCGTGTCAGAGCCCTTGCTCACTCCGGCGACGCCGATCGGCGGATGCGGCTTCTGGAGTGGCTTGATGTGCGGCCGCAGCGTGTCGAGCATCGTGCCGGTCTTGGTGACGTGCCAGTACTTGCCCTTGTAGTCGAACTCCGGCTCGTCGCTCCAGAGACGCAGGATGATGTCGAGCGCCTCGCGCGTCATCTCCCGGTGCTGGCCCGCATTGCCGTCGACGTTGAACATGGCCCAGTCGCTCGGCAGCCCGCTCGCCGCCACGCCAAAGTTGAGCCGCCCCTGCGCCATGTGGTCGAGCATCGCCACCCGGTTGGCCAGCTCGGCGGGGTGGTGGTACGGCATGAGAAACCCGCCGGGGCCGATGCGCATGCGGCTGGTCTGCATCAGCGCCTGGGCCACCAGCAGGTCCGGCGACGGGTGCGGCTCCCAGGGCGCGGTGTGATGCTCGCCGATCCACGCCTCGCTGAAGCCGAGCTCGTCCGCCCAGCGAAGCTGCTGGAGGTCCCACTGGTGACCGTCGTACAGACTGCGCTCGGGTGGATGCGACGGCATCGTGAACAATCCGTAGTCCATGCGAGCCTCCTTGGCTGAGCAGCGACCCTCGGGTGCGGATTCTCACGCCGGGCCAGGATCGCCTGCTCGCCGGTATTGCGGATGCCGCGCGCCGGCGGCGGCATGCCGTGACTCTCCATCCAGCGGACCGCGGCGTCCATACTGCTCGTGCGGTAGAGCACCTGAAATGGGCCGGGCCCGCGCCGAGCGAGCGCCTCGGCCGCGGGCCCGGGCTCGGCGGGCTGCGCCACCGTCAAGCCCGTCGGGCCCAGATCGAAGACCGCCATGTCCGCCTTGATGACCGCGCCGCGCTGGATCTTGGGCACGGACATGCCCAGCACTCGGCCATAGGACGCCGCCGCCACGGCCACGTCGGGCACCGCGATGTAGACCCGATCCAGACGCAGGGCGCCGTTGGGGTGATCGCCGGCCCGCGCCACCTGCCGGCGCCGCTCGTCCAGCGGCGTCAGGTGCTGCACGAAAAAGATCGGCAGGGGGTTGCGCGGCCCGAGTCCCGCGGCCTTCCATCGAAGCTCCTGGCCGGCCGGGGTTCGCCGCGAGCCCTCGATGGCGTCGCCCACGTCGACGCCGTGCCGTCGCATCGCCGCCACGTCGGCCGCCAGGTCATCGCTCTGCACGGCGACGTAGCGGAAGCCGCCGCCGCGAGCCAGGAACTCGCTGAGGCGGGCATCCGAGCTGCCGGGGATCAACGCGGCGGCCGGACGCCCGTCCCGCAGGGTCAGGAGCTCGAGATAGTCCTCCTGGTGAAACGCGATCGCGTTGTGAGTCGCCCCGCCCGTGTGCGCCCCACCGGGATAGACGTGGAATCCGATGCGCGTGTAGGCCTCGATGCCCTCTTCGAGATTCGGGACGCAGAGCATGACGTGGTCGATACGGGTCAGCACGCTGACGCCTCCAGCGGTGTATGCTACACCGCACTGTCGCTCGTGAGCCACTCTCGGGAGGGAAAGAATGGCGGACTCCATCCTCGTGGAGAAGACGCAAGGGGTCGCGATTGTCACCATGAATCGCCCGGAGCAGCTCAACGCGATGAACGCCCAGCTCGGCACCGAGCTGCGCGAGGCGGTCACGCGGATGAGCGCCGATGACGACGTCGGCTGCATCGTCATCACGGGCGCCGGCGACCGCGCCTTCTCCGCCGGCGGGGACATCCACGAGCAGCGTGAGGATGATCGCAGGTACACCCAGACCGAGCTCGACGCTCGCAACGCCATCCGTGCTCGCGGCAGCTACGAGATCAGCGCCTGCCCGAAGCCCACGATCGGGATGATGAACGGCCTGGCGTACGGCGGCGCCGCGGTCCTGGCCTCGTCCCTGGACATGCGCATCGGGTGCGAGCACGCGAGCTTCCGCTTCCTGGCCGCCGCCTACGGTCGCATCAACAGCACCTGGACCCTGCCCAACCAGGTCGGCTGGCCCGTCGCCAAGGAGCTGCTGTTCTCCGCCCGGGTCGTCGAGGCGGAGGAAGCCCATCGCATCGGTCTGCTCAATCACCTCGTGCCCTGCGCGGAGCTGCGCGACAAGACGATGTGGCTGGCGACGATGATCGCCAAGAACCGCCGCGAAGCCGTCATGGGCGTGAAGGCCCTCCTGCTCCGCGATATGGGGTGCGATCTGGAAGAACAGTGGGCGAACGAGCGCGACTACACGACCAACGTGGTCAGGGGCGCCAAGGCCGAGGCGGCCTTCCCCGAGTTCATCGCCCGCCGGGGACGGCCGCCGCGCGACGCCTGACCGGACGGCGCTACTTCGTAGCGTCCTTGACCTTCTTCGCCGCCTCGTCGATCTTCTCTCCGGCCTTTTCGCCGGCTTTCTCGATCGCCTTGCCCGCTCCTTCGACGGCCTTGTCCACTTTCTCTCCGGCCTTCTGCGCCGGCCCCTGCTCGCAGCCGACGAACAACGCGAGGCCGAGACCTAATGCCAGGACGACCCGCAGACGGCTGATTGCCGGCATCGCTGTCCCCGCCTGGCTTTACTTGCGCAGCTTGGCGGCTGCCGCGTCGTATGCCTTGTTGAGGTCCTTGTACGACTCGGCAAAGCCGTGCTTGACGCTGTCCCAGGACTCCGCCGAGGCGCGCCCGAGCTCGTCGACCTTTTTCGCGGTCTTGTCCCGCGTGGCCTTCAGCTCTTTGAGCTGCCGCTGCCCATCCGCTTTGGCGGCGCTCGTGTCGCGCGAGACTTGAGCCTCCAGATCCTTGATCTTGACGTCGAGGTCGCTCATTAGCTTCTTCGCGTACGCGACCGCTTCGGTCTTCTTCTCCACGGTGTAGCCCTTGATTGCGTCCGCCGCTTCACCGACCTTTTGCGTCGCGTCCTTGCCCGAGGTCTGCCCGACGGCCGGGGCCGCGGGGGTCAGGAAGGCGCCCAGGGCGATGGCGAGGATCCCAAGAGTCACGCGTCGATGCATGGTTGTCCTCCCTCTGTGAGGCTCTGCGTGTGGGTCACTTCTTGAGCTTGATGTCCTCGTACGGCGACGAGTACGGGTGCAGGGCGATGAGGCCGAGCCCGGATTCTTCCACGCGCGGTCCGACGGCGTTCAGAAAGCCCAACTCCCACAGGGGCGCGTGCATGACCCGCTCGTGGGCCAGGCGCTGGATCTGGTGCAGGAGGGTCTCGCGGCGCTTGGGGTCGAGCTCGCGGGCCTGCTGGATGAAGAGGTCATCGATGTCAGGATAGCCACCCCACGCGTAGAGGCCGTCCTTGACGAAGTAGTTCTGGACCCTGGTCGCCGCGTTGCCAAGCCCGCCAGCGCCCGAATGCAAGATCCCGGTGATCTTCTTGTCCTTCCAGTTGCCGAGGAAGGCCGCGCGCTCCATCGGCCGCAACTTGGTGCGGATGCCCACCGCGGCCAGGTAGTTGGCGATGGCTTCGGCGACGCTCGAGTAGGACGCGTCGCACGCGTACTCGCCGGCGTCGAAGCCGTTCGGATAACCGGCCTCGGCCAGGAGCTTCTTCGCCTGCGCCGGATCGTACGGATAGGGCGGGATGGCCAGAGCGTACTCGAAGGCCGACGGGATGATGCCGCCTGTCGGCTTGGAATACCCCAGGGTCTCCGCCTGGTTGATGGCGTTCTTGTCGAAGGCGAGCGCGGCCGCCAGGCGGACCCGCCGGTCATGCCAGGGGGATTTCGGGTCCCACTGCAGCGGGCCGAAGCTGAGCCACTGGCTTCCGGCGATCACCGTGGGGACCAGCTTGAGCCCCGCCGTGCGCTTCACCTCCTCGCCGAGCGGACCGCGCAGCGAGTACGCGACGTCGACCTCGCCGCGCTTGAGCATGGCCAGCCTCGTCAGGTCCTCGGAGACGACCTTCCACACCAACCGCTTGACCGCGGGCGTCTTGCGCCAGTAACGGTCGTGCGCGTCCAGGACGAGATCCACCCCGGGGTTGAACGACGTGAGCTTGTACGGGCCGGCGCCGATGGGCGCCTTCTTGAAGCCCTCGTCGCCGACCTGCTCGACGTATTTCTTGGGGACGATCCAGCCGGCACCGCTCGCGGGCGTCGCGTAGAAGGTCATGAAGTCCGGCCACGGCTCCTTCAGCCGGAAGCGGACGCGGAAAGGATCGACGATCTCGACCGCGACCACCTTCTCCTTGAGCAGCTTGGCGGCCGCGCCCTTGTACCGCTCGAAGGAAAACTTCACGTCATCGGCGGTGAAGGGATCGCCGTTGTGGAAGACGACGCCCTTACGCAGGACGAACTCGTAGCTCAGCCCGTCCTTGGATGCCGTCCAGGATTCGGCCAGCGACGGGGCCATCGGGTTGCCCGGCATCGGCTTCACCATCGCGTCGTGCACCGCGTAGAGCACCATCATGAGGGTGATGATCCCCGTGTGTTCGGCAGGGTCGAACCAGACGGGAGAGAGCGAGACGTGCACCGCCCACGTCATCTGCCCCGCGGGCGCGTCCGAGCGCCCCGCGGGCGCGTCCGAGCGCCCCTGTGCCGCTGCGGGCACCGGGGCGAAACTCGCCAGCAGGGTCAGGGTGAGGAGCAGGATCGTCATCAGGCGCCGAGCCTTCATGGGCCGTCTCCTCTCCGCGCTGAGCGGGAAGTCCGCCGGAGTGCGGCAAGCTTACCACGCGTGGTTCTTGACAGGACTGGCTCGTCGCGATAGGACGTGGCGGGGAGGAAAACGTCCATGAAAGTCAAAGCGGCGAACGGCTTCGCGCGAGCCCTCAAGGCCGAGGGCATTCCCTGGGTGAGCTGCTACCCGACCAACCACGTGAACAACGCGCTCGGGGAAGAGGGCGTGCCCATCCTCATGATGGGGGAGGAGCGCTTCGCCGTCGCCGTCGCCGATGCCTTCTCGCGCGTCACGTGTGGCAAGCAGATCGGCGTGTGCACCATCATGGCGAACCTGAACGCCGCCGGAATTCAGATGGCCTTTGGCGCGATCGGCCAGGCCTGGGAGGATTCGTCGCCGCTCCTGGTCATCACGGAAGGCGTGGGCCAGGGCGGTAGCCGGCACACGCACTTCGACATGGCCGAGGCACTCAAGCCGGTCACCAAGTGGGTGGGGAAGGTCGACCGCGCCGAGCTCGTGCCGGATTATGTCCGCCGAGCTTTCACCCATCTCCGATCGGGCCGGCCCGGCCCCGTGCTGCTCATCATTCCTCGCGACCTCGGCGAATACGAGGAAGACGAGCACCCCTACTCACCGGTGAAGGGCTGGCGGTCCGGGCCCGATCCCGACGACGTGAAGACCGCCGTCAAGGCGCTGCTCGCCGCCAAGGATCCCCTCCTGTACGTGGGCGAGGGCGTCTACTACGCCGACGCGACCAGCGAGCTCTTGAAATTCGCCGAGCTCGCCCAGGTGCCGGTGCTGACGACCCTCAAGGCCAAGGGCGCCTTCCCGGAGAACCATCCACTGTCGGTCGGAGTCCGCGGCGCGCTGGCCGACCATTTCCTTCACAAGTGCGACCTCCTGTTCTCGATCGGTTCGAGCCTCTTCCCCAACCGGTTCAGCCATGCGGTGCCCAATGCGGACAAGAAGACGATCATCCAGTGCACGGTCGACACGCTCGACATCAACCGCAGCTACGAGACGCGCTACGCCGTGATCGGCGACGCGAAGCTGACGCTCCAGGCGCTCATCGGCGAGGTGTCGGCCCGCGGCGCACGCAAGAAGCCCGAGCTCGTCGAGGAGATTCGCAAGGGCAAGGAGGCGTTCCTCGCGAAATTCCGTCCGTGGATGGAATCGAACGAGACGCCGATCAATCCGTACCGGGTGCTGGGCGACCTCATGAAGGTGCTCGACCCGAAGAACTCGTTCGTCACCGCGGATTCTGGAAACACGCGCGACCAGACCAGCACGGTCTACGAGGCGCAGATTCCGCGGGGTCACCTGGGCTGGGGCAATGTGTCCACGCTCGGCTTCAGCCTGGCCGGGGCCGTCGGGGCGAAGCTCGCGTATCCCGATCGGCAGTGCGTCCACGTCACCGGCGACGCGGGCGTGTGCTACATGATGGGCAACTTCGAGGCGGTGGCGCGCTACAAGATCGGCATCACGACGCTTCACATCAACAACGGCGGCTACTCCGGCTACGGCCCGGGCTTCTGGGGCGGTGGGCACGATCCCTACACCTGGAAGGTGTCGGATCACTCCTCGGCCTGCATGGCCAACATGGCGAAGGCCGTGGGTTTCTACGGCGAGGACGTGACGGCGCCGTCCGAGGTGATCCCGGCGCTCAAGCGCGCTTTCGACGAGAACGCCAAGGGCCGGCCGGCGTTCCTGGAATTCATCTGCTCGCATCATCCGGTCCACGGCGGCTGGGTCAGACCTGCGGCGAGTGGTCACTAGTGGGCGGTGACGGCTGACGGCCGAGGGCTCGCGGCGCTCCGCGATCGGGCGTGTCGGCGCCGCGGGCGTCGCGCTCCTGGTCGCGACGGCGCTCCTCCCCCGAGCGGGAACGGCGGAGCGCTCGCGATACGAGGAGCTGAAGAGGGTGATCGACCGGAACACCGGCTTCGCGCACATGACGCGGGGCATGAACATGTACACGTTGGTCGCGCTTCGCAGCTGCGTGAGCGAGCGGGACATTCCGGTGCTCGCGCGCATGCTGGCCGATCGTGACCACGTGACCCAGTTGTCGGCGGCGAATGTCCTGGCCGACATGGGACAAGAGGGAAAGCGCGGTCTGCGGCAGGCGCTCGCGGCGTCGACGGACGTGCGGACTCGCAGCGTCATCGACGACGCTCTGCGAGAGGCCGAGTCACCGACGCGCCGTCCTATCCAGGACTACCCGCTGAGCGAGCAAGAGCGAAAGCGCATCCGAGGGTGCCGACCCGCGCCGGCTCCCTAGCCGGTGATCGACTCGGTCGTGTTCGACCTCGACGGCACGCTGTGGGACACCTCCGCGACGTGCGCCGTCGGGTGGAACCGCGTGCTCCACCGGCACGGCATTCCCTTCCGGCCGATCACCGAGCACGACGTCCGGCGCGTCACCGGCAAACCGCACGACCAGTGCATTCGCGAGGTCTTCGCCGGTCTCCCCGAGGCGCACATTCTCACGCTCGTCGCCGAGACCCAGCTCGAGGACAACAAGCTCGTCGCCGAGCTCGGCGGTGAGATGTACCCTGGCGTCGAGGCCGGCTTGAGGCGCCTCGCCGCCCGGCATCCGCTCTTCATCGTGAGTAACTGCCAGGCCGGGTACATCGAGGCGTTCCACCGGTGGTCGGGGCTCGGGGCGTGCTTCCGGGACTTCGAGTGCTGGGGCCACACCGGCCTCACCAAAGGGGCGAACCTCCGCACGCTGATCGAGCGCAACGGGCTGCGCCGCTCGCTCCTCGTCGGTGACACACCCGGAGATCAGGCGGCGGCTCACGAGTGCGGGGTGCCCTTCCTGTACGTCGACTACGGCTTCGGCGTGTGCGAAAACGTCGATCGCCGCTTCTCCTCCTTCGGCGCCCTGACGACCTGGCTCCTCAACTACGCGCCCCCCACGCCCTGAGCGCGGCTTCGGCCGGCCGCGCGGGGCAGGTTGACGGACGTGGCGGGGGTCGAAGGGACCCGTTCCCGGCACCGCGGCGACGGGAGTTGAGCGGCTGGATGGAGCCCAGCCGGCGACTTGACGTCGAGTCCTCAAATCCCGTATACCGGCCTGACGAGCCGTGCGCGAACGGAGGGAGAGCATCATGGCCATGTACTGGAAGGAGATCACGGTCAACTGGGGCGAGTCGGACCCCTTCGGGCTCGTGTACTATCCCCGGATCGTCGCCTGGTTCAACGACACCGAGCACGAGCTGTTCCGCGTCATCGGCTACCCGATCGAGCAGATGATCAAGAACGATCGCACGACGTTCGTGATGGGCGAGATCCACTTCCGCTTCATCGGCCCGGCGGCGTACGGCGACCGGATCGTGAACACCATCACGCTCGCCGAGGTCGGCGCCCGGACCCTGCACTGGAATTGCAAGGCGAAGAACGCCGTGACCGGGGCGCCCGTGAGCGAAGGTAAGGCCACTCGCGTGTACGCCCGCATCAACGAAGACGGCTCGCTGAGCTCTCAGGCGATCCCGGTCGAGATGCTGACCGCGCTCCAGGAGCTGGGGAATCTGACGCATCTCAAGACGAACAGCGGCGCGACGAAGCTCGGCGCCGAGCGCTGACGAGGTTCCCGGCCGGAGCGTCTTCCCTACCGCCGCGGCTCCACCGTCTTCTCGAACAGCGCCCGGTACTGGCCGTACCCGGCCTCCTCCAGCTTCGCGAGCGGAATGAACCGCAGCGAGGCCGAGTTGATGCAGTAGCGGAGCCCGTTCGGGCCGGGGCCGTCGGGAAAGACGTGGCCGAGATGCGAATCGCCGTGCGCTGAACGCACTTCGACGCGGCGCATGCCGTGCGCTGTGTCGGAGAGCTCCGTCACGTTATCCTTCTCGATCGGCTGGATGAAGCTGGGCCAGCCCGTGCCGGAGTCGAACTTGTCGGTGGACGAAAACAGCGGCTCGCCGGACACGATGTCCACGTAGATCCCCGGCTCGTGGTGGTTCCAGAACTCGTTCCGGAACGGTGGCTCGGTCGCGCTGCACTGTGTGACGTCGTATTGGGCCGGGGTGAGCTTCGCCTTCATCTCCTCGTCGGTCGGCTTTTGGTAGGTCATGGCCTGTTTCTCCTGTAGCAGGATTAGAGCACGTCGGCGGGTCGCCGACGGCGAAGACCTCCTCCGTCTCGAAGCGCGCGCCGGGACCTCGAGCGTGGCCCTCGTCTCGGCGTCGGGCATGGCGATCACCTCCTGGGTGATTGTGCCAGGTCCAGGACCGCCTGGATCATGACGATGCGCCGCTCCTCGCGGTTCCGCTGGCCGGCCCGCACGATCGCGTCGAGGGCCTGTCCCATGACGATGCGCTGGACGCTGTGGGCGGGGCCGGAGGCCCCGGTGCTCGGTCCTACCGCTTCCGCGGTGACGTCGTCCCAGGCGCGGACCTGGAACCCGGCCGCCTCGATCACCGCGCGCATCTCGCCGGGCGCGCGAAGGAAGCTCGCCGCCGCGTCCCGGGCCCACATCACCGGGAACACGACCGGCTGGACGGGCCCGGCCATCGGCTCCTGGAGCGCCAGCATGCCGCCCGGGCGCAGCATCCGTGCGAAGCCGGCGTAGAGCCGCTCCTTGTCGGGGATGTTCATCCCGCTGTTCTGCGTCCACACCACGTCGAACGCGTCGGCACCCACATGCAGCGCCAGCGCGTCGCCGATGCGATGCGTGACACGGTCGGTCAGCCCCAGCCGCGCCGTGAGCGCCTCGCCCGCCTGCACGTACGACTCGGTGAGATCGACCACGGTGACCCGGCAGCCGAACTCGGCGGCCAGCGTGCGCGCGGGGCCACCCAGGCCGCCGCCCACGTCGAGAACGCGCATGCCCGGACGGAGCTCCGCCAAACGCGCCAGCCGTTGGGTCGCGTTCATTCCACCGCTGTGAAAATGGTCGGCCGGCGCCAGATCGTCGATCGTCAGCGCGTCGACGTTCCTGCCGGCGGCGGCGAGCGCGTCGAGGATCGCACGCTCCAGTCCGGAGCGTCCCCAGTAGGCGTTCGTGGCGCGCGCGTTCACTTGGCTTTGAGCTTCACGTCCTCGTAGGGCGCCGAATACGCGTGACCGGGGATGAGACCGAGCCCCGACTCCTGCACGCGCGGACCCTGGCCATTGATGAAGGCCAGCTCCCAGATCGGGATGTGCATCACCTTCTCGTGCATGAGCTGCTGGATCTTGTGCAGGAGCGCTTCGCGCTTCTTGCGATCGAGCTCGGCCGCCTGGTCCTTGAAGAGCGAGTCGATGTCCGGGTAGCTGCCGTAGACGTAGGGACCGCCGACGACGACGAAGGACTCGATCCGCGTCGCCGCGTTGCCGAACGCCCCGCTCGCCGTGTACGCGACGTTCTTGTACTTCTTGTCCGCGTAGGTGCTCCAGTGCGACGCGCGCTCGCGCGACACCAGCTTGGTGCGGATGCCGACCTGCTGCAGGTAGCTGGCGATCGCCTCCTGCACGTTCGCGTACGAGATATCCAGGTAGTAGTCGCCCGCGTCGAAGCCGTTCGGGTAACCCGCCTCGGCGAGGAGCTTCTTGGCCTGACCAGGATCGAACGCATAGCTGGGCGGCTGCCAGTAGTAGTCGAACGTGCTCGGGATGATGCTGTACGTCAGCTTCGAGTGGCCGAGCGTGATCGCCTGGTTGATGGCCTTGCGGTCGATCGCGAGGTTGGCGGCCAGGCGCACCCGGCGGTCGTGCCAGGGCGACTTCGGGTCCCACTGGTCGAGCATGCTGACCCACTGCGGGGCCTGGATCACCGTCGGCTTCAGCGCGAGCCCGGGCGTCCGCACGAGCTCTTCCGCCAGCTCCCCGCGGATCGAGTACACGATGTCCACCTCGGCGCGCTTCAACGCGGCCAGGCGGGTCGACTCCTCCGTGATGACCTTGAAGACGAGCCGCTTCACGCTCGGCGTCTTCCGCCAGTACCCCTCGAACGCCTCCATGACCAGCTCGACGCCGGGGTTGAACGAGACGAACTTGTAGGGTCCGGCGCCGACGGGCGCCTTCTTGTACCCGTCGTCGCCGACTTTCTCGACGTACTTCTTCGGCACGATCCAGCCCGCGCCGCTGGCCGCGGTGTAGAACGTCATGAAGTCGGGCCAGGAGTTCTTCAGGCGGAACCTCACTTGCAATGGGCCCGGTGTCTCGACGGCGGCGACGCGGTCATGGATGGCCTTGGCGGAGGCGCCCCTGTAGCGCTCGAACGAAAACTTCACGTCCTCGGACGTGAGCGTGTCGCCGTTGTGGAACTTCACGCCCTTGCGGAGCGTGAAGTCGTACACGCGCCCGTCGGGCGACATCTGCCACGACTCCGCGAGGCTCGGTGCCGTCGGATTCCCCGGCATCGCCTTCACCAGCGCGTCGTGGATCGCGTACATCACCATGAACGGGGTGATGATCCCCTGGGTCTCGGCCGGATCGAACCACGTCGGCGCGAGCGAGATGTGAACGCCCCACGTCAGCTGGCCCTCGGGCGCGGCGGCGGCGGCCGGGGCGACGGCGAGCAGGGCAACCAGGGCGCAAGCGGCAAAGCGGACACGGGGCATCGTCTCTCTCCTCATCACGCTATGTTCTGGAACGCGCGCGGAGCGCGCAGAGCGGCGTCATTATCCTTGAACCATCAGGCCTGTCAACCGAAGCGCTAGAATGCCCTCGCCATGAAGGCCATTCAGATCATGCGCACCGGAGGGCCCGAGGTGCTCGCGTACGTGGAGCTGCCGACGCCGGTGCCCGGGCCGAACGATGTGCTCGTGAAAGCCCATGCCATCGGCGTGAACATGCCCGAGGTGCTCGTGCGCCGCGGCACCTATGCGTGGATGCCGCCGCTGCCGGCGATTCCCGAGATGAGCGGCGTGGTCGTCGCGACCGGCACCGACGTGCGAGCACTGCGCGTTGGCCA
>Ga0209701_10001203_pt1 | contig 16345 bp, 14 predicted proteins | sample CZO8metaG_4_FD_188356 | JGI IMG/M metagenome (GOLD analysis project Ga0209701, IMG submission 188356) | Vadose zone soil microbial communities from the Eel River Critical Zone Observatory, Northern California, USA - CZOApr15con2H3.8 metaG... | ecosystem: Environmental > Terrestrial > Soil >...
AAGGTTTAGTCCATTGGGAAAATTAAAGGCGACAGGCTGATTTTTTGGTACCGAGAAACTCGAAAAACGGACTTGTGGAAAAACGGGCTTGGGGTCTGGCTTTGCAATCTAGACAATCTGTACCCGCGCTCACTCGTTAAGGCCTCCAGTGCCGATGGACCTATACGGTCGCCGCCGGATTTATATCAACGGGCCGACTCGAAGAGGTCGGATCTTTTTGTGTTTGCTTGAAGCATAGTTAGCAGTGGTCTAGCCTACACGCATTCTCACCGCCAAATTCATAGGAGTGTAACCACAGATGCCGGTTTTGCAGTTCAAAGGAAAGACCGCGATTGAGTGCTATCACCACACCGTCCTCACCACACCCTGGAGTTCGAAAGCCGGTCGCCTCTGTAGTCGTGGTCGAGAGCAAGGGCAAGCATCTCAAAGGAAACGAAGATACAAACTACAAGCGGACGGTGGGCAGCTACTTTCAAAAAGTTGGCCAGAAGGTCCCCTGGCAGAAACTCGCGGAAGATTTCCAGGACGAGACATTCCGTTTCCAAATCTTGGACGAAGGGGAATACACGGATCGTGACTGGCGAGATGATCTAAAGAAGCTGCTTGGATCTGCTTTATAACCAAAGAAGAGAAGGGGATAAGTCTCTATCCCAACGTGCTACGCTAGTACGCCTACGCTTAGCCTGTCCTGAGCGAAGCCGAAGGATCGGTTTCCGGCGGGCCTCGCATCTGGGGCCTTTTTGACCGGCCTGACAACAGGGTTGTTCAACACCCTGTTGCATTCCTACGAACGCCTCGCTATCTTAAGTAAACACGTTTGTTTTCATTTCGGGAGGTGGAGATGGAGGCCTTTAACAGCAAGACCGTAAGCCGCCTAGTGGGTGTCAGTCTCCGGCAGATTCAGTATTGGGATGAGCGCGGTTTTATTCGCCCGTCGGTGAAGCTCGCCGGGGGCCGGGGAACCCAGCGCCTCTACTCGTTTTCCGACCTGATCCAGCTCAAGGTCGTCAAGAACCTGACGGAATGTGGACTCAGCTTGCAAAAAATTCGCCGTTGTTTGGATCATCTCAAACGCTATTCTCCGGAAAAGGTGGCGCCGCTCCAGAATCTTAAGTACGTGACCGACGGCGAGAAGCTTTTTGTTCTGACGAGCGACAAAAGCAAGATCCTCGACGTGATGGACCGGCAGTTCGTTTTTTCTCTGGGCATCGGCAATCTCGTGAAAGAGCTGAACGGTAAGGTGCGGCGGATGTCCGGTCAGCCGGCTGAGAAAGCATTGCGGGTCGCCCGAAGTCCGGAAGGAAAGAGGATTTCAGCCTAGGTTATATGGAAGAGACACGAGCGACTCCGATGATGCGTCAGTACCTCCAGATCAAAGAGAGGTATAAGGACGCGATTCTCTTCTTCCGCCTGGGAGATTTTTACGAAATGTTTTTCGAAGACGCGGAAAAGGCCTCGAAGATCCTGGACATCGCGCTGACCTCCCGAAACCGCAGCGAGGAGTCGGCCGTTCCCCTTTGCGGGATTCCGTATCATGCGGCGACTCCCTATATCGGGAGACTTTTGGAAGCGGGTTACAAGGTCGCGATCTGCGAGCAAGTCGAGGATCCCAAGACAGCCAAGGGCGTGGTGCAGCGAGAGGTGGTCCGGGTCATCACCCCCGGGACTGTGACCGAGGGAGAGGCGCTGGATTCGCGCAGCAATAATTTTCTGGCGGCCGTCTCCAGAGGGAAAGGGGATTTTGGCTTAGCCGTGACCGACGTGACTACGGGCGAATTCCGCTTCACGCAGGTCGCCGATTATTCCTCGCTCTCGGACGAGCTCGGACGAATTTGGCCGAGCGAGATCCTTTTGGAGGAAGGAAATCCGGCTCTCAGGAATCAGCTCCAGGGCGATTTGGTTGGGGTTCATTTGAGCTTTATTTCGCCGCATTACTTTTCTCAATCATCCACGAACCGCCTCAAGTCTCTCAAGCTTTGGTCCAGGGAGAGCGATGAGGAATGGGCGGAGGGGATCCGGGCCGCTGCGGTGATTGTTTCCTATTTGGAAGAGAATTTGCCGGACGTGCTTAAGGCTTTGAAGGATCTCCAACCCTATTCGAGCTCTCAGTCCCTCATGCTGGATGAGAATACCCGGCGCAACCTTGAGCTGTTCCACGATTTTCATGGAGATCGGAGGGGGTCATTGATGGGAGTTCTGGATTATACCTTGACTCCCATGGGGGCTCGGCGGCTGCGGCAATGGATTCTCTATCCGCTCCTGGATGAAAGGGCGATCCGGGAGCGGCAGGACGGCGTCGAGGAGATGGTGGAAAACTACAGCGCCCGACAGGAGGTTAGGGCCAAACTGAAGGGCGTCCAGGATCTGGAGAGATTGGGCGCGAGGATTGCGGCCGGCAGCGCCGGGCCGAGAGATCTGGTGGCGGCCAAGGATAGCCTGCGGGCCATCACTCTCCTCAAGGAAAAACTGCGGGATTGTCGAGCGGAGATTTTTGCTTCCCTGAGGGAAAAGCTTTGGGAGCTCCCCGAGGTGGTCGCGCTGGTCGAAAAGGCGATTGTGGATGATCCTCCATCGACGCTGAAGGAGGGAGGGGTGATTCGTCCCGGCTTCCACGGTGAGCTGGATGAAATCCGCTCCATACGGAGTCACGCCAAAGGCTGGATGGCCCGCTTTGAGAGCAGCGAGCGCAAGCGCACCGGCATTGGGTCGCTCAAGGTCGGATACAACCGGGTCTTTGGTTATTACATTGAAGTGACTCGATCCAATCTCAAGTCGGTCCCGCCGGATTACGTACGCAAACAGACGCTGGCCAATGGCGAACGTTACATCACGCCGGAGCTGAAGGAATACGAAGCCAAGGTGCTAAGTTCGGAAGAGGGAATCCTCAAGCTCGAACTGTCTCTGTTCGGCGAGCTCCGTGAAACAATCTCTTCCTATTATGAAAAGATGAAGGAAACGAGTCTCGCCCTGGCGAGGCTCGATGTGCTGCTTTCCCTTGCCGAGGCGGCGCAGGCGCGCCATTTCGTCCGCCCGAAGGTCGATGCGGGTCTGATCATTTCCGTTCGCGAGGGACGGCACCCCGTGGTGGAAGAGGCTCTGGGTCGAGGAGGTTTCGTCCCTAATGATTGCTATCTGAACCCTGAATCCCACCAGCTCCTGATGCTCACCGGGCCGAATATGGCGGGTAAATCGACCTACATGCGTCAGGTGGCTCTGATTGTGATTCTGGCGCAGATGGGGAGTTTTGTCCCGGCGTCAGAGGCGACGATAGGATTGGTCGATCGGATTTTTACCCGCATCGGCGCGGCGGATTCTCTGGCCCGGGGTGAGTCGACTTTTATGGTGGAGATGAAAGAGACGGCTCGCATCCTGCGGCATGCTTCGGGCCGCAGTCTGATTCTCTTGGATGAGGTGGGCCGCGGGACCAGCACCTTCGACGGTATCTCCATTGCGTGGGCCGTGGCCGAATATTTACATGACTCCCAACATCGCCCTCGGACGCTTTTTGCCACTCATTATCACGAACTGACTGACCTCGGTCTCGCTAAGGAGCGCGTCAAAAATTTTAACTTTGCCGTCAAGGAATGGAAGGGGGAAGTCATCTTTCTGCGCAGCCTGGTAGAAGGGGCGGCCAGCCACAGCTACGGCATCCACGTGGCCCGTCTTGCCGGGCTTCCTCCAGCGGTCGTGGAGCGGGCGAAGGAGCTGCTCAAGAATCTTGAAAGCGGTGAACTGGATGAGCGGGGCCAGCCAAGACTCGCTCGGGGGCTTCGCTCCGAAGAGACACCGCAGATGTCGCTGTTCGGCGGTGGAACTTACAGAATCATTGAGGAGCTGAAGAAGGTGGACGTGTCGGTTGTGACTCCGATTGAGGCGCTCAATCTCCTCCATGCTTTAGTGGAAGAGGCAAAAAAGGAGGATCACTAACGGATGAAACGTCACGTTAAGCGAAATATATTTTTGTTGGCATTGGCCTTGACCCTGGGCTTCTCTCCCGCGCAAGGGGTGATGGGTGCGGCGAAGAGGGATCAAAGCCTCTACCTTTCCGCGAAACGGGACTATGGTATTTTGCAAAAAGCGAAGGTGACAGCAGAAAATCGCCAGCGATGGGAATCTTTAGCCGAGCGCTTCCAAAAGATCGCCCGTGATACGCCGCGCAGCTCTTATGCGGACGATGCGCTCTTCTATACGGGCAGGATTTATTACGAGCTCTACAGCTTCGATAAGAAGGAGAGCAATCTGGATCTGGCGCTTAAAAACTGGCGCGCGTTGCTCGCGCGCTATCCCAAGAGCTCGTTGGCGCCCGAGACGCGCTTGTGGCTGGGCGTAAGCTACGAAGAAGGAAAGCGCGACGCGGCGGAGGCGAAGAAGCAATACGAAGCGTTGCTGGATCAATCTTCCAAAGGGGAGATCGCCGCGAAGGCGAGGCAGAGACTCGAGGGCCTGCGCAAGGCCGACGAGGCCAGAAAAGAGCAGGCGCGGCTCCCCGACGCGCCGCCCGGCAAGGCCCTGCTCACGGCGATCCGCAACACCTCTTCGCAGAGCTACACCCGGGTCACGATGGAGCTCTCTTCGGACATCCGTTTCGAGACCCACAGTCTGAAGGAAGACGCGGCGAAAGGTCTCCCGCCGAGAATCTACGTCGACCTGATCGGGACGCGCCTGGCGATGGACTCGACGCAGCCGCTCGTGGTGCAGGACGGACTTTTGCGCCAAGTGCGCGTGGGTCAGTTCAGCGCCGACGTGGTGCGCGTGGTTCTCGATATGAGCAGTTTGACCGGCTACAACACGTTTCTCCTTCCGGATCCCTACCGGCTCGTCATCGACATCCAGGGGCGGAAAGAGAGCGAGGCGTTGGCTTCGGTGGAGAAGAAGAAAGAGGTTTCCTTGCCGCGCGACAGCAAGCGGCCGCAAACCGGAACGGTGCGCAAGATCGTTTTGGATCCAGGGCACGGCGGCAAGGACTCCGGCGCCATCGGCGTCGGCGAGATCGCGGAAAAGGATATCGTCTTGAGCGTCGCGAAGCGGCTGGCGAAACGGCTCAAAAAGGAGATGGCAATCGAGGTCGTCCTGACCCGGCAGGACGACACTTTCATTCCTCTGGAGGATCGCACCGCCATCGCCAATGCGGAGGAGGCGGATCTGTTCATCTCGCTGCATGTGAACGCGAGTCCCAACCCTGCCGCGAAAGGGATTGAGACCTATTATCTCGACAATACCACGGATGAGGCCGCGATCCGTCTGGCGGCGAGAGAAAACGGGACTTCGCGCAAAGGCATCACAGATCTCCAGTTTATCCTGAGCGATCTGACGCAGTACTCTAAACTGGAGGACTCTATTACCCTCGCGCATCGGCTCCAATCGTCTCTCATTTCCCTTATCGGTCAAAAGCAGGGGGAGGTGAAGGACCTGGGAGTCAAGAAGGCCCAGTTTTTTGTCTTGGTCGGGGCGAAGATGCCCAGTGTCCTCGTCGAGTTGTTATTCGTCACGAACAAAGCAGAAAGGCGCGCCCTGAAACAATCTTCCACCCAAGAGGTGATTATCGACGCCCTTTATGAGGGAATTAAAAAGTACAACGAAAACACTCTCGTGGTGAAGAATCTCTAATAGGAACCTGGATGGACATCGCTGCGCTTTCTCAGTCTCTGATCGAGGAGACCCGGATTGGATCGGACTTTGCGCGAGGAACGCGCGCCTATCTCGAGAAGGGGCGCAGCCTTCTGCTGGAGCGGCATCACGCTGGCGCTGCGGGCCGGGAAATTGTCTCAGCCTACACTGCGATGGTCGATAGTCTCATCCGTCATCTGTTCGACCTAACGAGCCAGGATTATATTCGCCGTTATCCCAGTCTCGAGCCCCGCTGCGTCCTCATCGCCCAAGGCGGATACGGCCGTGGAGAATTGAACCCTAGGTCCGACATCGACCTTCTCTTTCTTCATGGCTGGAAAGTGACCCCGTATGTCGAATCGGTCGCGGAAAAGCTGCTTTACACTCTCTGGGACGCCGGTTTCGAGGTTGGACATGCCACGCGGAGCATCGCGCAGTCGGTCCGTTTGGCGGGCAAGGATATGAAGGTCAAGACGGCGCTATTGGACGGCCGCTTGCTCTGCGGCGACGGCGCTTTATATGCGGATTTTGAAAAGGCTGTGGAAGATCAGCTTTTGGGGAAACACGAGGAGCGCTTTGTCCGGGAAAAGCTCGAAGAAAACCGTCTGCGCCACGAGCGCTACGGAGGTTCGGTCTATCTTTTGGAGCCGGATATCAAGGAAGGCGAAGGCGGGTTGAGAGATATCCACACGGCTCTCTGGATCGCCAAGGTCAAGCTCAAAATAAAAAGGCTCGAAGATCTCGGCGACCAGGGGTTGATCCAAGCGAAAGATTTGTCGGATCTCAATGTCGCGCAGGACTTTTTGTGGCGCGTTCGGAATGAGCTTCATTTTTCTTCCGGGAAACACCAGGATCAGTTGACCTTTGAAGAGCAGGAAAAGGTCGCTTCGGCTTTTGGCTTCAAAGATGAAGGAAAGATCAAAGGTGTGGAGGCATTCATGAGGAGTTACTACCTGCAGGCCTCTCAGGTGAGCCGCCTCGCGTCGCTGATCATCCATAGGGTGGCGGATTCTTCGGAAGACTCCTTTTGGAGCCGACGGCCCAGCGGAAGGGAGATTCGAACGGGCATCCGCGTTTACAAAGGTGTGCTGTCGATCACTGACCCGGGGATGCTGAAGGCGCAGCCGGAAAATCTCCTGAGCTTCTTTGCGGACGCGCAAAAGAACGGGGCTGAATTGAGTCACGAGACCCGGGAATTGATCCGGGGACATTTGAACCTCATCGACGACGCTTTTCGGGCCTCCGCCAGCGTCCGCGAAATCTTTTTTCGAATTCTCAAATGGAAAGATCGGGTCTATGAGACGTTAGTGGAGATGCACCGCTGTGGGGTCTTGGGGGCTTACTTCCCCGAGTTCGGCCGGCTGCTTTGCATGGTGCTCCACGATCTTTACCATATTTACACCGTGGACCAGCACTCTCTCCGATTGGTTAAAGGAATAGAGCGGCTCAAGGCCGGCGAGTTCCGGGACAAACTGCCGCTGCTGACGCAGTTGGCTCGCGAAATCGAGAACAATGAGATTCTCTATTTGGGCGTGCTTTTCCACGACGTCGGCAAGGGATTCGGAGACGGGCACTCGGAAATCGGCAGCCGCATGGTCAGGGAGATCGCCCTCAGATTGCGCCTGAACGTCGACGACGCCGCCCAGCTCGAGTTTCTTGTCCGCTACCATCTTCTCATGACCCATACCGCCTTTCGACGGGACATCGAGGATGAGAAGCTGATTCTCGATTTTGCTCAACTGATGGCCAGCGCCAGCAATCTCAAGATGCTTTATCTTCTCACCTATGCGGACATGCAGGCGGTGGGTCCTGATGTTTGGAACAACTGGAAGGGCTCTTTGCTGGAGGATCTCTATCTGCAGACCCTGAGGGTCTTGGAAGATCTGGAGAGGGGAGAGTTTCGAAGAGAGGATCGCCAGTCCAAAGTGCGTCGAATTCAGACGCGACTGCGGCAGAGTTTACAGGCGAAGCATGCGACGGAGGAGATCGAATTATTTTTCTCGGTCATGCCCGAAGGTTATTTTCTCACGACGCCGGAGGACGATATCCCTGCGCACTTCGAATTAATGGAGGAGTTCAGAGATCAAACCTACCTGAGCATGCTGCGCCATTATCCCGAGAAGGAATACAGCGAGATAGCGATCTCAGCGAAGGATCGTCCGGGACTCTTCGCGCGCATCACCGGGGTCTTTGCCGCCCTGGGACTCGATATCCTGAGCGCGCGCATTACCACGCGCACGGACGGTCTCATCCTGGACGTTTTCCGCATCTCCCATTCGGGGCGTTCCGAGCTGATCATGGAATCGGGGAGATGGGACCGAGTCCGTTCGACCCTGGGTCAGGTATTGACGGGAGCGGTCGATGTCGCGCGTCTCGTGGAAGAGGCACGGCCTTCCTTTTTCCTCAGGCGTCGCCCCCCCCAAGTTTCCACGGTCATCCAGGTCGACAACCACGCTTCGGAGGATTTCACGGTGGTCGAGGTTTACACTCAGGACCGGGTCGGAGTGCTTTTCACGATTACCTATGGTCTTCATCGGCTGGGCGTCTCCATCCACTTGGCCAAGATTTCGACCAATGTGGATCAGGTGGCGGACGTGTTTTATGTGACCGATGAAATGGGAAGAAAGATTCAGGACAAAGAATTTCTGGAAGTCATCCGAGAGAGTCTCTACCGCAGCTTGGTGGGTGAAGATGAAAGAATCGCTGAGCAGGTCGATTGACTCGTTTCTGAACATGCTGGCCGTGGAAAAGGGACTGGCCCGAAATACGCTTGAGGCGTACAGCCGGGACCTCAACCGTCTGGCCGATTTTCTTAAAGGCCGGGGAGTCAAGACCTGGGAAGAAAGCCGGACCGTCCACTTGCGAGCCTACGTCTCCTGGCTGCGCCAGCGCGGGCTGAGCGCCCGGTCGGTCGCCCGCCATGTCGTGGCCATGCGCCAGCTCTACCGATTTTTGGAAAAGGAGGAAGTGATCCGAGCCAATCCGGTTCCTTCCTTTATCCTAAGCAGTCGCGCGATCAAGCTCCCGCATACTTTAAGCGGAGAAGAAGTAGAAAAGTTGCTCAAGCAACCCGACTCTTCGGAACTTCTGGGCGTGCGGGACCAGGCGATGCTAGAGCTTCTTTACGCTTCAGGGCTTCGAGTCTCAGAGTTGGTCTCATTGCAGACCAATCAGGTTCGTCTGGAGGAGAATTACCTGACCGCGCGCGGCAAAGGTTCCAAGGTCCGGGTCATCCCGTTTGGAAAGTGGGCGAGAGAGAAGCTGCTGCGCTATCTCCAAGAGGCGAGGCCTAAGTTGCTAAAGGGTCGAATGAGTCCGGTTCTCTTCGTGACCCGATCGGGCAAGGGGTTGACCCGCCAGGCATTCTGGAAGCTGATCCGTCGTTATGCGCTCGCGTCCGGCATCGAGAAGAGAGTGACGCCCCATACTCTGCGCCACTCTTTTGCCACGCATCTTCTTGAAGGCGGCGCGGATCTTCGCTCGGTGCAATCCATGCTGGGCCATTCCGATATTTCTACGACGCAGATCTACACCCATTTGAGCCGCAGTTATCTCAAGGAGGCGCATCGACGCTTCCATCCGCGGGAAAGAGCTTCCAAATAGTCAACTCGGATTTCCACGATTTTTATTTTCTGTTGGCTCTTCGCTATTTGTGATATAGAACCAGTAAAACGGGCGTTGCGGTAATGATCGGGGAGACTGTACGTCAGATATCGATTTGGGCTTTGCCGGTTTTGGCCGCGATCATCTTTCACGAGGTGGCCCACGGTTGGGTCGCGTTCCGGCTCGGGGACCCGACCGCGGCCCGTATGGGACGGCTGACGCTAAATCCGATTTCTCACATCGATCCTTTCGGAACGGTTCTCCTGCCTCTGCTTTTGATCGTCACCGGGGTGCCTTTTGTCTTCGGTTATGCGAAACCCGTTCCCGTAAACTTCTACAATCTGAACCATCCGAAGAGAGACATGATCTGGGTTGCCCTGGCCGGACCCGTAACGAACATTCTGATCGCCGTGACCAGTGTCTATGTCCTAAAGTTTCTCGATACGACCGGCGGCTCCTCCTTGACCTTTCCGGCATTCGTCTCAACTCCCTTGGTGCTGATGGCTCAAAGCAGTGTCAATATCAATGTGATGCTTGCAGCATTTAATCTTTTTCCGATTCCGCCGTTGGATGGAGGAAGAGTCCTCGTCGGCCTGTTACCGGAGCCGTATTCTTCGGCTGTGGCGCGAATCGAGCCGTATGGTTTTCTGATCATCGTGTTCTTGCTGATGACGCACACTTTGGACATCTTCATCGGTCCGGTGGTTCACTTCCTTTATCGGTTTCTCAGGGTCCTGTTCATTGGATGATCCATTATGGAGACTATCGTAAGCGGCGCCCGCCCGACAGGCAGACTCCATCTCGGCCATCTTCACGGCGCGTTAAAGAATTGGATCAGGCTTCAGCAGGACTACCGTTGCTTTTTCTTCGTTGCGGATTGGCACGCCTTGACGACGGACTATGCCTCGCCTCAAGGAATCGAGCAGAGCGCTCGTGAGATGGTGATGGACTGGCTGAGCGTGGGACTCGATCCTGAGAAATGCGTGATCTTCCGTCAGTCAAGGGTCAAAGAGCATGCGGAGCTTCACCTGCTTCTTTCGATGATCACGCCGGTCCCGTGGCTGGAGCGCAACCCCACCTATAAGGAGCAGATACGAGAGCTCGAAGGAAAAGATTTATCCACCTACGGTTTCCTCGGTTATCCGGTGCTCCAGGCCGCGGATATCATCATGTATAAGGCGCACAAGGTGCCTGTTGGCGTAGATCAGGCGCCTCACATCGAGCTGACCAGAGAGATCGTGCGGCGGTTCAATCAGATCTATCGGCCGATCTTTCCGGAACCGGAAGTGTTGCTGACCGAAACGCAAAGGCTTCCCGGCCTGGATGGGCGGAAGATGAGCAAAAGCTATAACAACGCGGTCTTTCTTTCGGACTCTCCCGAGGAGATCGAACAAAAACTGGGCCGGATGATGACCGATCCCGCCCGCGTGAGGCGCCAGGATCCGGGCGAGCCTGAGAAATGCCCGGCGTTTCGGCTACACAAAATTTACTGCACCACGGGAGAGATCGACGAGGTGTCCAAAGGATGCCGGACGGCGTCGATCGGTTGTTTGGATTGCAAAAAGGTGATGATCAAGCATGTCGTTGCGGATTTGGCCCCGTTCAGAGAGAAGCGGGCGCAATACGAAAAGCGGCCGTCCGATGCGCAAGATGTTCTGGCGACCGGAAACCGCGTTGCCCGGGAAAAAGCGTCTGAGACGATGGATGAGGTCCGCGCCGCGGTGGGACTGTGACGACCAAGGTTCAATTGGAAATATTCGAAGGCCCTCTGGATCTCCTCCTTCATCTGATCAAGAAGAGCGAGGTCAGCATCACGGATATCCCGATCGCGCTCATTACGGAACAGTATCTGGCCACGTTGGAACTGATGCAGGGCCTGAACCTCGATGTGGCCGGGGAGTTTCTGGTCATGGCGGCCACTCTCATACACATCAAGTCCCGCATGCTCCTGCCGCCGGGGGATGAGGAAGAAGATGAGGAGGAGGGAGGCGATCCTCGCGAAGAGCTGATGCGTCGATTGCTGGAGTATCAGCGGTTCAAAGAGGCGGCGCAGGAACTGGAAAGCAGAGACATTCTTAAGCGAGACGTCTTTGTGCGGTCGCCGGAACTCCCCGAGGAGACGGAAAGCGTTGCATTCGAGGAGGTTTCGCTGTTTGACCTTCTCAGCGCCTTGCGGCGGGTTCTGGAGCGCTTTCCGAAAGAAGATGTCCACGAGGTGACGGTCGAAAAGATATCGCTGCGCGAAAAGATGCAAGGGCTTTTGGACGAACTCCATAAGAAGGGGAAGGCACTGTTTCAGTCGTTTTTCGAAACGGCCGCATCGAGGATGGAGGTGGTGGTGACTTTTCTTGCCATGTTGGAGCTGGTGAGACTCCGCGCGATCAGAGTGGCGCAGGAAGAGCGCGTCGGTCCTATCATGCTCGAACTGGCGGCCCCTTTGGAGGAAGCGCAAGGCAGGATGAGCAGCGAGAAGATCGAGGGGGAGGAGTATGGAGCGTGATCGATTGAAGTCCGTGCTTGAGAGCTTGCTCTTCGTGGCGGATGGTCCGGTTTCGGTCGGCCGGTTGGCGGAGGTCCTGGAAGGGACGGATAAAGCGGAGATCGCTTCCGTGTTAGGAGAGCTTCAATCAGAATATGAAACCGCAGGGCGGGGTTTTCGTCTGGTCGAGATCGCGGGCGGCTATCAGATGCGGACGCCGAAGGAGCATGCCGATTGGATTAAGCGTTTCTACCAAGGCCGTCCGGCGCGCATGAGTCGGGCGACGTTGGAGACGTTGGCCATCGTCGCATACAAACAACCGGTCACGCGAGCAGAGATCGAAGCGATCCGGGGGGTCGACGTCGATGGAGTCCTGTCGACTCTTTTGGAGCGGAGGCTGGTCCGGATCGTCGCCCGGAAGGATATTCCGGGCAGACCCTACCTGTACGGCACGACCTCTGAGTTTTTAGAGACGTTCAATCTAAAAGACCTAACTCATCTTCCCACGCTGAAGGAGATGGAGGAGATCACTCTTCAGCAGACTGGCGATGCCGAACAGCCGCAGGAATCGGGTGAAGAGGGATGAATGGAGCGCATTCAAAAGATCCTGGCGCACTGCGGGTTGGCCTCCAGGAGAGAGGCCGAGCGGTTGATTCAAGAAGGGCGAGTGACAGTCAATGGAACAGTCGTTACAAAACTGGGTTCGCAAGCCGATCCAGGGAAGGACAAAATCAAAGTCGATGGCAAGCTCATCCGTCAGCCATCGCTCCTCTATTATCTGTTTCATAAGCCTACCGGACTAATTACTTCGATGCGCGATCCCCAGGGCCGCCCCAGCCTTGGAGAATGGTTGGAGCCGCTCGGCAAACGAGGGCGTCTCTTTCCTGTTGGAAGGTTGGACTTCAACTCCTCGGGCCTTCTCCTGCTTACGAATGACGGTGAATTGGCGCAGCGGCTGACCCATCCGCGCTACGGCATCAAGAGAATGTATCAGGTCAAGCTCAGCGCTTGTCCTTCGGCGCAAGAGCTGGCGCTTTTGCGTAAAGGTGTTCGGCTCGATGATGGGATCACAGCGTCTGCTCGCGTCCGAGTCCTAAAGGCCTTGAAGAAGAATGCCTGGGTTGAGGTGGAGATTCATGAGGGGAGATATCGGGAAGTGCGAAGGATGTTCCAGGCGTTAGGCTATTTCGTGGAAAAACTGATACGGGTCCGGTTCGGACCCCTTCAGCTAGGTTTCCTTCCTCCCGGCGAAATCCGCCCGCTTTCGCCGGAAGAAATCAAAGCCTTGAAAAAGGCTGCCGGCTTTTAATCTTTTTTTAAACCCTTCAAGCCCTAGTCCTTTTCTTATGTCGATCCTCAGAGAAAAAAAGTTTCCATGGGGGCTTATGAAAGAAGAAGGCCCGACCCAAGTTAAGTAGGAAGGATAGATAAAGGATAAGGGATGAAGGATAAATTTCCGCCTTCAGCCTTTCGCCCTCATCCTTTCCTAAGCCGCGTGGGCGGCGCGGAGATTGCAGAACTCCTCGTAGTCGATGAGGCTGTGAATCGTCGGCTTCTCGCCGCACATCGGGCAGGCGGGATCGGCCTTCAAATTGAGCGTGGTGATCTCCATAGTGAGCGTGTTGAAGCAGAGAAGCCGCCCGACCAGACTATCCCCCTTCCCTAAGATCAGCTTGATCGTCTCCAGCGCCTGGATCGTTCCGATCAATCCGGGGAGAACGCCGAGCACGCCCGCTTCTGCGCAGCTCGGGGCCATTTCGGGCGGAGGCGGCTCAGGATAGAGGCAGCGATAGCATGGACCCTTGCCCGGATAAAAGACCGATACCTGTCCGTCGAATTGGAAGATGCTGCCGTGGACGTTGGGCTTCTTCGCCAAGACGCAGGCATCGTTGACCAGATAGCGCGTGGGAAAATTATCGCACCCATCCACGACGATGTCATAGTCCTTGATGATCTCCATGATGTTCTGGGAGGTCAGTTTTTCCTGATAGGGGATGATGCGAACATCCGGGTTGAGCGCTTGAAGGGTCAGTTTGGCGGATTCGGTTTTCGGCATGCCGATCCGATCATTGGTATGCAGGATCTGCCTTTGCAGATTGGAGAGATCGACCACGTCGTTATCGACAATTCCCAAGGTCCCCACTCCGGCTGCGGCGAGATAATAGGCCGATGGACATCCTAGTCCTCCGGCGCCGACCATGAACACTTTCGCCTTGAGGAGTTTAGCCTGGCCCTCTTCGCCGACCTCCGGGAGGAGGAAATGGCGGCTGTAGCGGGTCGCCTGCTCAGGCGTAAATTGATGATCCTGGACCCATTTGTATCCGGCTGTCTTCCAGGCGGTGTAGCCGCCGGCCATGGAAATAACATCTTCGTATCCCATCTCCTTCAAGGCCTTGGCGGCCAAGAGAGAGCGGACTCCGCCGGCGCAGTAAGCGACAAGGGGCGTAGATTTGTCCGGGACCGTGCTCTCGACCTTGATCTCGAGGAATCCCCGGGGGAGTGACACGGCGCCTTCCAGGTGCCCTTCGCGGTACTCGTCCTTCTCCCGGACATCCAGCAAGAGATGCTTGCCATTCTTTTCCAGGAGATCCTTGGTTTGCTGAACGGAGAGCTCGCGCACCTCCTTGCGGGCGTCATCCATGATCTGGTTAAAGGTCCTAGCCATTTTGCCTCCCAATTTTTCGGCTCGTTGAGTTCTGTCCGACTTCTTAGACCTTATAGGTCTCTATTTACACACGATCCCCCTTAAAGTCAAGATTAGCGACCGGAGAAGTCGTAAAAGCTACTGATAGATTACTTCCCTTTGCCCTTGGGGTCCAGCAGATCTCTGAGGCCGTTGCCGAAGGAGTTGAAGGCCAAGATCGTCAGGAAAATCGCCATGCCGGGAAAGAAAAGGATGTGTGGATAGGTGCGCATCGCGCGCCAGCCATCCTGCGCCAGCGTTCCCCAACTGGTTCCCCATTCGTTGTAGGGGTCGTTGATCCCCAAGCCGATGAAACTCAGAGTGGACTCCGCCAGGATGGCGGCCGGAATGCTGAAGGTGAGCGTGACGAGAATGGGAGCGAGAATGTTGGGGAGAATATGGCGCGCGATGATTCTTAGGTGCGCGGCGCCCATAGCCCTGGCCCCTTCAACATAAGCGAGTTCTTTGGCTTGAAGGACCTGACCCCGGGCGATGCGCGCGAAGCGGACCCAGGTGACAAGACCGAGAGCGATAAGGACGCCCGCGATATTGCGGCCTAATAGCAGCGAGAGGAGTATGAAGATGAGAAGATCAGGGAGACCGTAAAAGATATCCACAACGCGCATAAGGAGATGGTCCAAGGCTCCTCCGGTATACCCCGAGAGCAGCCCGTAGGCCGTGCCGATTACTAAAGCGATCAGAGCTGTTCCCACACCCACAGTGATTGAGACGCGCGCTCCGTAAAGGACACGGGTGAAAAGATCTCTTCCCAGTTCATCTGTTCCCATCCAGTGGCTCCAGGTCGGTCCTTCGAGAATACCTCTTTCTTCCAGTCCGCCCGGAGAGTAAGGAGCGATCGCCGGCGCAAGAAAACCGGCAAGACTCACGGCGAAGATAAAGATGAAGCTCCCAAACAGCGTGGGATTGCTGTTCAACCAGCCAAATATTTTTTTCCCTCCTTCCCACTTCTTCATAAATCGGCGTTCATGGGATCTTTATCCTCGGGTCGATTAGGGAGTAGAGGAGGTCTACGGCAAGATTGGCGCAGACAAGAATCACGGTATAGACCAGCGTCACACCCATGATCAGCGGATAGTCTCTGTCCGTCACGGCTGTGATAAAGAACCTTCCCATGCCGGGGATGGCGAAGACATATTCGACGACGAAGGAGCCGGTGACGAGGGCTGCCGAAAGCGGCCCCAGCACGGTCAGAACCGGAATGAGAGAATTGCTGAGAGCATGTTTGAACACGACGGAAGTTTCCCTGAGACCTTTGGCCCGGGCCGTTCGGATGAATTCCTCGCCGAGAGTTTCCAGTAAGTTGGACCGAATGAGATAGGAGAGGTAGGCAGCGGGAGCTGCAGCCAGAGTGAGCGTGGGTAGGACAACGCTGCTCATGGAATCCCATCTTCCAGCCTGAAACCAGCCGAGGTAAAGAGAAAAAAACCAAATGAAGAGCCCGGCCAGGATAAAATGAGGCGAGGAGATTCCCAGTGTGGCCAAAAACATGGAGCAGCGATCCACCCAGGAGTTTTGATAAAAAGCTGCACTCACTCCCACCGGGAAAGAGAGCAGCAGCGCGAGGGCTAAAGCAAGAATTCCGAGCAAGACGGAGGTCGGAAGGGTATCGGCAATGACATCAGTGACGCTGCGATTGAGATACTTGTAGGACGGGCCAAGATCCCCTTGGATGATTCCCTTGAGGTAGCGCGCATATTGGGTCAACCACGGCTCATCGAGATGGTATTTCGCGGCAATATTTGCCAAGACCTCCGGAGGAAGCCGGCGCTCGCGGTCAAAGGGGCCCCCCGGTGTGACGCGCATGAGCACGAAAGTCAGGGTGGCAACCACCCACAGGACGATCACGCCATGGAGTAGTCGCTGTAAAAGGAAACGGGTCATCTTAGAGGATGGGCCGTAATGGACTTTGGTGGGTCACCCGCCTTATCGAGGGTGGGCTACGGCTCTCTGCG
>Ga0209701_10001207_pt1 | contig 16311 bp, 19 predicted proteins | sample CZO8metaG_4_FD_188356 | JGI IMG/M metagenome (GOLD analysis project Ga0209701, IMG submission 188356) | Vadose zone soil microbial communities from the Eel River Critical Zone Observatory, Northern California, USA - CZOApr15con2H3.8 metaG... | ecosystem: Environmental > Terrestrial > Soil >...
CAGGATGACATCGCTACGCTCATTTTTCCAAAACAGCCATGTTGTGGAGCGACTCAGCAGCTCCACAACATGGCTGTTTTGGAAAAATGAGCAGTGGTGATCCACCCGAGGTTGCATAGTACCTTCAGGCTGAATTTTCAGCAAATCCCCTTTGTCTCATCCTTTATCACGTTATACTAACGTATAGAAATATGCAATATATCCATCTGGTATGTACTTTGCGGTCGCCAGGATAATTGGGTTCATGAGGTAACTCTATGGTATTTGTCGTGATTATGGCAGTGTCGCTTGTGGTGATCTTGCTGTTGATAGCCAATCTTTGCACCAGTGCCTTGTGGAGCTATCGGCAACAGAAGAATGCAGAGGTGGCAAGAGCACATTCGGCAAATACACAGGCCCTGGTGCTGATACACACGCGCAGTGGCATGATGGTAAGCACGCAAAAGTCAGCCGCCCAGGCTGCGTTTATCTTGCCCCCTTCCTGGTATAGGCGTTTACGTACCTCTGTTTCGCTTGGCCTGTTATTGATGGTGCTGGTAACTTTCTGTGTACAACGCAGCCTGGCCGACGGGACATTGCAAAACATAAGCAAAGGACTCAGCCTTTTAACCACGTCCCAATTCAGCGCGACCGATATCCAGACCGCAGCGCATATCTCCGCCCTGAGCGCATCCCATCAATTGGTGCGTATTTCGCAGCTTGACCCCAATCAATATAGCTCTTCCGCGGAATGGAATACCTGGGCCTATTCCGCCTGCTCGACAGCCGCCCTGACCGAAGTGTTCGACGCCTACGGTCGCAGCTTTCGTATCACCGATGTTTTGAAATTGGAGGCGAATATCGGGGCGATCAGCCCGCAACTTGGGCTACTGGACCCCTCAGGCATTCAACTGACGGCGGCGCAATTTGGCTTTAAGACCAACTGGGGCAATTCATGGACGCTCGACCAGGTGATCAGCACTGCCAATTCTGGCAAGCCGGTGATCGTCAGTTTTCCCCCTGATAGATACGCGGGCGGGCACATTCTTGTGGTTACTGGTGGAGATAGCACATATGTCTATCTTGCCGACACATCGCTCTGGAATCGCCATTCCCTGACTCGCGCAGGATTTCTGCAATGGTGGGAAGGCTTTGCCGCAGTAGTCACCCCGTAATCCTAAATTTCGAAGATGAAAAAGAAATTGGCTCTGCCAGCATTGTCATCCTGAGTGAAACGAAGGATCTCAAATGTTGCCAGGCTCATTTGAGATCCTTCGTTTCACTCAGGATGACAATTCACTCAGGATGACAATGCTGGCAAAGCCCGAGTTATCCACCAGCCGGGCCGCCTTCCAGGCCGGGTCTGGTCATACTGGCAGGGTCGAGAATACGGTCAAGCTCTTCTTCCGAGAGGTTGGTCTTTTCGCGTGCCACCTCTCTCACCGTTCTGCCCGTCTTGTATGCCACTTTGGAGATGTCGGCGGCAGCATCATAGCCGATGATGGGAGCCAGCGATGTACAGATGGCGAGGCCGCGCTCGACCATCTCAGGCCCCCTACTTGTCGCCTGCAATCCCTTGATGCACTGCTCGGTAAAGTTGCGTGTCGCAGAGGCCAGCAGGCTGATCGACTGCAAGAGGTTATAGGCTGTGACGGGCATCATCACGTTGATCTCGAAATTGCCGGATTGGCCGGCGACGGTGATGGTGGTGTGGTTGCCCATCACCTGGGCGCAGACCATGCAGACCGATTCGGCAATCACGGGATTGACTTTGCCAGGCATAATCGAGCTGCCGGGCTGGACGACGGGCAGTTCGATCTCGCCAATGCCGGCACGTGGGCCAGAACCGAGCCAACGTATATCGTTGGCAATTTTCATCAGGCTGACCGCCAGCGTATTGAGGACACCGCTGGCCTCGACAATATTGTCGAGCGTGCTCTGGGCCTGGAAGTGATTGCTGGTCTCGCGTACCTGAACTCCATTCATTTCAGAGAGACGTTGGCAGACACGGGCGGCAAACTCCGGATGGGTGTTGACCCCGGTGCCAACGGCCGTACCGCCGAGGGCAACCTGCGACAACTCATCCTGGGCATGGCGCAGCCGGGCGAGGCCGCGCTCGATCTGCCCGGCGTACCCCAGGAACTCCTGCCCCAATCGAATGGGCGTGGCGTCCTGGAGATGCGTGCGGCCAGTCTTGACGATGGGCATAAACTCTTCGGCCTTTTGCTGCAATGCCTGCTGCAACCCTTGCAGAGCGGGTACAAGCTCGTGTTCGATACTGATCAGGGCGGAGAGATGCATGGCCGTGGGGATCACATCGTTGGAGGACTGCCCAAAGTTCACATGGTCGTTGGGGTGTACTTTGCGGGAGCCGCGAGAACCGCCCAGCAGTTCGCTGGCACGGTTGGCAATCACCTCGTTGGCATTCATGTTGGTGGAGGTGCCGGAGCCGGTCTGGAAAATATCCAGCACGAAGTGGCTATCAAGCTTGCCATCAATCACCTCCTGGGCTGCTCTGACAATCGCTTCGGCAATCTGCGGATCGACGGTTCCTAGCGTTTCATTGACAAAGGCCGCCGCCTGCTTGATCTGGCCGAGGGCCCGGATAAACTGGCGCGGGAAGCGCAGGTCACTGATGGGGAAATTGAGCACAGCCCGTTGCGTACTGGCTCCATAGTAGGCATTGGCGGGTACCTGCATTTCACCCATGGAGTCGCGTTCGGTGCGGGTCTCTTGTGTGTTGGTCATGTATGTGTCTCCTCTATCAAAGCTTTTTCGTAGAGAGTAGTTTTCCATTCGCCTCATCCCCTCGTCTCGCGAGATAAACCTCACCAGGTTCAATCGCACTGGCAATGCGCTCTCGTGAAAAGGAGCCTGGCAGCCACTGGTGAATACCCCGCGCAAACAGCCATTGACCCGCTTCCTCAAGGATAGAAATCACGGTGTCGATGTCAGAGGATTGAGCCTGCACTATTGTGATCTGGCCTGGAGGTGTGGATAGGTTGTATTGTTGTATCATACGATGTGTCGCATCCTGTGAACAGGGAACTTATTGGATTGTGTACAGGAGTATTATATCACCACATATTCTTCAAAATCGCTTCTCAAAAATCGCAACTTTATGCTCCTATGGGGCGGGCAATTAGTTTCGTGGATTGGCACCGAAATATCAGGTCTTGCTTTCTTTTTTATCAATATCCCTCTTCAATTGGAGCGAGCTACGCCGAAAAAAGCTTTACACAAAGAGGCATATGAGGTGACCACCTCCACCTATACCGTATCTGTTGTGCCTGATTTCATCAGGGGGAGAGTGACCAGTTTAACTCGCCTGGTTGTTCTAGGCGCGTATTCACTTGGTTTTTTTGTGACGGGTATCCTCCTGCAATATTTCGTGAGTACCTGGACTATCATAATTTTCTCATGCTTACTACTTTTACTCGCTCTTATGACGGTGCTAAATAAAACGCTTGCGAACTAGCTATATATCTTCACTACTTTTGAAAAGTGTAGTTTTTTACCTGTATCTTTTATAAGGATGATATGAAACAGGGGAAAGCCTACCGGGTTAATCCGAAGACAAAGATGGCCCGCCGATCTCGCCGGTCATAAAAGGCTTGCTCCAGTTGGGTCAGCCTTTGGATGGCATCTTCTATGGATTGGTAGGGAGGCTCGATTAGAGGGAGGATAGATAACTGCTGGTCGTTTTGTGATGGTGTGTCCATGAAGGCAACCCTCCTCATCAGCCACTACTAGTAACTCAGCTAATACTGTAAACGCCATTTAGTATATCATGGTGTACACCCAGCCGCAAATTTACGCGGGCGATTTTTGCAGGCAAACATGTTCGCTCCCAGGCCAGGGTGCCCCTTGCGGGTACCCTGCTCGCTCATTGGAATAGGTCTGCCTGATAGTCTATAATCTGTAGGGAAAAGTTTTTACATATGTCTTTTACAAGGGAAGGCTATTCTATGTTACTGAAAGCCGAAATCCGTAAAATGCTGGTCAATGGGGACCCATGGGCGGCGTGGAAGGGGTATCAAGTGCCGGTCAGTGAGGAGTATGTGTGTATCTGGACGCCCATTGGCACAAAAAAGCACTGGAAACCGGATTATTGGAAACCAAACTACTTTTTTTCTGAAAAACATTCTCTCACATACTTCTGGACGGACGCCTGGTTTACCATACACATCAGCTACTTTGAGGACGGAAGCTTCGCCAGTGGCTATTGCGATGTAGTCTTGCCCACGCCTCTCTATACCAGCACATCGCGAGAACTCATCTACACTGACCTCTATATTGACGTGGTGATCCGCGAGGACCATAGCGTCTATACCAAAGATCAGGATGTATTTGATCGTGCAGCAAAGCGATATCCCATCGTTGAAGAGTCGCGCCAAAAGTCATTTGAGGTGCTGGACTGGCTTGAGCATCACGCCAAACACTGGACAGGCCCATTTACCGTCATGCCTCAACGCTTGCCGCGTACCGACTTTGAGTCGATGAGCGCAGAAGAGGCACTAAGGGTGATACATTCTGTGATCTAAATTGTTTGGATGAGAATGATAGCAGAAGAATTACAAGCGCAACTTATCCAACATGGCATCACTGATTTGGGGGAAGTGGCCCTGCGTGAGGCCCTGGAAGCACGATGCGAAACCTATACTCTGATTAAACTGGCTCCCTGGCCCGCTCGACGCTGGAAGTGCCACTACCGTTTGATGATGCGCGACAAGATGTATGACGCCCACAGTGTGGCGGAGGCTTATGCTTTGGGGCTATTGGCGGCATTGGCAACACCTTCTGCCCCCAATAACGCCCTTCCAGGAATAGATTAATCAGATCACTTTATCGTTTTTTCCCGCCAGTTGGCGCAACAGCATTAAGAATGCCAGACTTCTGCCAGGCGGCGCGAAAGAAAGGCGCGTTCGCGCTCATTATGGCAAAGGTCTAGAGCCTGTGCATAAGCACTGCTCGCCTCACGTAAGCGGCCCGCACGCCGCAGCAGATCAGCGCGAGCAGCGTGAAACAGGTAATACTCGTCCAGTGCCTGACCCAACCCGGGCCGATCAAGCAGTGTAAGGCCTGCCAGGGGATTTTCCGCCATAGCAACGGCCACTGCCCGGTTCAGTTCGACGACGGGCGAGGGCGTCATGCGCAGAAGCTCTCCATAGAGGGCAGCAATTTGCGACCAGTCGGTATCCCCGGCGCGTTTTGCCTGGGCATGCAGAGCACTGATTGCCGCCTGAACCTGGTATGGACCAGGTCGCCTCATTCGCAGTGCCAGTTCCAACGCGGCAAGGCCTTCCTGTATCTCGTGCTGATTCCAGAGCGCACGGTCCTGCTCTTCTAGCAGAACCAGTTCCCCTTCTGCTCCAACACGAGCCGTGCGGCGCGAATTATGCAGCAGCAGTAATGCGAGTAGACACAGGGCTTCAGGTGCCGCCGCGAGCAGTAGCTGCTCTCTTAACAGCATGGTTAGCACGCGGGCAAGCCGGATTGCCTCGTCACAAAGTTCCTGTCGAATCAACTGATTGCCGCTTGTGGCCGCGTACCCTTCATTGAAAATGAGGTAGAGGACACACAGTATTGCATCGACTCGCTCCCCTAAAAAGCCCGCCTCTGGCACGCGATAGGGTATTCCGGCGTCTCGTATCTTACGCTTGGCTCGTACCAGTCGCTGTGCCATAGTTGGAACTGGCACCAGGAAAGCACTGGCAATCTCGGTAGTAGCTAAACCACCCAGAGTATGCAGTGTCAGAGCCACCTGTGCCTCCAGCGCCAGGGCGGGATGACAACAGGTAAACATCAGCTTGAGCCGCTCATCGGGGAAAGCAGAATCCTCCATCTCCCCAGCTCCTTCCCCTCCTCCCTCCACTGGCTCTTCCTGCTCGACCAGTGACTGAAGAAGCTCCTGTTTGCGAGCCAGAGTATACATGCGGCGCAGCCGATCGATGGCCTTGTGCCGCGCCGCAGTGGTAATCCAGGCACCAGGATTGCGAGGGATACCTTCAACAGGCCAGCGTTCAAGTGCCACGAGCATAGCGTCCTGCAGGGCGTCCTCGGCCAACTCAAAATCCATGACGCTACCGATCAAGGTGGCGAGGATGCGACCTGACTCCTGGTGGAAGGTATCTGCCACAACCTGGTGCGTTATGTCCATACCCCTCTAACCGGTCTCACTCAAATTCGACGATTGGGCGAATCTCAATAGAGCCACGCGTGGCGGCGGGAATTTTTGCCGCAAGCTCTATGGCCTCATCGAGATCCTTGCAGTTGAGCTGGTAATACCCACCGAGTTGTTCTTTCGTCTCGGCAAATGGGCCATCTATTGTCGCTATTTTACCATCACGAACTCGCACCGTTGTTGCCGTGCTAGTTGGCATAAGTGCCTCCCCGCCTTGCACTTCTATGCCTCGCGTGCGCAATTCGGCCCCAAAAGCATTGTAGGCCTCGTATTCCGCTCCCAGCTCTTGCTCGCTATACTGAGCGTGAGCAGCTTCATTCTGGTAGATCAGCAGTAAGTAGCGCATTCTTTTCCTCTTTCTCAATAACAGAAGTCTGTTGAAGGGCCATCAGATTTACCCTTCTACCAAAACGACGAACGAGGTAAGGCTGAATCGACATGTTCAAGCAACGAGTTTAAGTAAGGAAGCCTGATATGGTAATATTTCACATCCTCTCAGGACAATATATTTACCCTGTTCCTAACTACCCCTTTGAGTCGTTTATTAGAGTAAGGGGGAATAGGATAACATATTCTGCTCCCTCGCGAAAGTTGTCAATTTGATTGCAACCTTGATTGATTGTAATCTTGAAAGGAACGGTCACTATGCAGCGCACGATGTGCAAAGGCAAAATCCATCGCGCTACTGTCACCCAGGCCAACCTGAATTACATCGGCAGTATTACGATTGACCAGGATTTGTTGGAGGCCTCCGACATCTACCCCTACGAAAAAGTACAGGTGGTCAACATCAGTAATGGGTCACGCCTGGAGACGTATGCTATCGCCGGTGCTCGTGGTTCCGGAGTCATCTGCCTGAATGGCGCAGCCGCTCGCTTGAACTCGGAGGGCGATATCGTCATTATCATTAGCTATGGGCAGTATGACGAGCAGGAAATCCGCTCGCTGGTACCGCATGTAGTTTTTGTTGACGCCGATAATCACATTACCGAGACAAAGCATGTTCCTTTGATCGAGATGCTGCCAGAAGCATACGCCGCAGCCGCAGTTGGGGTCGAAGCGGGGGCCGAGGTCGTATACTCCTAGCGTAGCTCTTCAATTTCATTCAGCCGCCCGGTTGGATGAATTTTCTTCCAACCTCTCCCTATCAAACGTTTGTAAGGTAACTTGGCTCCCCACTTATTTCTATCTCCCTTCCCTTCTTTGCTTGAACCCTGACATTGTTGCGACCACTATGTGGCTTCTTTCGGATAGCCCTGGTACAAGTTCAAATAGCCCTGTTAAATTAGTTCAAAATTTGGTATGATAAGAGCAGATACCGCCATTGTTACGCTCGTGTAAAGCAAAGAAGATAGGATCCACTATGTTAACGAACTACATCCGCAATGCCATGAAACGAGCAAAATACGAGATTTTGCCTGATGATGGAACCTTCTATGGAGAAATACCGGGGTTTGAAGGCGTTTACGCTAACACAGATACACTAGAAACCTGTCGGGAAGAATTGGAAGAAGTCCTGGAAGAGTGGATACTCCTGAGAGTTTACAAGAACCTCCCATTACCTGTTATTGATGGAATTGATCTCAAAATTAAGGAAATAGCCTGATGCCTCCTTTAGGTCCTGTAAAGCGTAACGACTTGATTTATTATCTGCGTCGATTGGATTTTGAAGGTCCTTATTCTGGTGGAAGTCATCAGTTTATGATGAAGGGAAATACTACCATAAGAATACCAAATCCCCATAGAGGCGACATTGGAAAAGATTTTCTTATCAGAATATTGAGGCAGGCTGGGGTTAACAAGAAAGATTGGGAGAAGCTATAAACAAGTTCCGACAAAAATGGGAGTACTCTTCTGTGACATACTGCAGAAAAGAGGAACATGCATAATGGGCCTGAGTGTATGTCCGGCTGCCATCGTTGCAGCTCCCGCCGAGGTGGTCTGGGGAGTGCTCATGCAGCCAGCAAAGTACGGAGAGTGGATAGATGGGCAGGTTGATCGTGTTGTGCCAGAAGGGCCTGCTGCGGTGGGGCAAGTGATAACTATCACTGCACCAGCACTTGGCCGCAAATGGCAGGCTACCCTCAAGATTGAAAAGATTGATGCAGAGAAATACCAGCTTGGTCTGCACGCCAACTTTCCATTTGGCATACAATTAGATGAACACCTCTCCATCACACCAATTGATGCGACCTCGTGTCGCGTCCAATATGGCTGAGATTTCGTCTTCCCGCCAGGTTGGCGGGGTTGGTTCCTTGAAAAGTTTGGCGCGAAAGCCTTCGAGTCAAACATCAACGATTCTTTACGACGGCTCAAGCGTGCTGCGGAAAAGGCTTATCAGGGGTAGATATTTGGCAACACAAGCAGTTCTTTGCTTCCGTTTGGTAAGCAGCTGTTCAAGCTGCTGAGTCAGGAATGGAAATTTCCATATATTCAGCAGTAGTTTGTGAGTAAGGAATTGGCTCTTGATCTTCCATCATTCCCTTGATATGCATAATGATCGCTTCACGCATGTTCTTCTCAACCTCCTCAATCGTGTCTCCTACTGCTACACATCCAGGTAGATCAGGAGAATATGCTCCGTAGTTTTGGTTTCCCTTTTCAATGATAATAAGAAAGCGATGCATCTCATTTTCTCCTTGAAAGTCGTGCTTGTTTGAAAATACTTGATAAGGTACCGGGTGGAACTTCTTTACTGGGATGACCGGCGACAGTAACACGGCCTTTCTTAGTCGGATGTTTGTATTGCCAGTGATCGCCTTCCATTTTGATTTGATGCCAACCATCTGCTTCAATTAGCTTAATGACATCTCGAACTTTCATCTACACTTTCAAATCGTCCTACATTTCTTATAAGTCTTAAATCAGGCTCTTTTACATTGTGGGGTACCAGGGTTTAATTGTCAAGAACAAAGAGAAGCAAAATCAAACTAGCCCTCAACAATAGTTCACGGGTCCCTGATGTGATATAGTAACTGCATGAAAATTACTGCTCTTGAGCCACAGGCTACGAATGCTGAGCGCGTCAACGTGTATGTTGATGGACGCTTTCTAATAGGTGTCAGTGCTACAGTGATATTGCAGATGGGTTTGGAGTTGGAGCAAGAGTTGCAGCCCGCCCAATTGGAGGAGTTACGCGGCGAAGAGGCCCTGCAACAGGCTGTAGAACGCGCCTATAATTATCTCTCGTATCGCCCGCGTAGCCGCGAAGAGGTGCGCCGCTATCTCCGGCGCAAAGAGACCCCGCCCAACATCATCGATAGCGCGCTGGCCCGTTTAGACCGCCTGGACCTGGTCAACGACCATACTTTCGCCTCATTTTGGGCGGAGAACCGCGAACAGTTTAGCCCGCGAGGCGCACGCGCTATCAAGAACGAACTGCGCATGAAGGGAGTCGAGCGTGAAGTGGTTGATGAGGTCATCAGTGATGAGAAGGACGAGGAGCTTGCACTGCGTGCCGGTCGCAAGAAGGCTCTCTCGCTGGTGCATAATCCCGCGATGGACTATCTCACCTTTCGCACACGCCTTGGTTCGTTCCTGCAACGCCGCGGTTTTGGCTACGAGATCTCCACGAGAACAGTTCGCGCTTTATGGAAGGAACTGAAACCAGAAGAGAGCGAAGAGGAAGAATAAGGCAAAATAGAAGTATGAGAGCGAGTTTGGCACGTTGCAACGTGCCAAACTCGCTCTCATACTTCTATAAGCGCTTCATAAATCGCGCCGCTGGAAACGCACAGCACCAATAATGGGCAAAACGATGCAGTAGAGTATAGCCCAGGCAAAGAGGGCTGGAGAGAGGGGGTGTATCGAGGTAAAAGGCGTATTCAAACCATTTAGAAAGTCTTGCCCCTGGAGCGCGCTAAATACGAAAGAGGGGATCAGGTAGTACGAGGCTCCGTGCCAGAGGGCATCAGTCGGTATCACCAGGTTGACGAGCGTCGTGACATTTTGCGCCGTTTCACCCGGTGTCGTCGAGATCAACTGCACAAAGCTTGCGAGCGGTGCGCCGATAAAGAGCATAATCGCGATAGCCCCATTGACGAGGGTTGGAAACAGCGTGCTGCCCAGTGTCGTGAGTGCCAGCAATACAAGTGTACTCAGTTCAAGCATGCCTAATGCCGGTAGAGCATTTTCCGGGAAGTATCCCGTTCGCCAGTAAATGAGGCCCAGGAAGGTGAAAACCAGCATGGCCGTGTAGATGCTCAGGATCAGCGCATAGCCTAGCCACTTCCCGAAGATAATTTCCGCCCGGTGCAGTGGCTTTGATACAATCACCGAAAAAGTGCCAGCCTCTATCTCCATAGAGGTCATGCCTATGGTCAAAACGATGGTCAATGCCCCACTGAGCAGGTAGGCAGCCCATACCGATAGAATGCCAATGGAGAGATCAAATTCCAGCAAGTACAACTGCGGATTACTGTGATCCGCGGCATGTGCGGCTACCCCGGTGTAGGCAGAGTTGAGTAAGAGCGCGAACACTGCCAGCAGCAATAGATTCAGTAGCAGCATCGCCAGCAAGAGCCAGCGATGGAAGGCTTCTTGAATAGTGAAGCGAGTTATCAACAACAATCCCATGACATGCTCCTCAACAGATGTTAATTTCCTTGATTCAGGGCATCTATCGTTTGGAAAAAGATTTGCTCAAGCGAGAGACGACGTGGTGCCAATGTGTAGAGACGCGCTCCACATGCATGCACGATGATGTCTGCGATATCTGCTGCCTGCTCATCATGCTGGATCTCGATCAGGAGGCAGCACGGGTCGTCCTCCTCTCGCTGTATGGAGAGCGCAGCGGAACTAAGGTGCTGGAGCAATTCCTCGCTTACATGGTCGACGCGCACCTCAAGCACCTTTTTCTTGTCGAATAGCTCGGCAGGCGCACCAACTTTCAAGATGCGTCCCTGGTTGATAATGGCTACACGGTCACAAATAGCTTCTACATCGGCTAGTAAGTGCGAATTGAGGAAGATACTGGTGCCTTCCTCCCTCAGTGCGCGCAGGAGTTCGCGCATATCGCGCTGACCGACAGGATCGAGGCCGGACACAAGTTCGTCGAGAATCACTAAATCCGGTTTGTGGATGAGGGCCTGGGCCAGGCCGATACGTTGCAGCATTCCTTTGGAGAATGTGCCCAGCTTCTGGTGCTCGCGTCCAGCCAGCCCCACCATTTCCAGCACTTCCCTGATACGCTTTTCTAGCATTGCTCCCCGCAGACCATAGAGCCGACCGTGAAATTCTAGGAAGTCTCGCCCCTTGAACCAGCGATGGAAGGAGGGGAACTCAGGTAAATAACCAACCCGCCGCCGTATCTCTACGTGGTTGACCGGCTGCCCCAGCACGCGCACCGTGCCTTTTGTGGGAGCAACCAGCCCGGTGAGTATCTTCACCACAGTACTCTTCCCCGCGCCGTTTGGTCCAAGAAAGCCGAAAGCCTCGCCCCGGTAGGTGACAAGGCTGATATCATCGACTGCGATGATCTGCTGGTAGACCTTCCGCAGTCCCTGTATTTCTACGGCGGGCAAGCGGGAGTCATTGCTCATAGACGACGTTTCCTTCTGCTGCGGTCGGGGATTACCCGACCGCGTATCAAGGGCTGAATTGCTGCTCATTTGCACCTACCCATCTTTCTCTACCCTTTCTATTAACGTCCCGTAGGGGCGGGAGTGGAGTGGATGGGTGGTGGGGGCCCTTGTGGCCGCCCGCCATGCTGAATTGCTGCTCATTTGTATGCACCCATCTCTCTACCCTTTATGTTAACGTAATGAGTTGGCAGATGTTAACAACTGGTTGGTATCTGATACAGTGCCTCCTAATGCATAGATGATACCATGCATTTGCCAGACGACTGCACTGCCAGCGGGGAACTTTTTAATTTGTTCAATGTTGGTAGAAACGTTGCTGGTGAGCAGCAATCCCGTTGTGCCATGAACCGTGACGGACTGCGAGTCTATTCCCGAAGGAACGGGCAGCGGGACTATACCGCTACTCAGATCAATCTGCCTGAGTTGTACAACAAGCTGTGGTGGCAAACCGGGGAGCGAGAGTACGACATTGCGCAACTCATCGAGCGAAGCCTTGCCCGTGGCACGTACCACCGGGCTGGGGACTTCTACCACCATGAATTGGGTATCGGCCTGGTTGCCGTACGCAATCACCACACCGGCGGTCGTAGTGAGATCAAAGGTCGCACCATCTAAATTGGCCGGAATGTTCACATTGCCATACCCATTTTTGACAAAGAAAGCGTGGGCCTTGCTTGCACTAAAGGTAAATGTCCCATGTCCGCCATCTATTACGCCAAAATCGGGTGTACCGGAGATGCCTCGAGGCAGGTAGTGCGGCAGCAAGATGGGGAAGCTGACCATTTGCGCTGCCTGCGTTTCCACCAGGTTATCATGAGTTTGCAGGCTGCCAGGCTGAATATGGACGGTGCCAAGGTCCTCCAGAGATGGTATTGGACGCGAGGATAGGGTCTGCACATCCTGCTTCGTGACCTGTACTGGCTGGAAATTCTGCACGCGGAAGAACGAGAGCATTTGACTCGCCAATGCACCACTGTTTGGTAATAACAACAGCGCAATCAGTACTGCTGCTACCGCCGCGACCATCCAGTTGTGGCGCGTACGATACCATTTCTGCGGCGCCATCTGCCTCGCGGGTAATACCTGGGTCGGAGCTTTCCTGGCAGGTATTGCTTTGAGCGGCTGCTGATGAGTAATATTGTGTACCCCCTCCCCTTCTGGCTCAGGTGCCGCATCCAGGGCAACGGAGGGTGGTGGGGATAGTGTGTAATCGGAGCTATCTTTGCTGTCCAGGGATTGCACAGGTGCCTCCTCCGTTGCGGCTGCTTTCACTGCCAGAATGGCGTTGAGCTGTTGTTGCACCAGGGCGACATCAGCAGGCGATACCAGCGTATGATCTTCATGCTGATAGATTTCGTTGAATTCCAGGATCATCCGCTCTAAGGCATGATCCTGCTCGGCCTCACTCAACACTGCGGCGATGGCATCGACATCGCCGCTCTCCATCGCACGCATATAGTGCTGCAATACCTGGATACGCCGCTGCATAGCGGGGGTTAGCTGCTCATTCATTGCTTTCTCCTTCCTGAAGATCCTTCGCTACGCTCAGGATGACAATTGCTCGCGCCAGGCCAGACGCAGCCGGTTCAATGCGCGGTGCAGCCTCACACGAGCTGCAACAGGTGTAATTCCGAGCTTCTCGGCCATTGCTTCTCTCTCAAATCCGTATAAGAACGCGAGCAATAACAGTTGCCGATCCTCCGGTGAGACAAGAGAAAGCATCATCACAGCCTGCTCATTCGCTTCGATATCCTGATCCGGCCCGGTGGACGCACATGATGTGATCTGATCAAACAGTTCATCTTCGCTCAAAGGCTCTTGCTGCGCTGTAGAGAGCTCACCAATAAATAGTTCCCGCCGGGAACGCCTGGCGATCTCAGCCTTTTTGCGCTTGATAATATTTGTGGCTATACCTAGAAGCCATGCCATCGGCTGGCCCGTGGGATTGAAGCGGTCAGCGTGATCAAGTGCCTCGACGACCACCTCCTGTAACACGTCAACTGCTGCTGCTGCTACTTCCTCCCCCCTGGCAAGACCCATACGCTTTACATAAGAGCGCAAGATACCGAGGAGTGCTGCTACATTGTCAGTAAGAAAGTCAACAATTCGCTGTTTGCTGGAGGCAGCATCAGTAGGTGTTACATAGGCCACGCCACGAGCTGTATCTGGTTCCATCAATAAATCCTTTTGCCTCCATGGAGACGTTTCTGGTTATGCTCCTACTATACTATTCAATTTTATAGGGGAAAGTGTTACAGGGTATAGGGATGCGGGTGGTGTGCGGGTTTGCCATCCTGCGGATGGCAAACCCGCACACGACTTTACTTATTTCTTGGCTGTACCTGAATTTATAACCTTGCCGCAAAAATCTTTTTAGGAGAACAAGGCAAAAGGTTAAAAGATGCAGTAATCGAGGAGAAGATGATGGATGACAATACTTCTACCTGTATGCCTGTTATGTTGGCTCAACCACTCTTGGGGAAATGCATCTACAACCTGGATATTGCGTTGTGGTGACAACAAAAGAAATGCATTTTTACCTTGAAAATCCTGGTCAATTGCCAATTGCAACCTGCGCACCCAGATGCTTATGTTATCACATTGAATATAACCGAGCATTCCGGCTTCATCACTCTCGTAGGCATACCTGCCACTGAGAAAGCACTGTAGGCCATCTTCTCCGAGGTAGTCATCTATGCTTTGCGGCTTACGCAATCGCTTGGCCTCGAAATGATACTTTGGTCGTGGCCTTCTTTCCACTGACTCGAAAATCAGGTCTGGTCGCCACCGACTACGCCCTGTTCGCTTTCCGCCAGGAATCGGAGGATCATCTTTAATCACAATCTGATTGCACCAGAGCGGGCTATCAAGAGCCTCAAGTCTGTTCTGGATAGCTTCTGCAATAAAACCCGTAATTGCTGGCTCATCGTGTTTGGCCTGAACCTTGTTCCGAGAATCTGCATAGCCCCATGCTAACAAGGTGTGAATATGTTGCCGATAAGTAGACCAATACTCATCTATATATGCTTCTTCCAAATTCGTATTTTTACTCTCTGGTAGCTCTGCTTCTACATCGTTCATCTGGGTTGTCTTGCCGTGGAGAGAATTTCGGCAATCATATCGTCTGCATCATTCATGGCCTGGGTGCGCGTCCAGTTTATCAATTGCGGTACTTTGTAGAGAGAGACACTAGATGGTCCGAACATTTTTAGCCCTCGTTGGACATACACCCACTGGCTAAATTCATTTTTTAACTCTTGTTGAAGTCTGGTGAAAGTATACCCATTTCGGGAAGATGCTTCTTTGACCACCGGCGTGAAAGCGTGGTCTGACCCGACAAACTCTACTGTACAGCAAATAAGGTCTGGTGACCGTTCAATAGTTACATGGTGGTGTGTCTTGCCAGAATCGAGAAAGCCGTCGAGATCATTGGTAAGTTGCTGTGCATATGCTTGTAACGCTTCCTGGTCAGGACGTTGTTGAGCCTTTTGCACAGCTTCTCTTGTACCGCCTCCAACCAGCTTTGAGCGCAGTTGCAGGAACTCAGTGACTAGCGTGGTGATGCTTTCAGGCACTTGCAAGATACGCGTTATCTGCTCATCTAGATAGGCTTGTGCGTATTTAGCACCCTGCTCAAGCTCCATTAGGACAAGCTTTTTCTGAAGTGCGGCAAGTTGCTCTACCTGTTCCAAAGCAAGTGCCGGAATAGGGATACTCCTGACAGTGTTAAGCGTAATCGCATCACGCTCAATACCCCATGTAGGTGCTTGAAAGAACAAGTAGTATTTAACAAAACTGGAACTGAGCAAGACAGATAATGCTCGCAAGTGATCTGCATCGGCAGGTGGAGCAGATAGTCCTATCTGTCGAGGCTTAATGACAAAATATGTATCGCTGTAAATGCTATATCTCCATGCTTCGTTCATAATAATGTGGGGTGGTTCTGATACATCTAAGCCCTTCTTCCCTCCCTGCACACGCACAAAGCACTCTTCTTGAGGAATTTCTTCGAGTGTGTAGTCAGGAATCGAGAAGAGGTACTTAGAGTTATTAAGTGCGGTTGTATTGAGACGCTTCTTACCTACAAGATACGGAAGATATTCTAAATTTTCATTGTGTTCTTTCATACCATTGCGTAGATCCGAACCTTGATGAAGATGCCAGTTGTTTTGTTTACAAAGTTGCCCAAGAGTCTGTGGAAAAAACTTCTGTAAACGAGCTATTGCCCGCTTATCGCGGCGCGTTCCCCACAAGGCGAATTTCCAGGTTGTTATATCACCACGTGCTGCTTCATAGGGCGAAACGGTCTGATACTCATGTTCGTTGATCGTGATGGTCCAGAGCTTGCCACGGCTTTTTGTAATCTGATTGATAGTGAATGGGCCATAGTGTTCAATCGGTAGCTTTTCTTGCTCTGCTAAAGCTTGATGATAGATCATCGTAACGGCTGGCGCAGTGGCTCGTCCCTCAAAGAGTTCTCCGCGAAGATTAGAAAAATTCGTCATTCTCCGTACTTCACACCGCTCAAAGAAAGACTGACGATACTTCCTGGCTCCAAGGTTATAC
>Ga0209701_10001208_pt1 | contig 16304 bp, 16 predicted proteins | sample CZO8metaG_4_FD_188356 | JGI IMG/M metagenome (GOLD analysis project Ga0209701, IMG submission 188356) | Vadose zone soil microbial communities from the Eel River Critical Zone Observatory, Northern California, USA - CZOApr15con2H3.8 metaG... | ecosystem: Environmental > Terrestrial > Soil >...
AGAACCCCTTCGAGGCGCGCTTGTCCGCCGCGAGGACGACGCCGTCCTTGCTTCGTATGCCCACTGTCGTGGTCATGTTGAACCTCGGACCCCTATGTGGGCGGTCGGGTATGTTGACTCGACTTGCGGTCTGTCAGTCACAGAGCATGAGGGCCGGCGGGGATGGCGGATCGGGACATCGATTCACGCGCTGATTCCACGATCCGTGTTCGAGGAAATCTCTCGCGACACGTGGTGGAACAGCTCGTAGCCGAGTCGTGTCGCCTCGTCGAGTCGGCTGGGCGAGTCCACCTTCGCGGTCATCGTGAGTTGACCTGGCCGGACGAGGATTTCGATTCCGATGGTGTCGTCCTCCAAGGCCCAGCCCAGCCGGAGACCTTCATCCGCCTCCGAAAACCCGTACCATCGCAAGGGTCCGATCCAGGTCCCGCGGAGCGCACCAACGAGTCCTCGCAGGTCGACGTGAGCCGGGAGCGAGGTCTGCAGGATCGTCGCGGCCGGCTCGGCGGGTTTGAGAGAAGTCGGACTCAAGAAGCCAAGCGCGCGTCGCGAGACGCGATAGCCGAGGTCGGTCCGCTCCACGAGCTCACTCTCGGCGAGTCGATGGAGGGCCCGAGAGAGTTGCTCCGGATGGATGCCGAGTCGTCGGCGCAGACCCTGGAAGGCGACGTGCGAATCCGGTTCATGGGAGAGGAACTCGAGGACCTCGCGGTCGTGATCGCGGAGGTCGTCCAGGGACTCCCGCGCCGATGGGTCCACGGAGGTCGGAACCATGCTGGGCGCACACACGGCGGCGGTTTGCCTTAAGCCTGAGGGTCTCTCGTCGCGACATTGAGAATGATCGCTCTATTGCCGATTGCTAGCGAAATTCTCGGCGATGGGGGCGCGCGGGAACCGTCACGTCGCGAGACGTCCCTTGTCCACGACGACCTTCTTCCCGACGCGCACGGTCGCGTTCGTGAGACGGCCCTGGAATCCGAAATTGGATTTGTTCTTCCCACCGTACTCCGAGTTGTCGCCGATGCCGATCTCGACGGCCCCGGCGACGAGGTCGTCTTGGAGGAAGCCATAGGACGCGGCCGGATTCAGGCCGATCTGCAGCCAACCGAGTCGGTCCTTCGCGCCGGTCGCTCGATCGTATTGGCCCCGGATTGACTCCTCGTTCGTCCCGGCGCTCCACGAGGCCTTGCCCTCCTTGAACGTGAAGGCGACGTCCGTGACCTGAAGCCCGAGGTAAGGCACCGGCCGGTCGAACCGAACGACGCCTTCGGCGGATGTCTCTCCCGGGCACACGATCACGTATCCCGGCGGGACGTTCGTCATGAACTCGCCGTCCTTGACGTCCTGCGCGTCGACAATGCCGTCGTCCGATTGCGCGGGCCGGCCTTTCAACTCGCAGACGAACCGCGTGCCGTTCGGTGCGCTCACCTCGACCTCCGCATCCTTCGAGAGGAGGGCCGCGAGCTTCTTCCCCTTCCGCGAAATCGCGCTGAAGTCCACGGAACTCGCGCGGAGGATCATGTCTCGCCACGCATCGAACTCGAAGCCGTACGTCCGCGCCCGTTCGCGGCTCACGTAGCCCAGGAGGACCCGGGCGCCCCGGAGGCCCGCCCGCTCCGCGCGGCGGTACCAGTCCGAGTTGTACGACGTGGCGGCTTGGGATTTCTCCATGTTCTTGCGGTACCGCGCGATGTCCGCAGGGCCCGGGAAGAAGACGTACGCATCCGCCTTCGAGAGGGCGGCCCATTCCGAGGCCGAGACTTGGCCCAACTTCGCCGGCGGGAGGTCCTCCACGGATCGCCAGTGCGTTTCCTCGTCCTCCAGGAGGAGCATCGGCCGGGCGCCGACCGCACGCAACTGGTACACGATCTCCTTCGCGGCGTCGAGGCCGTGGTTCCAGCATTCGACGATTACGTTCTCCTTCGGTTGGATGTGCAAGCTTCGACGGACGACGTTCTTCGCAAGAGCCTCGTATTCGGACGTGTCATTCGCCCCGCGGCCGCCTAGCCGGGCCGCGGATAAATAGGTACGCTCGTCGCGAGGCGAAGGGACCTTAGCGCGGTCCTCCGTACCGGTGTCGAAGGGGCGATCGACCGATGGACGCGGAGACGCTTTCATCGAAGGAGCGTGCCACCCTCCGCGTGCTTGCCGACACCCTCGTGCCCTCCCTCGCGGTGAGTCCGGATCCGGATGGATTCTACGGGCGGAAGGCGAGCGATCTCGCGGTAGAGGAGGACGTCGCCCGGATCATCGAGCGCTACCTCTCGCCGAAACAGAGGGCGGACTTCCGTCGGTTGCTCCGGACCGTCGAGAGTCCGATAGCCAACCTGCTCCTCTCAGCGAGGCCGAAACGATTCTCCACGGAGAGCGAGGCGAAGCGCGAACGGTTCCTCCTCGGATGGGCTCACAGTCGGCTTGGGATCAAACGGCAAGGGTTTCAGGCCGTGAAGAGGCTGGTCCTCTTCCTTACGTATGCAAAGGCGCTCGACGGCGGCGTGAACCCGAATTGGCCGTCGATCGGATACGCCGGTCCTCCATCCGCCGGGTCGTCGCATGGGCGCCGTCAACCGGACGTCCGGATCGAGCCGCTGCATCCGACGGACGAGACGACCCTCGACGCCGACGTGTGCGTCGTGGGCAGCGGCGCGGGCGGTTCCGTGATCGCCGCCAAGCTCGCCGAAGCCGGACACCGGGTCATGGTCCTCGAAGCGGGATCGTACCTCACTGCGGACACCTTCCGGCAGCGGGAGGCCGAGGCGTACGACACGATGTTCCAAGGTCATGGCGTGCTGACGACGACGGACCTGGCGTTCAGCGTGCTCGCGGGCCAGACCGCCGGCGGCAGCTCGACGATTAACTGGATGACGTGCCTTAAGCCTCCGCCGTGGGCCCGAGAGGAATGGGAGCGGGAGTCCGGCATGACCGGGGTGGCCTCGTCCGTGTTCGATTCGTTCCTCGACGATGTGTGGAGCCGCCTCCACGTGAACGTCGAGGAAAGCGTGGTGAATCCGTCGAACGATGTGTTGCGTCGCGGGAGCGAGGCCCTCGGGTATCGGCTCGGCGTCGATTACGACGTCATCCCCCGGAACGCGCGAGGCTGCGCGAGCCGCTGCGACTTCTGCTTCTTCGGCTGCGTCTACGATGCGAAGCAATCGTCACTCGTGACGTATCTCCCGGATGCGCACCGTGCCGGGGCCCGGTTCCTCTTCGAAACGAAAGCGGATCATCTGATCGTTCAGGGCGGCGAAATCCAGGGCGTCGAGGCCACGTTCCGCAATAATGGCCACTCCATCCCTGTGCACGTACGGGCCCGAACCGTCGTCGCTGCCGGGAGTGCGATCCAGACGCCGGCGCTCCTGCTACGGTCCGGAATTCGGTCCCCGGGGGTCGGCTTCGGACTGCGGCTCGATCCGACGACCGCCCTGTTCGGAGAATTTCCGGCCCCGATCCGGATGTGGAGCGGACCGATGCAAACGATTGTCGTGCATCGGTTCCAGGGATCGGACGAAGGCCACCACGGTCCCTGGTTGGAGAGCGCACCGGGCCATCCCGGGTTATCGGCCCTCGCGATTCCTTGGTCCGGTGGACGCGCGCACAAGGACGCGATGCGTCGACTCGATCGGGCCGCTTCGACGATTGTCCTCGTGCGCGATGTCGCTGAGGGCCGTGTCACGATCGACGCCCGGGGGGAACCGCTTCTCGAGTATCGCCTCTCGACCCGGGACCGGCGAAACCTCACGCGAGGATTGCAGGAGGCAGCGCGGATTCAGCGGGCGGCTGGCGCGCTTCGGATGGGGTCTCTGCACCTTCGAGAGTGTTCCGTCGGCGACGGAAGGGGGCCGATTCGCGACGCAGAGTTCGATGCCTTCATTGATCGCTTGGGTCGGCTGGGCATTCGAGAGAACGGAGTGGCCCTCTTCTCGGCCCATCCGATGGGCTCCGCCAGGGCGGGAACCGATCCGAAGACCTCGGCCGCGAAGCCGACGGGCGAGTCGCACGACGTACGGAATCTGTGGATCGGCGATGGAAGCGTTCTGCCGACCGCGCCGGGCGTGAACCCGATGATCTCCATCATGGCCCTCGCAGCGCGCACGGCGGGGTTCATCCGCGAACGGCTCTCGCGCGGCGTTTAGCCGGGCTCATTCTTCGATGAGCCAGAACTCGTTCCCGTCCGGATCTTTGAACATCGCGTAAGTCCCCCAGTCTTCCGTCGTCGTTGGGGTCGTGAACTCGACGCCGGCCTTCCTCAGGGCCCGCTCCTCCATCTTGACGTCCTTCGCGACGAAGGAGATCCCGGAGTTCCCCGGTTCCAGCGGATGGAGGCCTTCGCACAGGTGGAATGCGATGTTCTCCTTCTTCGGTGCCACAGTGATCCAATGGCCTTGGTGATCTCGGATCTCGAACCCGAGCTTCTCGGTGTACCACTTCGCTGACTTCTTCGCGTCGGAAACCACCAGGGCAATCGTGGTGAGGCGCATCATGATAACGGGATTTGATGCGTCCCGATAAAGTCAGCGGGACCTCCCGCAGAAGCCCTTTAGTCATCTGCATCCATTCGCGTGGCGGAGAGAGGGTCCGACATCGGCGTACTCATGTGGGCCGCATTCCAACTCGGCTTGGAGTCGGCCGGCGTCGTGGCTTACCTCTTCGGCCTGTTCCTCTACGCGATCGCGGCGGCCGTCGTCCTGCCGATTCCGGTCGAGCTGCTCCTCCTACTGTATCCGGAAATCAATCCGGCGTTCAAAGCGATCGCCCTCGGGCTCGGCAAGGCGGTTGGCGCGGTCGTCGTCTTCTTCGTCGGGAACAAGGTCAATCCGTACATCGAGCGCTGGATGGACCGGCATCCGATCGGCAAGCGGGTCCTCAAACTCCTCGAAGCCTTCGTGCGGCGGACCGGCGCGATCGGCCTGGCGATCTTGCTCGCAATCCCGTTCATGAGCGACACCGCAGTGAATTACTTCTATTCCCTGCTGAACGAGGAAGGTCACGCGATCGGTCGATGGCCCTTCGTCCTCGCCAACTTGATTGGCGGGATCGTCCGGGCGTACCTCTTCCTCTGGCTGCTCCCTCGATGAGAGGTCGGCCGCCTACCTCGGTGCGATGCCTCGCTTCGATGCCCGCGCGAAGGTCTCGAGGAAACCCCACGTGAGGTCGCTCGCGGTGATGATTCCCTCTACGTTGTCGAGGCGCGTGACGACGATCCATCGCGTCTTCTTGTCTAGCATCACCCGCGCAGCGGCCCGCAAGGTCGTCAGCGGGCTCACCGTGGCGACCGGCGAGGTCATGACGTCGCGGACCAGGACCTTGGCGGGATTCTTCCCCTTCGACGTGACCTGCCACAGAATGTCGCGATCCGTGATCAGGCCGATCGGCCGACCGTCCTGGACGACGACCAGCCCTCCGATTTTCTTCGCGGCCATGCGTTTCGCCGCGTCGAGGACCGTGCGATCCGGGTCGATGACAATGACGTCGCGGGTCATCACGTCCCGGACGAAGACCATCGCCTGCCCCCATCCGGATATCGCGGCCTGCATCAAGACTTTCGCGTCGAGGCGGAGTCATCGGCGTTTGTGGCGAGCGTTCATATAGCCCCTGAATCATCCGAGCGTATCCTGCCTGGGGTGAGGCGGGAGGTTGTTTCGATGCCTTCGAACATGATGGACATGAAGATGGTTCAGTGCGACTGTGGCTTCATGATGCAGAGCCACAACGAGAACGAGATCGTCAAGATGACGCAGATGCACGTGAAAGACACGCATCATCAGGACATGTCGGCGCGCGAAGTCAAGGGCATGATGAAGCCCGGCATGATGATGAAGTAAGCTCCCGAATCGTCGATCGCGCGTCGGTCAGGTGGCCGGGGTCGCGGGCGGAGTCCGCATCGCCTCGGGCACCGCCTCCGGTTCCGCCCAGGGCAGTCGTTGACCGAGGGCGCTGAGGCGCAATCGTCTTCGGCACGCCGGAAACCGGTTGCATCCGAGGAAGGACCAGCCGTTCCGGGCGCGTCGGCGCACCATCCGGCCATCGGGGCATGCATCGCAGGGACCGTAGTCCTTCTCCAAGAAGGTCGCGTCTCGCAGCCACCGCACCAATGAGGGTTGGTGCGCTCGGAGTTCCGCGAGCACCTCGTGCAAGTCACGCCGCGATTCGTCGACCACCTCCGCCAGGGTCGCGCGGCCCTCCGCGATGGCGGTCATCCGGTCCTCGAGGTGGCGCGTCATCTCCGGATCTGTGACGTCGGGACCGTAGATCGTGAGGGCGTCGACCAGGGCGCGTCCCGCCGCCGTGGTCCGGATCGAGCGGCCCCCGATGTATTGCCGGCGGAACAGGAGGTCGAGGATCTCGTGACGCGTCGATTTCGTGCCGAGGCCGAGCCGTTGCATCGTGAGGAGGAGCGTCCCCTGCGTGTGTAGAGGAGGGGGCGTCGTTCGATCATCGACGACCCGCACTTCGCGGACGGTGAGTTCCTGGCCCTGCTGGACGTCCGGAAGCTGGGCGACCTCATGCTCGTCCGGCAGGATTTCTCGCCACCCCGGCTCGACCATCGACCGACCGACCGCGAGGAACGCGGTGTCGCCGACCCGGAGATGGACCTCCGTGATCGTGGACAGGCTCGGAGGCGATAACGTCGCCAGAAAGCGGCGGGCAATCATGTCGTACACCGTCACCCGCATTCCGGGTCGACGCTTCCCTGGTGCGGCGGTCGGATGGATCGGCGGATGATCGGTCGTGTGGATCGGCCCGCGGCTCGGCTCGAGTTCCGGACGCTCCAGGAGTCGCGCGGCGTATGCATGGTAGGGGGATTTCTGCAACCGGCCGAGGATCTCGCGGACGGGCAGCGACGGCGGGTACACCGTGTTGTCGGTGCGAGGATAGCTGATTTCGCCTCGCACGTACAGCTCTTGCGCGGCCGCCATGGCCCGGGACGGACTGTGCCCCATCCGAGAAGCTTGCGCGAGGAAGGAAGTCGTGTTGAAGGGAGCCGGCGGGGGCTCGCGGTGATCGCGCCGCTCGACTTGCTCGACGACGGCCGTGTCCCCAAGACCCGCCAGCGCGACGAGCGCCCTCGCCCCGCCTTCGTCCCAAAAAGGCCCGCCGACGGCGGTCGCCTCGAACGACGGTTCGCCCGCGACCAGCACGACGTTCCAAAAGGGTCGCGGCACGAAGTCCTCCCGGTCCCGTTCCCGGTCCGCGGCCAGTCGCAAGGTGGGGGTCTGCACGCGTCCCGCGGAGAGCACCTGCCGCTCGGAGCCGCACTCGACGGTCAAGAATCGCGTGAGGACGGCGCCCCACGCGAGGTCGATGCGCTGCCGCGCGGCCGCGGCCTCCGCCAACGCCCAATCGGGTTCGACGAGATTCTCGAAGGCCCGACGGACCTCGGACGTCGTCATGGCGCTGAACCGTGCCCGGCGGGCGGGGAGGTTCGGATGCTGCGCGCGGAGGGTCTCGAGCGCCTCGACGCCGATCAGTTCGCCCTCGCGGTCGTAGTCCGTCGCGAGGACGACTTCGTCGACCGAGTCCGCGAGACGTCGGAGCGCATCATGCAGGGCGGGTGGCGCTTCCAAGCGGACCGGTTCCATGTCCACGAGGGCATCGAGATCCGTTTCGACCCAGTCCCGCTCGGAATCCGGGTAGTCGATCTCGACGATGTGGCCACGAAGCGGAAAAATGATGATTTCGTCCTCGCCGGACGAGAACGTAAAGTAGCTGGAGGCGTCTGCCCGGACCTTCTCAGCCATCCCTTCTGACAGGATTTGGGCCAAGCGGCGGGCAGCGCTGAATTTCTCGGCTAGGATGAGCCGCCGCAAGCCACGGCTCATTTGTCCACTCTCTACTTAAATTTCATGTCAAAGCTTGAAATCATTATTTCGGCCGGCCTTTTGTGGAAGGTGGGACCTAAACCGACTCGGCAAGAACCGAGAAGGTCTTGTATTCGAATGTGGGATTTCGATACGAATGGAGATTCCGCTGTCGGACATTCGCCAGGGCTGCGCCTTGCTCATCCAGCGAATCCGGCGCCATGCTTCCGATGCGATGGTTCTGCTTCAGACGGGAGCCGGGCACGATCAAGGCGCGCTCATCCTGATGCTGATAGGCTTCGAGGAGCTCGGCAAGTTGCTCGAGTACATCCAGGAAGCGGCGAAAGCTGAACATTCGTCCAAGAACATGGTCAACGTACGAGATTACAGGGACCCCGAGTTCCGCCGCAATGTTCACACTCTAAAGGCTGAGTTGACATCGGACTACTTCCGTCGGTCGCTACATCTCGTTGACTCGGCCATGCAGGCCGCAGGCGCGGCTGGACTTGAACTTGGACCGTATTCCGATCATCTTTCAGCAATCGGTGCAGACTTTAGGCGCACTCGAAGGCATGCGATGTACCTGGACTTTGAGAATGGCATCTGGACCAGCGGAAAGCCGGTCGATACCGGGACATTGACGACGGACATCTTTGGATTGCTAATTGGCGCCGGCTTGATTGAGGCCGCGATGGAGGGGCAAACAACATTTGCAGGAGTCGTCAACAAAAGCATTGAAGGGGAGAAGAACCTGCAGGATCTCGTCAAGGAAGTGATTCGCGCTATTCTGCAAAGTGGTTTCAAACCGAGTGAGCGCTAACGGGTATCGTTCGACTCAAGGTGCCGTAGGGCCTCGCCGCGATCAGAATTCGAACAAGCTGACAGGATCCGAGGGTCGCAGACGCCGGAGCGGATGACGGCTCTCCGCAAGGCGTAGCCGTTCATCGACGAGGGCGAGAACCCGCTCATCCTCGAGCGGGACGAACGGACGGACTTCAAGCTCCCTCGCGATTGCCTCGGCTTCCCGCGGGTACCGACTCAGGAGATTGGACAGGGCCAACGACTCAGCCATGCCGACCGATCGGCTCGAAAGGAATCGCTCTAGCGCGAGAAGGTCTTGGGCGTACGATGCATCGGGCTGGTAGCGACGCTCGAGTAGTGCACGGCGCGCAAAGTCCGTCCGCGTTGTGATCGCCTCTCCCTCGGCCATGGGCGAGCCCTGCGGACGCGAGCCGGGGGTTATAGCTTTTGTCGTGAGATTATCCGTCAAATGACGAAGTTCCCGGCAACCGTCGAAATCGGCGGGGAGCGGCGCGACTCACGGATCGCTGCAGTCTCGTGTGTATCCACATCGGAGGCAGATGACCTTGCAGTTCCGTTCGAAGGTCGGGCCGCTGCAGACGTCGCACGGCTCGTCGGTCGTCGGTCCCGCGGTCAGGAGCGGTTTCGTGGCGTTCGGCGCCGCCGTCATTCCGATCGGCCATAGTGGTCTCAGACGAAAAGCCTCGCGGGCCGTTCACGCCCGAAGTCCGGGGAAGTCCTCGAGGACGACCATCGCCGCGTTGTGGCCCGGTGCCCCCGTGACGCCGCCACCGGGATGCGCGCTGCTGCCGCATAGGTACAGCCCCCGGACGGGCGTCCGGTAACCGGACCATCCCGGCACCGGTCGGAAGGAGAACAGCTGGTCCGGCGTCATGTCAGTCTGGTAGATGCAGCCGCCGGGGAGGCCCCATTCCCGTTCCATGTCGAGCGGTGAGATGACCTCGCGCGCTTCCACAGAGTGAGTCACGTTCGGCGCGAACCGCGCGAGGGTTTCCAGGATCGTGTCGCCGACCTCGTCTTTGCGGTCATCCCATCGTCCATCTCGGAGATGGTATGGAGAGTATTGGGAGTAGATCGACAGGGTGACTTTTCCCGGAGGCGCGAGGCTCGGGTCCGTCACCGAATGCAAGACGCAATCGAGGAACGGTTCGGTGGAAGGCCGGCCCCACTTCGCATCGTCCCAGGCCCGCTCGAGGTAGTCGACGGACGGGCAGATGTCCAGGTAGCCTCGGTGGTGCGGTTGGACCGTCTTGCCGGGTCGGGCCGTGAAATCCGGAAGCTCGCTCAGGAGGCAGTTCACTTTCGTCACCACGCCCGTCGCCTTGATGCGGCGCACCTGAGCGAGGAACTCGGGGTCGATCGCGTCCGGGGAGACGAGTTTCTCGAACGTCGTCTTGACGTCCACGTTCGCGAGGACGGTACGAGCCATCACCTGCTTCCCACCCTCGAGCTCGACGCCGGTCGCCCGGCCATCGGTCGTGAGGATGTGGCGCACCGCGGCCGAGGTCTGGATCGTGGCCCCATGGTGGGCGGCCGCTTTCGCGAGCGCCGCGGAGATGCCGCCCATGCCGCCCTTCGAGTATCCGAAGGTCTGCTTGACGCCGTTGATCTCGTGGAGCAGCATATGGCCGAGCATGAGGGCGGTGCCGGGCGTCTTCGGCCCGGCGGGGAGGCCGATCGTCGTCGCCGTGGCGAGCATCGCCTTGACCTCATCGGATTCGAAGAACTCGTCGAGCAGGTCGGCGGCGCTTTGCAAGAGGAGGCGCTTCGCCAGCTCTTCCGCTTCCGGGCCTTTGAACATCCCGAGCAAGTCCGGAAGCGGCGGCGGGGATTCGAGCACCATCGCCTCGATGAGTTCCATCACGTCGGTCCAGAAGGCTACGTACTTGGGGTAGGCCGCGGCATCGTTCTTCGAGAACCGCGCGAGTTCCTTGTGGTTCCTGTCGGCGTTGTTCCACAGGAGCATCGAGTCGCCGTCCGGAAACGGAAGGAAGAACTGCGGATCGAACGCATGGACCTCATAGCCGAACCGCGCGAGGTCGAGTTCTTGAATGATCTCCGGGCGCAACAGGCCGGCCGAATACGCGAGCCGCGAGAACTTGACGCCGGGGAAGACCTCTTCCGTGATGCAGGCCCCTCCGACGATGCGTCGTCGTTCGAGGACGAGGATTTTCAATCCGGCCTTCGCGAGATACGCCGCGGACACGAGGCCATTGTGGCCCCCGCCGACGATCACGGCGTCCCATGTTCCATCCACGGTCCGCGGAGTGCGGGACACCTACGTATCGTTAGTGGCGATCGCTCCGTGAGCCGCCATCAAACTATAAGCCGCAATCCCCCTTCCTGCAGACGTGGCCCAGGGTCGGGGAGGCCGTCGCAAGAATTCGCAGGATAAAGGCATCCTCGAACAGTTGGAGAAAGGCGTCGTATTGGGCGACGGCGGTTACCTGCTCGAACTCGAGAAACGCGGCTACGTTCAGCCCGGGCCCTTCACGCCTGAAGTCGTCCTCGAGCATCCGGCCGCGGTGAAGGAGCTCCATCAAGAGTTTCTCGACGCGGGCGCGGAGGTCCTCCAATCCCTCGCCTTCTACGCGAGCAAAGAGAAACTCGCCACAGTCGGATATGCGAACCGGGTGCGCGACATCAACCGCGCCGCGGTCCGCCTCGCCCGCGAGGTCGCGGCCGATCGAGCGCTCGTGGCGGCGAACCTCAGCCTGACCTGGATGTACGATCCGAAGGACAAGGGATCCGCGGACAAGGTGCGCCGGCTGTTCGACGAGCAGCTGGAGGCTCAACTCCAGGAACACCCGGACTTCGTAATCGCGGAGACGTTCTCCTGGCTCGGGGAAGCCCTCCTCGCCACGGAGCGGATCGAGAAGACGGGCATGCCATCCATGGTCACGATGTCGTTCGACAAGGACCCGAAATCCTACGACGGGCATTCGCCGGCCGAGTGCGCCCGTGCGTTGCGAGACGCCGGCGCGGACATCGTCGGGGTGAATTGTCTCCGAAACCCCCTGTTGCTCCTCCCCCTCGCGAGGGAAATGCGCGAGGCGGTGTCCGGATTCGTCGCGTGTCAGCCGACCGCGTACAGCACGCCGCCGGGGATCCCGGATTTCACCGCGACGAAGGAGTTCCCGTACGAGACGGAGACCCTCGTCCTTTCGCGCAAGGTCATGGGGGCGTTCGCATCGGAGGCCCGCGCGGCCGGCATCAATTACATCGGCTCCTGCTGCGGCTCAATGCCCGTCCACGTGCGGGAGATGGCCCGCGCTCTGGGGAAAGCCCCGGTCGACCGGACGTGGCGGGTGGACTATGCGAAGCCCATGTCTGCGTACGAATTCTACAAGCACGGGACCTAGCCGCGTCGGCGGCAACCTCCCCGTGGATGGCTGGAACCCGAAACCGCTCGAATCTCGTCGGTCGACTCAGCGGAACCGGTTCCCGCAGAAAAAGCAGAACATGTTGTCCGCGGCGACCATCGTTCCGCAACTCGGGCAGCGCTTCTTGGCGGCTGTGGGCTGGGCCATTGGGATTGGCGTGACTGGCTGGGCCGCGGGGGAAATCTGAGTAGGCGCGGCCGGTGGGCCCGCCGTCTGAGGTTCGATTCGCGTCGCGGGTTGAACCGGTTGCGATAAGGGCGGAGGCTGGGAAGGCCGGGCCGCTTGGACGTAGTAGCTCGGCGGATACAACGTCACCGGACGGGCCACCGCGCGACGGGCCCGGGCGGCGCGCCGCTGCGGGATGAACGCAACGACTCCCGCAAGGACGAGGATGAACACGGCGAGGTACAGGAGGTTCGACGCGAGGAGCTGGTACAGGACGAACAGGAAGTCCGGAAGGCTCGAGGCGGTGACCGTGTACTCCCGGGACGTGTAGGTCGTCCCGTTCACCGTCGCGACGACCTTGAAGTACATCGCGCCGGCGCCCGAGGGCATCGAGAAGCCGTTTGCCGTGAACGGATCATGGGTCCGGCCGGACTGGGCCGCGGTCGCGTTTCCGAGTCTGCCGGAGACGGTTCCCCAGAGGACGTGCGTGTCCGTCACGGCGATCCCCGTCGGTCCGAGGATCGACCAGGAGACCCCGAACGTCGAGCTGCTGGAGACCGAGGACGGGTACGAGTTCACGGAGATGAACGGCTGGCTCAGGGCGTTGATCGCGTTCCACACGTTCACGACGCCCCAGCCGTAGTCCGGGTTGTACGGCCGCTGGGCGCCCGCCGGCTGGACGGCGGTGCTGTTCAGGATGTTCCAGAGCTCCACGTTCGTCAGGCTCGGGTCGACGGACAGGAGGAGGGCCGCGGCGCCGCTGACGAACGGCGTGGAGAACGATGTCCCCTGGAGGTAGTGAACATTGTTCGGCTGGTTGTTCCCTCCGTTCAGCGTGACAATCCGGGTCCCCGGCGCGGAGAGGTCGAGGCCGGAACCGTAGTTCGAGAACGAAGCCCGCTGGCCCGATTCATCGATCGCCGCGACCGACACGACATTGGCGAGGCGGGCCGGATAGTCGAGCGTCGAGGTGCCGGAGTTCCCCGCCGCGGCGACGATCAGCGCGCCCTTGGACCACGCGTAGTTGACAGCGAGCTGGATGTCCGTCGGCCCGATGAACGTCTCGTTCGTGCCGAGGGAGAGGTTGATCACCTTCGCGCCGTGGTCCGCTGCCCACCGGATTGCCTGCGAGGTGTTGTAGGAAGAGCCTTGACCGTTCGAGCCGAGGGCGCGGAGCGCGATGACGCTGATCTGGGCGGTTCCCGCGATTCCCTGGCCGTTGTCTGTGATCGCCGCGATGACGCCGGCGACCCCGGTCCCGTGGTAAGTGCCCGACGGGTCAACGTCCATCGGGTTCGTGTCGCCGTCGACGAAGTCGTATCCGTGCGTGCCGTCCAACGGGTTCGTCCACATGTTCGCCTGGATGTCCGGCTGGGTCCACCACACGCCCGTGTCGACGACCGCCACGAGGACGGAACGGCTCCCGAGGTTCACGTTCCACGCCGTCGGAGCTCCAATGGAATTGAGGCCCCATTGGTCCACGAAGAACGGATCGCTTGGAACGACCTCGGCGTGGACAGGGAAGTTCGTAGACACCTTGGTCGCGGTCGAGGCCGAGCCCGCGGCCGCGCCGGAGACGAAAGCGCCCGCCATCACGAGGACCGCCACGATGGCGGCAAACCGCCGGGCAAGGGCGCTCAAGCGGGCCGACAACAGGGGGAAGCCTCCGCGATTTTCGAGGGCTGGACGCGCATATGAACCCCGCCCCTTCATAAACCTCTGCCCGTGATTGTCAGCGGTTGACATCGGATGTGTTTGTCACAGGCGTTTCGCCAATTCGGCAATCTTCGCACTCGCCCCGCCGACGATTGGGGTGCCGTGGCCCATCACGACGTTCTCGAAGTGAAACGTCGCGAGTTTCTTGATGGATGCGCGGTGCTGTTTCGGGTCGACGTTGTACTGGTCCGGCATGGGCTTCAGACCGGACTCGTTGTTCACGGCATCGCCCGCGATGCAGAGTGAACGGCTCTCGTCGAGGAGCGACATGCTCCCTCGGGTGTGGCCCGGCGTGAAGATGACCCGGAGGCCATCGTGCGTCTGCCCATCCTCCAAGAGGACGTCCACCGGCGTCCCTGGGTGCCGTTGGATCCCCGGCGGACCGTCGTACACGCGCTTGCGGGCGATGAAGTCCGCTTCGATTCGCGAGGACGCCACCTTCGCCAGCGACCCGTGCTTGATTGCCGCAAGTCCTCCGACGTGATCCGGATGGGTGTGGGTGATGAATATCGTCGAGAGGTCTTTCGGTTTCATCTTGATCTTCGCGAAGTAGTCGAGGACTTTCCCGCCATCGGCGTCCGCGGAGGTGTCGATCAGGACGAGGCGGTCGTCGACGAGCAACGTGGTCGTCGCATAGGTCTCGATGACGTGCACCCCTTTCATGAGTTCCATCGTGTCGCCGGGATGCGCAGCCCGTTCGTCGTCTTATTCCTTTCGCGCAACCGGCCTGTGGTTGCACCGGAGCACCGTTGCACGCGTCGGGTTCTTATGTCCCGCCGACGTTCCCGCGTCGGTGCGTCGTTTGGCCCTCACGGATGTCCTGAGCCGCGTCGAGGCGGATGCGGGCAAGGCGCTCGAGATCCTGAAGGAGTACGTCCGGTTCCCCACGATTTCGGCCCACAAGCGGGCCCAACCCGAGACCGCGGCGTTCGTCCGCCGTCTGCTCGTCGAGAACGGTTTCGAGGCCCGCGAATATCCGACGGATGGCGGGCCGAACGTCGTCTTCGGTCAGATGATCGTCGACGAGCGCAAGCCGACGCTCCTCATGTACCAACATTACGACGTCCAACCGGTCGACCCCCTGAACGAATGGAAGCGAGATCCGTTCGACCCGACGATCGAGGACGGCAAGTTCTGGGGCCGAGGCTGCGCGGACACGAAGGGCAACTTCATCATGCAACTCCTCGCGGTCCAGGCATGGCAAGGCGTCGAGGGCCGGCCGCCGATCAACCTGAAGTTCGTGGTCGAGGGCGAGGAGGAGGTCGGCAGCCCCCACTTCGGATCGTTCGTCCACGCGAACAAGGACATCTTGCATGCAGACGGCGCGACGATCGAGGGCGGCGACCATCTCCACGAGGGCACGCCGAAGATCGAGCTCGGATGCAAGGGGATCTTGTACGTCGAGATGATCAGCCGGACCGCCAAGGTGGACCAGCATTCCTCCTACGCTGCGATCGCGCCGAACCCGGCGTGGCGGCTCATCCAGGCCCTCATGACCCTTCGGGACGTGAAAGGCCGGATCAAGGTACCCGGCTGGTACAAGGATGCGCGGCGTCCGACCGCCCGCGAGCTGCGGTACCTGCGCGCGAGCGCATTCAAGGCCGACGCGCTGAAGGAGTTCTGGGGCGTCTCCGAATTCGTGGGGGACGGGAACGACTTCGACGTGCTCCGACGCCTGATCTACTCACCCACCTGCACGATTTGCGGCTTCGTGAGCGGATACATCGAACAAGGCACGAAGACCGTGAATCCCGCGGTGGCAAAGGCGAAAATCGATTTCCGCCTCGTCCCGAACATGAAGCAGGCGAAGCAGTTCGCGAAGCTCCGGGATCATCTGATCGCAAAAGGGTTCGGGGACATCGAACTGGTCCCCGCGAAGGAAGCCCTCGAGGCGGCCTCGATCTCCATGAGCGCCCGCGTCGTGAAAGCCGCGATCAAGGGATCCGTCGATGCATACGGACGCGAGCCGGAGGTCTGGCCGTGGTCCGCGGGCGCCTCCGCCCATGGGTTCTTCAACGAAGTCGTCGGCGTGCCGTCCATCTCCGGACCCGGCGTCTCGTACGACGGCTCGAACTACCATGCGCCGAACGAGCACTTCCGCATGCAGGACTTCGTCGGAGGCTCGAAACATATGGCCGCGATGTTCGCGCGCATGTGAGCCGGCCCACTGTCCGAGCTCGATCGTTCGGGTCCCCGCATACCCCTACTTAGCGGTACGAATGGCTTCGATCCACGCCATCGCAGGTCGGTGGCCTGAGGCCGTGTGCCGAAGGGCCTCATGACGTCCCCAAACTCTTAAGGCCCGGAGGAGGTTCGCCTCGCCCAATGGACACGGACGTCAATTTGTGCAAGGTCGATGACGTCCCGGACGGCGGGAAGAAGCACTTCGAGATCATGGGGTATGACATCCTCGTCGTCC
>Ga0209701_10001214_pt1 | contig 16282 bp, 13 predicted proteins | sample CZO8metaG_4_FD_188356 | JGI IMG/M metagenome (GOLD analysis project Ga0209701, IMG submission 188356) | Vadose zone soil microbial communities from the Eel River Critical Zone Observatory, Northern California, USA - CZOApr15con2H3.8 metaG... | ecosystem: Environmental > Terrestrial > Soil >...
TCGTCGTTCACTTCGATGTCGGCAGCGGCCGCGGACTGAAGCTGCGCCTCTACCTCTCCCGAATCGGCGTACAACATGAAGATCTGCTCGAAATGGGTGTGGGTGGCGCGCAGTAGTTCGAGACGATCGGCTTTGGGCCCGGAGTGGGTTAACTCGTGCGGGAAGACGATCCGGGCGGAATAGTCCTCAAGCTGGCCCAGCGCGATGTAACCTTGGCGCTCGGCGGTCATCTTACTATCGGGAATTGTGAATTTCTGGGAGTAGCGGTACAGGGAAGGCTGGGGGTCCTGGCGTAGAACGCCGGTCCGGCGCCAGTTGCTAAAGCTGGCTGACGCACGGGTATAGACATTTTCCTGCGCACTATCCCCGGGCTGGCGCTGGCCGAGAATGATGCGCACGAGATTGAACGGACTGGCCTGGTAGTAGCGTTTCTGCATCTCAGGAGTGATTTTGTCGTAGGGCTGAGTCACAACCTGAGCGGCGGGAACCCGTTCCGGCGCATAGCGCCAAGCTTGAAAGGGCGAAATGATGGCCATGGGTAACGCAAAATTGTAGCAGGGCCGGGGAGGCGGGAATCGCCAGAAAGGGAAACCAGGAAGGTGATGCGCCGGGGGTTGAACCCGAGGGAGCTTGGACGCGGACATGATCACAGGCGCGTCAAACGCCCCACCCAATGCCTGTTTCAGCCCGGTGGTCCGGGGCTGGCCCAATCGGAAAACGCTCTTAGAGACGCGTCTCAAAAACTCAGGCCACCTCTTCAAGAGTGTGCTAGTATCCGGGACAGAAGAGGTTTTATAGCCCGCCCTCGGGATGCGGGTCATCTCGCTCCTCAGCGCCAGCTCGCACTTTTCTATCGTGTGTGGGGCCTATGCGGTACGTAAAAGGGTGTTCGTCTCGGTCAGTATGGACAGCGGTCCTGGTTATAACGACCTTCAGCGCTCTTCACAGTTTTGCCCAGAATTCTGCCGAGGATGTACACATCCAGCCGCGTCCGCAGCCAGCCCCGAAAGCGCCGGAAAATGATCCCGCCCTCAAAAGCCACTCCAAGCCCCTCAGTGTGAATGTGGAGATGGTGCTCGTGCCGGTGACGATCACTGATCCTATGAACCGGCTGGTGACGGGCCTTGACCGCGAAAATTTCAACCTGTTCGAAGGCAAAGAGCGGCAGGAAATCAAGACCTTCTCGAGCGAGGACGCCCCGGTTTCTCTGGGCGTGATATTCGACATGAGCGGCAGCATGAGCAGCAAGATCGAGCGCGCCCGCGAAGCCGTGATCGAGTTCTTCAAAACGGCCAATCCGCAAGATGAGTTCTTCATGATCACCTTCGCCGACAAGCCGGAGGAGATTTCCGACTTCACCACTTCGGTGGAAGATATTCAGGGCAAGCTTGTTTATACAGTTCCGAAAGGGCGTACGGCTTTGCTCGATGCAATCTACCTGGGCGTCAGCAAGATGCGGCAGGCGCGGTACCCAAAAAAGGCGATGCTGATCATCTCCGATGGCGGCGACAACCACAGCCGCTACACGGAAGGTGAGATTCGGTCGATGGTGAAGGAAGCTGACATCCTTATTTACGCCATTGGGATCTACGACCACTTTTTCCCCACGGACGAAGAACGGCTTGGGCCCACCCTGCTCAGCGACGTCACCGAACTGACTGGCGGACGGGCATTTACGATTGATAACCCAAATGATCTCGCGGACGTCTCGACGAAAATAGGTATTGAGTTGCGCAACCAATACCTCCTCGGGTACCGTCCAAAGAACCCAGTGCGAGACGGCAAATGGCGTAAAATAAAAGTGAAGCTCCTTCCGCCGAAGGGATTGCCGCCGCTCCGGGTTTACGCGAAGACGGGTTATTATGCGCCGACGGAATAGGTACCTCCTCCAGGTAGTGTTTTTAGGCTTGACCTCCCATTTTTTGGCGCAATCTGGAAGTGCGCCCCCGGCTCAGCCGCCACCAGCGACCTCCGCCAGCCCAGCACCAACGCAAACATCTCCTGCTCCGGCTCCGGCGCCTGCGCCTGAGAGTTCCCCGGCTCCAGGTGGCCAGGCTGCACCTCAAGGCACGGAGCAGACAGCATCGCAGGGTGCTGGGCAAGCCCCGGATACGGGCGACAGCGGGGCCTTCGTTTTCCGCAAGCAGGTCGAAGAGGTCGTCCTCCACGCCACGGTCTTCGACGACAAGCAGCGTTTCGTGACCAACCTCGAGAAGAATGCCTTCACGGTATACGAGGACGGGCATCCGCAGACCATTACTTCGTTCCGCCATGAAGACATCCCCGTCTCCATAGGCATCGTGGTGGATAACTCCGGTTCCATGCGTGAGAAGCGGCAGAAGGTGAATGCCGCTGCCTTGAACCTGGTGCGGGCCAGCAATCCCAACGATGAGGTGTTCATCGTGAACTTTAACGATGAGTACTACCTCGACCAGGACTTCACTGCCAACATCAACAAACTCAAGGAAGCCCTTGAAAAGATTGAAACGCGGGGCGGGACGGCGCTCTACGATGCGGTGGTGGCCTCAGCCGACTGGCTGAAGCGGGCCAAGCTCGAGAAGAAGGTCATCTTCGTCGTGACCGACGGCGAAGACACGGCCAGCGGCCAGTCGCTGGAACAAGCGGTCCGTCGCCTGCAAGCCGAGAATGGGCCGACGGTGTATGCGATCGGGATTCTAGGAGACGAGGAGCATCCCAAGCGCGCCAAACGCGCTCTGCAAGTCATGTCCGACCGGACGGGCGGGATCGCTTTTTTCCCCAAGACACTCGATGAAGTGGATACCATCAGTCGTTCCGTCGCCCACGATATTCGCAACCAGTACACCATCGGATATAAACCCAGCACGCCGAAGAATCAGGGTGGATACCGTAGTGTGAAAGTGGACGCCAAGTCGCGCAGCTACGGGAAACTCGTGGTTCGGACCAGGAGCGGGTACTATGCCGGCAGCGAGTCGGCGTCAGTGACGAAGTGAAGCTGCCCGCTCAAGAACGCTGATTCCTGGGGGCTTGAAGCCCGCATTTCTGGCGGGCCCTCATGGCACGGCTGAAGCCGTGGCCTTCCCGCGAGCAAGCTGTGAAGCGCCACCCCACCCGAAATCATCAAACACCAACAATCACAAACTACCAATCACAGATTACCAATTTCCAAATTCTCGATCTAACCGCATTGACGCTGAGGTCTTACTTCCTTACCCTGTAGGGTGGCCTCGACGACCACCAACTCGCGCCTGCGCGTCAGTGATGACATCACCAAACTGGTAGGCGATACCCCGATGTTGCAATTGAAGAAGCTTGTGCCATCGGGATCGGCCGACATTTTCGTCAAATTGGAATATCTGAATCCCGGCGGCAGCGTGAAAGACCGCGCGGCCATAGGCCTGATCGAGCGCGCCGAGCGGGAAGGGAAGTTGCGACCGGGCGGGACCATCGTCGAGGCGACTGCCGGAAACACTGGTATCGGGTTAGCGCTCATTGGCGTGAATCGTGGATATAAGGTGCGGATGTTCGTGCCGGAAAAGTTTTCAGAAGAAAAAGTTTTGATCATGCGGGCGCTCGGCGCCGAGGTGATCCGCACCCCGGAGGACGAGGGCATGCAAGGCGCGATCCAGCGCGCCAATGAATTGGTGGCGAGCGACCCGTCGGCCTTCATGACTGGCCAGTTCGAGAATCCCGCCAATCCCGATTTTCACTACCAAACGACTGCTCGCGAGGTCTTCGAACAGATGGAAGGACGGATCGACGCCGTCACCGTCGGCTCCGGGACGGCGGGGACATTTACCGGCATTGCGCGCTTTCTGAAGGAACGTCTGCCGAAGGTGCTTACGGTGGCGGTGGAGACCGAAGGCTCGGTGCTGGGCGGAGGTCAACCCGGTCCGCACAAAGTGGAAGGGATCGGGGCCAGCTTCATTCCAAAGAATTTCGATGCGTCGGTATGCGACGAAATCATGATGGTCACCGACGACGAGGCTTTCGACATGGTGAAGCAGCTCGCCGCTCGCGAAGGCGTCCTTGGAGGTTCGAGTTCGGGCGCCAACGTGTTTGCCGCCTTGAAAATCGCAAAGCGGCTTGGGCCAGGGAAGCGGGTTGTTACATTGATTCCGGATTCGGCGGAGCGGTATTTGTCGAAGAAGATTTTTGAGGGTGGGATTTAGTAGTTAGCATTTAGGATTTAGCATTTAGCACTTAGCACTTAGCATTTAGATTTTACTAAATGCTAAGTACTAACTGCTAAGTGCTGAATTTCCCGGGGAGTTCCTTTGACGAAGAAGCAACAAGGTTTTGCCACTACCGCCATCCACGTTGGGCAGGAAGCTGATGCTGCGACTGGCGCCGTCAGTGTGCCGATCTACGCGACCTCTACTTACCTTCAGGAAGAGATTGGCAAGCACAAGGGGTACGAGTATGCGCGGGTTTCAAATCCCACGCGCGACCGGCTTGAAACTAACCTGGCGGCTCTCGAAGGGGGCACTTCCTCGAAGGTGTTTGCCAGCGGGATGGCGGCGATCAACGCGATTGTGAGCATGCTCAAGTCGGGCGACCATGTGGTGGCGGGGCACAATCTGTATGGCGGTACTCCGCGGCTGTTTAACCAGGTGTTCGCGAACTTCGGGATGACGTTCAGCTATGTCGATACTTCGGACGTGAAGAATGTGGAACGGGCGCTTCAGAAGAACACGCGGATCGTTTACCTGGAGACGCCGACCAATCCGCTGATGGAACTGTGCGACATTCGCGCGATTTGCGATCTGGCGCATCAGCGCGGGATCGAAGTGGTGGTGGACAACACCTTCATGTCGCCTTATTTTCAGCGGCCGGTTGATCTGGGCGCGGACATGGTCGTCCACTCGACCACAAAATTTCTGAATGGGCACAGTGATGGGCTGGGTGGAGTGGTCGTCTGCACTAAGCCCGAACAAAATGAAAAGCTCGCCTTCCTGCAAAAAGCTGCTGGCGCGATTCTTTCGCCGTTCGAATGCTGGTTGATCCTGCGTGGCGTGAAGACTCTGGCAGTGCGTATGTTGCAGCATGATTGCAATGGGCGCAAGGTTGCCGAGTTTTTGTCGGGACACAAGAAGGTGCAGAAGGTGTTCTATCCGGGACTCCCGGACCATCCGCAGCATGAACTGGCGAAGCGTCAGATGTCCGGCTTTGGATCGATGATTGCGTTCGAAACCGGTTCGCTCGAGAATGCGAACAAGATGCTGCGCAAGGTGCGGGTGTGTGCGCTAGCGGAGTCGCTGGGTGGAGTGGAAACTCTGATTTCGCATCCGGCCACTATGACGCATGCGGCAGTCGGCGAAGAAGGGCGGCACAAGATTGGTATCACGGACGGCATGGTGCGCATTTCGGTCGGGATAGAAGATGCGGACGATATCCTCGCCGATCTTGACCAGGCGCTGGCGGCAATCTAGCTGGTCGGCATCGCGTTGTTGATGTCTCAACCTCCTTCCAATTCTCGGGAGTGGCACGCAGCGGAATATCACCGCCTGTCCACGCCCCAGTTCCAGTGGGGACAGCGGGTGCTCAGCCAATTGCACCTGCGGGGCGACGAGTGCGTCCTGGATGCGGGATGCGGTACGGGCAAGCTGACGCGGCTTCTGCTGCAGAATCTGCCGCGGGGCCGAGTGGTCGGGCTCGATGTGTCGCGCAACATGGTGATGCATGCACGACGCGATCTCCAGCCCGAGTTCGGCGATCGGGCGCGGTTTGTCGCTGCTGATTTGCTCGCGCTTCCGTTTCGCGACGCGTTTGACGGCATTTTTAGTACCGCGTCTTTCCACTGGGTGCTGGATCACGATGCACTGTTCCACAATCTGTTTGTGGCGCTTCGTCCGGGAGGATGGCTGCACGCGCAATGTGGAGGAGGACCGAACCTCGCGCGACTGCGGGAACGGGTGCGAACACTTTCACAGACGGTGGAGTTCTCGCCACGGCTCGGCCAGTTTCCAGAGCCGTGGTTTTTCTCTGATGCCGAGGGTGCCGCTCGCCGGATGCGCTCGGCTGGGTTCCATGAAGTCAAAACTGACCTGGAGCAGGCGTCCTTCGCGGTGTCGAGCAGGGAGGAGTTCCAGGGTTACCTGCGGACGTTTGTTCTGCACCGTCACCTCGAGCTCTTACCCAGCGAGGCGCTGCGCGAGAGGTTCGTGAAAGAGCTGGCCGTTGCTTCCGACGAAGATAACCCACCACGGACTCTTGATTACTGGCGTCTGAATCTACGCGGCTGTAAGGCCAACTTATGATGCTGCACCCCTAAAGGGGCATTTATCAAGGCAGGACATACGGCACCGCTGAAGCGATACCCTGATACGAATCTGGCCGTTGTCTGTCAGTTGTAATTGTGTAAGTGAGAACTCGGTCGTCCCTCCGGGACTTTAATATTGTCTTCCGCATTCCCAGCGCTGAAGCGCTGGGCTAAGCTCGACCGCCCCTACGGGGCTGTATCCGACTGAATGCATCGAGTTACCTAAGTAATAGTTCCCGTCCTCTCAGCACCTTTTACGGGCTTGGGTAACTCAGCGAAACTTTCCCAAGTCCGCCGTGTTCAAGCCAACGTAGGCATGCGACGAAGCGTATTGAGCTGTGGGTTCATGCTTTTAGCCGGCGCGATGGCCTTTGGTCAAAACAGCACGGCCTCATCGATCGATGTTTCGCAGGACAAAAAAGACATCCGGCACGATCGCCGTGATCTGCGCGGGGATCGCCGCGACCGCAAGGGCGACCTGCGCGAAGTCCGTAAGGATCAGAAAGACATCAATCATGACCGCCACGACCTGAATAAGGACCGGGCGGAGATTGTACGCGACAAGCGCACCGGTAATAGCGCGGAGCTTGCCAAAGATCGGGCTGACGCGCGTCATGACAGACGGGATCTCCGTCACGACCGCACCGACCGCCACGCTGACCTGAAAGATGTTCGTCCTGATCAACGCGACATTCGGAAAGACAAGAAAGACATCCGGCACGACCGTCGCGACCTTCATCGCGATAAGAACGGGAAGTAACTCACCCGGGTCGGGATAAGGGGGCGGCGAGTTTTATACTCGCCGCCTTTTGTTTGTGCGATGGGCTTAAGGATCCTTGGTCGCGCACCAGCTTTCGCGTGTGGGGGCGGGACGCCCTCACGACAGCCAGCAGGATACCGGCGATACAAGCGCGTCACGCGGCACGTCAGTTCTCAGATTTCTGCGGGGTTTGGGAGACAGAACTGCCGATCCATTCCAGGTACCCGGCGCTCCCGTCTTCGATTGTGATCTGGATGCATTCGGGCACGTCGTAGGAATTTAGCTTGCCGATGGTATCGCGCACTTGCTCGAAGGCATCCGCTGTTGTCTTGATCACGAGCAGCCACTCGGTTGCAGTTTCGACTTCGCCTTGCCAGCGGTACACCGACTCAATCTGCGGAACGATGTTGACGCACGCCGCCAGGCGGCGCTCCACCAGTTCCTGTGCGATGCGGCGCGCTTCTTCCGGAGAGCCGCAGGTTGTCAGAACAAGTCTCTTGTCGGTCATATAAAATCAGGCGTTACATTTTCCACTCGAAGCATACGAGGCAAGGCATGGCGACGCAAATCAAATTTGGTACCTCGGGCTGGCGCGCGGTGGTCGCGGAAGAGTTTACGTTCGAGAATGTGCGCCGGGCGGTACACGGAATTTCGCGTTATGTAGTGTCGCAGAAAACGAAATCACCGAAGGTAATCGTGGGCCGCGATCCGCGCTTTTTGGGCGAAACGTTTTGTGCAATGGCTGCTGAAGTTCTATCTGCCTATCAGATTACACCGCTGGTGATCGCTGAGGCGGCACCCACTCCCGCCATTTCCTATTCCGTCACGCAGGCAAAAGCCGACGGCGCGATTAACTTTACCGCCTCGCATAATCCGCCCGAGTACAACGGCATCAAGTTCTCTACTCCGGATGGCGCGCCTGCGCTGCCGGAGACGACAAAGGCCATCGAAGCCGAGATTGTTGATTACGATCTAGGGGGGACGGGTCAGAGACCCGTCACCACACAAGCAAGTCGGGTGGAGACACAGTCCATCGATCCGCGGCGGATGTATCTCTCGCGGCTGCGGGAAATTGTCGATCTGGATGTGATCAAGAAGGCCGGGCTGAAAGTTGCATTCGATCCGCTTTGGGGCGCGGCGCGTGGATATTCTGATGCCCTTCTGCACGAGGCGGGCGTCGAGGTTGCTACGGTCCACGACTACCGGGATGTTCTCTTTGGCGGACATGCGCCGGAACCCGACGATCACTTGCTCGAAGACCTCCGCCGGAAGATGCGCGAGATCGGAGCGGGCATCGGGATTGCGACCGACGGCGATGCTGATCGCTTCGGGATCGTCGACCAGGACGGCACTTTCTTGCAGCCGAACTACGTCATCGCGCTGCTGTTCGATTACCTGGTGGAAAGCCGCGGCTGGAAGAACGGTGTCGGAAAATCAGTGGCGACCACCAACCTGATCAATGCGCTCGCCGAAAAGCACAAGGTCCCGCTTTATGAGACGCCGGTGGGCTTCAAATACATCGGAGAACTGATCAAAGAGGACAAGATCGTCATCGGCGGTGAAGAAAGCGCCGGGCTGTCTATCCGTAAGCATGTTCCCGAAAAAGATGGAGTGCTCGCGGGACTGCTCTGCTGTGAGATGGTGGCCCGCCGCGGTGCTTCGCTGGGTAAGCAATTGGAAAACCTGTTTGTCGAAGTTGGTTCCTTTTATCCGCTGCGCGAGAACTTCCGCTTGACGCCCGAGGTGCAGGCGAAGTTTACTGAGAAGTTACGTCGCGATCCGACGGAGTTCGGCGGCAGTAAAGTTGCAAGCGTGGTTCGAACCGACGGGCTCAAGCTGGTGCTCGCCGACGGATCGTGGGTATGTTATCGGCTCTCGGGAACGGAGCCGGTGGTGCGGGTGTACACGGAAGCGCGCAGCAAAGAAGGGCTCGGGAAGTTGAGCGCGGCAGCGAAAGCATGGATCTTCGACTAGGGCCACCGTCCAGACCTCGGATTTTTCCTCGCCAATATTCGAGCGAAGGACTGCGCGCGGTCATTGAAGAGCAGGGGCCCAGGGCAGAGGAAATGGCCGCTCGGTACGTGGAGCAGACGCGTCCCGTGTGGTCCTGGATAGCGGCCGAATGGCGGCGGGTGGGCACGGTGGCCGTCTTGCTGCTGACTTTGGGAGTAGTGCTGCACGCCATGTTCGGAGCCAACGGCATGGTTGTGTACCAGCAGAAGCGCGCTGAAAGACAAGCGCTTCAGAGCGAAGTCGAGCGTCTACAAAAGGAGAACGATCAATACGTGGAACGAATCAAGGCGCTGAAGACCGATCATCGGGCCATTGAAAGAGAAGCGCGGGAACAGCTGCACTATACACGGCCAGGGGAGTATGTCTACGTCGCGCCCGATCCGCCCCCAAAGCCGCCTACCGGAAGCGCGAAAAACGGGAAGTAGGCTGAGGGCGTTCTTTAGGTGCGGCGGCGGCCCGGTTGTGATAGAGTTCTGGAATCTTTGGGCGTCAAAAAAAGACTCTGTGTAGAAATCTGAAGGAGGATGGCATGCGGAAATTTCTGTTTGTACTAGCTGCGTTGGCATTGGTTTCGCTGTTGGCCACGGCCTCATTTGCAGGCGATGCAACGACTGTCAACGGATGGGTCAGCGATTCCAAGTGCGGCGTAAAAGGAGCGCATGAAGGCGCCGCGGAATGCACCAAGAAGTGCATCGGAGAAGGCGCGAAGGTGGTCGTTGTGACCGACAAGGATCAGAAGGTTCTGACGGTCAGCAATCCGGAAGCGCTGAAGGGGCATGAGGGGCATCACGTGGCGGTCACCGGACACGTTGAGGGCGACACGATCCATGTAGAGAGCACGAAGATGCTTTAGGGTGAGTCCATAGAGATCCAAGAAGGGTGGCCAATGTGGCCGCCCTTTTTCTTTTGCGGGGAAAAGCGGAGAGGGCTAAAGCCCCATGGCAATACTGCTTCTGCGGCACGACTGAAGTCGTGCCCTCCCGTCCTCTATTGCACCGTCCCGCGTTCTATCGCGGTCGTCCTGTCTTTATCGCACCACGCCTTCAACTGGCGAGCTAGCCGTGGCGTAGAGCTTGCGGGGCATGCGACCTGCGAGATAGGCCTGACGGCCAGCGAGCACTGCATTCTTCATGGCCTCCGCCATCAGCACGGGCTCTTGCGCCGCGGCGATCCCGGTATTCATCAGAACGGCGTCGTATCCCAATTCCATGGCGATGGCTGCGTCGGAAGCTGTGCCAACCCCCGCGTCCACGATCAAGGGCACGCCCGTGATCATCTCGCGCAGGATGCGCAGGTTGGCTGCGTTCTGGATTCCGAGCCCGCTGCCGATGGGCGCACCGAGCGGCATTACTGCTGAGGCTCCGGCATCGACCAGGCGTTTGGCGAAGACGATGTCGTCGGACGTGTAGGCGAGCACGGTGAATCCTTCCTTCACGAGGACTCGCGTTGCTTCGAGCGTAGCCTGCACGTCGGGGAACAGCGTTGCCTGGTCGCCGATCACTTCCAGCTTGACCCAATCCGATAGCCCGACTTCACGGGCGAGGCGCGCGGTGCGGATGGTCTCGTCAGCGGTGTAGCAACCGGCGGTGTTGGGTAAGAGAAAATATTTGGTCGGGTCGATGTAGTCGAGCAGCGATTCTTTGGTCCGGTCAAGATTCACGCGGCGGACGGCAACCGTCACCATATCAGCGCCGCTGGCCTCGAGGGCGCGGGCGTTCTCCTGGAAGGAGCGGTACTTCCCGGTGCCGACAATCAGTCGGGAGCGGAACTGTCGGCCTGCAATCACCAGTGGGTCGGTCATGGACATATTGTAATGGCAGGGCTTGGCGTCTGCTATGCGTGCCTCTCGACATGATGGTTTAAAAACCTCTACCATTGCCATCCGAAAGGTGGGTTTGACTATCCAACCACGGGCCCAGAATACAATGTTAGGCTGGACGACGAAATCATGGCTGATTCGGTGATTGCTCGACTCATCGTCAGTACTCTCCTGGCAAGTGCTGCGGCGGTTGCGCAAGAATCCTCGCTCGACCTGCACGGGGCGTTGACAGCTGCGGAAGCAGGGAACCTCGAACTGCGGGCGGCGCGGCAACAGCGGGCCGTCGCACTGGCGGGGCTGAGAATTGCTGGCCAGATTCCGAATCCGACTGTCAGCTTTGCCGCGGCGCGCGATCAGCCTCACGAAAGTCTTTTGTGGGACCAACCGATCGAACTCGGGGGCAAGCGAGGGAAGCGGAGAGCGGTGGCGCAGGAAGAGCAGAAGACGACGGAAATCGATATTGCCGTTTTGTCCCGGCAGATTCGCCATCGCACGCGGGAGGCTTTCTATCGGGCGCTTCTTACGCGGGCCCAGGCTGGGCAGTCCAAGACCACGCTTGACCTGGCAACGCGCATCGCTAACATTGTCCGCCAGCGTTTCGAGGGTGGAGATGTAGCACAACTGGAAGTAATCCAGGCTGAGGTGGAAGCCGAACGAGCGGCCGCGGACTACGAGACGGCAGTCCAGGGGCAGAAAATTGCGGACGCACAGCTCGCGGCCTTGTTGAATCGTCCCCTGGACCAGACGATGAACGTGCAGGGCCGTCTCGAAGAACTGCCCAAGCCAGAGACGCTTCAGGCCGTAACCGAAAAAGCCATGGAGTCGAATGCGGACATCCTGCGGACCACGCAGGACCTCGAGACCGAACAGCGCCGGCTGAATTTAGCTAGAGCGCAGCGTATCCCCAATGTCGATCTCCAGGCGGGAGTTGACCTAAACTCGCCGCCCGACTTCAATGTCGGTCCGCGGGGACAGATTGCCGTCGCGCTGCCGCTCTTTTACCACGGACAGGGTGAGGTAGCGCAATCCACCGCGAAGCTCGAACTTTTGCGGCTTTCGTTGCAGGCGCAACGGACCAATGCGTCCGTTCAAGTCATTGCCGCGTACTACGATTATGCGGCCAAAACTGGGCTAAGCAACCAGTATGGGCAGCGCATCGTGCCGCAGACGGTGAAGCTCGAAGAGATGGCGGAGGACAGTTATCGCTCCGGCAAGAGTAGTCTGCTGACGCTGATCGATGCGCAGCGAAGACTGAATGAGACGCGCAAGACATATCTGGATAGCTTGTTTGCCGTACAGAGTTCATTCGCGGTTCTGGAGGAAGTGGTGGGAGCATCGCTTGACTAAAGACAACTTCTGCTGGCGGGCATGCTTTTTCTTCTCGATCCTCGTGACGCTCGCATTGGTGGGTTGCGGCAAGAAAGATCCGGGCGCGGACGCAACGGCCGTGCCAGAGGTCACCGTCACGGTTGCGCACAAAGCTCCTCTTAACGACAGTCTGCGAGTGAGCGGCAATCTGGCGGCTCTGCCGAACCGGGACGCGAAGATTTCCGCAGTCGTCCCGGGCAGGATTCAGGCCGTGCTGGTCGCCGAGGGAGACTCGGTACGCGCTAATCAGGAACTGGCTAGGCTCGATAACCCATCGCTGCACGACCAACTGCGCCAGGCAGATGCCGCTGTAGCACAGGCAAGCGCCAACGTCGAGAACGCCAAAATTTCGGAGCAGCGAAATGAAGGACTGCTCCAGCGTGGGATCGCCGCGCGCAAAGAGGTGGAGGACGCACGCACCCAGCTCGTGGTGAACGAGTCATTGCTGAAGCAAGCGGCGGCGGCTCGCTCGGCGGCGCAGACCCAGGTTGCACGATCGGTGCTGCGGGCTCCGTTCGCGGGAACGGTGGTCCATCGTTTCCTCGGGGCCGGTGAACAGGTGGATGGAACGAGCAACCAGCCAGTCGTCGAAGTGGCGCAAGTCGACACTCTGGAGTTGCTCGGCACGGTTCCAGCCTCGCGACTCTCGTCCATCAAGGCGGGCGCTGGTTTCAGCTTTCAGACTTCGGAGGTTCCGGGCGCGACGTTCCCCGCGAGCGTCGCGGCAGTGCTGCCGTCCGTCGATCCAGCAACCGACAACGGAATGGTTCGCATCCGGATCAAGAACAATCGCAATTTGCTAAAGCTGGGCATGTTCGTCTCGGTCGACCTTCCGGTCGCCGAAAACACGCCGCAGCTGGTCGTCCCACGCCAAGCCGTCTATCCAGACGAAGGTGGTGAGCCACACGTTTACAAGGTTGTCGGAGACGAAGCCGAGTTCGTGCCGGTGAAGTTGGGAGCTCAGACTAAAGAACAGGTGCAGATCCTGTCCGGCATTGAGGAAGGCGACAAAATCATTTTGACCGGCGGCTACGGACTTCCGGAAAAGACCAAAGTCCGCGTGAAGCCATGAGCTTTGTCCGCTGGTGCCGCCAGAATAGCCGCGCCGTATTCCTGCTGGTTGCCGTGCTCACGCTGGCCGGCCTGGTGGCGCTGTTTCAATTACCCAGCAACATTTATCCAGAGCTTAATTTTCCGCGAATCGTCGTGCTGGTGCACGCCGGGGATCTCTCACCCGATGTCACGCTGCTGACCGTGACTCGTCCGATCGAAGAACAAGTGAGTACCGTACTCGGCATGCGCAGGGTACGCTCGCGGACTATTCGTGGCGGAGCGGAGATCTCGGTTCTCTTCAGTCAGGGCATGGACATGCAGCAGGCGCTGCAACTCGTCCAGGCACGGGTGAATGAAGCGCGAACGTCGCTACCGGCAAACACCGAGGTTGAAGTCGAGCGCGTGACGCCTGCCCTGTTCCCGATCTTGAGCCTGGTGTTGAATGGCAATGTTCCCGACGTCGACTTGCGGGACTTTGCAGTCTACAACCTGAAGCCCTATTTCAGCAGGGTACCGGGCGTTGGGCGAGTGGAAGTTGACGCCAGCGACGTACGTGAAATCTCGGTGATTGTCGATCCGCAGAAGGCGCTGGCGCACCGCCTCAGCCTCCCAGATATTGCAGAGCGCTTGCGAGCCACCAACAACGTGACCAGCGTTGGCCGGTTGGATAGCAATTATCAGCAGTTCCTTGTACTGACCAACTCGCAATTCAAGAGTGCGGAGGAGGTTGGCAGTGTGGTCGTGAGCGGCGATCCACAGAGTCCGGTGCGGCTGCGCGATGTCGCGACCATTCGCGAGGGAGTACAGGATCGCAAAGTCCTGGTGACCGGGAATGGAAGGCCGGCGGCCGTGATCAATGTGACGCGCCAGATCGGCGGCAACATTGTGAGTATCTCGGACCAGGTGAAGGCGCTGGCGTTCCAGAGCCGCAATGTCATTCCGAGCACGCTACACCTTTCGACGGTTTACGACCTCGCCGAATTTGTGAAGGAGTCGATCGCCAGCGTTCGAGACGCGGTGCTGATCGGCGGCTTTCTTGCAGTCGTCGTACTCTTCGTGTTCCTTCGGGAGGCGCGCATCACGATGGTTGCCGCCGTGACCCTTCCGCTGACGGTGGTCGCGACGTTCTTCTTCGTGAAGCTCCTTGGCGGCACGCTGAATCTGATGTCGCTGGGCGGCCTCGCCATCGCGATCGGGCTGGTCATCGACAATGCCGTGGTGGTGGTCGAGAACATCTACCGGCACCTGGGCGCGGGAGAACCCATTCACGATGCGGTTGAAAAAGGTACTGCCGAGCTGATTGGGCCCGTGGTCGGCTCCACCTTGACCACCGTTGTCGTCTTCCTGCCGCTGGGGTACCTCAAGGGGACAGTCGGGGACTTCTTTTCCGCGCTCTCTCTCATGCTGGCCGCGTCGGTGCTGCTTTCACTCTTGTTTTCGCTCGCGCTGATTCCTTTGCTCGCGGAATCCTTTCTCGTGAACTCCCAGTTTCGGGAATCATCGTCGCGGTTCATCGAGCCTGTGAATCGTTTCTATGAAAGGGGAATCCGCTGGGCACTCTCCCATAAGAAGCAAGTGGGGCTACTGATCATCGGGCTGGTCGCGCTGCCGATGATTGCCTATTTTCGGTTGAGCACCGGATTCCTGCCGGAGATGGACGAAGGAGGCTTTGTCGTCGACTATCGCACTCCGCCGGGCACGTCTCTGTCGCAGACCAACGCTCTCGCCCGGCAGCTGGAGCAGAGAGTCGCAGCACTGCCGGAACAATCTGCATTCTCGCGGCGCACCGGCGCCGAGCTTGGACTGTTCGCCACGGAACAAAGCAAGGGCGACATTCTTGTCAAACTGAAGCCGCGCTCGGAGCGAAGCAGGAGTGCGCAGCAAGTGATCGAAGACCTCCGACAGCAGACTGCACGCAACATCTCCGGTGTCGATACCGAGTTCATTCAGATTCTTCAGGACATGCTTGGCGATCTTGAGGGGTCGCCCGAGCCGGTCGAGATCAAGATCTTCGGCAGCAACGCCGATGAACTCAAGCGTATCGCCGACGACCTTGCGCCGAAAATCCAGAAGATCGACGGAATCGTGGACTACAAAGGGCCGCGCCACGGCAACCCCGAGTTGGTGATCAACGTCGATCCGGCGCTGGCGGCGCACATTGGGCTGACGGTCGATCAAGTATCCCAGCAGGTGCAGACCGGATTATTGGGTGCAACTTCTACCGAGTTACGGCAAGCCGACCGCCTGGTCCCGATCCGCGTCCGCTACCCGGACGAGTTTCGCTTTCAGGAACAGAACATTCGGCAATTTCCCATTCTCACACCCGCCAAACAGGTCATCCCATTGGAGTCGCTGGCGGCGATCACCAAAGATCGCGGGCAGAACGAATTGCTGCGAGAGAATCAGCGCCTTATGGTTGCGTTGACCGCCAGGCTTGAGAACCGCGACCTCGGAAGCGCGATTGCAGATGTGAGAAAGGTCCTCGCGGCGACCAGCTTTCCCGTCGGCTATGTGTACGAGATTGGCGGGCAGTACGAAAGCCAGCAGAGCTCGTTTCGCGAACTGCTGTTCGTGCTGGGGCTGGCTATGGCCGCTGTCTTTGCGGTGCTGGTGATCCAGTTTCGTGCTTTTACGCCCGCGCTCGTGATCATCTCTGCCGCGCCTCTTTCCATGGCGGGCGTGTTCCTGTTGCTTCTGATAACTGGAACGCCTCTGAATGTGTCTTCGTTCATGGGAATCATCCTGATGGTGGGATTGGTCGTGAAGAACGGAATCATACTATTCGAATATTATGAGCGCTTGCACGGTACGCAGTCGGTGACCGAGGCACTGGTGCAAGCGGGAAGGATTCGAGTGCGGCCGATCCTGATGACGACGCTCTGCACACTATTTGGACTTCTGCCGTTGGCACTGGGAATCGGCTCGGGAGCGGAGTTGCAGAAGCCGCTGGCGATCGCTGTGATCGGCGGGCTGAGCTTGTCCATGCTGGTGACGCTGGTGATTATGCCGGTGCTGTATGCGACGGTCC
>Ga0209701_10001217_pt1 | contig 16263 bp, 19 predicted proteins | sample CZO8metaG_4_FD_188356 | JGI IMG/M metagenome (GOLD analysis project Ga0209701, IMG submission 188356) | Vadose zone soil microbial communities from the Eel River Critical Zone Observatory, Northern California, USA - CZOApr15con2H3.8 metaG... | ecosystem: Environmental > Terrestrial > Soil >...
CCATTGTGCTGGTGGTGGGAGTCCTGCACTGGCACATTGATGGTGAGCCGTACCTGAATCAGGTACCGCTGATCACTTCTATCCTCGCAGCGGCGGTGCTCGTGGCTCTGTGGAGCGCTTTTGCGTATCGCCATGCCTATGGCTACTATTCGCGCAACTACTACCGGCGTGGCAGATATGCGCGCAAGCCTCGCCGTTACCGCTGGTTTTGATGGGTGAGATGGCGCTTCAAATTAATGTGGTTCCAGGCGCTTGGAAAGCAGGTACGCGCTGAAATCGGCTACGCTCTGCGCTTCTCCCTCGTCGAGCATGTTGACGATCTTTTTGACGGCGAGCCGGCGGGGTTGACCGGGGGTCGAGGGCAAAGTGAAACCGATGGCTTGTACTGCCTCTGGCTGGCGTTCACTGCGAATTTCTTCCGCCATCAGTTCCAGCAGGTCTGCCAGGTCGAGATCAAGCGCGCCGGCTATGCTTTCGAGCACTTTGGAGGATGGGTACTTCTGACCTCTCTCGATTTCACCGACATAAATTTCTGAAAGGCCGGCCTTGTCTCCAAGTTCCTTGATGGTGAGCCGGCGTTCCTGCCGTTCGCGTCGAATCACTCTCCCTATGATTTCCTGTAGATCTGCCATGTATGTTGTCCTTCCTGCCTACCTATGCTTATGGCATAGCTCCGCAAAACATATGCTGATAGCATATTTCTACTCTGTTAATATACGCTATTAGCATGATATATTCAAGGCAAGACGAATTTCAGAAGCTAAGGCAAGGTTCAATGGTGAAGAAGAGTCCTTAACAGTTTGAACAGTCACACTATGTCACCCTGAGCCCATGCGCTTCGCTCAGTGTAAACTCCGCGAAGGGTCTGTCGCGAAAGGCAGAGAGATGCTTCGCTGCGCTCAGGATGACAGGGCCGGACCTTGCTGTTAGTGAGGAACTGTCACGTGCAAGTGAACCATGCCTAAACGCATAAAGGAGGAATTTTTATGATGGCATTTCATACGGGAAACCACTTGTCGGAGCAAAAGGATGTCCATAGTAGCGTACATGTGCCCATGGTCTATGAGCGAGTACCTGTTGAGCCTGTGCGCTGGGAATACCGCGTGCTGACGGTTGATGCACGAGAAGAGGATTTGCCTGACGCGGTCCGGCTGAATGAACTTGGCGCCGAGGGCTGGTTGTTGGTCGGAGTGCTGGACCAGAGGGCGACTGGAAGAAGTTCGATAGACAATGAAAATGAGTGGACGCGCGCCTCGATCAATCGATTGGTGGACGAGGGAGTGAGCGGAAGGAGTTCGCTCGTACACTACTACTTTGTAAGACAAAGGAGTGAGTGAATACTATGCGCGTTGCTCTCATCTCTGATATCCATGGCAATTGCGTAGCCCTTGAGGCTGTCCTCGCTGATATTGAAAGGGCAGGTGTGGACCAGGTTGTGTGCCTGGGTGATGTGGCTGCGACAGGCCCGCAACCGCATGCTGTGGTTGAACGATTGCAGGCTACAGGCTGTCCTGTTGTGATGGGAAATGCTGACGCATGGCTGCTGAACCCGCAGCTGTCGGAAACAGAAGATGAAGCAACTCGCCAGATCGAGGAGATTGACCTGTGGTGCGCTGCGCAACTCTCTGAGAACGACCTGGCATATATACGTGCCTTTCAACCAACTGTTGGAGTGTCATTAGATCATAGTACAAAGCTGCTCTGCTTTCATGGGTCTCCACGGTCTAACACTGAAGTTATCGAAACGACTACACCTGAGGATGCACTGGCAGAGATGTTTTCGGGTTATTCTGCCCTGGTGATGGTGGGTGGACATACCCACGTGCAGATGCTTCGCCGCTATGGAGAGGCGTTCATACTGAATCCGGGGAGTGTAGGGCTGCCCTTTGAGCGGAAGAGACTTTCTGAAGATGTCTACAACCCGCCGTGGGCAGAATATGCATTGGTTGGTTGGGAAAGTGCCAGTCTAAGCATCCAATTAAAACGAGTGCCCCTGGATATTACTGCAGTTACGAGAGCTGCCCTGGAAAGTGGTATGCCTCATGCAGAAGTGTGGGTGAAGGACTGGCGGAGAGAATGATGAGCAATTCAATTGAGAAAAGGAGATTTCAGATGTCATCGAGTTTAGTTGTACCAACTGTCATAGAGACGACGGGGCGCGGTGAACGAGCCTACGACATATATTCACGCCTCTTGAGAGAGCGAATTGTCATGATTAACGGCCCGATTGAGGAGGCGCTGAGTAACCTGGTAGTGGCGCAGTTGCTATTCCTGGCTGCTGAGAGCAGCGAGCGGGAGATTAACCTGTACATCACTTCGCCCGGCGGTGTAGTGAATGCGGGATTGGCGATCTATGATACGATGCGCCACATGCCTTGCCCAATCGGGACGACCTGCGTTGGCTATGCAGCGAGCTTTGGGACCATACTGCTGATGGCCGGTGATCCTGGACGGCGCCGGGCGCTGCCACATGCTCGTATTCATATACACCAGCCGCTCATTCAAGGTGGCGGGATCGCTGGCCAGGCGACGGACATTGATATCCAGGCCCGCGAAATTTTGCATACGCGTGATGTGCTCAACGAGATCATCCACCATCATACGGGACAGTCTCTGGAGCGTATCAAACGTGATACTGAACGGGACTTTTTTATGAGCGCTGCGGAGGCTGTAGAGTACGGGATTATCGATGATGTGCTGCAGCTAGCTGAGAAGTAAGCAGGAGGGTGTCAGAGTCGTTCAATCGTTACCATATCCAATTCGAACCACTGCGGCCCACTCGCTACAGTTCCGAAGCGAAGTGAGCCGCGTGGCGTAGCGACGGCATATTGATTATCGAGCCACGCTACAAAGCCAAGAGGCCGGGTTGGCGGTTGTGGCGTGCGTAGAACCAATTTGTCATCGACCCAGAAGCTGGCTTCGCCAGGCCGCCATTCCAGTGTATAGTCATGCCAGCCTGTCATTTCGACTTCGAGCAGGGATTCGTAGGCTCCTGCTAGCCTTTGCAGCCAGCGAGCTGCAGGGCGCGTTTCATTCGTTAATAAGCCGAAGGCGGTTGTCAATGCAAGTGGAATAGTGGCGGCAAGGGCGCCCGGGCGTATGCTGTGTACGACCTGCGCTTTCCAACCCCAGCCCGGGACACCAGGCACGAGTGCCATATTGGAGGGTGGTGAGGCATAGAAGAACCAGATAGCTTCTGGCAGCATGAGGATGTCTCCGCGTGGCGAGAATGGATAATTCCAGAAGCCGAAGCCAGCAGTGCCGCATAGGATGGCTGTATCTTCCCCGCTGCTGGCGGTTGCAGCAGGCGATGATGAACGGGCGCGTACCTGCATGCGCAGTGGCGGTCGCCAGGGATAGGCGGCCCTACGCAGGTTGTCGTAGTCGTCGATTTGTGCGTCGGTGTACTGTCCTTGCCGGGCGCTCTCAAATGCCATGCGCAAGGTAGAGCGGGCGAGATGGAGTGTGCCGCCTCCAATACAAGTTTCTGTCCAGCGTTGGTCGAGTAGGCCGGTGAAGTCATCAAACATAAATTGCAGTATCCTCAAAGCGGATCGGCCTCACCCCCTGGCCCCCTCTCCATCTTTGATGGAGAGGGGGCCAGGCCACACAACTCCGCACGCCCTTCACAGGAGACACTCTACACCGGGTTACCGAGAAGGTCAATTGATTTTGCATTAAGAGCAGCTATAACCACCAATGATAATTATTTGGCGAGATTATCCCCTGATCTCGCGGTACAGCGCCACGGTAAGCATAACCAGCACGGCTACTACCAGGATTACTCCTGTTGCCACACGCAGCGGGGCCAGGGCTCCCACATAGCTAATGAGGGCGAGCACGAGCATGGTGATAATTACGCCGATCAGGATCGTCATGTCGCCCACGAAAAAATTGTAGATGGCTTTGATTACTTTCATGGGCGAACCTCCTCTTGCGCTGGAGTGGTGATCGAGGCGTTGGATGCACTTGTCATGGCTAGCTGGCGTCGTTTGTACTGCTTGAGCCAGCTAACAAGAGCGTAGGATGCCAGCAGGTATATTGCTATCAGGATGGGTATGAAGGCATCGGATAGCGGCCACGCAAAACCGAATCCCTCCGCAGCCCAGAATGTACCAAAGGAGGTAAGCATGGTGCCCACAATAAACTTGAGTGTATTCTCGGGTACCCTGGTAAGTGGCGCCTGGATAATCGCGCCTGCGCCAATCACGAGCAGGCCAGCGGCCGTGGCGCCGAGGGCTGCTGAGAGTATGCCACTTGCTGATGCGGTCTTTGAGATACTGCTGCCAAAGGTGATCACGATGAAGGCAACCTCCAACCCTTCGAGCAGGACAGCTTTGTAGGACAGAACTACACCAAATGGCTGGAAGCGTGGTGCGATTGTCTCCCCCCGCGCGCGTATTTCTGCCATCCTTTCTTCAAAGATGGCTTCCTCGTCGTGGAGCGCTTTGAGACCACTATAGCGAAGGATGGCTTTTTTGAGCCATTTCAAGCCGAAAAGAATCAGAATGATACCGACTGCGAGGCGAAAATCGTTGATAGGTACCCATTTGACCAGCGCCACTCCGAGTGTGGCAACAATCACTGCGAGCGTAGCTGCGGCAGCGAATGCTCCCAGCAGCGAACTGCGCCAGTTGATAGTTACACCGACCACCAGTACAATGGTGAATGCCTCCACGAATTCAACTGCGGAAGCGAGGAATGCTGCCGTGGCAATTGCCCATTGCATGCAACTTTTCTCCTATTCAGGTGTATGGAGATATCTTGTGAGTGGCCCAGGCACAGTCCTCTCGCGACAGTGCATAGCCATTTCTTACCTAATTGTAACACATGGCCGGGTCTGCTTGCTGATTCGCAGTGTAGTTGTTGGCGCCGTGGCTGGACGCTGCCATTATTCCAAGTTCCTGAAATAACGGTGTGCGCGCTAGTGCTTGTGTGCCACAATCTGTAGCCAGTTGCGCGGCGTCTCGGTTATACCCAATTCCTGGCCTACCTCGTAAACAGCAGTTTCAAGGGCAGCCGCTCCTAACGGCAGTGGTACGCCCGGTAAAGCCCCCTCGATGAAGAGCCAGTACTGGCCGAGGTCTCGCCAGGCATCCACCGTGATATTGCCGCATTCCCGGGCCGTTTCAACAGGGCTGAAGCCGCTCTGCTTCAGCAAGTCGACATACTCTTCAGCGGTGAGCCATTGCCTGGCCATTGCTTTGGCCTCGCGCGACAACTGCACCTCGGGGTGCTCTTTGCGCAAAAGCCTGACTGCGCGAGTCGTCCAGAGTCGATAGAAGCGTTCGGTGCCTTCAACGTATGTGCCGTGGTAGAAGCCGCTGTTACAGGCAAATATTCCCCCTGGCCCGAGAATGCTGGCCATGACACGAAATGCAGAAAGCTTATCGGGAAGGAGATGAATCGCGTTACAGAAGAAAGCGGCATCCGCATTATGGATAAGATGCGGGAGGTCGGTTGCATCTCCCTGGATGAAATCGACTTTCACTCCTTTTCTTTCTAGCGGCATCTCTTCCATACCCTTTTGCGCCCGGCGCAGTGCTTCGGCTGAGGGATCGACGCCGATAAGATGTGCCCGGTGTCCCTGGCATGCTATCTCCTGGGCGATAAGGCGCGTGACAGCTCCAGTTCCACAGGCCATGTCTACGATGGTCAAGGTGGCATTATGGGGACGTGTAGCAAGGGAGGCGAGCGCGTACCGGACAAGCGAGCAATTGATTGCCGCATAGAATGCATGCGCCGCGAACGCCTCAAAGGTAAATTGGTTGGTTTCTTCCGTTTCAATCAAAGTCATGGGTGCAGTCTCCTTTAAGATCACCAGTATTATGGTTTTAGAGAGGAACTGCATCCAATTTGTTTCACTGCTAGATGTGCATCGTCATCCCACCATCAACACCGAGTATCTGACCTGTGATATAAGAGGCTTCGGGCGAACAGAGGAAATTGATGGCCGCTGCAATCTCTTCGGGGGTGCCAAAACGACCTAGAGGGGTGACATCAAGCAAGAACTTGCGCTGTTCCTCTGTTAGGATAGAAGTGAGTTCTGTAGGAATAAAGCCAGGAGCAATGGCGTTGGCGGTGATATTGCGGCTTGCTATTTCCCTGGCGGTACTGATGGTAAAGGCAACGATGGCGGCCTTGGAGGCGCTGTAGTTGGCCTGCCCTGCATTTCCTAGCAAGCCGGCGGGTGAAGAGATATTGACGATGCGCCCCCAACGAGCCCTTATCATGCCACGCAGCGCGGCCTTTGTGCAAAGAAATGTGGAGCGCAAATTCGTATTGAGGACATGCTCAAAATCGGCGAGCGACATCTGTATAATCAGTTTATCGCGGGTGGTACCCGCGTTGTTCACCAGGATTGCTATAGGGCCAAGCGCCTCGTTTGCTCCGGCGAAGAGGCGTGAGACATCTTCTTCCTGGCTTACATCGGCCTGGATGGCTATACAACGCCTGCCCATGTCTTCAATGTGCGCCTTTACCTCGGCTGCGGCGTTTGCATTGCTGCGATAGTTGATGACAATATCGGCTCCAGATTGTGCCAGGCGTATGGCTGTTGCCCGGCCTATGCCCTGGCTGCTACCTGTGATGAGTGCTAGTTTGCCTGCAAGTGGCAATGGCTGTTCCGTCATACGATACCTCTTTGCTTATGATTGCTGTCCACTCCACCTCACCTTTTGGAGGTAGTATAGCACATTTGTTTTTGTTGTACGCTTTGTTCTCCACCCTCGCCCACGTGCTGGATAAATCCGCACTCTACGGGAATTGATATAGACGATGCTGCTGGAAGGTCATATAATACAGTATCAATAGTTGCAATTGTGGCCCCATGGTGGTCTGTACATTGTAGAACTCATCAGATAGCAATTTAAAGGATTTGCAATATATGCCTCAATATAATCATCCGTCTCCAACATCGTTTTTACTCGATGATCAGAAACGGCAACTGATCTTGACCTGGAGTGATGAGCACGAAAGTATGCATAGCTGGGAGGCCTTGCGTTGGGCCTGCCCCTGCGCCTGGTGTGCGGGCGAGGGGGGAATGCCGGGTATGTTACAGAATAAAAAGAGCCTGAGCATCGAGGAGACGACGCTGGTTGATGTACAGCCGGTGGGTCGCTATGGACTAACGCCTATCTGGGAAGATGGGCACAAAACGGGTATCTATACCTACGAGAAATTGCGTGCCAGTTGCGAATGTGATGAATGCCGCGCAAGAAAACTGTAGCCCTCTCCCATTATGTGTTAACAAGTTCCACTCAAGCCGTTATATGTGATGAACGGTGTTACATACGTCACCGTTACCTGGATGGGGTAGTCCAGGGAAAGATACACTAATAACGGAGGAATGTATGTCAACGAATGGAGCCGGCGCTCAAATTCACACGCGTCGTCGCAGCCTGGCTGTTTCGAGCCTGGCGGTGCGCATTCTTATCGCGTTTATTGTCAGCTGGATCATTGTGCTGGCGTTTTTTATTTCTGGCGCAATCTCTCACTAAGTATTTTCTCGATTTTGCTCGTCCACTAAGGTACTCATGCCTAATAGTAGGCGAAGTGATGCGGGTCTATGAAGCCACCGCTCTCGGGCTTGATTTCTGAGAGGTCAGGCTGATTGACCCAGTGTTTCATGGATGAGACGCCGCGTGATTGGTAGTTCGCGCAGGTACGTAGGTAGGTGAGGGATGATTGCGCGCATGCTTCGTGCTGACAGGTCGAATATGTGCTGGCGCAGCATATCCCATTCCAGGCCGTAGATCTCGCGAACAGGTTGGGGCAAAAGGGCGCAGGTTAACTGCAGGTGAAGGTGCATAAGTGGGCGATAAATGGCAGGGATGGGCGGGAAGAGCACCTGGCGCGCCAATTGCCTGGCCTGTGGGGTAGCAGCCAGGCGATTACTGTGGACCATGTCGTTGACGTATTGCTGCAGGTCATTCACGGTCCTGGGCATGTTTTCTGGCTGCAGGCCCAGTAGACATGCTACTCCTTTCGATTCTTGATAGTATGCTTCTTGCTCGGCGGTAGTGAGTGGACCGACGAATAGAGGGTAACAGAGTAACAGGGTGTCAATCAAGGTGGCATGCACCCAGAGCAAGAGTTCCTGGTTGCGCGCGTCGTAGCATGTTCCCCTGTCGAAGGCTCCAGCATCTATAGGCAGCGTGCCGTGCACATGGAAATGCAAGCGATTGATTGTGCGCGCGGCCTTGTGTGCTTTTTCGGCGGAACCAAAGGTGAGCAGCTCCCCAAGGACAAAGGTACGTTCTGCCCGGCCAAGGGGATCGGTCATGTAGGAGCTGTGCGCACTAACACCCATTGCAACAAGAGGGTGTGCCAATTGCATTAATACTGCGCGGCTGCCTCCCAGCATAATGACAGCTTCGCGCCCGATCTTCCAGGTAACACTTCCTGGGCCATAATAGCCAAAGTTCTGCGATGGTTTCACTCCTGTGACCTCAGTACTTCCTATTGTTCTGCCAGTCTTTTTAACCTCCTGTGGTAGGCTTCGCCTGCCATGATTTCTGCTTTGTCAGGATCATCCTTATATAGCTGTAATGCGAACGCGATATCGGGATTGGGAGCCAGGGTAAGATCGCGGCGGTCTTCCGTCACGGCCTGGAGAATCTCGGATGCCACCTGGCCAGGGGTGAGAAGCACTTGCAGATTCAGCAATTGCGAGTCAGTGCCCTCTTGACGGATCATGGGTGTATCGACCCAGGCAGGATAGACGGTGGTGATGCCGATGCCTGTCCCTTGCAGTTCTGCTCGCAGCGCGGATGCGAACCCTCGCACTGCCCACTTGGTCGCGCAGTAAGCAGTGAGAGAGGGAACGCCCAGTTTACCGGCGACAGAACTGATGAATACGAAGTGACCTGACTGCTGCTGGCGCATGGTGGGCAGCGCCGCCTGTGCGCAGTGATAGGTCCCCATGAAATTGATATTCATTATGGTTTGCATAGCGCTTGCTGTGTATGTATCGATTGGCCCACCATTTCCTATGCCCGCGCTTGTAACGACAAGATCAATGCGTCCACATGTGACGAACGCTTGCCGCATCAGCTCCCAGACCTGTGATTCACTGGTGACGTCTGTGGGTATGGCCAGGATTTGACCGGGTGCTTCGGGGCTGTGCTGGCGCATTTGTTCCTTTGCCTGTAGGAGACCCGGGCTGTTGATGTCTGCCAGGACGACGTGTGCACCTCTGGCGCGGAGGGCCTGGGCGGTGGCCAGCCCGATGCCGCTTGCCCCGCCAGTAATGACTACGGCTGCTCCATCGAAGTTCGTCAATGCCATGCGTACTGCTCCTCTCGCAAACAATCAGGAGGGATGAAGTTCACCTGTATAGTTTGATCTTACCCCGCTATGAAGATGGGTGTCAAATTGTAATCTTGCAGAGGTTCCAGCAAGAATTGAGGTTGGCGGCCAGGGCGGGGGCAAGGGATCAGGGCGGGGGCCAGGGCGAGGGCAAGGGATCAGGGCGGGGGCAAGCCCGGCCCCTACCATATACGGCTTCGCTTTTCCTGGCATTAGGATGTGTTATGGTGATAGTAGCCGCCGATTGTTGGGAGAACCTCTAGCGGAAAAACTTGCCATTGGGGCAGGGATTATGGCTCATCCACCCTTTGTATTTATGCCAGCGAAGTGATTCCTTGTTTTCTCAGCATATGATATACTCAGGCTCAACTTGAGTAAAAGATAAGGGACAGGTTTGCTTTTTGAATAAGTAGGTATTAGTCAGGAGAGGTTATGAGCAAAGAACAGTTCATTAGAGAAGCATTCTTTCTTCCTCCAGCCGTAATTGAGTACCATGTAAGCCAGAGCCTGAAAGAGCTTTTTCCTGAGAAGGCATGTATTGAAATAGAGGGTGGATATTTTGATGTAGAGAGTTATGCAAATGCTCAGCATTGCCTCCTCACACAAAAGACCTTTATCCACAATCAGATGATGACCTATTGGCTCGAGCCTGGCCCAGAGGTAATGCACCATGGTGGCCCTGGCCCAGAGGTAATGCACCGTGGTGGCGCAATATTGCGTACGCACCGTGGTCGTCAAAGTGAGGAACCAGTGAAGCCAGAACAAGAAACAAGGGACAGGGCTAAGAATGCCTGGCTTGAAGTGCAATGGCAAGGAGCCACTCTTGACGTACTTTGTCTGAACAGGGGCAGCTACTGGATACTGGCCGACACTCAGGAGATTGCGCGGGCCTTCTTTGTCGCTGTTTGCAAATGGAATACTGAGTTACATGGCGAAGTGCTCGTGTTTAATGGTGGGTGGTACAAAGATGAAAACCTCTTTCAGGATATTCAAGGGGCAACGTTTGACAACCTGATTCTGCGTGGCAACCTCAAGCAGGAGATTCGTGACGACCTGGTGCAATTCTTCGCCTCGCGTGCTCTTTATGATGAGTATGGTATTCCCTGGAAACGCGGTATTCTCTTTATCGGACCACCAGGAAACGGGAAAACGCATACGGTCAAGGCACTGATTAATTCAATGGAACAACCCTGTCTTTACATCAAATCTCTGAACGGTATCCAGCAGGTCTTTGACCGCGCACGCAGAACATCTCCCTGTATCCTCGTGATAGAAGACCTGGACTTGCAATTACACCCGCAGATGCGCTCGGCTTTCCTCAATGAGTTAGATGGCTTTGCAGCTAACATTGGTATTGTTACCCTTGCTACCACGAATCATCCTGAACGGTTGGACCCCGGAATCCTTGACCGTCCCAGTCGCTTTGATCGTAAGTATCACTTTGAGCTTCCAGATGTCCCAGAGCGCTCTAGCTACATTGCTCTGTGGAATGCATCCTTAAAACCGGCATTGCAACTCTCTCCTGAAGGCATCAGCAAGATGAGTGAGCTTACCGCAGATTTCTCGTTTGCTTACCTGAAGGAACTTTTCCTTTCATCGATGATGCAATGGATAGCCACGCCAGGGCAGAGTACAATGGAACAGGTGATGACTGGCAAGGTTGCAACTTTACGCGAGCAGATGGTAAGTGCGTCTACCCTTGATGATGACGAAACTGAGAGTGCGCAATTCGGACCTATGAGGAGGTTCAGAGGCCCCCAATGAGATGACGTTTCTTCTATCAACTCTTCACCAACGGTAGCGCATGGTTTGGTGTATATCTGCTCTGGCATGGGAGGGTTGGCCGCGTTCGATGCAACAACCGGTCATGTCCCTGGATCACTCCTGCTACAGCAGCCAGTTCTGGCTCCTCACCAGCTGTTGCTAACGGCGTCGTCTACCTCGCGGAAGACCGCGTGTACGCCTTCGATGCAGCGACTGGTGATCAGCGCTGGGTTTCCGGCTCTATTGGCGCGTACAACTCCGACTCGCCAGTGGTAGCTAACGGGGTAGTGTATGGCTGTTCAGCAGGCAATAACAGCGTCTATGCGCTCGATGCCGCCACCGGTCGCCCGCTCTGGGCCTCTCCGCCCGCGAACAACCAGATTTTCACGACGCCAGCAGTGGCGGACGGGGTAGTGTATATTGCCTCAGAAGATGGGGCGTTGTACGCATTCTATCTGCCCGGATAAACCCTCCTGGCCAGAGCGTGAGTCTCACGCTCTGGCCAGGTCGCGCATACATTTGTTGTTGCAAGAGATGCACTACGCCGGTGCAGTTACTGTTGCTGCGGCGGCATCTCCTGCTGCTGTGGCGGTTGTTCCTGCGATTGGTCGTACTCTTGCTTGGGTTGTGGGTATTGCTGACCACCTTCCTGGTAAGTGCCAGGCGCCTGTTGCTGTGGTTGATACCCTTGCTGGTAGCCTTGTTGAGAGGGCTGCTGATACTCCGGTGGGTACGGTTGCTGGTATTGCGGTGGCGGCTGGTTCGGCTGCATGGCTGCCAGGAAGCCGGCGCCCACTAAGCCGGTTATAATGGGGGTATAGAGTGCGCCCAGGATCATAGAAACTCCAACCGGGATGAGGATCCAGGGCCAGAAACCGACGACGAAACAGAGAGCGAGGCCTGCTAACCAGGTAAAGCTTTGTAAGCCGCCATAGATGCCCCTGGGGTTAAGTGAGCTGGCAGAGCCTAGCAAGGAGCAGAATGCCAATCCCAGGAAAAGGATGGGCAAAAACAAATTCCCTCCAAAACTGTGTGAAAAGGCAAAGGCAAAGGCCAGGCCAATGATGAAAATCCCGGCAGCGACCCCTCCCAAGGGGTTGCGGTATTGGCGCCGGTATTGGCGTCGGTAATACCTGCGGGAGCGTCTATCGTCGTACATTGGGTCTACCTCCTTCTTGGACTAAATGATTGCTCATGGATACACTTCTATTGTAAACCATGATACGCCATTACCGCATCTGTCCAAGGATATATTTTTGCCCTGCGACTTAAGTGTGAGCTTGCATGACTTAAGTCATGAGTTGGTATAGTGTTTCGATGGGAACGTTCAATCTCGCTGCAATGACTTTTCGTGTGCGAATGCGCAGGGAGTAGATCACAATTGCAAGTCGATCAATGCTCGCCGGATACCCATAAGCGCTGTTGTGATATCACCGGCGTCAATACCATCATGGGTAACGGCGCGAATCTTGCCCTCGCTGATGTGTCCTATCAGCACGCCATGTTCGCGCGCTTTCTCCAGGAACTGCATTGTCTGCGCTTCATTTAACGGTTCCTGTTGGGCGTTACGTACGGAGAAGATCAGCATATTTGTTACCACGCGATCAACATTGATGTCTACCTGGGGATAGTCTGCGAGTCCATGCGCCAACTGTTTGCAATGTTCGTGGTCTTCAGCGAGCCGGTCTACCATCTGCTCTAAGGCGACGATGCCAGCGGCTGCAAGGATGCCTGCCTGGCGCATACCGCCTCCCAGCGCTTTGCGCATGCGATGCGCTCTGCGGATAAATTCCTGGCTGCCTACCAGCATCGAGCCCACCGGGGCGCTGAGTCCTTTGGAAAGACAGAACATCACGGAATCGACGGTGCGCACCAGGGTGCTGGCCGGTACGCCGAGCGCGATGGCGGCGTTAAAGATACGAGCGCCATCCATGTGCACTGCCACGCCGTGGGCATGGGCCAGGCTGCTAAGCTGCTCGACCTGATCCACATTCAATACTGTGCCGCCGCAGCGATTATGTGTGTTTTCTATGCAGAGTAGCGCGGTCGGTGCTGTGTGTTCATCGCTGCCATCAGAGATGCCGATCTGCACTTCGTGCAGGTCAAGCATGCCATCGGGGTGGGTTGGCACAACGACCATAGGCGACCCTCCCAGCGTTGATGCGCCACCTACCTCGTAGTGGTAGATATGTGACTGGTTGCCAACGATGACCGCTTCGGCTCGTCCCGCGTGAGCCAGGACCGCTGCGGCATTGCCCATTGTGCCACTGGCGACGAAAAGCGCGGCCTCTTTGCCCAGGCGTTCTGCTGCCATTTCCTGAAGGTGGTTGATAGTGGGGTCTTCATGGTAGACATCGTCACCGACTTCGGCATGGTACATGGCCTCACGCATGGCAGGTGTGGGTAAGGTGACTGTGTCGCTGCGCAGGTCGATCATAGTATGGTTCTCCTTCTATTGCTTTTGTTATATTGTAACCTAACTGGAAAGAGCCGTTTCTTGCGGATTCACGCTTCCCACATACGCACACTGACTATAAAGCGTGCATTCTCCACAATTGGGGCGTTGCGCGTGGCATACCTGGCGCCCGTGCCGGATGAGGTTCACGTGCAGTGGATAGACCCATTCCGGAGGTACCTGTTTTGCGAAGATGTCGTGCGCCTGGTCGGTGCTGACCTTTGGTCCGAGCAAGCCTAAGCGCTGACTGACGCGGTGGACATGGGTATCAATAGGCATGACAGGGCGATTGAGGTTGAACATGAGTACGCACGCTGCCGTCTTAGGCCCCACACCCTGGATGCTGCGCAGGTACTGCCAGGCTTCTTCTGATGTACGTTTTGTAAGTTCGTCGTGGAGAAAGTCTGAGAGTGATTGTGTACTTCCTTGCTCATGTTGCCGCTCTGTCAGGGTGAGTAATGCGTCCTGAATGCGAGGAGCCTTGATATTGGCGAGTCCGCCGGTTCGGATTGCATCGGCTACTGCGTAGATGGGTGCATCACGAACCTCTTCCCAGGTTGGAAATGCCGCGATCAGCTGTTGATAAGCGCGTTCTGAATTGATATCTGAGGTGTGCTGTGAAAGAATGGTGCCGATGAGACCGCCGAGTGGGTCATAATCGGGTTCATTTTTTGGCTCGCCGTAGGTGACGATGAGCAACTCGTAGATACGCGCAAGGTGGGCAGCCGGTGTAGTCGATATAGTCATTGCCTGTCTCTGTCAGAGTATTATCCTGTGCAGATATTCTACTCTTTTCATCTCGAGTGTTCAAGGACTACCAGCTATGACATTTGAAATACTTTCAGGAGAAAAAAGTGTGACTGGTATTTTTTATTTTAGAGTGTGTGATAGTGGAGTTGTCTCGCTCGCCGTCCTGGGTGGCAGATGATAGGATATACTACTACAGGAACCTTGTAATTGCATAAGGTCAAGGATGTAGTGGATTTGAGGTTAGGAATGCTTGTGGCAAGCAGGTTCCCCGAATAGAGTTGCCTAACTCAGGGAGGAAATGCAATGACATCCAATTTGCCGGAAACAACCTATATGTGGCGAGAGATTCATGAGCAGCCCGAAGCTATCCGGCGCGCGCTCATGAGCACACGTGACCAGGTACAGACGATTGTAAGTGAGATTGCAAAGCGCGACATCGATATGATACTCCTGGTAGCCCGTGGTAGTTCCGATCATGCTGCACTCTATGCCCAGTACCTGTTCCAGTATCTGAATGGCATCCCTGTCGCGCTTGCTACCCCGTCCATAATCACGCTCTACGGAGCGCAGCTCCGCTTGCAGCGGGCGCTGGTCATCGGCGTCTCACAGTCTGGCGAGGGTCCCGACGTGGTCGAGGTGGTGGCACAGGCTCGTGCGGCTGGCGCATTGACGGTAGGGGTCACCAATCAAGAGCACTCGGCGTTAGCTGCTGCTGCTCATCACGCGCTTTTTTGTGCCGCCGGGCCAGAACGCAGCGTTGCAGCTACCAAAACCTATACTACCACCTGTGCCATCCTGGCGCAGCTGGCGGCCATGCTACCAGGTGGCGAGGCTTTGCATGGGCCTCTCGATCACCTGCCAGAGCTGGTCGCGGAAGCTTTACGAAGCGAGGCCACAGTGGGTCGCCTGGTAGAACGGTATGTGCATGCGCGCGATTGTGTCGTGCTTGGCCGGGGCTTCCAGTACAGCACTGCGCGCGAGACAGCGTTGAAGCTGGCGGAGACCTGCTATGTAGTAGCGACGCCCTTTTCGACTGCCGATTTCCGGCATGGACCATTGGCCCTGGTTGAACGCGGCCTGCCTGTCATCGTGTTTGCCCCGCCGGGTCGCACGCTCGACGATACGCGCGATCTCCTCACCTGGCTGCGTGCACAGAAGGCTGATTGCGTGGTGATTGCAGAGGACACCCGAGTGCTGGAGATGGCGACGACGGCGCTGCCGCTGGCGCTGCCACAACTGCCTGGCAATCGCCCGGAAGTTGTGGAGTTGCTAGCTCCGATCCCCTACGTCGTCTATGGGCAGTTCCTGGCGCTCCATCTAGCCTTGCACAAAGGATTAAATCCCGATGAGCCACGCAGTCTGACCAAGGTGACACGTACACTTTAGGCAGCCGTATTTTGTACTTATTTGAAAAAAACTTTACAAAATCCTGACATAACTTTCATCGACCTCTCATAAAAATCAGTTATAGTAAGTATCAAAGGAAAGTATCATGCTATCTACGGCTCACAACGCGTAATTTTGGAGGCGGTTACTCATGCTCCCTCATACTGATGATCCTTATGAGCAGCCTACGCTGCCTTATCAGCCATATATAGGACCTATTGATGCATTGGTCTCCCGGCAGCAGGAAATTATGTCCCCGTCTATTTCATCGCGCGCAGGTGCATCGCCCAGGCCGGCTATGCCGGCTCGGCCCGCGCGAGCTCGGCCTGCCGAGCCACGTATGTCCAAAGCGGAGGCGCTGGAATTTATAGATGAGTGCAAAAGATGGCTAATAGCAGGCTCCATTGTAGTCTTTGGCATACTGAGTGGCCTGGTTGCCGCACATGTGACCGGAACTACTTCTAATCAGGCAACGCCGGCATCGAACGCGCCCTCGACATCACCATCTTCAGGCGGCGGTTTTTTCCAGCAGCAGCAGGGGGGAGATTACTTTGGAAACGGCAATTCCGGGCAACCACCTGTATCCGGCTCTCATGTTT
>Ga0209701_10001228_pt1 | contig 16215 bp, 15 predicted proteins | sample CZO8metaG_4_FD_188356 | JGI IMG/M metagenome (GOLD analysis project Ga0209701, IMG submission 188356) | Vadose zone soil microbial communities from the Eel River Critical Zone Observatory, Northern California, USA - CZOApr15con2H3.8 metaG... | ecosystem: Environmental > Terrestrial > Soil >...
GTTGGCGGAATTGCTTGCTGTGTCCCGACACAAGCTTATCTACTTTAACGGGCTAACCGTCTTGCTGTGCGGCGGGCCAGCACAGGCGGTTGATATGGCGCGACGCTTGCGGCCTGTCCGCACCAGCTAAATGTTAGGACGCTAGTTTGCGAAGAAAGCCCGATAAAGCCAACCCGAGAATAAAACAACACCTATTAACCACAAGAGCACGATGATGACAGCGGCGGTGTAATTTTTCGGTTTCGCAGACACGCTTTCAGCCCGCACGCGGGCCTCTGCCAAGACTTGTGCGGGGATTAACCGAAGGCAGATTGCAATTCCAATGGGAACAAGAATTACGTCATCGAGATAGCCCAGAACCGGGATAAAGTCTGGAATGAGATCAATGGGGCTTAGCGCATAGGCAACCACAAAGCCTGCGAATATTTTTGCGCCTATAGGTGTTCGTGGATCACGAATCGCGAAATAAAGCGCCATCGTTTCGCGCTTAAGCGATCGAGCTTGTTCTCGCCAGGTTTTCCGGAGATCCAAGGGAAGCGTCGTCCTAACATTGATTATGCTGGTCAGCATAGCACGACGGACAAATTTCAAAAAACAGGCTGGAACTGACAAAGCGATGAGAGGCTACGACTCAACGAAAAAGCAAGCGCACAGAAGCGAACGGTCGTCTCGGAAACAAATTCCAAATTGGTTCTTTACTATCTTCCCATCTCTTTGAGCACTTCTTCTCCCACCGATGTATCGACCACCTGATCGACGGTGACGGTCTTGGCGATCGTGCCCGCCTTTCGTTCGAGATCGAGCAGGTTCTCTATTCCCGCAGCGTCGATTCTGCCGTCCTTGCTGAAGGCATCGGCAATGACGAAGTAAGAGTCGCGCGCCATCGCCTCGTCCATCGCGAAGCGCTTGCGAATGACTTCCGCGCTGCCCGCGGGGTTTTCGCGGAGGTATCGGAGGGCTTCGATCTCCGCCTTGAGCGCTTTCTTCACCTGCGCGCGGTTTTGCCGGATTTTATCCACGGTCGTCGACAGGCCGACGAAGGGAATAGACACGACCGACGCCGTATTCGCCAGCAGCGAAAATCCCTCCCGCTTGAGCAGGACGGAAAAGGGCGGCGCAACCACCACGGCATCCACGCGGCCGACTTTGAAGGCTTCGACCATGAACTTCTCCTCGCCGATCGCGAGAAACTTGACGTCACGGTCAGGGTCGAGCCCGAAATGCTGGAACAGCAACCGGGCGCTGATTTGATTCGTGCCGCCGACAGAAGTGACTCCGATGGTCCGGCCCTTCAGTTCCTTGACGCTCTTGGTGGCCGGAGGGACCACGAGGCTGAAGAACGGCGCCTTAATGCTCGTGGAGATCGCCCGCACAGGTATCCCTCTGGCAGCGGAGCGAATCGCCGACCCCAAGACCTCGGCGAAATCCGAGTCCCCGCTGATCAGAGCCGTAATGGCGACGTTGGGACGCACCTGGACCAACTCCGCATTCAGGCCGTTCCTGGCATAGAAGCCCCGATCCTTCGCGACGAACGCGACAGTAAACGCAAGCGAGTTGTTCGCGTACGTGATGCGGACTTTTTCCTGTGCGTGAAGAGGTAAAACCGAACCGAAAACCAAAAGAAGGAGGATAACGGTCAGGTGGTGAAAGAGTCGCTGACCAGGGCTCATCTAGGTATCCTAGTTTTGAGTTTTGAGTATGAGTTGATTCGGCCCTCTTAACTCTAAACTCGCAACTCTATACTCTCTCCTATCTTCCGTACAGCCGCTCGATGTAGCCGCTCTTCTTGATCTCCTCCATAATACTCGCGTCGATATAATCTTTCGCTTGCGGGCTGCGCTCCTTGGCGATCGCGAGAGAATCCAACGCCTCCTGGACTCCCTTGAGATCCGGGACGGGATACTCGCGGAAGCTGCCGGCCAGCCGCTTGTAGACGTCCTTGGCGACTTGAGGATCGTCGACGCCTTCGGACTTCATCGCGGCCAGGGCCACCTCCGGGCGGGTTTTGAAGATATAAATGCCCTCGACGTAAGATTCCAGCAACTTCCGCATGGTCTCGCGCTGCGTGCGCAGGACCGACATCGGCGTCACGACGCCGAAGCGCGCATAGTCGAGCGGCAGCTCCGACAGATCCGCCAGCACCCGGCAGCACTTCGAGGCGAGCACCTTGTAGACCTGCTCCGGACTCACGAGCGCGCCGTCCACATGTCCGGCGACGAGCGCGCTGATTCTCGTCGGGGTGTTGCCTGACTGGAGAAACGTCACATCCTTGTCGGGATTGAGCTTCAAGAATCGGATCGCGAGACGCGTGGTGACGTCCGAGGCCGAGCCGAAGCGGCTGATAGCAATCCGCTTGCCCTTGAGATCGTCCGCGGTCTTCACGTTATTTTTGACGATGAGAAAGTGCTCCAGCCGGTTGATCGTAACCGCGATCACCCTCACGTCCATGAGGCCGGCGAGCTTGGGGCTCATCTGCGCCGGCACGTCGGAATCGGAGACAACGATGTCGCCGGCGATCATCGCCTGCGACAAGGTGTTCCCGCTATTAAAATAGACCGGCTTAACGTCCAACCCCCGTTTTTGCCAAAGCCGCTCTCTCTCGATCACCCGGCGCAGCGTGCCGCTGACGCCCGTGCCGCTATAGCCCGAGACGATGGGCTCCGCCTCTGCCGTGGCGGCAGACGCAAACGTCATCAGCGCGATTATCCCCAAGCGCAGCGCTACTCGCTTATTCATCATTTTCCCTTTCTTGACTATTGCCACTCGCCGTTTCTTTCGCCGAATCAAACGGCCTCTTCATACGCGGCCCGATGCATCAGGCCATACAGATCCACGGCGGCGAAAGCGCAGTACTCCAACGTGTAGCCCTCGCGCACGTCCGCGTAGCCATCTTCAAGGATGCGCCGCATCACCAGGCGGTTGAAACTGCCGTGTCCCATGACCCCCTCGTCATGCTCTTTCAGATCCGCTTCCTCGTGCGTGGAAAAATAGGTCGCCTGATCCCGCGTGAAACCGTAGTGCGTGGTCAACGCCTTGAACCAAGCCGCAGCCCAGTGGCCGATCGACTCCTCCGTGAGCATGGAGAACCACCACTCGGCCACCGTCCCTTCCCACAAAAGCGCCCGCTTGAAATCCAATATCGCCCGGGTGCCGGGCAACATCGGCTGCCTCAGAACCTCTTCTTCAGAGAGCCCCAGGGCCTTGGCCGTTTGCAGCATCACGAGAATATGTCCCGGCGGCTTGGGGTGAATGAATTCGTCGGCGACTTTGGCGCCGAACGGGCCCAGCAGATCGGAGTGCCTTTTGAAGAAGCCGATGTGCTTATGGTATGAGGCCGCGATCAACGTGTTGATCTCGACCGTGAAATTTCCCCAGTTGCGAAAGAAGACCTTGACGGCGGAGAGCGGCAGAGTTCCATCGACAAGCCGCTTCATGAACGGCTGCCGGCTTACTTTCTCCTCCCATCGGCGCAGCACTTTGGCGTTGAGCTCTTCGACGAAGCTCTCCGCCTCCCCGGGCGTCATCTTGACGCCCATCCTGGGCGCGGCAGTGCTCATGGTTTTTTCCCCAGCAACGTTCTATTAGAGTCTGTACAGATTGTCGATAAACCCGCTGTCGTCGATCCGGCGCAGGTAATGAAAATCCCACAGTGCCATCGGGTCGGTTTTTTCAGCGGCCTTGTTTTGCTCGATCGAGATCTCATAGACGTTGCTGATAGCCTGAAGAGTCGCATAGGGTTTCGCCTGCAACGTCTTACTCAAATCATTGTAGAGATGAGTCGCGGCTTCATCGTCCAAGTCGCCCTCTTGCTTATACTTTTCCTTGATGATCTTGATTGACTCGGCCCGGTGCGTCTTGAAGTAGGCGATGCCTTCGCAGATGCCCTTAAGAAATTTATCGATGATGTCCGGGTGCTTCTCGACGAAGGGCATGCCGGTGGAGGCTGTGGTAAACCACACCATCGGCAAAGGCTCCACCTCGATCACCTTCATGCCCGCCCGACGCGCGAAGATGTCCGCCGGGGGCGTGACAAACGCGGCGTCCGCTTTGCCTTCTTTTACGGCCTCCCAATGGGGTGTTTCGCCGCGAAAGCGCTCGATCGTGCATTCTCCCAGCAGGCCGTTCTGCTTGATGAAGAGCCAGGTGTTCAGTCCCGGATGTTGGCCCTTGCTCACGACTTTTTTCCCGCGCAAATCGGCGACCGTGGAGATGCCCGAGTCGGGCCGCACAACCATCCGGTGGCGGAGCAGGCTCACAGTTTGACCGAGATAAACCCACCTGTCGCCCTGGGGTCGCCGGATGTACGGAGAAAGGTGGTTGCCGCCGACGAACTCGACGCTGCCGTTGGCCACATCGCGATGCGAGTCCTCCGAGCTAATGAAATAGTTGTACTCGACTTGCAGCCCGTGTTTCGCCCAAGAACCCGACTCGCCGACGACGTGAAGAAACGAGAGATGGCTGTCCGAACGATAGGGAAAATGTACTTTATCCATGACACTCACTCCTCCTTAGGTGTTTTTAACCCTACTATCAGACAAATATATCGAGATACAATCATCAGGACCGCGTTGCTTTTTTAAGCTCCGCTGACCACTTGTCCCAAATTTGCTTTCTCTTCGCCGCGCTGAACCGGTTCGCGACGGCGAATTTATCTCTCCACGTAAACGGTCGGCAGGCGTCGATCAGCATCCTTCCCGCCGTGTAGTCGCCCTTTTCGCGCTTTTCCGGCGGGACACGGGGATCCAGGTCCGACGTCCACGAGTGCAAAATCTGCACGGACTCGGCTGGGTCGACGCGGGTCGTCATCGCCCAAAGCACCTGGTTCAAATCCGAAGGATCGATATCTTCGTCAACCGCCACGACGTAGCGATACATGCTGGCGCCGGCCTGCAGTCCCGCCGTCGCCGTGAGAGCCTGCATCGCATGTCCCGGGTATTTCTGCTTCAGAGAGATCACGATCATAAGGGTGTGGCAGTGGCCCCAAACTCCCCGGACATCGGATATCCCCGCGCTCTCCAGGTGGTCCCAGATTCGTGTGGCGAACAACGGAATGCCGTAGCGCAGCGTCGTCGGCAAGAGCGGGGGATTCCCTAAGAGGATCGGTTTGTTCCGGTGCATGATTCTGCGCACCCTGACGACGCACTCTTGCCCGGTATGCGTGTAATAGCCGGGCCACTCGCCAAAAGGCCCTTCCAGCACAGACTCTTCCGCCAGCGGCGGAATCTCACCCTCGAGCACGATCTCGGCAAAGGCAGGCACCGGAAGCCCCGTATGCGGCGCTCTGATCACTTCGACCGGAGCGCCGCGCAAGCCGCCGGCGTATTCGTATTCGCTGACGCCGGCCTTGACCGCAGAGGGCGCGGCCATCCATGTCACAGGCTCGCAGCCGAGCACGACGGCCACGGGACAGGGACGGCCCTGCTCCCAGTAGCGCCTCATGATCTGCTTTCCATGATGATGTTCCAGCACCCAAAGACTGAGACGATTTTTTCCTTGAAGGCAGGCGCGGTAAGCGCCCACATTGATCCAGCCGCTCGTCGGGTCGCGCGTGATCACCATATCCGCGGTGCCAATGTAGCGCCCGCCGTCCAACTCATGCCACTTCGGCGCGGGAAATTTTTCCAGATCAACTTCCTCACCCTCCACCACATTTTCCGTCACCGGGCCAGAGCCGACCTCCACAGGGGACAGAAATTCAATAGCCCGGCTCTTCTCTCTCCAGGCTTTTAAGATCTCCATCTTGGGAAGATCCGGCGGAATCCCCAGAGCCCGAGCAAAGCGCTGAGGCGTCCCGAGAAAATTAGTGACGATGCGAAAGCCCTCGGGATAACCGGGAACGGCATCAAACAGGAGAATCGGACCCTCTTGTTCGGCCATGATTTCGGTGATGCAGCCGATCTCGAGGTCCCAATGCGCCCCCTTGATGAGCTTAAGATCGCCGACAGCCTGCGCGGCCTCGATAAATTCCCACAAATCACGAAACGCCATATTGACCTCTCACGATTCCGCCTCTTCTCTGTAGAATCCCAACGCCTCTATCGCCGGCCGGTCGTTGATGGAAAAAAGCACGGCGGGCTCGCGGGAACGGCTTTCGTGCGCATGCCAGCTCCACAGCGGCACTACAAAGGAATCTCCTTTTTTCCAATCGAAGCGCTGCCCTCCGATCACCGTGGTCCCGCTCCCGAGAAACGCGTGGTAGACGACGGTATGCGTATGGCGGTGAGACTTCCCTTTTTCGCCCGGCCGCAGCAGCTGAATCTCACAGGACATCGTGGGTAATGTCGGCCCGCCCGTGATCGGGTCGACATACCGGAGATGGACGCCATCGAAAGGATCCGCCGGTCCTTCGGCCAAGGCCTCCAAAGTCTTTTGAGTGCTCTCCCAGGAATAGCGGTAAGGCGGCCTGAATCCCGGCCGCGACGAGATCGAATCTGAAGGTCGAATCGATCCGTAGGCGCGGCCCGACCATCCGACCGCCCGGCTGATCGGTTGGTGCAGCTCAGAGTACGGATCGGCAAAGCCGATCTGGTAGTACTGAATCATCGGGCCGTTGGCGCCGTCGAGCCAGATCACCGGACCGTTCGCGGCATTGACGTGGTCGTGCCAACTCCAGTTTGGCGTGGTTATCAAATCACCCTCTTCCATCGAAAACTGCTCCCCTTCCACAATCGTGCAGGCGCCCTTCCCTTTGACGACGAACCGGATCGCCTCCATCGTGTGACGGTGCGGCGGCGCAACCTCCCCGGGCCGAACCATTTGCGCTCCCATCAGCAACGTGTGGGCTGTCCCCATCTTCAACTTGGGATGCTGGAAGCCGATGAATCTGCGGAAAGCCTCCTCGGGTCGAATATACTCGCAGGCCTTTCCGAGCGCCCCCTCGACTTCTCCCCACTTCCAGAGAAAAGGCTCGAAGCCGGGCTGCGGCTCACGAAATCCGTCGCTCCGGCTCGGAATCATCCAGTAGCCGATCAGGTTTTTCTCTTTGAGCTCTTGGTTGAAATCTTCCAGCGACATGGTCAGACCTCCCGCGTTAATCGGCTGCTGAAAAAACCTGTCTTCAGACCGGTCAAAAAGGTCCCAAGCGGCCGAGCGCGGCCATTGTAACCGCTGACCTGGAGGTCTCTCGAAGGGCCGATGCGTTGGACGTGCAGATTCGCGCGTACCTCCGGGATTCTCTCAGCACTCAGTCGAGCGTAAGACGGGTGTATCGCATCGGACCGGAGAGAGGCTTCCAGGTCAGCTGACGGCAGATGGGCCTTTTTCATCGGTCTGTCAGTGAGTGGCCTTGTACACCTCATCCATCATCAACGTAACCAAGTCAACCGGTGTAACCGCACAGTATTCCATCGAGTATCCGGGCCGCTCATAAATGCCCTGTTGCAACAACCGGGCGAGAACTGTCTTGGTCACCGCGCCGTGGGCCTTGCGGTCCAGGTGGTCCATAGTGTCCGCCTCATGGTGCTTGGAAAAATAGCTCGCCTGCTCGGTCGTAAGCCCGTAGTGAACTGTCAGCGCCTTGAACCAGTCGAGGCAAGACTCGCCGAAGGCCCCCTCCCACAGAACCGAGAACCAATATTCTTGCACTAGACCGTCCACCAACAGGGTGCGGTGAAAGTCGGGCAGCGCGCGGGCCCTAGGAAGCATGGGAGAGAGCAGCACCTCCTCTGCGGTCAATCCCAACGCATTCCCCGTGCCGATGAGAATCTGGATATGGCCGGGCGGCGTTGGATGGCCGAACTCGTCCAGCACTTTCTGGGTGTAGACCTCCATCAAATCCACGTTCTTAACAAAAAACCACAGGTGCTTGTAAAAGGCCGCCGTGTAAACGGAGTTGATGACCGGCACAAACGCGCCCCAGTTCTGGTAAAAGAGCTTGACGGATTCCTTTTTGAGCTTTCCCTCTTTCAACTCCTGCATAAAACGGGTCTGATCGACTGTCGCCTTCCAGCGCTTGGAGATTTTGGCTTCCAAATCCGTCATGAGCTCTTCCGCTTGTTTTTCTGTCATCTTGATCATGGCACTGCTCTCTTTCTTATTTTATTTCCTTCACGAAACTCCACTCAAAAATCTTGGCGGGGTCCGGGGACGCGTCGAGCTTCAGCTCTCTCATGATGTCTTGCATGGCACTGGCCAGCGCGTCGGGAGCGGGTATCCCGTCATTCGACCAGGTTCCTGACGCCAGGTCGTAACTCCCTTCGGCAAATGCGTTTTCCATCCCGGTCCATTTCGCAATAGACTTAACGCTCTCGTCGCGATGTTCCTTCGCGTATTTGGTGGCGCGCAAAGTGGCTCGGACCATGCGGCGGATTTCCTCAGGGCGCTTCTGAATCCGTTCGACCGTGGCGCCAAAACCGGCGATCGGCGCGGGGACTATGTCGCCGACGAAAAGAATCCGGGTGAATCCCTCTTTTTCCAGCATCAGGTTATAGGGAAACTCCATGAGCGTCGCATCGATGAGTCCCGCCTTGAGAGCGGTGAAGCGGTTCGTGCCGCCGCCAACGGCAAGAATCTTGACATCATGCTGTGGAGTAAGCTTGAAGTGCTGGAGCATGGCGTTGGCCATCGTGTAGCTGCTCGCGCCGAACGAGGACACGCCCAAGACTTTTCCCTTGAGCGCCGCGACGGAGTTGATGCCGGGGCGGGTGATAAGCGCGAAGTGAGGCTTCTCACAAATGGTGAGGACGACGCGAAGGGGAAGTCCCCTCACGGCGCCGCGCATCGTCGAACCGAGGGCGGTCGTGTAGCCAACGTCACCTGTAACCAGCGCCTGAAGGGCGAGCTGCGGTCCCATGACGACGAAGTCAACGTCCAATCCCTCTTCCTTATAGAAACCCTTTTCCTTGGCAAAGAAGGCCGGGAACCATGTGAGCGACTTCGCCGGCGCCGAAACCAGAACCTTGGTCTGCTGCGAGAAGAGGTTGGCAGGCAAGAAAAAGATTCCCGCAAGAACCGCCCAGGCAATCACACGCAGACTTTTGCTCCTAATTTTACTTTCGCTGCCAAAAGACGAGCGCGCCGAGGAAAAAGGCCGCGGACGTAGGAGCGGAAAGGTGCCACGACTTCTATGGAGCTTGGCAAACCGATGAAGTGGATCTCTGCTGGTCGCTGAAGCTCGCGCAGTGGATGTCCTCCTCAAGGCAGAGGCCCATCGGCCGAGGCCTGAAGTCTCGGCCCGCGAGGAACGGCTTTCTAGGGAATCACGCGTTTGCTTTCTTTTCAAAATCACTTGGCACGCACCCTCTTTTTAACCGCCTTCTCGCCGGTCTGATAATGCTCGCCCTTCAAGGCAAGCTCGGCTTCCTCTTCGTCCTCTTCCGACCAGGAACCGAGATTGTATCCGTACCACGGATCCTGCGGCCGCAGCTTCGGCAGCTCCAATCGCTCCCAGAGTTTTCGCGCGCGCTCCATGAATTCCTTCTTGGGCAGCGACACCGGCGGGTAGTCCCACTTGCGCGTCGCGTCGATCAGTATGGCCGAGCAGCCGCTCATCTCGTTGACGCCGATGTCCAGCTCCTTTCCCGGCGGCGCCGCGGACGGATCCATCGACGGCGTCCGGTTGCGAATGATCAACGTGTCCCGATGGGGCTGCATGCGGAACGCCAAAGCCCAGAAGAGCGAGTCGAGGTTGCGCGGGTTGATGTCTTCGTCTACCGCGATGACGATCTTGCCGGTCGCCGGGTGATAGCCGACCATGCTGTGCAGCGCCTGCCAGATATGCGCCGGGTTCATCTTTTTCATGCGGATGATGCAAATCTGGCGCACGGCGATCGTGTGGAAGATGACTTCCAGGATCCCCGGGATGTTGCACTGATCGCGGAGAAAGCGGAGATAGTTTCCCTCCGCCGCGACCTGCCGCATGACGCTCGATTCGCTCGGCGGCAGCTGGCTCACGATGCAGGCGAAGATCGGGTTCTTTCGGTGCGTGATACACTTGACCTCGAAGTAGGGATTCAGCATCTTTTCGCCGATGTAGCCGGTCGATTCGCCGAAGGCGGCTTCGGGCTCGAGCCATTCGGTCGAAATCTCCCCTTCGATGACGATCTCCGCGCGAGCAGGAACCAGAAGATCCACCGTCTTACACCGCACCACCTCGATCGGGCTGCCGGCAAGGCCGCCCGCGATGTCCAGCTCGCTGACGCTGAGCGGCACGCGCGCCGGGGCGGTATAGGCCACGGGCGGCGGCGCGCCGATCACCAGCGCGGCCTCAAGCGGAATCCCCTTTGCCTTGCATTTCCGCCAGTGGTAGCCGCCGTGGTTGCTGGAATTTAGAAAAACTCCGGTGCGCGTCGGACTTTTAATTTGCCCGCGGTAATTCCCGATGTTGATCTTCCCGGTCTCCAGATCTCTGGTGAACCAGTGTGACGCCGTGGTGTAGGGCGCGCAATCGAACCCCGGGGTGGAGATCGGAATCGGAAACTCGCCCAAGCCGCCCTTCTCGAGCAGCGACGGGCCGACGTGAATCTCCTCGTGCACCGGGCCGTTCTCGACGACGGTCGGCGGGATGGGCGCGGCTTCAGCCTTGGTCCAACGCTCAACGATCTCTTCGGGCTTGCATTGAAGACCGAAGCCATAAATTTGCCGCGACGCCGCCAGGCAACCGACCGCCACGGGGATATCGTATTTTCTCCCCTTGACGTCCGTGACATGGGTAAAAAGAAAGCCGCGCCGCTCCTCCTCCGCAAGGCCGCGGAATTGCCAGCGGACCAGCGGCATCAGCTCGGTGTCTTTGTTGATCGCTTCGTCGATCTTGACCAACAACCCGGCCTTGTCCAGCGCCTCCAGGTGCTCTCTCAGATCTCGAAAATAGGACATGACTTCATTCTCCGTTCACGCGAACATTTTTTTCTGCGGCCGCGACGCCAAATAAACTCATCTTGCGGGCTTCAACAGCGAATAATCGAACACGTCGCTGACCCCGAGTGGCTTGCTGAGTTCTCCCTTGGCATGCGCGCTTTCCAAATAGCTCTTGACCTGGTTTTCGGGCATCATCAAATCGTCAACGATCACGCCGCGGATATCCTCGTACGACTCTTCGGCCACGGCCCGATTCACATTGAAGTTCTTTTCGATGTAAGCAATGACACCAGGCCGGTCTTGGCGGATGGAAGCCAAAACTTCCTGCACCGCCCTGAGCATTCGTCTCACCTGATCGGGCTGCTTCTGGATTTTCTGCCGGCTGGTCACCAGGCCGAGCCACGGCGCTTCGACGAGCGCGCGGCTGCGCATGAAGATCTTGAAACCCTTTTGCGCCATAACTCCGGTAAACGGCGGACTGAGAACCGCAGCGTCAACCGACCCCTGCTGCAAGGCGGTCAAACTGACCGTGGTGCTGCCCGTCTGGATGAAAGTGACTTTTTTCGCCTCGACACCGCTCTTCTCCAGCATCAGGACGCCGTAGCGATGGCTGTCCGATCCCAAACGCGACACCGCCACCTTTTTTCCCTCCAGCTCCTTGGGATTATTGACGCTTGGCGGGCTCACCAGAGAGAAAAGGGGCGAGCGATAGACAACGGCGATGGCCCTGAGCGGCATCCCGTTGTCGATCCCCAGGATCGCCGGCCCGATGGCCGGAGTAAAGTCGATCTCGCCGGAGACCATGCCGACCGTCTGAAGATCGCTCCGCATCTGAATCAACTCGGCGTCCAGACCATTCTTCTGAAAAATCTTCTTGTCCTGAGCATAGTAGAAAGGCAAAAAGACCACGTTCCTGACCGAAAGCCCAACGCGAACTCTCTCCGCGCGAGCCGCGCCGAGAAAGCAAACTCCGGAGCCGATCAGAGCGAAGACAACAAAGAAGAGGAGCCTCCGAGGGGTGATCCGCCTGAGGCGGAGAGGGCACAGGAGCATGAAGCTGCGATGACTTCTAGGCTGCTTAGCCATATGTTTAGAATTCATTGCTCGACGCTCTCTCAAAACCCCAGGTCGAAGGCCGCCTCGAGGCACAAGTCTATTGCCCTCGACCGGAAGGGCTCGCCCCAAGGGACTGGCCTGCAATTCTTCTTTTCTTCAAAACTCCGCCACCTCGCCCTGTTGCGTGATCATCAGCCCGATATTTTCCATCGCCGGCCGGCCGGTATGAACCAAGATCCGGGCCGGTTCTTTGCCGGTGTTGAAATGCTGATGCCACGAGAAGACCGGAATCGCGAGCGTGTCTCCCGGTTTCCAATCATAGCGCTTGTCCTCGATGATGCTGTAGCCTTCTCCGGAGAGAATATGATTGACCTCTTCGTAAAGGTGGCGATGGGCGCCGGAGCGCTTGCCGGGCTCGATCTCGGCGACAAGCGTGGACATGGCCTTGACGTAAAAACCCAACTGCGGATCGACCACGGGAGCGACCCACCCCATCGGCGTCTTCTCGAACTTGAGATCTCTGCCCTTGACCAGCACCTTCCCTTTCCTTCGCTTCTGCTCCTCTTTCTCAGTGAAAGTAAGCTGGTCGAAATAGATTTTCGCCGCTGTCGAGTTGTCATAGTCCGCCAGCTTGACTCCCTCGGGCACGCCGCGGCGCGCGTCCGGAATCTCCATCGCTCCTGGAATCAGGCTCTTCTTGGCGCCGGTGTCATTCTGGGCGAAGACCCAGTACTCGGGATATCGTTCGTCCTCATAAATGGCCACTCCGATGCCCATGGAGAGCGGGCCGGTGGTTGAAGCAACGTAAACCATGTCTTCGTTGGAAAGATTGATGTGGCGATGCCAGGCGAAAACCGGAACGCAGATGAAATCCCCCGGCTCCCAATCGTAGCGGACGCCGTCGATGATGCTGTAGCCATGGCCTTTGAGTACATAGATGACGGCCTCGACGGTGTGGCGATGGCCCATGGTCTTCCACTGGTTTTCCGCTTCGCCCGGAGGAAAGCCGTTGATCCAGAAGCGAATGATCCGGGCGTTGAAACCGATGCGCGGATCGACCAGCAGCACCCAGTTGTGGCCCATGAACTCGCGGTCGATCTTCTCTTTGGGGATGTGAACCGGAGATTTCTCGCGCCGCTTGAGCTCCTCTTTGGCGAATTGCACCATCTCCATGTACATCTTGAGATACTCATCGTAGCGAGGCGGCTTCATGCAATCTCCCTTATGATCTCTCAGCCTCTTCGAGTGCCGAGCGCAGCATGACTCCATGCAGATCCACCGATGTCATGGCGCAGTATTCGGCGCCATAGGTATGTCTTTCGTCCGCCATGCCCGTCTCCAAGAGTCTTTGCAGAGCCATCCGGTTAAAGCTCGCGTGTCCCAAGACTCCTTCTTCATGCTCCTCCAAGTCCGCCTCCACGTGAGTCGCGAAATAGGTCGCCTGCTCCCGGGTGAATCCATAATGCTTCGTGAGCGCCTGATAACAGACAGCCGACCAGTGGCCGATCTGTTCTTCCGTGGTGATGGACGCATACCATTCCGCCACCGTGCCCTCGTATAGAATGGCGCGCAAAAAATCGATCTTGCCGCGGAACTCCGAGAGCATGGGCTGGTTAAAGACCTCCTCTTCGGACAATCCCAGCGCCTTGGCCGTCTGCAACATAACCAGAAAATGACCGGGAGGCTTTGGGTGGATGAATTCGTCGGCGATCTTCTCGCCCATCGGACCCATGAGATCCCGGTGGCGCTTAAAAAAAGTCAGGTGCTTGTGATACGAAGAGGCGACGAGCGTGTTGACCTCTATGGTGTACGCTCCCCAATTCCGAAAGAACACCTGAAGGACTTTCAGCGGCAATTTTCCTTCCTTCAGCCGCATCATGAACGGCATTCGGTTCACCTTCTCTTCCCACCGGTCGGCCACGTTACGATAGAGTTCGTCGACGGTTTTTTTGGCATCCGCCGCAGACATATTAGCTCCCAACTGGATCTTGGCCGACATCAGTTTACTCCTTACCTTACCTTTCCTTCCTTGAGCAGCTCGTCGCGCGCCTTAAGAGCGAATCTCATGTCCCGGATCTGGTCCAGAGGGACATCTTTATCGAGGTGAAACTGGAACTTCGTGGCGTCTACCGCGCTGGCGATGATGCTGTCGTCGACAATTCCGAAGTCGGCAAGCGAATCGGCGACCAGTGGATAGGCTCCGTCGGCCACAGACCGGTCAAGATTCAGCCAGCTCATCATGAACTTGACCGTTTCTTCTCTGTGAGTTTTGATGAAATGAATCCCGCGTGCCGTCGCCTTTGCCACCCGGACAGCTTCATCCGGGAATTCCAGCAACCTCTTTTCGTTTGCCCCAAGCCCCCCTTGAGGCAGATCGACGACCTTTCCCAACCAGAGGAGGGTGCGGTAACCCATCTTTTCCGCCTGAAGATTGAATGGAGAGACCAAAACGGTGGCCTGGACCAAGCCCGCCTGCAAAGCGCCAAGCCGGGCGGAGCTTCCGCCGACTTGAAGAATCGTGACATCCTTTTTCGGATCCAAACCGGCCTTCGTCAAAGCGACGCGCACGACGTAATCGCTGGCCGCGCCGAAGGAGCTCACGGCAATGGCTTTTCCTTTGAGTTCTTTGAGCGACTCGATGCCGCGCTGAGAAACCATGACATAAGTCGTCTTCCCGATCATCACGCCAAAAACCTTGATCGGAAGACCTCTCACTCCCGCGGCAACCAGAGAGGGCAGCGCCGTAGAGTAATCGAGATCGCCGGTCATGAGAGCCTTGATGATAATGTCCGCGCTGCGGATGGTAATCATCTCCGGCTCCAAACCCACCTCCTTGAAGAACCCCATCTTAGCGGCGATCTCGCTGGGCAGCGTCGTGACGCTTGGGGTCGTCGAGCCGATCCGGATCTTGCGCAAGGCCTGGGCTTGAAGGCTGCCGTAAAACGACAGCAAACAAAAAACCGTCAGGATGAATATCCCCGGCTTTTTCCCGAATCCCTTTTTTCTTTTCCAAAATCGTTCCAGCATGCTCAAATAATTGACCTTCCAAAAATCTTCTTCCCCCATATCGGCTTTCGCAGGGAGCTGTCAAGCCAACAGGCGAGTTTGCCGTCCTCATCAATCACGCCTTTATCGCCCTCAGCGGGGTAAGTTATCATACAACAGTCATCCTTGAGCACCTTAAACCGAATATTATACGCTGCTCTGTTGCCGGCGTTCCTAATAAAAAAATGCCTATTCTTGTCCTTTTCAGATTCATCCTTGATTGACCATTTTTCAAGGCCAATATACAGGTAAGCCCGGTTTTGCCGCCGCCTGGCTTTAAGAATTTGATATGTCAGGAACGCGTAAACGATAGTAGCGGCTGCTACCACAGCTGCTGAATTATCGCGGAACCAGGCCCAGATGTAATTAAAACTCTGCGGCAGTTGAGCCATAAAAATACTTTGGGGGTAAAATCTTGAATTGGGGATTTGACTTCTCTTTGACCTTTCTATTCTTCCTTTAGTCTAGATTCATGTTCCACAGAAAAAGCTCGGCTGGAGGAGACCCAGTCCAGGCTAGGGTGTGGAATCAAAGATGTGACGGATCGAGGGACCCAGCCGAAGTTAGTGCGGCGTAAAATACGGCAAGTTTATGATTCGTGTCAAGCAAAAAAAACGGGTCCTCTGAGTGCTAAATCCGGCACCGCTAATGGATATAGGAGAGCTTCAGGAAAAGATTGTCAAGATTGTGGGACCTGACCCCTAAGCGCCTCCCCATCAATGGCATTTACCTGGGAATACCGCTTGTGTTACTCTTTCCCAGCGTAAAGCATGAGATCTTCTCCTTATCACGATTGATGGCCGTCTCAACCACAATCCGAACGAACCATGTCGATTCGTGTCGTTTACTTGATCGGGGCTGGCGCAACACAGGCCGAGATAGATCACCGTGGAGGTGAGAAAATCAACCTTCTGATGCAAGATAACCCGGTAGGGGTGGCAGGACTCGCAACAAGAATCATCGCGAGAGCTAAGAGATACAACCGCCTCAATACGGCAGCGACCGCAGCTTCGACAACTGACGCAGAGAAACTCATCAGCCTTCGGGTAAGTGTCTCATCCATATTGGCAGAGAGGGGGCCGCCCAAAGCTCTATCCCCTCAGCCTTCTTCTCATCCAGCCATCGTCCAAACTCACTCCTTCCCTCGGGGCTCTCCTCCACCTTCATCTCGGCTACCTTCTGCCCTGCCTCCTCGATGACGCAGAGCTCATGGACCTTGTCAGACCAGTCCACTCCCAAATAGTATCGCTTCATCTTCTCCTCCTTGCTCGGATCCCTCCAAGAAGCGCGAACGGAAGATTAGTCTTATATGGGTCCTCT
>Ga0209701_10001234_pt1 | contig 16194 bp, 10 predicted proteins | sample CZO8metaG_4_FD_188356 | JGI IMG/M metagenome (GOLD analysis project Ga0209701, IMG submission 188356) | Vadose zone soil microbial communities from the Eel River Critical Zone Observatory, Northern California, USA - CZOApr15con2H3.8 metaG... | ecosystem: Environmental > Terrestrial > Soil >...
GGCGCGGATTGACCGCCTCGTCTACGGCTGCGACGACCCCAAAGGAGGCGCGGTGCGGTCGTGCCTCGAGGTGCTCTCCCACCCGAAACTCAACCATCGTGTCGAGGTGACGCCGGGCGTTCTAGCCGGCGAATGCTCCGCAGCAATCCAGGCCTTCTTTGCCGCTCGACGCTGACATCCTCCTTCAAAAAGTGGCGGAGAGGGTGGGATTCGAACTCATGGTACGGGTTAACCGCACGTAAGTTATTCATTCTACGAAACGCCAAAATCGCCATAAACGCCGGTCCGGGGTACACGGCGGGTACACGGACACCCCACTCTCTTGCAAGGACCTGTCCAGGGTTCAGAACTGCCTCGCAGGGGTCCAAGACCCCAAGGTAGGCCGAGATGCGGGCTGCAATCTATGCGCGCGTCTCTACCGCAAACATGGGGCAGGACCCTACGATGCAGACCCGCGAGCTGGAAGAGCTCTGCCAGCGTCGGGGATGGGACATCTTTGGTCGATACGTGGACCAAGGAATATCTGGCGCCAGGGATTCCCGACCAGAACTGAACCGCTTGATGGGGGATGCACATTCACGCCGTTTCGATGTCATTGCCGTGTGGAAGTTCGATCGTTTTGCTCGGTCGGTTTCGCATCTTCTCCGAGCGCTTGAAGCGTTTCAAGCTCTTGGCATCGAATTTGTTTCACTCTCAGAACAAATCGACACTTCCACGCCGACCGGGAGAATGGCGTTCACGATTCTTGGTGCTGTGGCCGAGTTGGAGAGATCCTTGATTGTGGACCGCGTTAAGGCCGGTATGCGAAACGCGCGCGCGAAAGGAAAGCGTATCGGCCGTCCTCCCATCACGTTTCTAGCGAGCGAGGCACGACAGGCCATTGCCAGAGCCTATGCTCAGGGAGAGGGCAGTCTCCGCGGCTTGGCAGCCAGATTCGGCACTTCCGTAGGTACGGTCCAGCGCTGCATCAGGATGCACCAGATTCCCCGAAAGAGCGCAGCCTCATAGTGCTTTCCTCGTCCCCCCGGACAACACAGTATCCCTCTGCATCAAAGGATTTGGTTTGATACAGGCACTTTGTCGTTCAGCACGTTCTGGGCGTGCCACGACCATGCAAGGCACTGCGGGAAGTGGTGAGCTTCCCAAAGCAACTGTTTGTGGACAGCGATAATCCGCAAATCTCTCGCCTATACAGCTATTTGCGGGGAACGGAGAAGAAATGGTTTCGGGCAGTCCGCGGCCGCGTGTCGGAAGTTGGTGGCTTCCCGAAAGTCGCGTTACAACCTTCGAGTGACGGCGGCCCGTGCTAACCTCGCAGAACCCAGTCTGGCTCGACTTCGAGACTTCACTTAGCCGCTCAGAGAAGACTCTGACCTAAGATCGCGTCGAGCGTAAGCGTCCGATCCAGACCGTCGGGGGAGCACTACTGATCGGCGAAGTTGGCGTGGGCTCGTCGGTGCGGTTAACTAAGAATGTCGGATCCGACAGCTTTCTCGTCGCCGAGGGCACAAGTTGGCCCTGATGCAATACCAGCACCCCAGACCGGCCGCACACATTGATACGCATCGGCAGCGCTGCCATGGGCGAGCGGCTGCTCAGCGCGGTCTTTGTGCCTCGAACGATTTCGCGGGACGCCCCTAATGGGGGACTGGAGTGCAATCCTTGGCCGGGGGCGCTGCAGGGACTATCGCAGTGTTGAGCGATGGCGAGTGCTCGAAGTCAAACAAGTCTTCGAGCGTATTGGCGTGCTGATCGCGTCGAGTCAGATGCGGCCGCACGTTGTCGTCCCCATCGCCGTTCGCTTCGTTTTCCTCCACGCTCAGGAATCTCTTCTCGATCAGCGCCAGGAGCGAAGTGTGGTCGCCAACGGTGTGCGAGACGTAGTGCGGCTTGGAGAACGGCGAGACGGCCAGGAATGGAACGCGCATTCCTAGCTGATCGAAACTGGCGCACTGCTCCGGAAACGGACCCGTCGGATCTGCCGCCAGCGCCGGGCAGAGCGCCTCGGCATCCTTCACGCTCGTGTCGCTTACGCTCAAGAAGTTGAATGAGCACTCCGCGCCTCCACCCGGTTTCAAGCTGGCGGGCACGTTCGACAGATCGGCGCATTGCCCCGGCGAAATTCCATCCGGGGTCCGCGCATGGCCCTGCGCCGCTCTCGGCGGCCGAACGTGATCGAAGAAACCGCCGTGTTCGTCGTAGACGATGAAGATGATGGAATCCTTCCAGCTCGGCCCGTTGCGGACAGCCGCAACGACTTGCAAAACGAAAGCCTGGCCCCTCTGGATGTCTGTCGGCGGATGCTCGTCGTTTTCGAACTGGATTCCGAAAATCCCGAAATTGGGATCCACAAACGCCACCTCTGGCAGCGGACCAACCCCTGGCACTCCAGCAGCTTGTGCCAAAAAAAGCTGCAGCGGCAGGAAGTGCGGATCTGCGCCGGTTGCGCTGAACAGACGGAAGCTGGCTCCTTGCGGCACGTCTGAAAAATAGTCGGCCCACGTTACGTTGTGCTTGTCCAGCAGGTCGAAAATCGTTCCGGTAACCGGTTTGTAGCCGCCCGGCGGCGGCAAGCTATCGTTCGTCGTCAGGTGGCCAAAGGATGTAGCTGCCAGGAGATAAGAACGGTTCGGAAACGTCGGACCGAGCAGTGAAGAGAAGTAGCGGTCGCTGATCGCAAACTTCTGCGCCAGATCGTAGTAGAACGGGATTTCTTCCTGGTTATAGAAGTTCATGGTCTGGTCTTCGGTGGGGCTCTCCACGCCGTTGTCAAGCTGTTCGGTCAGATCGTTCTGCCGCACGAATCCGTCAGCTCGGAAATCCCCCAGCGCATCGTTCGAGTGCAGGAAGTTGGCCTCTTTGTGCGTCCCCAGCCATTCATGGTCGAGGTCTGGTGGGACGCACCGCCTCGAATCGTGAAATGCGAAAACGGAATTTCCGCTGTCGTCAATGTTGGAGTTGAAGCAGTGCAGGTCGCCGGAAGCGTCCACCATACACGACAGTCCGTCCACGCAGCTATGGTCGCCTTCTTGGCACGCCCCGTGCCCGTCGTGATCGATTCCGTCGGGCGCGTGATACGGGCCGCCCGGAACGAAAGCTAGCGCCCCAAAATAGTTGTCAAAGGAGTGGTTTTCCTGCATCACGATGATGATGTGCTTCACTTTCCGCAGGCCTGCTTCGGCCACACCGTCAAATCCGGTCGTCAGGGAATGGGACTGTGCTTTCGTGGGGTCTCCGGCAGCCTGCAGGTTCATCACCAACTTCGGGACCGGCTTGGGATTCAGGTCTTTGTCCACCAGGATCGCGCGGGTCTTCACCGCAACGACACCTTCTTGAGCCACCCCGCGCGTCACGCAAACCAAGACCGCAAGCACAACAAGGAATTGTTTCATCGGAAGTACCTCCGGTCATAACATTGTTTACGGACAAGAATCTTCAATATCACGCACAGCTTTGCCCTAGAGTATATGCCTATGCGTCAAATGTTGTGCCTAGCCGCTTTGTCGCGCTTAGAGTCCTCTATCGCCCAGCCAGCGCAGCGGCGTGTTTGCCGGGCCGAGCATGAGCATCAATCCTTGTTAGCATCGTCCTTCGCAGGAGCGCGCTCGAAGCTTTCCTCCCAGGAGAATGCCGTGGGGTCGGTGGCAAAGTTGGCCACGAATTCTTTTAGTTCCTTGCTCGAGGCGGTGAGGATGTAGGCTCCGTCGTCATCCTGGGCTCTCGAGAAGTGCACGCGCTGCGACTTCCACGCGTCTTCGAGCCAATCGGCGTTAAGCAACCGGAAATGCAGAACATTCATCTCGATGTCCAGCCTTCCGATGAGGTGGAGAGGGATCCAGAATCCAGATTCATCGCTTCCCAAGACTTCTTTCCCATCCGGGCGCAGCTCTTGGTAGGTTGCATCGAAGAACAGGTAGCCGGCCAGAGGGGCCGCGCAAATGTCGAAGGCCGGCCTGATTCCGTTGTGCGATTCCTCGACCTGCTTTACGAGACGGTATTTGCGATCACCTAGCTTCTGAAGCGTCCAGGTTCCGCCTAGGTCGGAGTTCCCAGTCCAGTATCCCAGAATCTCCGGCGCAGCTTCGCAATCGTTATCCGAGAACAAACCCTGCAAAGATACAGCTGGATCGCCGGCTGCCACCGACCGAGACGCTGCAACAACCAGCAACGCGGGAACCGCCAATAATCGTATGAGTCTCACGTGAGCCTCCCTCGTGTTTCAGCGCCCGAACCAGCGCGGCAGCGCCGTTGTGAGGGCTGGAACGTAGGTAATCAAAAGCACTCCCACAGAGAGCACCAAAACCACAGGCAAGACTGCGCGGAGGACCTCCGGCACAGGTTTCTTGAAACGATAGGACGACATCAAGAGGTTTAGTCCGACCGGCGGAGTTAAGTACCCCAATTCCATGTTGGCCAGGAAGATGATCCCCAGGCGAACTGGGTCAATCCCGTAGGCGGCGCCGAGGGGAACCAGCAACGGGACTTCGATGACAATCGCGGGATAGATTTCCATCAGGCAACCGACCACCAGCAAGAAAAGATTCAGAAACAGCAAGAACAGAAAGGGAGAATGAATGGTCCGCGTTGTCCATTCCACGGCCCGCGCAGGGATTTCCGCGTCCACCAGATAGTTCGTAAAGCCCAGCGACACCCCCAGAATCAGGAGCACGCCTCCGATAAGCAAGCCGCATTCGGCCATCACTCGCGGAACGTCTCGAGTGATTTTCAAATCGCGATGAATGATTGCCACAATGAAGAAAGCGTAGAGTACAGTTATTGCGGCGGCCTCGACGGGAGTGGCCAATCCGCTGAATAGCGCCGCGGAGGCGACCACCGGCATCAGGAGCTCCCATTTCGCTTCCCACAATGCATTCCGCGCCTCTCGCCAATCAAATTTCCGGCGCTCGTTTTCCTGTTTGGGGCCGCGCCCAATGCCCCAGAGGGAAATAGCAATCATCATGACAAACGCGGGAATGATTCCGCCGAGGAACATCCGCTCGATGGGTACCCGGGCGACGATGGCGTAAACGATCAACGGGAGACACGGCGGAAGCAGCAGGCCCAGTGAGCCCGCGCCCGTCAACAAGCCGAGCGCATCTTTCTCCTTGTACCGGGCTCCGGCGAGCACGGGCATCAGCAAGCCTCCGAGTGCCAGAATCGTCACTCCCGAAGCTCCCGTGAACGACGTGAAGAAAGCGCAGACCAGGACGGTGACAATCGCGGGGCCGCCTCGAAATTGCCCGAACAATGCGTAGAAAACGCGCAGCAGCCGCTTCGGGCATTCTCCTTCCGCCAGAAAATATCCCGCCAGGGTGAACAGCGGCAGCGTCGGGAGCGATGGGTTGGTAACGAGCGCGTAATGCGAAATGGGAATCGAGGCGATGGGCTGGCCCGCGCCCCAAAATAGAATTAGCGCGGTGCCGCCGAGCGACACAAACGCCGGCACGCCCAGAAGCGAAGCGACAAAAAGAATACCCAACGCCAGAGGAACGAAATAGTGAAAGCCAGCCGGCCAAAATGCGGCGACTCCCACAAACAAAACGGCGCAGGCGCCGGCCGCAGCACACAACGCCCACTTTTCGGAAGTGCGCCGGAGGATGCGCAGGGCAATCACGGCGAACCCCAGGGGAAGAATCCACTCCACCACCCAGACGGGAACGCCCAGCGCGAGGACCTTTGGCGATTCACTCTCGGTCCGCACGAACTGATAAGCCGCCAGGCACAAAAACGCACAAACGGCAGCAGAAACACCGCTGGTGAAAACCCGCGCCATCTCCTTCAGACGTCCCTTCAGCGCCGTTTCTCCCACGGATGACAGCGTCAGCAGCCTCCCCTCGCGCGCCGCGATGGCTCCTCCGAGCATTCCGACCACGAGCACCATGTGCTGAACAATCGTGGTGGATGCCGCGATCGAGATGTGCAGAGTGCGCCTCAGTCCGGCCTCAGCCAGAGGCAGCAGCATCATGACCGCGAGCGCACCGGAGACCGCCAGAGTCTCTCCGTCGCGTGCCGTCCGGCCTGCTCGCCCCATCCATCGTTTCGACTCTCGGAACGCCGCTGACGGCAGGGTGCGCATGCTGAGGACACTGCTGCTCATGGCTGGGCCTTCCTCTCGGTCGCCCGGTACTCGGCCACCAAGCGGCGCACCTCGTCAAACATGTCGGCGGGAACCATCGTGCCGCGCATCTTCGGGTAAATCCCTTCTGCGAACTGGCGCCATTCGTTCTCAAGTTCCGGCGAGACGCTGTGAACGCGCAGCCCGCGCTTCTTCATGGCCTCGATGGCTTCATCGCTTTCGGTCCGGCTCCGCGCCTGCATCTGTTTCCCCGCCTCCGTGGAAGCTTTCCGCATGGCTTCGCGTTTGTCGGACGGGATTGCCTCCCACGCCTTTTTGGTTATCACCGTCGCGCCGACCAGAGGGACCCATTTCACTTCCAGCATGTGATGAGCAACAAGGTCATACTGGCTGGCGAGCGCAAGGAAAGGCGTGGTTGGGACGGAATCCACGAGGCCGGTCTGCAGGCTGGTGAGGACGTCCGACCACGCGAGGGGCACTGCCTGAAACCCCAGTCCTTTGGCAATGGCGATTTCTTCCTGATCGCCCACGCCGACGAACACTTTCGTCTTCTTGAAGTCATCGGGCCGCAATGCCGGTCGACGCGAGAAAATGTGCGCCCATCCGGCGTCCGCCCAGAACAGCACGATGAACCCCTTCTGCTCCAGGCGCCGCGCCATCTCCGGCTCCATCTTCGTCCGAACGTACTCGAGCTCCTCGAGCGAGTGGTACACCATCGGGATCTTCTGCAAGGCGCCGACGGAGGGATCGATCTCCGAAAGTCCGCCCACCGAAAGTGTGGCTGCCTGAATCTCTCCCACGCGCATGCGGCGCACGGTGTCTTCCTCGGTGCCCAGCGTTCCGTCCGGAAGGATCGTCAGCCGGATGGCTCCGCCGGAAACCGTTCGCCATTGCTGCCCCATCCCTTCGAGAATCTGGTAATGCGAGCCTCCTCGGGGCAGGAGCGTGGCCAGGCGGATCCGCGTTTGTGCGTGCGCAGTGGCTGGCACGAGGAACGTGAGCAGCGCCGGAATCGCCAATCGAATTTTTCTATGAAACGCAAACGCCGCCATTGCTGATACCTCCTCTGCATCTCACCTCAGAAATAATTCGTCCTCCCGGGACAACAGCCAGCGAGCCCGCCGCTGCATGATCAAATTGCTCAGCCGCCATTCCGGCCGGGATTCCGGATCCACTGCCAATGCGCGGTTCAGCAACCGCTCGAATTCCGCCGGGTTCTGTTTTTGAATCGTCACGGTTTCGGCGTACGCCACGAAGGGCGACGCCAGTTGGCCGTCCGTCAACGCGACCGCACGCTCGAAGTGCTCCCTGGAGCGAACCGCGAAATCTCCCGTGGCTCCCTGGCGGGCCGACTCATAGCTGATGAGGAATTGCTCAATCACGCCGTGATCGTAGCCGGGGTCGAGTTCGTAGGCGCGGTCAATCAGCGCTTCCACTTGCGGCTGTTCAGCCACCAGTTCGGGATGGTCCTTGGAAAGAGAAATCGCAGCGCCCCAGGAAACCGCGGTCCAATAGAGCAGCGGGACGTCGCGCTTCTTCGCCGCGCGCACTGCGGACTTCGGCTCCCGGCGCAGGGTCCGCGAGAATCCGGAATGTTTCGCGTCGAGTCCGCGCAAGCCGTAATCGCGCGCCCGCAGGTAGAGATTGCGCGAGCGCGTCCGCAGCACGTCCGATTTCCCCAGATCCTCGCTTTCGATTTCCTCGGAGGGCTGCTGCACGTACACGTAGGAATACTGCGTGAATCCGCTGGCCGCTGCGAAAAGCAGCCCGCGATGCTTGGGGCTCTCCGCCAGCAACCCTTCGATGAGCTTGAGGCTGAAAGGCACAGCCTGGCCGACGAATTCGGGGTCGTTGTCGGAGGCAAAGGTTGTGCCGCTATTGGCCAGCGAATCGCCGAGCTTGTTGACGGCGAATTTCTTCACCGAGCAGCCGCTCACAATCAGCAGTGTTGCTACCGTGGATAGCAGAACTGCGGGCACCCGGCGTCGCCGACGAAGCGGCGTAGCAGCAAACCCTTTGTCGACTCCGCACGCGCGGAACTCCTGAGACGGGCTGGGCTGGTCGGACATGGTTTTCCTACTCCTTTCGCAGCTATTTCGCGGCCAACTGTTTCAGCCGCGCGTTCACCGCGGCTGCTATAAACGCTGGGCAGTAGACGCTTTCAGGTGCAGCCTTCGCAAACGATTCACGTGCTTTGGCTTTGTCGCCGGCAATCAGCGCCTCTGAGCCAAGGGCGAAGAACACTTCGCACTGTCCCACCTTAGTCTTTACTTCCTTCGGAGGATCCAGAAGAGCGGCCTCGGTGATCTGCCCTCCCAGATACTGTGTGAGGCGCAGTTGCGAGGCGTTTTCTTGAACCTTCTTTGCACTTCTTTCCAGCAAATCTTTTGCTGCGGCTTCTTTCCCCGCGCCGCGCAGCGCGAGGTAATCCCAAATGACAGGCTCGTACCAAGTGTCCTTGAGGAGGAGTGCCTTCTCGAATTCGTGGCTGGCTTGCTCGTATTGATCTACAAGAAAGAAAGCGACTCCCAGGAAAAGCCGCCCGTCCCGGTCCGCGTTGTCTTCTTTGCATCGCGTATGCGCTTCGCCATCGCCTCGCGGCCGGGGCACCTGTCCGCAGAGGCGGATCGCTTCGGCAAACTCTTCGCGCGCTTGCCCGGACTTGTTACTCCCCAGCAGCGCCATGGCCAGCTCGCTATGCCCGTCCGGATCCTTTGGTTCCAGCTCCACGTATCGCGTCCAGGCGACAGCGGCTTGCTCGTACTCTCTTTGTTCGGTATAAAGTTTCGCCGATCCCTTGTAGCCAACTTCGAGAGATTGCGAGTACGCGGCTAATGTGCCTTCGCGGGCGAACCGGAACTCATAAAACGCGTCATCGTTCTGCGCCTCATTGAGAACGAATGTTTGCAGCTCTTCCGTTGTTCCGGTGAAGACGAGGCCCGTTTCGTGACTGCCGTGTTCAAATCCCGTGATTTTCCGCCACTTCTCCTTGGGGAGATGTGCCTTCGCCCAGTCGTTGTTGCTGTCCAGCTCAATGTAGGCGAGTCTCAGAATGTCGCCCTCGCGACGAATCCTGCAGAAGGAGTGCACCGAAACCACGAACGGATTCGCCTCTCGTTCCAACGCTTCTCCCGCAGAAGCAGATTCGACGTCGGCGAACTCATCCTTGTCCCACCGCCCGAGCTTGGCGCGATAGACACTCTTGAATCCCGCGTCGCTGAACGTGACCTTGTATGCCTTCGTGTCGTTGTTTTCCGCCTCGACCTCCAACACGTAAAGAGTCTCGTCATCGCCATATAACAACCACTTTCCGACGATCTCCGGGTCGGATACGACGTGCTGCTTGTCGACTAGAGGCTCAAAGGATTTCACCGGCACGGCGCAGCCGCCCAGCAGCGCCGCGGCGACCAGGACAACGATCCCTGAAGCTCGCATCGGGTACCTTGTACGCATCGCCGTTTTCACTCCGGCGTGAAGCAGGCGGTGCAGGAGGTAGCCCAGCGACTCTGGCGTCATGCACGGACACACCGTCCAAATTGCGACTGCCAGTAATGTGCCCAGGGGTCCTTCCAGAAGCATTTCACCACCTCCTGCAACCGCCCTTTGTGAAGGCGACCGCGTTATGCCGACCCTACGCGGGCCTCGGACGACAGCGCAAGCGACAGGGAGCGCCAGCCAGCTTTCCAGTGTCCGATGTCGCCAAATTTCGCCCTTTGTCGTGCCCCTGGAGACCCTCCATTGTGCAAAAGGGCTTGAGCTCGGCCCAGCCAGGCCTGGGGAACCTATTTGGAAGTGGAAGATGAAAAGGGGTTATAATCGCCGCCAATTAGCCTACTCAGAAGGTAGAGATATGTCCGATGCAGGAACTCGCGCTGGTGCTATGCAGGGCGCGTCCCCAGCCGCTCAGCGGCTGGAGTCTTGGAAAGAGATTGCCAGTTATCTCAAGCGGGATAAGCGGACCGTACAGCGCTGGGAGAAGGAATACGGTCTTCCCGTGCACCGCCTCCAGCTCAATACGGGCAGCACCGTTTACGCATATCCTGCCGAACTGGACGCCTGGTATATCGAGCGCCAGCCGCCGAACTTCCCGCTTGACACGACGGCCGACGACTCCGATGACGCGGACGACCCAACGTCGGTTGCGGTGTCCGCCGGACCCACGGGCGCCAGTCTTTCGGTCGAGCCCCAGGTCAATTCCGCCGCGGTGACACCGGCCGCTGAATCGCAAACAGAAGGTGCGGGAAAAGAATCACAGTTTGCCCGCAGACGCGTCATCCAGCTGCAAGTTAGCGTCACTCTCGCTTCCGTTGCGATCGTTGCTTTTCTTGCCTATTCGCTGAATAGCAGCTTGTTTCGCCCAAAGCCGCCCTCGGCAAAGATCCGCTTGGTCGTTCTGCCCTTCACGAATCTCAGCGGCGATTCCCAGCAGGATTACTTCAGCGCGGGTCTGACCGACGAAATGATCACGCAGCTCGGCCGCCTCGACCCGCAGCATCTCGGCGTGATTGCAGCAGGTTCCTCGAAGGCCCTCGCCGGAAAACCCATCGCTGAGCTCGGCCGCACGCTCGGTGTGCAGTATGCCCTCGAAGGCAGCGTGCGCCGCGGCGGCAACCAGGTACGCATTGAAGTCCGGCTCGTTCAGGTCAGCGACCAAACCCAGCTATTGGCTGATTCCTATACCGGTGACCTGGGTGACATCTTGCGCGTTCAGGACGAAGTCGCTGTCGCCGTCGCCAGGCAGATTCGCGTCGCGCTTCCCGTGAGCTCCGTCGGTGCGAATAGCAGCGCGCGTGCGGCGTCCCGCACAGTCAACCCGGAAGCCTATGACGCTTATCTTCGCGGCCGCTTCTACTGGACCAATCGTGGCGACCTCCACAAAAGCATCGAGGCATATGAGGAAGCCATCAAGAAAGATCCGCAGTACGCTTTGGCGTATGCGGGTCTTGCCAGCAGTTACGCCCTGCGCGGCCAAGTGCCCTATGATGATCTGTCCCCAACCGAAGCCAAGCCCAAGGCCCGCGAGGCTGCCGAGCACGCCCTTCAGCTTGACCCGCAGGTTGCCGAGGCTCACGCGGTCCTTGCCAATGTTTCCTTCAGCTACGACTGGGACTTCGATGCCGCTGAGCGCGAGTTTCAGCGCGCCTTCACTCTGGATCCGAATAATCCCACTGCGCACCAGTGGTACGGCCACTTTTGCATCGTGCGCAACCGCCTGGCCCAGGCGCTGGAGGAAAACGCCCGCACGCTCGAGGTCGATCCGGTCTCTCCGCTGTTCAATATATCCCGGGCGGAGATCTTCTTTCACGAGCGCCAGTACGATGCGGCCATTGCCCAAGCCCGGCGCACCATCGAGCAGTACCCCGGATACCCGCTCGGCTATATTTGGCTTGGCCGCGCGTACTGCGAAAAGAAAATGTATCACGAGGCGCTCGATGCGTTTGCGCAGGGGCGAAAACTCTCCGGTGACCTTCCGGCGGTGATCGCCTTGTACGGGCACGCGCGCGCTCTTTCGGGTGACGCCGCAGGCGCGCACAAAGCGCTTGCCGACCTTCGGCACCTTGCGACCTGGCGCTATGTCTCCCCCTTCTACTTCGCCACGATTTACACTGGACTCGGCGAAAAAAGCACGGCCCTGGACTGGCTCGACAAGGCCTACCGGGAGCGCAACGACCGCCTGATCTACCTCGGCGTGGAACCAGCCGCCGATCCTTTGCGCTCTGAACCTCGCTTCCGCGACCTGCTCCGTCGCATCGGACTGCCTCAGTAAGAAGGAAATCGCCGGTCCCGGCCATCCATTGTCTGCGCTCACGGAATGTGAGTACAGTATGCAATCGACCCGCCTAAGCGGACACCTGAAAGAGAGTCCAGCGCCGGGACTGCAAAACCAAAAACATCTCGTGTAAAGGCGTAGGAATCGTCGCCAATCTCTGGAAAAAGGTACGGTCTTGAATTCGCCGAGGGTCGTACCAAGGACATCTTTTGGTACGGCTAAAGAGGGCCAGTTGGGATGCTGGCGGATCACAGAGATGGGGAGCCAGCCGCGGACCCCCTTTGGTACAGTCTCGCGCTGAGTTCGCTCCAACCCGGCCGACAAGGGAACCGAACGGATGTTTCTTCAAGTTCATTCCGTTCCATCCCAACTGGAGCCTTCGAGTGTATCTATGTTCGCAAGCAAAACCTCCTCGGGGTTCATCCACTAGTTTGTCAGAATGCTCTTGACGCGGGAATCGAAGCCGTCCAGGAAATTCTTGGTGCTGGGGGGTGCGGGCGGGTGCACCGTGGTGTCTGGCGGTGCGCACCGGGTGCGGCACGGGGTGCTGCACTCAGATGGTGCGTCTGGTGGAAACCTAGCTTGAACGCATAAAGATTTCCCAAGAGGACGGAGAAACTCAATGCATCGACGGGGGCGTGCAGTAGGAGTCTAATTTACTGCCACGAGCCCGATGAACGTCCTGACGGGAAAGAAACTATACGTTTCCAATTCCGATTTGCTGAAAGTGTGGGGGGATGGAGATGGTCCGCAGGCATGGCGATACGTAGCATTAGGATACGTAGAGAGGCACAAGTTCGACCAACCTCCTCAGTTGCAGTACGGGACCGACAAGAGAGTGGCTCAGCATTTCTCACTCGTCTCCGCGCGCGAGTATTACGACGCTCCTGAAATGTACGTAGCCACCAATGAACGGCTTGAGAAGTCTCTCGACTTAAGAGGTTCGCCGAGGAGTTTTGTAATTGTCCTGAAATACAAAGACGGGGTCGAGCTTCGCATTCCCGTTGAAAACGATGTCATTCGCCCGGAGAGTGCGGTGCTTCCCAAGGGTTACTCGCTGCGGCCGGAAAGCTAATCCAACACCTATTTGCACCGCTATCTCCTGGTAAGTCGGACACCCGGACATGTGGCCCTCACGGTCCACAAACGGGGTTCGAGGAGATCTCTGACGATGTCCTAGAACGGGACTTCTGGCCCGGAATAACTTCCGGTTACCCCGTCATCCGACCACAATCGCGGATTGCACCCTGCCGAATCTCCGGTAAACACTACGCGACTTATAGGGACCAATCGCTGTGGGGTCGATGCCAAGCGCACGACTAGCAAAAATCCGAACGCGAGTGCAACGCAAAGCGCCCTTCTTGCCCGTTGTAGGCCGAGAAAGCTTTGGGGTTTCATGACATCCTCCTCCATATTTCTGCCCTCCGCGCTCTGCCCACTCTCATACTTTCCGTACACCTGCCAAGAAGCAGGCCTGGTAAACCAACGATGATCGCTTTGCTCTTCATGGCGTTTTCCCTGGCAGCTCCACGTTGAGTTTCCCGACAGGCAGCATCAACCACTCGCTATTGCGGTCCTGTGAGCTTGGTGCGCTTGCTGACATATAGGTCCCGGTAGACGACAGGCAGAACAGTGTCAGTTCACTCCAAAGTTCACCGAATGCGTGACGGGATCGCTGCCGGCGATGAACTGCAAGCTGTAAGTCCCCGAAGCCAAGCCTCCGGTGCTCAAATTGAAGATATACCCTCCGGTCGGGCCCAGCGTGGCGTCGAAACGGAAGTCGTTATCCGGGTTCGCGTTGCCCGGGGCATCGAGCGTTCCCGGAACGCCAGAAACCGCGGTGACCGACATGGCTTGGACAACAATCGCCGAAGAAGAGAGGTCGTTGCCATTCGCGTCGCAGAGCTGGAGCTTGATGGGGAACGTGGCGCCACTTTTGACAGATCTGCTCTGGTCGAAAAGCGGACAGATGGCGTATTCGACATCCTGATTCGGAGAGAGGCTGCCGCTACTCGCGCTGGAGATGCGATCCCCGCCGTATTGGCCCGTAATGGAATGGGACCCTATCGAAAGCGAGGACGTGGTGAAGGTTGCTTGACCGGATGTCAGAGCACTCGTGACAAGGTCGTTAGATCCATCCGAAAATTTCACTGTGCCTGTGGGAGGGCTGTCGTTCGCTGAGCTCACCGTCGCACTAAAAGTTACGGACTGTCCGACCACGGAGGGATTAGCGGATGAATTTAACACGGTTTTTGTAATATAGGTGCGCTTGCTGACGTACAGGTCCCGGCAGAATGGGCCGATGTCGGTGCCGGTGTCGGGGGGATCTAGGGGTTCTTGAGCATCTCCCTCCGTGCAGGGTAGGGCAGTGGGACCAGTGGCGTTAACTGGCTTAACCCTGAAGAAGTAGAGTTCGGTGCCGTCCCAGGAGAGGGCTGGTCCGCCATCGAAAGCATTGGAGTTAACGAACGCTCCTTGTGGATTCCAGGCTGAACAGCCCGGCATGTTGTCGCAGTTGACGGGCTCTGGCGGCGCCCAGTTTTGATCCTGCAGGGGAACGGTTGAGTCACGCGTGGAAACCCACAGGTTCTCGCTCAGGAGGCTGCCCGGACGGCCGGAGGAAAGGATCATCTCCAGGCCGTCGCGCCGGATGGCCGTTCGCGTGTTGCGGTACGTCTTGTTGTCCGGCGTCTTGTTCAGCGCACCGACGGGTGTGCCGGGACCCCAAAGCTTCTGTCTGTTACAGGTGTCTATGTCTTTGCTGCAGGTGCTGACGTAGATCTGGAACCCCTGCTGATCACCCGGAAACGCGTTACGCGTGAAATAGAGAAAAAGAGTTCCTGTTCCGTCGTCGAAGAAGTTGGGGCCGGCATTATCGGAGGTGGTCACGTTCACTCCGCCGTTTGTGGCGCAGCCCAAATTAATTGGCGTTTGCCAGCCGAGATTATTGTTGCTGATGTCTGTATTGATGCTGATGTTTGTGCGGTAAGCTGCCCATAACTCGTTGACGGCGCCCGTGCCGCAACTGTCCTGTTGGTGCTGCTTGCTGTGAAAAAAAAGCCACTGCCCATCAGGGGAGAGGTTGGGAGCGAAATCTTGGAAAGGACTATTCACGACCGTCCCCAGGTTCACCGGCGGGCCCCAGCAAGCGTCCAGGCCCGGGCGTTGCGTGACCCAGAGGTCGTAGTCGTTAACAACTTTGCCATTGCTGTTTGGGCCCGGCCAAGTGGAGGCGAAGTAGAGGCTTAAGCCGTCCTTGGATATGGCCGGATGTGTGTCGTTCACGTCCGGAGAGGTCGAGTTGACCACGGCTGGACAAGCGGTACCGTCGCTCAGTGTGACGGCGTTGAGATTGACTGGTGCCGACCAAGGGCCGTAATTCTGTGCGCGGGCTGGTGGCACCATCATGAGTGCCGCAAACAGGGCCAATGCGGCAGCCAGCGTCGTGCTGTTTTTCGAGAATTGGTTTTTCATATTGTCTCCCGTTGTTTTCATCTCACTCTCTTAATCCTCACTTTATTTCTTGCAATTTGCGCAAGTGGGCTAACCTTCGCGCGCCCGGCAAGACAAAGCAATCCCGCAGGCATCTCCCATTTCACCTTTGAATCTCCTGAGCTATCTCTCTGAGAAGACAGTCTTTGGTAGTGGCCAAAGGAGAAACGATTTTGCTTTTCGGTCATTATCTGCAGTGATAGACTCGCTGATACACTGAGGGCCCGCCATGCCCACCCCCACTGCGTCCGCCTCGCCCGCCCGCTTCGGGCCGTTTGAAGTCGATTTCCGCGCAGGAGAACTCCTCAAGAACGGCCGGCGAATCCGGCTGCAGGATCAGCCTCTTCAGGTTCTGGCCATGCTGCTGGAACATCCCGGCAACGTGGTCACACGCGATGAATTCCGCCAAGAGCTCTGGCCGAACGACACGTTCGTTGATTTCGATCACGGTTTGAACAACGCCATCAATCGGCTGCGCGACGCTTTGAATGATTCGGCGGAAGCCCCGCGCTTTATTGAGACCCTGCCGCGTCGCGGCTACCGGTTCATTTCCCAGGTGCAACGCGAAGCCATTGCCGACGTGCTGACCGCAGGGGAAAAGTCTCTAGGTCCGTCCGGCAATGACCAGGCTGGATCAGTGACAGCCATACAGGATTTGCTCCCTTGGTGGCGAAGCCGATGGGCTGCAATGGGCGCAGCAGCCCTTGTTTTGTCATTGCTTTTCGGATTTGCGGTGAAAGTATGGAAGGGTAGGTTTCCCAGCAGTGCCCATGCCATGCGGATCCAAGCGATCGCGGTCTTGCCGTTGGAAAACCTGACGGGAGATTCTTCGCAGGAGTATTTCGCCGATGGAATG
>Ga0209701_10001236_pt1 | contig 16185 bp, 19 predicted proteins | sample CZO8metaG_4_FD_188356 | JGI IMG/M metagenome (GOLD analysis project Ga0209701, IMG submission 188356) | Vadose zone soil microbial communities from the Eel River Critical Zone Observatory, Northern California, USA - CZOApr15con2H3.8 metaG... | ecosystem: Environmental > Terrestrial > Soil >...
AAGAGCATCGCCCGCTTCTTCGCTCAAAGCGAGAACTGCAAGGTGATCGAAAAGCTGCTCAGAGCCGGAATCCAGCTCAAGAAAGAACCCAAAAGAGCGGGAAAGCTCGGGAGCGCAATTTTTGTTCTCACGGGTGGGCTGGAATCTATATCGCGGGTAGAGGCCCAAAGGCGGATCGAGGCATTGGGAGGCCGGGTCGCTTCGACTGTCAGCCGCAATACCAATTATGTAGTCATCGGCGCTGACCCGGGCTCGAAACTTAAAAAGGCGAAGGAGCTGGGGATCCCAGTGCTGGAGGAGAGCGAGTTTCTAAAGCTGATCGGAGCTTAATTAGTATCGGTCGTTGCGCCGTTGCATTCCCCCACGCCCCCCTCCTCTCGTTTCCGGACGGGGTTGTTGCGGGCGCGCCTCGCTCACCACGATGGTTCTCCCCTCAAACTCAGTCTTGTTGAGGGCAGCCGTGGCCCGCTCGGCCTCCTCGTCGGATGCCATTTCGACAAAGCCAAAACCCTTGGACCGGCCGCTAAACTTGTCCGTGACAATGCGGACGCTCACGACCGAGCCATGCTGAGAGAAGAGTTCCTGGAGCTTTGCCTCAGGTACAGTGTAGGGGAGATTCCCCACATATAACTTCGCTCCCATCTTGGTCCTCCTTATAACTCACGGGGCTAGCTGCATTTTCGGGATCGACTTACACAGAAGGGCAAAGCGCAGAAAACTTCTAAGCAAGAAGATCCCGGCACGCTCTTCAGTAAAAGGTCCCTTTCAAAACGGCGTAAGACTACCTAGGTTCAATCCTCTTGTCAAATGGCCTACAGGCCGGGATAATCCGGGGAGCTATGGAGCCATCCGGGGACAAAGTGCGCGTCCATTTGACGATAGAAGGCAGGGTGCAGGGCGTTTTCTTCCGCGCCTCTGCCCAGGAAGAGGCTATTCGACTAGGCGTCAAAGGATGGGTGAGAAATTGTCCAGACGGCCCTGTGGAAGTGGTTGCGGAAGGTGTGAAAGATAAAATCGAGGAGCTGATCTCCTGGTGCCGACACGGACCCCCTGGGGCGCAGGTACATCATGTGCAAGTCGAATGGCAGGAGTTTCGAGGCGGGTTTGAAAGTTTCCGCATCACGAGATAGCCGTTTTTTTTCGGCCTTCCAGGGCCAGGCGGTAGACTTCTCTCTTGGAGTAGGCGTACTTTTCTCCTAAAACCTCGGCGATCTCTTTGACCCGCATGCCTCTTGTCTTAAGTCTCTGGATCTCGGCCATGAGACGATCCTGTGGCGGGCTTTCTTGTTTCTCAGCACCGCTGACGATAAGGGCGATTTCCCCCTGCACCTCTCTGCGGTCGATTTCAGCCTTGACCTCGCTCAGACGGCCGCGGATAAATTCCTCGTAGACTTTTGTCATTTCCCTGCCGAGAACGATCTCGCGGTCGCCGAGAATCTCGAAGAGATCTTCCAGAGACTCTCTCAGACGATGGGGGGCTTCGTAGAAAACGATAGTTCTGCTTTCCGCTTCAAGTTTCCGCAACTTCTCCCTGCGCTCCTTTTTTTTGGCCGGAAGAAAACCTTCGAATATGAAAGATTCAACCGCAAGCCCGCTCGCGCTTAAGATCGCAGTCAGCGCAGAAGGGCCTGGGACAGGGACGACGCGGATGCCGGCTGTAATCGCCTCGCGCACCAGCCGATATCCCGGATCGGAGACAAGCGGTGTTCCCGCATCCGAAAGCAAGGCGATCTTTTCTCCCCGTTCGAGGCGCTCCACCAAGGCGTGAGCCTTCGCCTTTTCGTTATGCTCGTGACAGCTGGTCAGCGGTGTCGGGATGCCGTAGTGGGCCAAGAGTCCCTTCGTGTGGCGCGTGTCCTCTGCTGCGATGAGATCGACTTCCTTGAGAACGCGCAGCGCTCGGAGAGTGATATCCTCAAGATTTCCGATCGGTGTAGCAACGATGTAAAGAACCCCGGCCATAACACGATCCCTCCTCGCTCGGTTCCTCTGGTCTTCGATCTCTCCGTCCTCTGTTGGCGCGGGAGCATCTTGAGGGGGCGATGCGTCGGACGAGGAAGTTCAAGCGTACTCGAAAGCTCTCTTTGGCTATTAGGCGAGCGTAAGACGACTGTATCGCATCGGCCCAGAGAGAGGCCTCCGTGCCAACCCCTCTCATTTCCCCCAGTCCCTAGCATAGCGGAAGTCTCGGTCTATTGTCCGCTGTGAAACCTTCGCGATGACCGGTAGGCGCCTCTTGAACTGCGAGTTCATAATCCGGAGCATCACTTCGTCCACGAAAGGTGCGGGAAAACCTGCGGCGATCAGTTCCGGACGCGAATAGCGCTCATCGACCATGAGATAAAGGAGTCGATCCACCTCGCGATAACTGAACCCCAGCTCCCCCTCATCGGTTTGACCTGCCCAAAGATCTGCGGAAGGTTTTTTCTGCACGATGACATCAGGCACGCCGACCGCCTCGGCCAAGGCCCAGACCTGCGTCTTGTAAAGGTCGCCCAGCGGGTTGATAGCGGAAGCCATATCGCCGTAAAGGGTCCCATAGCCGAGGAGCAACTCGGTCTTGTTGCTCGTCCCCAGGACCAAAGCATTCCAGCGCGCCGAGTGATCATAGAGAATGGTCATCCGCTCACGGGCCATTTTGTTGCCCCGCCGCCTCTGATCCGCATCCGGGAAGCGCTCAAAGTAAGCGTCGATTTGAAGCGTAATGTCGATGGGGAGCGAGTCGATAGAACTCTTCCGGACCACCAACTCCGCGTGCGCCAAGCTCTCGGGATTCGAACTCTTGTAGGGCATCATTATGCCCAAGACATTGCTTGGCCCGAGGGCCTCCGCCGCCAGCATCGCGCTCAGGCTCGAGTCCACTCCGCCGGATAGCCCGACGACAACGCGTTCAAGACCCACCTTCTCAACCTCGTTGCGAATGAAAGAGACTAGGATCCGTCGCAGAAGCGCCACATTGGTCGGAATTTGCACCGTCATCTTTTTTTCTTGCCTTTTGCCTGTTTCAGCCGAAGGCTGATCCGCCTCCGGCGGAGCCTTCTGCCTGTTTTTTTCTTTCCCTTTAAACCTTTCTTCAACCCTTTATCCCTTGAACCCTTTAACGGCTCGACTGAGCTCGCCGAAGTCCCTTGAACCTTTTTTATGTCGGAGGGCCGCTCTCGGATGCGCATAAGTTCGTTGATGGTGAGGTCGAGATCCTCGTCACGTAGAAGCGGCGCCATGGTTCTCTTGCGGCGGACTGAATCGAGGGACACCTGACCGCTAATGAAGTCTTCCTCGTAGTATTTGGCCTTGACGATTCTTTGGCCAAAAGGATCCAGAATCTCCGATCCTCCCCAAAAACCGACTCCGTCTTCAAACCCCACACGGTTTCCGAAAACCATGAAGAGACCAAACGTCTGGGCGTAAGTCCGATTGATCAGCTCCCAGTAGAGCGCATTATCATCCTGGACTTGCCCCTCACTGATGCCGCGCAGCGGGCTGGTGGAAGGACAGAGAATCATGAGGGCGCCGTCTAAGGCAGCCAGGTATGCGGTGGAAGGGTGCCATAGGTCTTCGCAGATAAGCATCGCCATGCGACCGAACCGAGAGTCGAAAGCGCGGACCCGATCTCCCCGGGCAAAATAGCGCTGCTCGTCAAACATGCCGTAAGTCGGGAGATAAACTTTGCGATGAACACTGCGGATCTCCCCGCCTTCGAAATAGACCGCCGCGTTATAGAATCGGTAATCCGAACTCTCTTCGACCAACCCGGCGACGAAGGCTACCTCTCGACTCAGTTTCTTGAGCCCCTGAACTTCTCGTGAAGAGAGCTTCAAAGCAACGTTCGGGACCATGTCGCGCAGGAAATAGCCCGTAAGGCTTAGCTCGGGAAAAAGCAAGAGATCCGCCCCGGACTTCTTCCCCTGAGCTATCTTCTCCTCGTAAAGTGAAAGATTGGCCTGGAGGTCGCCGAGTTTGGGGTTGATCTGGGCAATGGCAACTCTAAAGCTCACCGGTCCACTCCGCAACGAAACAGCGTCATACTGAAGAAGTTAACATAGCGCCGCACTCTCTTGCAATTTAATCTTCCTGACTTAGAATGCCTAACGTAATGACAACCGACAAGGTCCTCATCTTCGGACAAGACCTCTGACCCTACACCTCGAGGGCCCGTGAGGATTTCTCCCGTCGAAAAATTCCCTTCGACTATATCAATGTTCTGAAAGACGCGGCCGGCCTCAAGCGAATGCTGGAGTACTCAAAAGGCGGCCGTGAGATTCCGGTCATCATCGAGGGCGGGAAGGTCACCATCGGGTTTGGAGGAACGTGAGGCGTCTGAGACCGACGTCGTCGGCTATCCGAACGTGAGACGTTAGGCGTGAGGCGTAAGGAGATTGGTCTCCGAACCCCTGACCCCTGACCCTTCACCCCTTACCGATTTACGCCTTACGAAGTGTCAAATGAGCGATTTGCGGCGGGCAGTTGATGCGGATGGGCAGGCCGGTAATCCCCACACCTCGACCGACAAACAGCACCGCGTCTCTCTGATCGGCTTCAGGTCCGTTATGCCGGCGGGGAATCTGGAAAAGCCCCTCCGCGTAGGGCGTCACGAAACGCGCAATCGAAAAACTGTCCGGGTCCGGGCCGAGTTTCACTTGTCCCCCATGGTAATGACCTGAGAGGGTCACGTCTATTCCCCTGCGAGCAGCGTAGGGGAACGCTTCTGGGCGGTGGGAAAGCAGGAGCTTTACCTCTCCGGGATCTCTGGCGGCGGCCTTAAGGGCGCGCGGCAAGTCGGGCCTTCCCCAGCGGAGATCATCGATACCCAGGATGTTGAGCTTTGTCTGTTTGACGGGCAGAGAAACCGCGTCGTTGCGCAAGACCCGGATGCCTTTCTCAGTAAAACCCCGAGTCAACGCGCCGTCGGCCCTCGCGTAGACATCGTGGTTTCCCATGCAAGCAAAAACACCGTAGCGCGCTTTCAATCCCGCAAGGGTATCCACACAGGGCGCGACCTCGTCTGCGGTGGTCGAGATGAAATCACCGGTGAGCGCTATCAGATCAGGTTGCAGGCGGTTGATCGCCTCCACATACCGAGCAAGCTCCTCCGCCGGCATGAACGGGCCGAGGTGAATATCCGTGAGCTGCACGATTGAGAATTGGGAGAGGTCCGACGAAAGATCGCTCACCGGAAGATCGAAATCCTCGACTTGAAAACGATGCCGTCCCAGAACGACCCCATAGCCGGAAACCAGGAAGGGCGCCGCTGCCGCGATCCCCACGCCTCTCTTTAGAAACTCTCGGCGCTGAAGATCGGGCGGCGCCGCGGGCTTACGAAAGAGCCGAAGGAAAAAACTGGACAACTCATAACTGAGGAGTATGAGCACAGCTCCGATCGAGCCAAAACCCCACACGGCACAGAAGGAAGATAAGCTTCGAAAAAGCCCGGGAAGCGGCGGGTGACTCTGCCAACCGGCGACAAACCGCCAAACAATCGGGAAAAGCGCAAGCAGGAAGATGGAGCCAACAAAGCTTAAGAGAAGCCTCTGCCTTCCTCGGCTCGAAACACGACGGCGCAGATAATTCCTGACGCGAAGGAAAAGATAGACCTGCGAAGCGAGATAAAAGAGTAAAATAACGAGAAAGATAACAAGAGCTCTCGGAAAATCCATAGATAGGTAGTAATATACCGGAGAGAGAAAAAACCCACAACCCAAGGGCTGTCAGTGCGAGATTCTTTGAAAAAACTAGCCGGCGATAAAATCCGAGCCGCTTTTGGGAGCGACGCCAGCCTTCTCTCCCTCACGCCTCTTGCCGGAGATGCTTCAAGTAGACGGTATTACAGGGCCGTGCTCGAAGGCCCCGCCTCATCTAGCTCGATTATCATCATGGAACTCGCGGGAAGTTCCCTGCCTCTCTCTTCCGAGGAGCTGGCTATATTCAACGAGCCGCCCAAGGAACTTCCTTTCCTCAATCTCCACCGCTTTCTCAAGCAGTTGAGAGTTAGAGTTCCTGCGCTTTACGGCCAATGGGTCGAGGAGGGCATCATCCTTCTGGAAGACCTGGGAGACCGTTCTCTGTGGGATCAGGTGCAGGGGCTTTCTCCCACAGAGATCCTAAAGTGGTACGAGAAGGCGCTCGATCAGCTCCTTCTCATCCAGGTCGAAGGGACACGCAAGAAGGACGACTCCTGCATCGCCTTTCAGCAGCGCTTCGATTTCCGTCTCTACATGTGGGAGTTCGATCACTTCATCGAGTATGGATTGGAAAAGAGACCGGGCAAGCAAATAAGGGGTGGCGAAAAAGATCGTCTCAGAAAGACCTTTGAGGAGATCGCGACCTCTTTGGAAAGCCAACCCTCTTGTCTCAACCACAGGGACTACCACAGTTGGAACCTCATGGTTCACGACGGTGAGGTGGCCGTCATTGATTTCCAAGACGCCCTTCTGGCGCCTCCGCAGTATGACCTTGCCTCTCTTTTAAATGATCGCGAAACCGACCGCATCATCCGGCCGGAAATGGAGGCGCACCTGCTCGATTATTATTTGCAGAAGCGACAGGAGATGGGCGAGAGAACAGCGAACCGGGAGGAATTTTTCGAAGCCTACCTTCTCTCGGCGCTGCAGCGAGACTTCAAGGTCGTGGGCCGTTTCTATTACCTCGATCTGGTCAAAGGGAAGCCGGGCTACAAAAAATATATCCCGCCTACCCTGAAGCGACTAAGGCGCAACCTCGAACGACTGCCGCGCTTTAAGAATCTGATTCCGATCCTGGCTTCTGAGTTCGAGGAGATGAGATGAAAATTAAGGGGACCCTCCTGCCCCTTCGCTCCAGTGGCTCCTCGTCGCGAAGAGTTAGAGAGGGAGGCTCGCCTCTCGGACCGGGAGCCGATAGGCCTCTACTTTTCCGCTCCCCCTTGCCTAACCTGATCTCACCGTTCCCTCTGAGTTACTTCAGAGCCGGACGTCTTATATGAGTCACGTGAGGTTTCGTGCTACATCGCAATAACTCTAAGGGGCTTGCTGGCCAGAGGACCATCGGACGTCGGATCCTCGTGAGGATTTAAGGGAGATTGTCCCGGCCGGCGAGAGAACGGAGTTGAAGGTTCAATAGAAAGTTGTCCCTTGAGAGGACCGATATAAGGCGAATCTTCCGTTCGGGCTTCTTGGAAATACCAGATTAAGAGAGGAGGGATTATGAGACGATACTATTGGGGAGTGGATTGGGCCGACAAGGTCCATGAGGTGTGCGTCGTAGATGAGGTGGGGGATAGGGTTACAGAGATGAAGGTGGAGGAGAGCCCTGAGGGGCTGGCGGACTTTGGGCGTTGGCTCGATGGTCGGCGCGCTGAGGGGATAGAGCTTTGGGGCGCCATAGAGAAGCCCGAGGGCAGGATTGTGGATTTTCTGTTGGATCATGGGGTGGAGGTCTATCCCATCAACCCCAAAGCTTTGGATCGGGCGCGGGATCGGTTTCGGCAAAGCGGCTCTAAGAGTGATCCATTTGATGCTTGGGTGCTCGCTGAGTTTTTGCGCACCGATTATGCTCATCTGAGAGTGCTGCGGCCTAACTCTGAGCAGGCCCAAGAGCTCAAGCTCATGAGCCGGGACTACCAGCGCCTGGGGCGTCAGAAGACGCGGCTTATTAACCAACTGGCGGTTGCGCTCAAAGAATACTATCCGCGACCTCTGGAGCTCTTTGGGGATCTTGATACCCAGATCGCACTGGACTTCCTTCAGCAGTATCCAGTCCCCCACAGGATCAGCCGCAAGAAGTGGGAGCGCTTCTGTAGAGAGCACCATCTAAGTCGGGCGCGCCAGGCTGAACTGTGGGAGAAGGTTAAAAAGCCTCAACTGTCGGTCCCTGAGCATGTGATAAGGGCCAAGGCCCGGTTGGTCAGAGTGCTGGTCGAACAGCTTAAGCTTCTGATCCAAGCGCTGGATAAGTACGGCCGGGAGGTGGCAAGTTTTTTCGCCTCCATGCCGGCGGCTAAGCTTTTTGAGAAGCTGCCGGGAGGAAAGAGCGGCACGACCTTGCCCACACTGTGGGCTTATCTTGGGGACACCGAAGGTCGATGGGAATCCTTTAAGCACCTTCAGGCCTATTCGGGAACGGTCCCTGTGACCAGGAGAAGTGGCAAGAGCCAGGTGGTGCACTTTCGCTACGCTTGCAACAAGGGGATGCGTTATGCGGTGTACTTGCTGGCTTTCATCTCGTTGCGCCAGAGCGAATGGGCCAGGGCTTATTATCGCAGTCAGCGGGCTAAGGGGCATAGTCATCATCAGTCGCTGCGGGCTTTGGGGGCAAAGTGGTTGAAGATCATCTTTGTGATGTGGAGAGACCATAAACCCTACGATGAGAACTATCATCTGGCCAACATCGCTAGGCATCATCTGCGCCAGGCAGCCTGAAAAGCTGGCAGACCATTGACAGGAGTCATAGAAAGTCTCCCTTGCTTCGAGGCAAACCTCCCTCTCTCTTTAGGGGAGGTCCCTGTTCCTGAGCGAAGATCGGCTCGGAGGCGTTGGAACTCTCTGCGAAGCCAAGGACTTCACATGGAAGTGAGGGGGCCTGCCGAGCAAGCCGAAAGCACCGAGACTGAACGGTTCAAAAAAAGCAGAGGCCCATTGCTTTCGGCGCCAGAGGCAGGTCCCCGAACGGAGCTTCCAGCCGACGAGACGCTGGAGCGAAGGGATAGGGGCCTCCCCGCCACGCTCCATCGGCTACGCGCGGAAGACTTGTCCCCGAGGAGCGAGCGATCGGAGGAATTCCGCATAGGATACCGACCATGAAAGCGATGGTCCTCGCCGCCGGCTACGGTATGCGGCTGCGGCCCATGACCGACAAACTTCCAAAGGCTCTCGTCCCCGTCGGCGGCCGGCCAATGATCGAATATTCCCTGCTGCTGCTCAAACATTACGGCATCACAGAAATCATCATCAACCTGCACCACCTGGGTGAAAAGATCGAAGAGTATCTCGGGGACGGGAAAAAGCTCGGGCTTAAGATCGTCTACTCCAAAGAGAAAATGGTGCTCGATACGGGCGGCGGGCTCCTCAAGGCCAGGTCCTTCTTGGAGAACAGCGCCTTCATGGTCATCAACAGCGATATCCTGGTCGACCTCCCGCTCGACGAGCTCATCGCATATCACCGGGAGAAAAAAGCCATTGCCACTCTCGTCTTAAGACAGGACCCTGAGGCTGACCGCTACGGGCCGATCGAGACTTCACGGGACCTAAGTATTCAACGCTTCCTCGATCACAAATCTCCGCGGTGTGACTCTGCGGGCCCTCTCACGAAATTCATGTTCACCGGTGTCCAGGTCTTGGAGCCGAGGATCTTCGATTTTATGGAGGGGGAAGACTCGCCCAAGTTCAGCATCACTAAAGCCACCTATCCCCGCGTACTCTCCCGTGGAGAGCGCCTTTACGGTTTTACGTTCGACGGATACTGGCAAGACCTGGGAACGCCCGAGAGAATCAAAGAGGCAGAGGAGAAGCTGAAGCGCGGGGAAGCGAAACTACACTATCTCAAATAAAATAGAAGTCAGAATCCAGAAGCCAGAATTCAGAAGGAGAGGGGATTCTGACTACTGATATCTGGGTACTGGATTCGATCTTTTCAGCCTGACCCGTTCGAGAGAGCCTATCTTCGGTATATCAAGTACTTTCGGCGGAGGAGGGCTTACCATTCAATCTCAACGTAGACGACCCTCGCACCAAAGTACAGGATTGGAGTATGCGAGTTGATATCCAGGAAGGGAATCAATAGATGCGAATGAGCGTTATCTTTCAATAAAAGGACTGGGCGGGAGCTTCACATTCTTGTTAATTTCACCCCTTTCGCTCTCCGAAAGCTGAAACCATAAGGGGTCCATTTCGTCTCTTAGTGCGTCAGCTTCCGGCGAATCATCGGAACCAATCGAGATCAAATCTTTCAACTTGTTGACCAGACTTACATATTGGTAATATGCGGCGGTGTGCACCACGCGTCTCCTAATCTAAAAGTTAATGCATATCCAACTTGCCGCAGTAGCTGAAAGCGATCCTGAGAAATCCGCAGGGGACATTTGAAATCCAGGTTCAATCACGCCATGTGCTGTTCCATTCGCGGCATCTCCCAAATCGAAGTATAACCTCAAATCAACTGACAGCACTATAACATCTCGTGGCAGTGAAAACCAGCAATCCACATTCGAACCTGTACCACCGTTTCTTTTGGGGATTCTGTGGTTTGGAAGCAGAGTAATGAGGAGTACCGGCAGAACTGACATACCGCCACCCGCCTGACCAGGAATGGCCGGCCTTATATCAGTCCCTGCAGGCGCATTCGAGGGTATCACTTCATGTTGTCTGACTCCTAACATGCGACTATTAGGTGCCCATATACTTTGTGGCACCGCTGGAATGACTCCTGATAGGGTCAGGGTATTTGTTCCCTTGCTCACCTCAGAATAGCTCGTGATTTTACCAGACGAACAGGGGATCATTATCCTATATATCACCGGAGGGATGGCATCATATCTATCCACCAATCCGGGCGCGAAAACGGTTTGCATTAGTCGCGCACCCTATCACATGCAAACTCGGCAAATCAACGGTACGTATGAGGAAAGCCTGAGTTGGGATAGTTCCGCTGATTCTCAATGTGGTCTTGGGCGAATTCCAGAAAACCTTTTCCAACAAGATAAAAAGGCCTAAGCTTGTTGAAGCATCGGGCCTTTTGAACTTTAAATCCGCCGGCGACCTACTCTCCCATCAGCAGCCCTTCGGGATTTCAAATCTGGAATCTGTCCGCCACAGTACTTCGGCGGAGAGATTCCGAGCCTCGCGAGGATGACGGCGACCGTATAGTACCATCGGCGCAAAGAGTGAACTAGATGATTAAGCGCCTAAACCCATCTTTATGCGCCTGACCGCAACCAAGCAGTGAATCTGGCCCGTGACCATTGGTCGCCCATCCACAAAGTGTAAGGTTGTGGCAATCTCTCAGCCACATCGACAGGAAGCCAACCCTTAGGGAGTGGCAACTCACGTTTCCTGCCGCTGCGAGTCATCCAACGGACAAAGCCTCGCCCTTCACAGATCTGTGCTAGCTGCAATGTTATTCGTACGTCCTGCGCCACGTATTCAAGCACTTCTTTCCGCTTTCCTTCCGCCCAGAGCCGCGGAGCCACTGCACCAGTCATGCCGCCTCTCTTTCCTGCCAAATCCATACCCTTGGCAGCAGACTCAAGACCTATACCATAACCGACCCGACAGAGTAGATGAAACATCATGTCGACGTGGCTAACCGCTAACCTCCTACACTTCTGAAGTATCCCCGACTCTTCGGCCATGATGTCGAAATCAAAGCCCACTCCATTCCAAGTTACTATTGTGTATCCGCCGTCCACCTGTCTCGCCAAGTAGCCGACCAGCTCTCTTAATTCCTTCCGGTTCATGCGGCTCGCCGGACGTTTGCGATTTATCCCACCATGCCAAACCAATGGCTCATCTGAGTCACCGGAGAGTGTTGCCGCACATGAAATTCCCAAAGGACGATGTAACCTCCAGTCGCGCCCGTTCGCCGGTGTCACCTTTGTAGTCTCGATATCCAAAGCTAGATATTTGCGGCTCATGTCTTTCGCGGCGCGCTCGCACTGTGAGGCGCACGGCCATAAGAAACGACGCACTATCAAGTCACCGCAGGCTAGATGGAATTAAGGCTAAGTCCTGTGCGCTTGAAGAAGGATTCCAGTAAATCCGGACGCTGCTGCAATCTGTAGAACTCCGCCGTGATACGCTTCCGTAGTTCACCAAGGTCCCTCGGTGTGTAATTGGGCAGTCGATCGTACTTGACATAAGACCACACGTTGTCAACCGGATTGAGTTCGGGGGCATATGGTGGAAACGGCTCAACGATAACCGTTCGATACCCGGCGAGGTACTTCTTCACAGGCTTCGCACGATGAATCGCGCATGTATCCCATAAGAGCGTGATGGGGCAGCGAATCTTATGGTGTACATCCTCGATAAACCGTGCTATGGAGTCTCCGTGAAAATTCGCGTTGTCCTCCAGGAGATGAAAGTGGAAAGCAAAACGCGCGCGCTTTGGACTGATTGTGATGGCACCGACAACGGATATGCGTCCGTGGGGCTCCGAGACTTTAATTATTGGCGTGCAGCCACGCGGCGCCCAAGTCCGTCGCACGATGGGGGCAAGCATGAAGCCTGATTCATCGACAAAGACTAGGTAAGCGTTCCTCCGGCGCGCCCGCTCCGGAATTGTTGTAGCCATACTCGACCTATCGGGGCAAGCTGCGGTTCCAACTGATTAACAGATCCATAGGGTATTTGTGATCAGTCTGTCCAGTTCGTCATAACCGTAACCCTCGCCCGGGAAGCCCACTTCGGGCAGTCGTGCAAAATCAAAGAAGTGACTGGATCGAGGGACCCAGCCGAAGTTAGTTGCACGGAAGATAGGACAAATTCAGGATCGGCGTCAAGGGCAGATTTTGGCCTCGTGTGCGAAAACGAGCACGAAATCCGGGCACGGATGCGAGCGAGGCGATGGAGTGCAACGAAGGAAACATGCCTTTTTCGGCAGGCTGCGAGCCTATCTTCGGTATATCAAATACTTTCGGCGGAGCTTTTTGAAACCCCTCAGATCCTTCTGCCAGGACATTTTGATTTCTTTGAGAGATTGCCCTGCCTCTATTTGCTCCCGAACCAGGCTATTGCCGCAGAGGATATCAATGGGAAGCTTTTCGCGCTCGTATTCATAAGGAGGCTTGCGCCACTCGAAGCGGTCCGGATAGAGCCGTGAAGCCGCGCGGATGATAGCGATATAGGTGAGCAATGGGTCAAAAAGCTCCCGCTCGGTCACGTGGACTTGGATACCGCCGCAGAGTTCTCCCGCCCATTTGTTAAAGACAGGCAGAAAGTAGAGCGGGCGGAAGCACACGCCCCTGAGCCTTTCCTTCTCCAGCTTCTCAACGAGCGGTCGCGGTTTGATGTACGGAGCGCCGATAAATTCAAAAGGGCGGGTCGTGCCCCTCCCTTCCGACAGATTGGTCCCTTCTATGAGGCAACCGCCTGGATAGACGGTCGCGGTCTGTAGCGTGGGCATATTGGGCGATGGGATGACCCACGGAAGGCCCGTGCGGTCAAACCACATGGAACGCCGCCAGCCCTGCATCGCGACGACCTCCAGTCGGCATTCGATATGAAACTCCTTGTTCATAAGCAGCGCGAGCTCCCCTGAGGTCATGCCGTGCCGGACAGCCAGCGGGTAGAGGCCGACAAAAGAGCTATAGTGAAGATCCAGGACATTTCCCTGAACTGTAATGCCGTTAATGGGATTGGACCGATCGAGAACGACCATCCGCTTCCCGTCCCGGGCGCAGGCCTGCATAGCGTAGGCCATCGTGTAGATATAGGTATAGTAACGGCTGCCGATATCTTGAAGATCAAAAACCAAGGTATCGACATCGCGGATCATCTCTGGCGTAGGCATCAAGGATTCTCCGTAAAGACTATAAACCGGCAGCCCGGTCGCCTCGTCGCTGGAATCCCCCATCTCGATCTGGTCCTGAGCTTCCGCTTGCGCCCCGTGCTCGGGGCCGAGGATCAGCATCAACCTAAAGTCTTTCCGAGCATAAAGAAGGTCGATTGAATGATTCAGGCGGGAATCAACGGAAGCCGGATTGGCGATCAAAGCTATTCGCGCGCCCTTCAGGCGCGAGGGGCGTTCCTCTAGTAATACTTCGAGACCGGTCTTGACCACTGGCCTCTTTCCCGATTTTCGATTTTAGATTTTGTCGTGAGCGCTTAGTCGAACGATTAATCCAAAATCGGCAATCCCAAATCCAAAATTGGTTGTTCCCTTAAACCCTTCAACCCTTTAACCCCGATTCCCGGTGTTAGCTTCAGACCTCCGGCACGACCAACCTGAGGACGACTGCAAAAGCCATCCCTCCGATCACCGAGGCGACCACTTTCCAATTGAACTGGCGATGCGCTTCGGGCAGCAGATCTCCGGCCCCGATGTAAATGAAGTCTCCGGCGATGAACGCCAGGAGCTTCTGCTGAAAATGGGAGGGGAGAAAGCCGGCCAGCAGGGCGCCGACCGGATAGAGCAACCCGGCGAGCAATAAGGCGAGCAGAATGCGTCTCGGGCTCCACTTGGCCTCACGCATAATCAGCGCCGATGTCATTCCCTGCGGAATCTCATGGAAGACCACGGCGAGAGTGATCGTCAATCCGAGAATCGGGTCGATGAGATACCCGACCGTGATGCCTGCGCCGTCAACCACGTTGTCGAGCGCCATGCCCAAGACCGCGATGGGGCCGATGTGGTGCGTGTGGCACTCCGCCTCGCCGCAAGCGTGAATCATCACCAGCTTCTCCAGCACATAGAAGGTAACAAAACCCAGGGCTAAGAACGAAGCGTCCGACTTCAAATCGGTCTCGGGAAGGATGTCGAAGAAAGTCACCGATAGCAACACACCGGCGGCAAAGGCGATCACATAACGGGGCTGGATCGTCTCTCCGCGCACTCGCAGAGCAAACCACCCGAACAGCAGGTCAGATGAGCCTGCTAGGATTGCGTAAAGATACACCATGGTCTTTTCAGGAAGTTTCCCTTTCTCGGTTCACTCGTTGCTGATCAGCGCCTGGCGGTAAAAAAGAACGGCGCAGCAACATAGGATGGAATCTCTTTGGCAGTCTAAAGCGGAACAGGCGCTGAAAGCCGGTTGAATTCTAACCAGTCGAGAGTTTTAGGCTCAGAGTTACAAGTCCCCTCAGACCCAACCCCTGGCAAATGCCATTACGCCACGCGCATTTCCCGATCATTCAGCGGCACCTTTTCTCTAACCAAGGATACGGTGTTCACAACGTTGAGTTTCTTAAACAGGAACTCAAAGCGGTTCTCGAGCGTTTTGCCGATCTCTTTACGGAACGCCTCCGGAAGGCCCCAGAACTTCTCCTTGAGCGGGCCAAAGCCCTTTTTGCGAGTCTTATAGATAAACTGCTCGTCGGTTTCCCCTTCTTTCTTCTCCGCGGCGCACTCTTTGCGCAGCAAATCGTAAACCTCTTTCTTAAAATCTTGAGGAAAAGCGGGATCGTCATAGAGCATGTTCTGGAATCCCGTGGCCAAATGGATCTCGGCACAGGCACGACGCGGGAAATGATCGAATGCCTCTTCGGGGAGCGTCGAAGCGCCGTGCTGCACGGCGCCCGCCAGCCCATACTTCTCGCGCGCGACCTTGGAAAGTTGAGCCAGGGTATCGAAGTCGAGCTTCACACGCGCGATAGTGCCATCCGGCAGAGGGACCCCTCCGTGGCTCGTTCCCGTCTGGATACTGATTTTGCTGATGCCCTTCAATCCCCTGCCTTTTTTGTCCAATTCCTCGCGGTATCCCTCCATGTAGGCTTCGAGCTCCTCCACAGTGCTGTTCTTTCCACCCACTTCTCCGATCTCGCCGCCTACCGAGATGCTGATCCCCTTGGGCTCCAAACCGCGCAAATGGGCGGTCAATTCAGCGGCGACCTGGCAGTTATCCTGCTGCTGGGCTCGGACCGTCGGCCTGCTTAAATCGACCAGAGTCGAGCTGTCGATGTCGATATTGAAGAATTCCGCCTCGATCGCCTCTTTGATCAGATCCTTGAGGGCCTGGACTTCCGCCTGGGGATTTTTGGCAAAGCTCTTTGCGCTGGCCTGAAAATGGTCTCCTTGAATAAAAAGCGGGCCGACAAAGCCCTCTTTAATCGCTGCCGCCATCACTGCGTGGGCAAACTCCCCGGGCCTCTGAAAAGTGTAGCCGATTTCCGAGCGGGCGATCTCGAAGATCAGGGCGCCCACCTGATTGCGCAGGGCAGCCCGAAAGACGGCTCGCGCCATGTCATACGTCAAGCCGCGAATGTTGATCGCAGGAACGGTGAATCCGCCGCATTCTCCCCGGCCGATGGCTTCATAAAGGCTCAGGATAGAGGCCGGATGAATTCCCAGAGCCTTGGCGCTCTGGCGGACGACGCTGCGCGCCGCCTGTTTGACCTCCGCGTTCTCGTGGAAGACTCCGTTGAAAACCAGCCGATCAATCGCTTGGCCACGGAGCTTTTCTTTATCGACCACCCGCACCTTCCCATCGATTTCCACAACTCCCTGAAGGCTCTTCTTCATCTCGTCCATGCCCTGATATCTCATGGCGTGACCTCCTTT
>Ga0209701_10001244_pt1 | contig 16145 bp, 23 predicted proteins | sample CZO8metaG_4_FD_188356 | JGI IMG/M metagenome (GOLD analysis project Ga0209701, IMG submission 188356) | Vadose zone soil microbial communities from the Eel River Critical Zone Observatory, Northern California, USA - CZOApr15con2H3.8 metaG... | ecosystem: Environmental > Terrestrial > Soil >...
TGACATTTGCGGCCAGTGGCACAAGTCATGTAGCGCAAGGAACTGACTGTATCATCTATGGTCTACAAAGCCGCTTGTTCGTGTGGGACAGCAGCACGAGCCTCTGGTATGCAGCAACTTCATTCAATGTAAACGGCACAATAGTATTCCCATCAGGAGGACCTGGAGACCCAGGTGGTGGTGGCACCATCACGACCAGCGGGGTGGGCGTTGCACTACTCAATCCAGCCGCGGCACGCACAGGCGTGATTATGCAGGCAGGTGGGTTTACCGGGCAGATATGCGTGGTGGCTAATGAAAGTGCTGCAGCCAAGTCAATTACCTTTGATGTGGTCGGTACTTCAAACGTGGCGGATGGCGTAAGCAATACCATCTGGGGAGGTCAGTCTAAGGTCTTTGTGTGGGATGCTGGGATATTCGCATGGGTGACGGTTTCTACTCTGGTTAGCGGCACGATAGCCACCGTAGTTAGCGCCACAACTCCAGACCCAGGCGGGAATGGCACCATAGCGACGGCAGGCGTAGGGGTGGCACTTACAACACCTGCAGCAGCCAGGACAGGTATTATTCTAGGCGTTGGCACAATTAACGGCCAGGAGCTTACAGTCATCAATCAGGGCACAGCAGGTAACTCGCTAACTATGGCGGCCAGCGGAACCAGCAATGTAGCAGACGGAACATCAGATGTGATATCTAATTTTACGGCTGCTAAGTTTGTTTGGAATAGTACAGCGGCTTTATGGTATCGCGTAAAGGCATCATAAGATGGGATTTACGAACTCGGACGGTTCGGATCTTATTGGAGGTCTCAATCCATCAGGCATCGGCCAGGCGCTGGAGGTCGATGCCAGCGGCAGATTGATAACGCAGGATTTTATCAGACAGGCGGTTATTGCTGGGCAGGATTTCATAGTGAATAATACCAGCCCCAGCTTGAATGCGAACACGTATGCTCTAAGTGTGTTCAATCCTGCGAACTCCGGCAAAAGCATTTTGATCTACTCGGTCAGGATGGCTAACGGTGGAGGCCCTAGCATACAGCAATTAACAACAGGAACAAGCGATCCAGCCTATGGCAATTCAGCTACGCCAATAAATACAAAAATAGGTGGGGCAGCTAGCGCGATAGCTACACATGTCACATATGCAACAACAAATCAATCGGTATCGGGCACAGTACTCATAATAGAGCCAGGCCCGCAGAACACGCCGGTTGAGATGCTATCAGCGCCGGTACTTCTACCAGCGGGTAGTGCTAAAGGCCTGATTGCTTTCATGACGACGTTTAGCAATGGCTATCTAGCTCAGTCTATGCGCTGGATCGAGTTCTAATATTACAGATCTGATTTAGTTAAGACTAACTTTACTGGATCACATATGCTCACCAGGTCGATTTAGTTGAAACTAACTTTACCTGGTTAATTATGGAGGAAACTAAATTATGAGTCTCATGGAAGAAGCACGCTTGAATGGGTTAGGTTGGTATGAAGGTGGCGAGGTTGCACCAATCGGCTCGTATTGGGCACCTGCAGTAAACTGCTACATTCAGAGCGCAAGCGATCAGACGCTTCCTCTGATAAATACCTGGATTAAGGTAACGACAAGCGGCACGTCAACGGGAAGCCAGATTGCTACGGCTATCAACGGTATTGTAAGCGGACTGGCTTACACAAGTAGCAACTTGCACAGCTACACAAGTGCAGATCTGAGCACCGCACCAGGTACCGGCGCAAACGACGCTTGATCATTGTATGGTAGGGGCAATCAATCATACCGGTTGCCCCTACCGCGCCCGGCGACCAACAGGGAATGATAGAAGGGCAGGTAGGGGAGGCATGACCACAACACTACACCACGCTCCAGTAGTAACACTAAGATCTTTACTGCACACCAGCAAGACACCAACAACCACAAAACGAGGCAAGAGCACAACACGCACGGTCAGGGAGGTCATCAAGCGCGGGGTGCTCGTCTCATTCGCGCCAGCCACCTACACCGCCAGTATCCTCATCCTGGAGGCCACAAGCACCTATCTTCAGAATATCCCGATAGCGAACCATGTCGATGGAACGAGCGCGGTATACGGGGCTTTGTGCGCGGTGTTGTTTTTCGATGAGCAGAACCTGAGCGATGCCGTTGTGATTGCCATGTACCCCAACGGAGCACAGGGCATACCAGTGCCCGCCCCTGGTCGCGTCGTGTTCGTGACAGGCTTCCAACAGGTGAACGGGAGCACAATCAACTCAGGAACGACCAGCAACTTCCAAATAACTGGCAATGGTGGCATCCCAACAGGAGCACTAGGTATTGTTTATGCTGCCAATTTCACCAGCCCAACCACCGGAACCTATATACAGATAGGTCCACATGGGGCTACGTTGTCAAACTATCAGGCGCTGGGCAATCTGGAAGTAGCTAACAGCTTCTTAAATGCTAATGGCATTGTGCAGCTTGATAGCAATGGCAAGATCGATATTCGGGCCAATAGCGGGAATTGTACAGTCAGTCTCTACACACAGGGATACATACAGTAGGTGGGCGAATAGGGGGTGAATAGATGATAGATCAACAAGCACAAAAGCCGGAATGGTTCAGCAAAAACGAGCGATCCAGGAGAAGGCACGATACTCTTACGCGCATAAATGACCAGGTTGATCGTGCCGAGAGAATGATTAAGCAGTTGCTTGATGGAGTGGACATCAGCGAGTTGACAGCTTTCGAGCGCATAAACACGAGTCTCAAGTTTATGAGCCAGCACTCCAGATTGATGATGCTGCGTCAGACTTGCGAACTGGACGAGCCAGAGAATGCTAGCGCGTTGATGATAGAGGCCTTCCAGCGGCAACTGCGTGGAGAGATGGTTGCGCCGCCAGTCGATGACGAGGGCACACATGGTTAGATCGTTAAGTGGGACACTCACAACGGCAGTGGGAGCCAAGACAAGGATACCAGCCGTAACACTCTCAGCTCAGGACCAGGTGATGCACCTGCAGAATACTGTCACAACCAGCAATACAGATGCATTCAGTAGCGCATGCGTGGCAAATGATGGAAGCATCATAAGGGTACGGCTAACGAGAGATCCAGCCGGTATCACAACATTCTCACAGAATTTTCAGTGGCAAAGAATAACAGATGTGACGAGCGCTAGCCAGTGGCAGACATGGACAACGCTAACAGGTGGCAGCGGAAATATGGCACAGGATAGCGGGTGCGCTGTCTCCAACAATAGCGGGACGATCAGAGCATTCGCACAGCAGGGCACCGGAGGAAACGCTATCTTCACCTGGTCCAGCACGAACAATGGTACGAGCTGGAGCGGATCAGCCACGACAGTGTTATCACCACCAGCAGCAGGACTTACAAAGGGGATAAGTAGCGCAGGGAACAATGATGTGTTTTTCCTCTATGATGTTGTTGCAGGCGACGCTATTGGCTCGTCTGTGTTCTCAGGTGGCGCATGGAGCGCACTTCAGACGTGGAGCCTACCAGCCATAACATATGTAGGAAATGATTCAGGATTAGCAGTAGTATGGCATAGCGCAGACTCGCTTTACTATGTGATCTACTCTGATTTCTACGCGCTACACTTAGCAACAGCCACATCAAATAGAGTGACATGGACAGCGCTGCAGGATATTGCGCCTTCCGTCAATGGAGCAAACATCATAAGGATCGTGCCACAAATAGCCTTGTTTGATGGCATCTATAACATGATTTGCACTGAAATTGACAATGGGACATATACAGGGACCGCATACAAATATCCAAGAGTAAGACAGAGCATTGATCTGATACATTGGTCCAATGGCTTCATATTAGAGGATATGAGCTATTATTTCGGTGCGACTATTCAGAAGGCACAGACCCCCAGCGACACAAGGCAGAAGTACGTTGTGGCCACCATGACGAAGGTGTTCTACTCCAATGCATATCTACAGAGTGATGCTACACAATACGCTGATATGAGCGCGAAGATCATTGAGTATAAAAGATCGGACGATATAAACAAGCCGAGCACGCTAGCAGTTGCATTAGACAATGCTGGAAGCGCCATAACAAGCCTGGTCAGCAACTATGGTGTGACATACGAACCGTTTGGATTGAATAATAAGCTCGTGTTGAGCGAAGGGTATAAGACCGGATCGCCACCAACGACGGTCGAGGTAGTCAACACTGGCACCTACAGAATTAAGGCCATTATCTTCGAGCGCTCGCCAGGCGTTAATCATATCGTGTTAGAGGCATTGGATTTATCGCATGTGCTTGATCACAAGAATCGCTATCAAGTAACTTACATAAATCAGACCTTGAGCTACATGATCAAGGAAGTATGCGCTAAGGCTGGGCTGCTAAACATATCAGTACCAAGCACAAGCCAGATGAGCACCAACATAGTCGCATTTATCTTGCATGCTGGACAATCGTATCGCGCAGTACTAGACGAGCTATGCAGGATTGGATGGCTGGAATATTACCTCGATCAAACGGAAACGATGATCTTCAAGGAACTGGCAAGCGGAGATACAAGTGTGTGGACATACACACCGGAGATCGAGACGCTTGTCCTGGGCAGCGATGATATTCGCGGCAATCACGTGGTTGTGACAGGTCTACCGCCGGTGAGCTCTTTTCTATGGTCAGTGACCAACGGCGAGGCGTACGACACAACACACGCGCACGTGACAGGTCAGGAGCGTGTTGAAATAGATACAGATACAAAGCTTATTACAGCCGGACTGTGCGCAACAAAGGCCGCATTCATACTCGCCCAGGAGGAACGCGACCAGGTAGCGCATAGCGTAACGGTTCCGCTCAATCCGGCATTACAGTTGGTTGATGTGGTCACATTGAATGACCAGGCTCCACTGGTCGGCACGAGTCAGAGCGCGGTGGCCAGGATCTTTAAGGATGAAGTGCATTACTTGCCGGAGAAAGCAATTTTTGAGATGAAGCTAGATCTAGAGGGAGTTTAGTAGGGATGAATACAAGCGGAATTATTAGCAACGTGGTTTTATTATTATTGCCAATCTTTATAGCTGTTTCACTTTACTGCTATAAAGCGATCGAACAAAACCTGCCTGAGAAGCAAAGAGCAGCGCTGACAGAGATTACTCGAATGGCAGTCTATAGCGTAGAGCAGCAGTATAGCAGCGTGGACAGCGAGCACAAGAAGAATGCCGCGGTGAACATGGTAGGCAACATATTCAGGGCGTTCAAGTTGCCAATTCCTGAGATGTATATTATTAGCGCAGCCATCGAGGCCTGCATACTGGAGATGAATATGTTTCAGAATGGCAGTGGCGGGGATGATCTCCTACCAATATTCAACCCGCGCTCGCCACTACCGTTTCATCCAATGACGCCAGCACCACCACCTACGCAGCTCCCGCCATCGCAACCGAGCACGCCACTACCAGCGGGACCAACTACAGGAGGAGACAATCATGCTTCTTAGCGATGTCGAAACGATGGTACGTCAAGATCTGTTCGACACTGGCGCGACGAGGTGGCAGACAAGCGACATCGATAGAGCCATCGATAAAGCAGTAGACAGGTATAGCGCCTACTATCCTAACGTGGCCTTTACGGACATGCAGATGCAGCCTTATCAAAGGACTTACCCATACCCAACACCATGGAATGCTAGCTACCCGGTCATGTGGATTGAGAAAGTACTTTATCCGTTGCAGGTGTATGGCAGCGGGTACGCAGCACCCACATCAGCACCAAGCGCGGCTAAGACGGCAGGCGCAGGGTTAAGCTCAGGCGTTTATCAGTATCTCTGTACATATCTCACGCAGGGAGGCGAGACAACAGCAGGCGCAACTGTGAGCGTAACCACAACTACAGGAAATGACCAGGTCAGATTGACTACTATACCAATCGGGCCAAGCCAACCATTGCAGCCAGGAATAGCGACCAACAATATTATCGGCAGAAACATTTACAGGACAAAGGTGGGAGCCAGTGTGTTCTTCCTTCTGACGGCGATCCAGGATAATACCAGCACTACGTATACAGATGCTACGGCTGATAGTAGTTTGACTGGCCAGCCATCTCCTCCCACGGTTAATAGTAGCGGAGTTATGATATGGCAGCCACAAGAGCGCGCTTTCTCGGAGTACTCCAATCTGTATGACTCAAATACCGCGCTTGCAGCAGGCGGCAACATGGGAGCAATGGGCGCGGTAGGGCGAACAGGCGCGGACCCGACAAACCTGACTTCGCCCAGCTTCACAATCAATATGAGCCCAACTGAGTTACCCAAGGATAACACTCTGATAATGAGAGTGTTTTACGCCAACAAGCAGCAACTTGATAGTAGCGGGAGCACGATACCAGAGATCCACAGGGACATCATTGTACTGGGTGCGGTCGCTTATTGCATGGAGGCTTACCAGGTGCCGACCAACGATAACTTTGATTTTCAGGATGGGGGGCTGCGTGATCGTATAGATGATACCCAGATCCCCAAAAATTGGCTTGCAATGACACAGGTAAGGATGAAACAGTTCGAAGATAGACTTACCGAAATTAAACAACAGAGGGACTTCGCATCTTCATCTCGCGCCAACTGGGGCGATATACCGTATCGTTATACAAGATTGTAGGGATGGGTAGAGCTTATAGATAATGAAGACGTGGAAGATAATCTACTACATCGGGGATAAAATCTATGATGTAGTAGAGTGCAGGTATCAAAGAAAACCCCATCAGCTTGCAAAGTTATGGATGGGGTTAGCTGAACGTTTTACAGTTGAGGAGGTTAGGGAGGATGGATCAGACACTATATAATGTCACCAGCATTGTGAGCACAGTCCTAATTATAGGCACAATCATAGGAGGATTTCTCGCAGTGCGCAACGGTTTTATGAAGGCCACCAGCGAAATGCAGAAGAACGCGGGTGACTATCAGGCGCAGGCCATCAGCGCGCTACGCGAGGAAGTGACGACGCTACGCGCAAAGCAAAATGACTTGCATAACGAGAATATAAGACTACAGCAAGTTATACAGACAATATGCGAGGCGTTGAAACTAAGGGATATTGTTATCTCCATAGATGGAACGATGGTGAATATCCGCGACAACGGGAACAGCACCACGTCCAGAATACACGAGAGCCAGGTGAATGGTGTGCTGGAATTATTTGATAGCGACAAACAGCAGTTTGGTTTTATATCGCAGTTAAACAGCGCGCCAGGGGTAGAGACGAGCCAGGTGATGAAGCCCATCAGCCAGCAATTTAGGAACCCTCGTATCGAACCCGCAGGGACCGATTTATCGTGTCCGCCACCTACACTATCCGTGAAAGGAATTGTGTAAGTGGCAACTATTGGTATAGACTGTGAAATTATCCTCGATGGTACGGGCTACTTTATTAAGCCCGATAGCTATAGAGTCAAGCATCCACGCATAAGAAAAGAGACATATCGAGCAGATGGCAGCCTGGCCTATGTCGATCTGGGTCCGGGTCGGCGAGAGTGGGAATTTACGGTGATTGCTCGTAACGAACTGCTCAAATACGATGGGACCAGCACAGGAGTGACGGGCGAGACATATCGCACAAATCTGCATAGCAGCTACACAAGTAATATAGGGACCACTATAAATTTCGTCGATCCGCTAAATACCACGATTGCGGTACACTTCGATCACTACGAAGAGAGGGTGCTTGACCTCAAGAGCCAGATCATTGCGGTGGCCACGGGCGGGAGCCTGGCCGCAAGTTATGAAATTCGTATTTTGCTTATAGAAAGTTAGACAAGATGTCATTATCAGAAAGATATTTCCAGACGATGAATCGAATAGCCAAATGGCGCAACGTATTCGCCGGGTGGCAGCTAGGGACGCGATCAAGAGATGATCCTGAGTTTCAGGCAGTGAAGGACCACCGAGAGATAACAATCATACTAAGAGTGGAAATGACAGCAACAACAAAGATACTTATGGATAAAGGGATATGCACATTAGAGGAAATACAACAAGCAGTGATAGACGAGGCGAACCTACTTGATAAAGACTATCAAGAGCGTTTCACAGTTATGAAGGCGACAGATATAGGAATAGATTTTAATGTTGTAGAGGCCGTTAAGGGTATGGGCAACTGGAAGAAATAGCATGATTAAGGCAGGAGACTACACAACTAAGAGCGGCAAGACAGCAAGGATATACCAGGATAGCAGAGGGTACGGAGCACTGGCCGCAGTAATAGGGGTCGGCCTAGTCGGATATGACGAGATGGGCAAGCCAGTAAGTGAGGATGCTTCAGAAGATCTACAGATCGATTTGAGAACATGGCGAGTGTCGCAGGAGTATGGGACAAATAAGAGTGAGCCAGCTAATACAGCCAGCTCACATGATCAGTGAGCTAGAGTTGCCTTCTACCCTTACGAACATCTTGTATCTTGCCAGGGTCTTCTTTAAAATGAAGATACCGGTTAAGCGGCTCTATCCACACAAAGGCGGTCAGAGAATGCTCGCGGATATACAGAGCCAGGCCCACCTCGGTGAAGCCTTCAATAGCGAAATCAAGGTCATTGGCATTAAGCGAAAGCTGATGGGCAGCAGACTTGATGGAGCCAATGACGATAGACGCAGCTCCCCGGCCAGTACGACCCGGGAAAACGAAAGTCATGTTTTGCACCTGGCTTTCGTGGAATGAGACAAAGAGAGAAATCAGGTCGCGAGCATCTTTGGACGATCCAAAGCGTACTTGAAAAATATCTTTGTCTGATGCCTCAGTCAGACTATCCAGATAGTAGACTTGAAGAGGCGGAGTTGTGACAGGCCATTGTACAGTGTCTCTCGCACTGGCTTGAAGCAACTTGAGGTCGGGAAGCTTGTAATATTCGGCCACTACATTATAGATCAAACCGAGCGCCAGGGGATAGCGCTTATTGCCATAAAGCGCAATTTGTGTTACATACATGTTCCTACTCCTCTAACGGATAGTATAGTGTTTCAGTTCCCTCAAACGGGATAAGAAAAGGATAGCATAGTTGTCAATATGAAACATGTATCAGTTCAATGGTTTAGTGAAAATATCCTTAGGCGCAAAATGTACGATTACCAGGTAAAAATTGCTGATGCCATAATTGATAGTGTGCTCAATCACAAGGGTTTGACCTTCACAATTATGATGGCCCGTCAGATGGGTAAAAATGAAACCTCTGCAATTTTAGAGTCATACCTACTCTACTGCATGCCTGACGGCTCAATCGTCAAAGCAGCACCTACTTTCAAGCCCCAGGTTCTGGCCAGCCGCATGCGCCTACTAAAGATGCTTGAGAGCCAGCATACACGTGATAGGGCGTGGCGGTCTTATGGATACATTATAGGGCTTGCGCCGACCGCCGACCTACGAGACGCTCAGATTGGACCCCGCATCTTCCTTTTCTCGGCTGGGCCCGAGGCCAATATAGTAGGTGCCACGGCCAGCCTACTCCTTGAGATAGACGAAGCCCAGGACGTTGCAATAGACAAGTTCGATAGAGACCTCAGACCGATGGCTTCAACCACAAACGCAACTACAGTTTTATATGGTACGGCCTGGTCAGATGACACCTTGCTAGCTATCGTGAGAGCCAACAACCTGGAGCTTGAACGCGAAGATGGTATCAAGCGTCATTTTGAGTATGATTGGCGCACACTGGCCGCTATCAATCCCAACTATCGACATTTTGTAGAAAACGAGATCAGGCGGCTCGGAGAAGAGCATATCACGATCAGGACTCAGTACAGGTTGCTCACGATTAGCGGAGCTGGGTTCTTGCTCAACGAAGTACAGAGACATCTACTCAAAGGTGGGCATGATTGGGAAGCTACACCAAACGACGAAGAAGACTACTATGTAGCAAGTTGCGATTTAGGTGGAGAGGACCGTCCGAAGCAAGGCCAGGAGGCACAGCACACGAAAAGGGATAGCACTGTAGTATCCATAGCTAAAGTTACCATGAACGAGCTAGGGTTGCCAGTGCTAAATGTGGTACATCAACAAATCTGGACCGGAATGCATTACCTTGAGCAATATGCGCAGATCACGGCAATCTGTGAGTACTGGAGTATCAAGAAGCTCATTGTTGATCGGACTGGTCTAGGTGAAGTTATGGCCGCATTACTAGAGGCGAAGCTAGGTGATGAGAAAGTAGAGTCATTCCAATTCACAAGGCCCAGCAAATCAAAATTAACCTACCAGTTTCTGAGCTTAGTTAATAGCGGCAGACTCAAGATGTACAAGCAGGATGAAGCACCAGACGAGGTCTATCAAGAGGCATGGCGGCAGTTACGCCTGGCAAGATATAGCGTACCATCTCAGGGATTACTCAGTATGTACGTCGATCAAGCCGATGGACACGACGATATTTTGATAAGTGTGGCTTTGTTGGGGGAAGCGGTAAGGGAGTGGAGCGCCCCGGCCCAGGAGGCAGCGGTTATCAGGCCGAGACGCTTATATGGAGGCGAGAGCAGGTACTAAGATCAAGGATGGGCATAAACTTCTATGGCTCTATTATCAATCCATAGATTACCATCCCACTCATAGAGTTGTGCTGTCATCGCGGCAACCACGCTCAGAGTATCGCCAGAAATGTTACTCTTATCAGCAGGCGCAAATGTAATTGAGTGTTTACCCTCGTTTATAACGTAGAGAGTTTGGCGGAGAGTAGCGCCAGGCTGCAAGACCACATCCGTTACGTCAGTGTCTGCAGAGACACGCACATACGCTTTATTTGCATGTGAGATAGTACTACCAGTTATAACAAGCATTTATTTATTACTCCTTACTATATTCTTCGCCATTACAAAGACTCCAATTGAGACATATCAGCCGGGACAATCGGCCCATCTGGCTCACCCTCTGCAGCAGGATCGAGACAAACCTCGAATACTAACACACCCTCGTGGTCATGTTGCATATCAACGATGCAGCCTTTAAAGCCAGACCACGAGTTATTTTTCAGTTGGACATGACTCCCGATACCAATAAACTTATCAGACCGTAAACGAGGCCGGGGCACAAACAGATTAAGCAACCCAAACACAGCTAAATACCTACATTCTTAACAAATAGTATCTTACGCTTAAAAGAAACAGATATAACACGATACTTCTGTAACGATGGACCCCCACCCATCAGATGAGTTATGTATTGTCCTGGTCGCAGCTTACTCATCATAGCCTGGTCAGTACACAGATCTATACGGCCAACTCCAGTAATAACGAAGTGCCATACCGAGCAGTCCAGGCTACTAAGGGAGTCAGTATGGACAGGGTTAGCAAAAGAGCCAGAGCCAACAGAAACAGGCGCAGCAGCCTTGGATGCGTGAGGCCGGGAGAATGAGCAAACGAGCATCATCCCAAGTAGCAGGAAAACGACTAGAGAAAATTCAATAAACAAATATATATTGCTCAGCTTCATCATCATCTTGCCTCACAATCCAATCCGCTCAAGAAGCGCACCCAGAGGACGAAAACGACGGAACAATTTGAGAAGATCCTTGCGGTTATCTATCTGCTGCTTGCCATCATCATAGCCATCATTATAAGATGTATGAGATATCAGAAGGACAATTAAAACAGCAAGAAAGAAACCAAAGGAAACCAAAGCAATATAGCCAAGATCACAAAGAACGCGCAGAAGAACATGGATAAGCGGATCAGAGAGATGAATGTAAAACGTCATAATGCGAAGCCTCCAAGAAAGAGAACAGGAGTGTGGTTAGAGCACTCCTGTCATTGCGATAAACTACTCCCAGCCGATCAGGGGAACATTATAATCTTTTAGTTTCTCGTTTACGCCGCGCTCATCCAAATTATTAAAACTAGAAAAGCTAGCGGAGATCAGATCATAGTTACCGTCATTGCGCTTATACACGCAGCAAAACGGATCATTAAGACCAGCATTAGCCGCCTTAACACAAGAGTCAGCATACACACCCTCGTCAATCTTCCTCTGGCATGCATCAACCGCTTTCTTCCAGTAGGAAACTTCGAGGCTTTCAGGATACTCAATCGCCTCCCATGTCAGCATTTCCATGACCTGAAGTGGACCACCAAAGCCAAAGCCAGGCAGGTCGGAGCGCTTCATCACAGTCACACGATGTACAATAATCTCAACTTGATCATCAGAGTTATCGAGCACTCGAACAGAAGCAGAGCGAACATCTGAGATATAGCCATCCCAAAGCGGTATCTCATTATGGAATACCGCTTGTCCGGTTGCTTGTATAGCAGCTTGACAGTCAACCAGGTACGGGACATTCAAGTCTTGATGCGCCTGGTCAATAGCCTCTTTACGCTCATCATCAGCGGTTTTACAGGCAGCATTGTATTCGGCCAGTGCAGCGGATTTGGCATCAGGCGAGCTGTGTGGAGACTCCATTACTAATTCCACAGACAGATGGATAGCATCAGAAACAGTATCATGAGCTTGCTTGATCACACGTAGACGAGCAAGGAACTCAGGATATTGCGCGTACTGAGCAGGATACATATACGAAGGAAGATTGTCAGACTTTTTGACGACCAGAACCATGATAGGAATACCTTTCTAAATTAGAGAACTAACGCACTACAAGTTCACGCAGGTGAGCAAGCTCTTTGCTCTTGTTTCGTAGATAAGCAGGGGATTGCAGCAATGCCTCATACATGTCCTGCGCCTGGCTAAAGTGCAGGCGCGAACCCATAGCCACAGCCTTGTGAGCCAGAGCCACCACAGCATCCACCACACACACAGACTCAAGACTGATCAGTGTTTCAGCCAGCACACTTTGAGCATCAACTGAGTTGGCATCACGACCAGGGAACACTGGCTGATCCGTGTCAAGATCGGTCAGAGCAGCGTTAGCATTACCGGCGGCTATGTGATATCTAGCCGTACTAATGCGAAATTGAGCACGGCCAAAATAACAGAATGAATAATCTGGATCATCCTCAAAATGAGGATAGAGCTTAATAGCCGCTTGAAACGTGGAACGGTGTTCATGACAAGATAAGCCAGCGCTAGCTTGAGCTTCAGACAGGCCAACCAGGATATGAGACTGCATAAGCTGTGAGCAGAATTGAATAATGTCAGCAGCACGTTGGTACTGAGCCAATCGCAAACGTGACTTACCAAGGCAGAGCGATACAAAGCACTGCCGCAGGATTGAGGATGCTAACAGATCGTAAGAGTGCCATTGTTTTGCATAGCGTTCAGCCTCTTTAGCCGCCTGCATAGCCCGACCATAATTTTGCAAATAGCATTCTGTGAGTGAAGCAAGTTGGAGAGCTTCAGCCAGTAATAGCTGGAAGGGTTCCTGAAAGTGAGAGGGTTGGCGGGAATGAGCACGGAGGATAGAACACATGAACGAGAGATTGAAGATAATATTCTCCAGCACGCTCGCACCAGAAGACACAGTATAAGAGGACGCATTAAGAAACTTTGCCGAGAGTTCGCGCAACTTGCCAGATTGCTCGACAAAGATAGTTTCATAGTTTGGTTTGACTGAGGCGAGCGCGGTAGAGGTTGAGCGTAATGCGTTCATAATTCTCACACTTTCTCTTAATTCAGACCATACTACCAACATCTACGATTTAGCGTGCATCTCCTTGTATCATTATGCTCAGATGCAACTTTAGCAATTAATGATACAAGGAGAGATATATAAAAGACAATCTACAAGGGACGAAAGAGTAAGAAGGCTAGAGTTCGGTCACTTCCACAACTTTGTAGGTTGTTGGGACAGCACCAGGGACAGGAGCCAGACGAATGATATTGACATACAAGCGGGTATTGAGCATGATTGCCATGGTTGCAGCAAGGTCGGCGTGGCCTGGCATGCGAACATATACTCGTCCGCGGGGACACTCATCTGCATTAATATTGTCGTCGATCAACTTACGGGATTGCGGAGCGATAGACTCAGTGGGGTTGATCTGGACGGGGATATCAACCACGTCCGAGCGTGTGAAGTGGACATTGAGATCATCCCTGAACGAAGAAGTGAGATTATTGATCTCAATGATGTTGGCATCCGTCAAAGGATGAGAGAAGTTGTACAGTGCTGGCATAAGTAATTTCCTTACTATTCATACTAGCGCAAACATCAGTTAGTTTTGCACTAGTGTGAATGTACCACATAAATACATAAGTGTAAAGCAAACTGTGTTTTGCATGGTGAGCGTAATTGGAGAGCGGGAAGAAAAGGGGAAATGATACAGAAAGACGCATATAGAAATATTGCCAACTTGGAAAAGATATGATATATTCTCAATATCCTTTCTACTACCAAATAATGTATGGCCTGGCACTCCCAGGCCAAGCCCGATTAAGGGATTGAAACAACAAACAAACACCATCCTTTTCCACTGTAGTGACGAAGCAAAGGAACCCTGATCGTGAGCAATGGCTCGATCAGGGTTCCTTTGCTTGTTACAAAGAGCCGCAGGCGCTAAGGGCCTGTCGGTGCGGAATTGACGAAAAGATATCACGTACCATATAACTATCGTTATATAAAAAAGTTCACGCTCAAACGCAGAGAAGCACCGTTCATCAATCGGCTCTATAGGCGGCTTATCGTTGTTAGATACACTCTAAAAAAGCACAGCTATATGAGCACAAATTTGGTAGTTATATGGTACGTAGTATTTTCCCGTCAGAATCACACCGACAGGCCAGACAGGCAGTGAAGAGATTGAGACGAATATACACGGAATGCGCGAAGCTAACATAGCCCGCAAAGTAGCAGATTTCAATAAGTGGTAGCGCTACGTAAGCTGTCACCAGGGGCAGAGTAGCGGGTAATACGAGCGTGACTAAGAATAAAAAGCGAATGATAGAGAAGTAGAGCAACGCCACGCCTACCCATCCACCACAGACCCCAGCACCAGGCGGCGCGTTGCTTGCAGCATAAGATAGCAGGCAACTGGTACGAGTAGGGTAACAGCGTGGCCGCGCTTACCACTCCACCCAGGCGGCAGATCGGGCACGCCCACCCATCCACCAACACCACCACCAGCGCAGCCCGATCACCGCATACCCATCCACCCAGGCGCCGCCACTTGTGCGTAGCTTCACGGTACCCCTACGCTTGCACAGGTACGGACCCCAGCGCCCCGGCCACAATCGCCAGTTTCACGGCGAAGCAGGCCGGGGCGCTACCCCTCCACGTTATCTGGCGATGGCTCATATAGTGCTGTCAATAGCCGTGCTGCCGCAGTGGTGAGCATAGTGCAAGGCGGACGGACGGGCCAGCAGGTAAGCATAGCACACCCCGCAAGGTAAGCTCGGTGCTTCGCACCTCCGACGCCCGGCTCCCCACCCAGGGCTAACATTATACACGCTTAGTCTTCTCGTTGCCCCACTACCCCACCGGGCGACCTTGCGTTGGGTGTGCTGCTTTCTGCTTGTGGCCCGCCGCCGCCAATTCCGAAAGTAGTTATCCAACTGGTGACGGTGTGTGTGTGTGTGCTCGTGTGTGGTCTGCTTCGCACGGCTAGCGCCATTCTTGGTTGCTTGGGCGGCTCCTCGCTTGCTTGGGCTCCGCGGTTCGCGGCGACGTGCGGGCTGCGCTTCGCGTGCCCTTCCGCTGCTCGCTTGTTTGGGCTTTGTGTCCGGTTGGTTGTTTCCGGGTGGTCGGGCCGTTCTCCTGTTGGGGCGTTCGCTTCGCTTGTTGGCGGCTGGTTTCCGGGCTTGCCTTCCGTGGCCGGTTTCTTGGTGAGCTGGTCGGGTGGGTCACTGGCTACGTGAGAACACAGTGGGGGTGGGTGGGTGCTCGTCTGCTTTGTTCGGCCTGCGCGGCCAGCATAGGCCAGCATTCAGCATGTTACGTTTAGCGCCTTGAGCCGTTATATAAGTAGAATAAATAAATTAAGGAGGTACTCTGATGAGTGCTTTTTCTCTCGCTTCCCACGCGTCCCTTCTTCCCTCGGTCGCCGCCGTTCTGGCTTGCTTGCCAGCGTCGGCCCTCGTTTCCCCCGCGCCGGTTCCGTTTTCTTCTCGGTGTGTGGGTGTGGCCGCGCCGGTCCCGGTCGGCTCTTTCCTGGCTGGCTGTGGTCCCCTTGCGCTTCTCTCTTGTCAGGCTTTCCCGGTTGTTTGTGCTTGTGGGGGGGAGTGCTCTTGCCCTTCTTTGTCGCTTGTGCTCCAGGGTGGGGGCTCTTGCTT
>Ga0209701_10001247_pt1 | contig 16133 bp, 17 predicted proteins | sample CZO8metaG_4_FD_188356 | JGI IMG/M metagenome (GOLD analysis project Ga0209701, IMG submission 188356) | Vadose zone soil microbial communities from the Eel River Critical Zone Observatory, Northern California, USA - CZOApr15con2H3.8 metaG... | ecosystem: Environmental > Terrestrial > Soil >...
CAATAGGGTCCCGTCAAGCAGGGAGATCGCCATGAGAAGAGTTCGACGCTTCTTACTTGGGGGCTTGATCGTCGTTGTTGCGTTGGGTGGTGCGCTGTTCGGCTATTTCGTCTACTCGCCTAGTCCTGAGGTTCCACGACTGTCCGGCAAGCTGACCGAGGGGACCGTTGAGGCGGGCGGACTGAAGCGGACTTACCTGACCTACGTGCCGCAGCGGCTGGCGAAAGGAGCACCGCTTGTGGTGGCGATGCACGGCACGGGTCAGAACAGTGCGGAAATGAGAATATGGACGGGGTATGGGTTCGAGCGCCTTGCCGACGAGCGTGGCTTTGCGGTCGTCTATCCCGACGGGTACGAGGGCTATTGGAACGCGTGCAACATCGTCGGTGACTACAGCGCGAACAAGCTCAACATCGACGACGTGGGGTTCTTGACGGGGATGGCCGACAAGCTCATCAGCGAAATCGGTGTCGATCCGGGGCGCGTGTTTGCGACCGGCATTTCCCGTGGCGGTCACATGGCGTTTCGTCTTGGGCTCGAAGCTCCTTCCCGCTTCCGCGCCGTCGCTGCGGTAGCGGCAAACGTGCCGTCCCCGGAGAACTTCAAATGCAGGCCCGCAGGCCAAGGCACTTCGTCCGTCATGATCATGAACGGCACGAAGGATCCCATAAACCCGTTCGATGGCGGAGAGGTCAAATTCTTCGGCTTGCTCAAGCGCGGCAAGGTCCGGTCGTCGCGAGAGTCAGGTCAATATCTTGCGGACCTCAACAACATCACCGGCACGCCCGAAACGAGCGAGACCCAAGTGACCGACGGATTTCACGTCGAGCAGGTACTCTGGCGCAACGACTCCAAAATTGAGGTGGAACTCGTTGCCATTCACGGCGGCGGGCATGGCATCCCTCAGCCATACTGGCGCTATCCGCGATTATTAGGCCCAGCGCCCAAGGAACCGAACGGACCGGCAGTGATCTGGGCCTTCTTCGAGCGACAGCGGCCAAGATAGCGGCCTGCCAGGGACAAACCTATAACCTATAGGCCATTGCTTCCGCAGCCAACCAATCGGGGCCTCGCGCAGGTCGACTGGGCGCACGTCGGCAAGGTGCGCGTGCCCGGCGGCGAGCGCCCCTTGTGGCTCTTTGTGATGTTGCTCTCCTGGAGCCGGGCGATGTGGGGCGAATTCGTCTTCGACCTCTCGGTCCACTCGCTCTTGCGCAGCCTCGCGCGCGCGGCGGCGTACTTCGGTGGCTGCGCCCGGGAGTGGCTGTTCGACAACCCGAAGATTGTGGTGGCCGAGCGCCACGGCAGCGCGGTGCGCTTCCACCCGAAGCTCGTCGACCTGGCCGGCGCGTACTGCGTCGGCTTGCGGGCCTGCGACGTCCGAAAGGCCAACCAGAAGGGTGGCGTCGAGAGGGCCATTCGCTTCCTCCGCGAGCGCTTCCTCGCCGCGCGCGAGGTGCGCGGCATCGAGCAGGGCAACCGCGAACTGCTCGCCTTCCTCGACCAGGTCGCCCACCCTGATCCCGTTGTTCGGAGGAAGTGGCTTCCGGGGCGAGCTCATCATGGGGACATACTACGCGCAGATCTTCCGGCGGGACGCCGGGAAGGTCTCGCTTCTCGCGCTGAAGACGGGCTACCGCCAGTTCCTCGCTTACGGTCTCCACGCGGAGCTCACGGTGAGTGCGGGCTGGCGACATGAGTCCGATCACCCAGGCGATGGCGCGACGCTCGACGATCTGGCCATCCGCGCCTGGCCGATGGTCGGATATCAATTCGACGTGTCCTCGGGGTTCTACGTCAACTCTCGGGCAGGTGCGGGGATCCACATTTATCGGAGCACGCACGCCGACCAGAAGCGTAAGCTAGTGCCCACTGCCGATGTGAACGTGGGTGTTCGATTCTGACTGCCTCGCGGGGTTTGCATGGACAGTGGCAGACCCGGGGGATGTGCCATGACGACGGCCACTCACCGACCCGCCGCGGTGTCCGCGCTTGCGCAGTCCATGCCGCAGGAGCGCGCGGCAACCATTCCTTGGCAGCTTTGGACGTGCGCGCTCGCGATCACCTCCGCCGCGGTCGGGCTCTACTGGGACATCTCCTGGCACATCTCGATCGGCCGCGATACGTTCTGGACCCCGGCCCACGTCGCCATCCAACTTTGCGGCGTGCTCGCAGGAATCAGTTGCGGCCATCTGATCCTCTGGACGACATTCGCCCGCGGAGCGCCACTTCGAGGAGCCTCCGTCTCGATTCTCGGGCTGCGCGGGCCGCTCGGCGCGTTCATTTCCAGCTGGGGAGGGCTGGCGATGATCGCCTCCGCGCCCTTCGACAATTGGTGGCACGAAGCGTACGGCCTCGATGTGCGGATCCTCAGCCCGCCCCACGCCGTGCTCGGCCTCGGGCTCATCGCGGTGGCCCTTGGCGCGATGATCCTCATCGTCGGCGCGATGAACCGCGCCTCCGGACCTTTGCGCGAAGCGCTCGACAACCTCCTCCTCTTCGTCGCCGGAATGTTCACGGTCCTGCGCGCGCTCTTCATCCTGGAGTACTCGCGCCCGGGCGCCATGCACGATCCGACCTTCTACCTGGCGGTGATGCTGTCGTTTCCTCTCCTGCTCACGGCCGTCGCGATCACCTCGCATCACCGTTGGGCGGCGACGGTGATGGCCGCGATCTACACGGCCTGCTTCCTCGGCGCCCTCTGGCTCGTTCCGCTCTTCCCGGCGCAGCCGCGCCTGGGGCCGGTGTACACGCGAGTAACACACATGGTTCCGCTCCGCTTCCCGCTGCTCGTCGTCGTCGGCGCGGTCGCGCTGGACCTGGTGCGCGATCGGCTCGCCGGGCGGCATCGATGGCTGCAGGCGGTCGCAGCTGGGACCGCGTTCTTTGCCGCGTTCGCGCTCGTCCAATGGCCGTTTGCAAACTTCCTCGTCTCGCCGGCCGCGCGCAACTGGTTCGTCGGAGCGCACTACTTTGGTTACCGCACGCGTCCCGAGATCTACCAGCTCGCATACACGTTCCCGCCCGTCGGCTGGCGCTGGCTTTGCGTGGGCCTTGCGCTCGCCCTTCTCGTCGCCATCGTCGCGACTCGGGTCGGCTTTGCCGTGGGCGGATGGATGCGTCGGATCCGCCGTTGAGGCAGGCGACCGAAATCCTGCTACGAGGCACGATCGCGGCTGCGCTCGTTGCAGCCGGCGCCACCGCCCACGTCGGAAGTCCGGACGTGTTCTTCGAGGGCGACGCCGGCCCCTATCACCTGATGATCGCGGTCCGGACACCTCCGGTGATCCCCGGCGTTGCCGAGGTCGAGGTTCTGTCCGACTCGAACGTTCTGCGCTCCGTGCGCATCGTGCCGCTGCTCCTGGTCGGGCCCCGCGCAGGCTTCGCACCGGAGCCCGATCCGGCCGAGCGCTCCAGCGCGGACCCGCGGTTCTTCAGCGGGAGGCTGTGGCTGATGGAATCGGGCTCCTGGCAAGTGCGCGTCGAGGTGGACGGTGCGCTTGGCCGTGGCGCGCTCGGCGTGCCCGTCGCGGCCGCGCCCCGGCGGACCTTGGCGCTGCAAGGACCGCTCGCCGCGGGGCTTTTCGCGGCGCTGCTGCTCCTCTCGAGCGGCATCGTGCTGATCGCGGGCGCCGCAGCGCGCGAGGGCGAGCTCGAGCCGGGAGAGGAGCCGCGGCCGGGGGGCCGGCACAAGACGCGCGTTGCCATGGGAGTCGCCGCGGCCTTGGCCGTCCTGCTGTTGGCGCTTGGCCGGATGTGGTGGAACGCGGAGGCGAGCGTCTACTCCCGCAGCATGCTGTACCGGCCGACGCCGCTCGCAGCCTCGATCGAGGGAGGACGGCTCTTGCTGCGAGCGGAGAAGTCGCTCTGGCACAACCGCAGGGAGATGCAGGCCCTCCTGCCCGACCACGGCCACCTGATGCACCTCTTCGTGCTGCGCGTGCCGGAGATGGACCGCCTCTGGCACTTGCATCCCGAGCAGCTTCCCGGCGGGGTGTTCGAGCAAGTGCTGCCTCCGATGCCAGCGGGCCATTACCAGCTCTTTGCCGACATTGTCTACGAGTCGGGCTTTCCCGACACGATGGTGGCGGAAATCGACGCCCCCGCGATCTCGGGCAAGCTGCCGAGCGGAGACGACTCCGCCGCGGAGGCGGTTCCGCTCGCGAAGGCCGATCGAAGCGCCGTGATCGCGCCGCTCTCCCACGGAGGCCGGCTGATCTGGCAGCGTGGCGCGGAACCGCTCGTTGCGGGTCGACCCATCCGCTTCACGTTCGTCGTCGAGGATGAGCAGGGCAGGCCCGCCGGCGATCTGGAGCCCTATATGGGCATGGCCGGCCATGCCATCTTCGTGCGCACCGACCGGACGGTATTCGCGCATGTCCACCCGCTGGGTTCGATCTCCATGCCCGCGCTTGCCCTGGCGGAGGCCACGCTCGGCTCGCCTTCCGCAGCTCCTTTCACGCACGAAGCCCACGTCCGCCGCCTGTCGCCGGTGGTCTCGTTCCCGTACGGGTTTCCGCAGCCAGGCGACTATCGAGTCTTCGTCCAGATCAGGCGGTCAGGCCGCGTCGAGACCGGCGCGTTCGATGCCCGGGTCGGCCGCTGATTTGCGATTGGCACGGCCGAGGGTCAGGGTACATTGCGTCGTGTCGTTTCTTCTCATCGTGGCGGTGATCTGCTTGCTCGCTCTGTTCGTCTTGCTGCTTGGTGCTGGAGGTGCATCACGTGTCGCCGATCGCGCTGCGGTGCTCGCGGCGCGAGGAGACACGGAGGAGGCGCGCGGACTCTTGTTCGCAGCGAAGGGGTCTCAGGACGATCCGTCCGCACTATTCGTCAGGGCGTGCCTCGAGCTGGAGGAAGGCCGGCCCGATTCAGCCTCCGCCATCGCGGTGCGGCTGAGGTCGATGAAGCCCGAAGCGCCTGAGCTGCTCGTCTTGAGCAAGCTCATCTCGACGCGAAGGTCCTCGACCCGAGTGATGATCGACGCAGAAGCGCGGGATGGGATCTCCTTTCGCGTCTTTCGCGGACCGAGCCCGACGACGGATACATCGCCTTGGCACTGGTGGTGGCTGGCACGGATCCGCACGCGCCGCTGACCGACTCGGAACTGATCAGACTGGAAGATGCATTGAGGCGTCGTACCTTTGGCCTTCCGATCCGGCCGCTCTTCGTCGCATTCCAAGCGGCGTATCAGCGCGTGGATCGCGGTCAGGCTGCGTCGAAAGCGTTCTCTGAAATGACGGCGGCGCTTCCGCTCGATACCCACCTTCTCCTATCGCGCAGAGCGGGCGTGACGGACGATCCCGCACTCCGATTCCGTGCCGCCGAGGTTCTTGGTCTTGCTGGTTCGCGGCTGCAGTCCGGGCCGAGCTTCCTCGAGCGCATGATCGGGCTGAGCCTGGAGGCGAGGGCCGCCGAACTGCGGAGCAATGCTGCGCAAGCTCAAGCCGTGAGAGTGAAAAGAGAGCGACTGAACAAGCTGATGGAAGACGGGAGCGCCTTCTGGCGGTACGCTTGGCCGATCGCTTCACTCGGGCGGGATCATCTGGAACGGAACTCCGTCGAAGAGGTGCGCTACGCGGAAGCGATGGCGCAGTAGCGGCCGCAGACTTCAGACGTAGCTGGAGCATGCAGCGCTCCTCTTCGCCTCGAGCGGTCGCCTTGATCGCCGACGTTGCCGTCGCAGCGCGAGTGCGGTGTCGCTAGCTCTTCTTGCCCCGAAGCAGGCCTCCGATTTCCCTGCGCGGCCGGTGCATGGCACGGCCGCGGGCTGGTCTGCTAGGCTCGGTCCAGCGCAGGAAGAAAGCGTCGAGTTGGCAGAACGCGGCTTGCAGTAGTAGCGGCCGCCGCAGAAGATCTGGAACGGCAGCATCACCCGGTCGCCTTTCCGGACGCCCTGGGCATTGGGGCCGACCTCCTCGACGACGCGCCAGCAGCGGGGGGCACAGGGTTGTAGCTCCGGGGAATTCGTCAACGTTCGACTTCGACGACAGCTTCGGCGAAGGCCTGCGGGGCTTCTTGAGGCAGATTGTGACCGATGCCCTTGATGATTCGGTGCGTGCGTTTGCCGGAGAATTTCTTGGCATAGGATGTTCCATCCGAGGCTGGCGCAACGCCATCGGAATCACCATCAAGGGTGATCGTAGGCACAGCGATGACCGGGCCTTCGGCAAGTCGCTTTTCCAGATCGTCGTATTGTGGGTCGCCTTCAGCCAGGCTCAGCCGCCAGCGGTAATTATGGATCACGATGCTGACGTAATCCGGGTTGTGTCCGGGACGAGTCCGTGGAGCAAATGGAGATCGGAGCCGCAGATCGCCGCGGCCGTCACGCGGACGATGCCGTCCTGCGGATGCTCGATGCGCGGCTCGGGCTTGTTGCGAACTTTGACGCGGTACGGTCCGTCGTAGGTGAGCGCTTTCATGCGCCGAGGGTGGGTACTTCGCTCGTCGATCGCAACTCCGTGCGTCGCCGGATCCGGTCAGCCGGCCGGCGGCCGGCCTCGCTCCCGGGATGCCCTGGCGCCGCTCACTCAACGGCGGCACGGGCGAGCCCCAGGCGGGGAGCGCGGCGTCCGATCCGCAGGACCACCACGGCTGCCAGCAGGCAGATCGCGCCGGCCGCCAGCCACGCCGGCGTGTACGTCGTCAGCGACGAGCGAATCACGCCGGCGCCCAGCGCGCCGACGCCCGCGCCGATCTGGTGCGAGGCGACGATCCATCCGAACGCGATCGGGGCATCGCGCACGCCCACGGCTTCGGTGGTGAGCCGCACCGTGGGCGGGACCGTGGCGATCCAGTCCAGGCCGTAGAAGACCGCGAATACGGGCAGCCCGAGCACCTGCGCATCGAACGCGTGGGGCAACCAGAGCAGCGATAGCCCGCGCAGGCCGTAGTACCAGAAGAGGAGCTTGCGCGAGTCGAATCGGTCCGAGAGCCAACCGCTCGCGGTGGTGCCGACGAGGTCGAACGCGCCCATCACCGCGAGCGGGCCCGCCGCACGCACCTCCGGGATGCCGTGGTCCATGCAGGCCGGCACGAGGTGCGTGCCCACCAGGCCGTTGGTGGTGGCGCCGCACACGAAGAAGCTGCCCGCGAGGGAGGAGACAGAACCCACATTCTCCGTCCTAGGCCCCGACCCTGAGCCACCTCGGCTACCCGCCCTACTTCGCCAATATCCTGGGGGTCTGGAAGCTGCTGGGCGCGATCGCCATCGTGATCCCGCGCTTTCCGCTCATCAAGGAATGAGCCTACGCAGGCTTCTTCTTCGACCTGACCGGCGCCGCGGCATCGCACGCGTTCGTGGGCGACGGTCCGCAGATCATCCCCCCGCTCGTCTTTCTCGCATTGGTCGCCGCATCCCGGGCGCTGCGGCCGCCGAGCCGCAGGCTGCCCGGCACGGCGGTCGCGCCGACCTCCACATGAGGCAATTCACAGGGCGTCCGCGCGCCATCGCTGGTACTGCCGGGGCATGCACACCGCGCATGGGCGGTACCCGGCTGCGATCGCGGTGGCTTCATCTAGGAAGAACACCCGGTTGGCGCAGTAGCCGCCACGGGCCAGCGCCCTGAGGGCCGCCCGGCAATCCAGCCGGCCGTAGATGCGCCCGCGGCGGTTGCCGCCGAGCATGCCGGGGCGGGCGCTGCCGTGCGGCCGGCCATCGGGCCCGACGACCTGCCAGGTCCTGCCGGCGCCGGCGGTCACGCCGCCACCTCCATGGCCAGCAGGGCGCGCTTGGCCTCGGGCCCACCGAGATACTCGCCCGTCGTGCCGTCGCTGCGCACCACCCGGTGGCACGGCACGACCAGCGGGAGCGGGTTGTGTGAGCAGGCGCTCGCGGCGGCGCGGACCGCGGACGGATTCCCGGCCGCCCTGGCCACGGCGGCATAGCTCTGCGTGACGCCGTAGGGAATGCGGCGCAGGTGCTCGAGCACCGAGCGACGGAATCCGTGGGCCAGTTGCAGGTCGACCGGTACGCTGAACGCGCGCCGCTTGCCGGCGAAGTATTCGTCCAGCTGGTGGGCCGCTTCGTCCAGCCGGCGCGGGGTGCGCAGGATCCGGGGGCTGATGTCGCTGGCCAGGCGCGCCAGTACGGCGTCGTGGCCCTCGCAGCTGAAGGCCACGCGCACCAGCCCTTCGCCGGTCGCAGCGAGCAGCAGCAGCCCGAGCGGGCTGTCGACGGTGCGGTAGGACACGTCGAGCAGCCCCTGCCTCTCCGCCAGCGCCGCTAGGCGGCTGTGCAGCCGGCCATCGCTGTCGACGCCGGCGCCGGCAAACGCGTTCGTGAGGCGGTCGATGATCTGCTTGTCGCTCATGTCTTGGCTCCTTTCGAGAAATGCTTGCGGAGGCTTGCGATGCCGTCCGCGGCGCTGCGCCGGGCAGCGGTAGCGCTGGACTCCAGCAGCTCGCCCACCTCGGCGTAGGACAGGTCGGCGAGGTAGCGGTAGATCACGGCTCCGCGCTGCTTGGCCGGCAGGGCGTCCAGCGCGGCTCGCAGGTCGTCGTCGATCGATGACTCTCCGGCCGACGCCGCGTCGGTGGCGGGGATCTCGGGCAGATCGCCCGCTGGCTGCGGTCTCCTCGCCGCGCCGCGGAGCTGGTCGATGGCCTTGCGATGCGCGATGGTCACCAGCCAGCCGCGGATGCTGCTTTCCGGCTGCAGCTTCGGATACGCCTCCAGCGCGGACAAGAACGTCTCCGACCAGGCGTCCGCCGCGTCCGCCGGGCCCAGCAGCGCGCGGCACACGCGCATCACCACGGGGCCATGCTCGGCCACGATTTCCTCGAACGGTCGCACGGCGGCATCACGCGAACGCACCGGCCGCCCGGTCTGTGAGGGTCCACGAGAGGACTCCATGAGGTTCGTTCGGGTCATGAGCGCCCAGACTGTCATCTGGCGTCGTGGAAGACGAGGCCCAGCGTGTGGCGGCGCCCGGAGCGCAGCACGCTGACGCCGTGACGCATCGGCGCGGCCGACCAGCCACGGCGGGACGGCACCGGCCGGTCGCGAGTGGTGAAGACCAGGCCCTGACCCTGTCCGATGGCGGTGGTGGTGCCGCGGGACTGCGCGCGCAGGCGCTGCTCGACGGCGAGGAACTCACCGCCTGTGTAGTCCACGACGGGCCGGTCGAGGCCGATGACCACCTGGAGCGGAAACACGAGCTCGCCGTAGAGGTCGCGATGCAGCGCGTTCCAGTCGCCCGGCCCGTACCGGAGCAGCAGCGGTGTGGGGCGGGTCTGCCCGGCCAGGTGACATTGTCCGAGCCAGTCGTCGAGGTCGTCCGGCCACGGCGCTGGCTGCCCGAGCCGTCCGGCCCATTCCCTGGCGATCGGCAGCAGGTGCGGCCAGAAGGCGGCGCGCAGCTCTGCGACCAGCTCCGGCAGGGGCCGATCGAAGTATCGGTACTCGCCCTGCCCGAACCGGTGGCGAGCCATGTCGATGGTCGAGCGGAACCGGCCGTCATCGCTGTAGAGGCCGGTGAGCGTGCGGCACTCCGGCGGACTCAACACCGGGCCCGTGAGGGAGCACCCCACGTCATCGAGCACGCCGGAGATCGCTGCCCAGTCCAGCTTGTCGACGCGTCTTGCCACTTTTGCCATGGCGTCGCTCAAAGGCCGGTCTCGCGCACGGTGATGCTGAGCCGGCCCGGAGGAAGGCCGAGCCCGCCGGGAGCCGTGCCGTCGAGGACCTTGGGAACGCCGTGATGGATGCGCCGGTTCGGCTCGCCGAACACGAGCAGATCGCCGGAGCGAAGCTCCAGGTCCGTGAACGGGCCCGTGCGCCGGCCGACGCCCGCGAACCGGAAGACGCAGCTGTCGCCGAGGCTGACGGTGACCACCGGGGCGTCGCTGGGTTCTTCGCCATCCTGGTGCAAACCGAGGTGCGCGCCGGGCGCGTACAGGTTCACGATCGCTGCATCGGGCGCGTAGGTCGCCGCCTCGGCGCTGTCCCGCCCGTAGGCCTCCGCGACGGCTGCCCGCGCCAGGTCCGCAACTTCCTTCGGCAACGGCTTGACCGGCGCGCCGTCGGTGTCGTCCGCCGTCTTCGAGTAAGCGTACGGCTCCCAGTGCCAACCGAGGCACACGGACTGGACGCTCATCAGATGTCCCCTCGGCACCCGCGGGTGCCGGAGGCCGGCCGGCGGCAACGCCCACCGCCGGAACTGGGCGACCAGCGACCGCTGCATCTCGAGGTCGAGCCATCCCGCGACGCGCACCACCCCGGGCAAACACATCTCGCGGCGGCCATGGCCCGCGTCTTTGCCGGCAGCGGCAGGGCCCAGGGCCAGAGTGAGCTGGCGCTTTGCGAAAGCCAGCGGGGGCGGCAGGGCCGTCGACACGCCGCCGAGGCGGCTGCGGCCCATCCTGGCGCGCGGCGATGAAGCGATCCGCGTCATGCCTGGACAACGCTGGCCGGACCCTGTTTGTGAGGTGAGCCCGGGCGTAACGCCCGCGCCCAAGCCCGTTACGGGAAGCGTTTCCGGTGTTTCGAGCGGAACACTGTTCATCAAGGTGGTCGTCAACGGCGCGGTGGTATCCAACGTATTCATCAACGTTTCCGGATCGACCGGCGTGGCGAGCGTTGTTCCAGCCCGCGCCAGCACATTGGGAGTGGGTACGTTTTCAGGCACGATCACCGTCACCGCCTGCCTGAACGATCCTGCGTGTGCGACGGGACAGCTGGCCGGCAGCCCTCAAACCATAAATGTTTCATATCAGGTCGCCTCTCCGGTCCAGGGCGACGCCGTAGCGTCTCGCATCGCGATTGCCAATACGGTCGGGAACGTGATTGTTCGCGGCAATGGCTTTTCGCAGGCCGCCGTCCAGGATGTTACCTTCGGCGGCTTAAGCGCCACCGGGTTTTCCCGCGTCGGCGACACCGAGATCCACGCCAGCTACCCAGCGCTCCTCGTAGGAAGCCATTCCGTCCAACTGATCGGAAGCTCGGGTCCCCTTCCTTTTGCCGCGACTCTGGTGGTCATCGACCCGCCAAACTACCATCCTGCCACGCTCAACTACCCGGCACCGCCGCAGGAAGTCCGGGCTCTGCTGTACGACGCCGAGCGGCAAGCCCTGCTGGTCGCCGTGAGTTTTCGCTAACCGCACGGGCAATCACATCCTCCGCTATCAATTTGCGAACGGTTCTTGGAGCCCGACGCCTGCATCTGTGGTTGTCTCCGATCTCCGGGACATAGCGCTGTCGCTCGATGGCGCGAAGGTGCTCGCGCTGGCTGACGCTTCGTTGACCCTGGTCGACCCGGCGAGCCTCACTTTTGGTACTGTCACCAACTTTGCCTTCCTACAGCCGGGGTTCGAATTCTTTAAGAACCTCGTGATTGCGAACGACGGGTTTGCGTTTGTTACTACAGGGCTAAACGGGAGTGGGTTGACCGAGCCCTATCTGTATTCGACGAGCAATCCGGGATTTACGTCCCTGGCTGCGAACGATTCCAGCCTGTTCTTAGATCAAGCGACTCCCGGCGTTAGCGAGGATGGATCGCTCGTTGCGATCGCTCAAAGCGACAATCCACCTGTCTTCAAATATGTCGCCTCGTCGAGCGTGCTATCCCCCACCAGCGTCGCCATCCGACAAATTCAGCAAAACATCGCTCAAGTCATTCCGGCGCTGAATCGCTCGGGGACGCGAATCGTGCTGAATGGGAATGCGAACCTCAACGGAACGGACGCGACGTCCCTATACGACGGAGGTTTCATGGGGCTCGGGGGCATCACCAGCGAACCCAATTTTCCGACCACTCAGGCGCTCGCCATCAAACCCGACGGAACGCGGGCATACACCTTCGACTCCTCCCTCAAGGTGCGCACCTTCGACCTGACTCAGAGTCCGAGCGGCGGCTTGTTTCCCGAAGTGTTGCCGGGCACTCCGGCGAACCCCGGCGCCGGTCCTCCCGCCAGGATGAAAATCAGCCCGGACGGCGGGACCTTGTTCATCGCTGCGGGCACCGCGATCGTCATTCTTCCCGCGCCCTGACTTTGATCCGTCTGCCTGCCATTTCCGAGACCATAGGACCGATAGTGCGCGGCGGGGTGCTATTGTCCAAACCCATGAAAACCGTCGCTGTTGCCGCCCTCGCCGCCGCGCTCTCGTTCCACGCTTCCGCAGAGGAGAAGCCCCTCGACAAGGCGAATGCGAAGCTGAGTGCGGGACAGAAATCGGTGAAGTCCGGCGCCAAGAAGCTGGAGTCCGAGACGAACAAGTCGCTGGAGAGCGGCAGGAAGAGCGGCCGGAAAGTCGGAAAGAACCTGGAAAAAGGCGCCAACGACACGGCGAAGTCGCTGCGGCAGAAGCTCGGCACCGAGAAGTAAGTCCGGTCACTACACGCCGACGCGACCAGGGGATCCTCCCTAGGACCAGTGGCCCGCGTGCTACCTAGAGGGGCATGCGCATCGTGCTCGCGGGTTTCGGTACGCGCGGCGACGTGCAGCCGATGGTCGCGCTCGCCCAGGCGCTGTCAGGCCGTGGCCACACCTGCTCCGTCTTCGTGCCCCTAACATCGCCGGGTGGGTGAAGTCGTTCGGGCTCGACACGACGCCGGTGGGGATGGACTACGAGAAGCTCTCCCACGCCACGCCGACAGGGCGCCTCCTCGACATCCTCGGGGCGCTCCCGGACCTGCGCGCCGAGGTCGCGCGCCAGGGCGAGGCGATCGAAGCCGCGGCCTCCAAGGCCGGGGCCGAATCCCGTTTCCGAAGTCCGGCCCAGGCGCGTGCCGAGCAGAGGGGGCCGCTAGGCACCCAGGCAAGCGGACGGCAGGTGCCTCTTGGGCGCACTGTCATCCGCCGGCACGCGAGGCGCCCTGGAGCCGTCGCCGCCGCCGGCCGGCGAGCACCGCCGCTCCGAACAGGGCCGCGGCGACCGGCGCGAGCAGGCCGGTCCACGGGAAGACGCTCGGGATCGGACGGAGCCCGTCGCCATTGAGGACGAACGCCGCCCAGAAGCGCGGATGCTGCAGCGGGCCGCCCGAGCGGAGGAACCTGAGCTTCGCCAGGCGGAGCGCTTCGGCCTTCGGCTGGCGGCGGCCCAGCTCGAAATAGAACTGCTTCATGAGCTCGGTGGTCGGGCGGTCGGCGACCCGCCAGAGGGTCGTGACGGTCGCGCGCGATCCGGCCGAGAGCAGCGCGCGGCTGAACCCCTGCAGTCCTTCGCCCCGGATCACCCTTCCGCGCTCGGTGTCGCAGGCGGAGAGCGTAGTCAGATCCACGCCGCGCAAGTCGAGGTCGTAGATCTCCTTCAGGAACAGGTAGTCCGCCCCGTCGCCATCCGTCTGCGCCGAGAAGAGGATGCGCGACCTCTCGGCGTTGACTTCGTCGGCCGTCGCGTGCGTGCTCAGGTGCAGCAGAGGGACGCCCTTGGCCCTGCCTTCGAGCAGGTAGGTCTTGGAGTTCGCCGCCCCCAGGTGGAGCTCGGCGCGCCCTCCCGCGAGGCGTGCGATCTCGCTCACCTCCTCGGCGGAGGTGGCCAGCCGCCCTCGCTGCTGTTCTTCTGCGCGGAGCGCTACGGAAAACGCGCCGGTGGACCGTGCGGAGACCAACGGGTCTCCGAATGCCAGCAGCTGGCGGCGCCAGGGCAAGACCCACGAGCGGCGCGCCGCAGGCGGCTCGCGCAGCAGGATGGCAGCGGAGGGCAGGTACGAGACGTCGAATCGCTCGACCAGCAGCGAGCCTGGCCCGCTGCCTGCCCGGAGCGCCTCGAAAGGGACGGCGCTCAATGGTCCGTCCGGGACGACGATCACGTGCCGGAGCTGGGGACGCTCCAGCGGCTCGATCCCGGAGAGCAGCCGCTTCCCCAGGGCCGCGGAGGCGGGCCTCCAGTCGTCGCCCGATCCGGAGGAGAGCTGCTTGAAGAACGAGGACACCTCCTCGAGGTCGGCCGGCGAGAACGGAATGCGCACGATGCCGGCTGCCTTCTGGGTGACCCAGATCGCGGCCGCGGCCCGGGGGGCGACCCAGTACTCGAGCAGCAGCGTGCGGTCGTCCAGCCGCGCCTGGACCGCCGCGAGGGTTGCGCCCGGCGCGGCCGGTGCACCCGCCTCGCGCGCCCGATCCTGCAGCCTGTCCTGGAACGTGCGCGCACGGCTGCGTTCCAGCAGGTTGAAGATCTCCGCGGCGTCGCCATGATCCGTGAGCAGCTCGATGAGCGCGTCGTACACGTCGCGCTTGTCGGCCAGGAAATCGGTCTTGAGCGTGGACAGCTGCAGTTTCGCACGGACGGATTCGATGCCTGCGATCGCCTGGCGGAAAAGCGCCGCCGCGAGGTCGGCGCGCCCGCTCTTCCAGGCAACGCGGCCGAGCCCGTACCGCGCCTTCCATTGTTCTTCCGTCGTGCCCAGCTCCGTCGCGGAGGCCAGCGCCTCCTCGAAGTCGCGCCTCGCGGCCTCCAGCTCGCCCAGCCGGAAGAGCGTCTCCGCGCGGTAGAGGTGCGCCTGCATCGTTTCGCGCCGATTGCCGCTCTGCTCTGCGCGCGCGAGCGCGCGAGTGAAGGCATCCAGCGCAGCGGAGAGGTTGCCGAGATCGAGCGCCTCGACGATGCCGATGCTCTTGAGAACGTCGATCTCGCCGTCCTGGTGCCGCTCGCGGACGTAGAGTTGCTGCGCTGCCTGGTAGGTCTCGAGCGCCTTGAGCGGGTCCTCGAGACGGCGATAGAGGACGCCCAGGTTGGTGAGCAGGCGCGCCTGCTCGCTGGGGCGGAGCGCCTCGGGAGACTTCTGGAGCTCCCGGTAGAGATCGAGGGCCTGCTGGTAGCCTCCCAGTCGTTGAAAGAGCGCGGCGAGATTCGAGATCGTGATCCGATGCAAGCGCGCGTACCACGGCTCGCCGGCGGCGCGATCGGCGCGCTCCTGGGCGCTCCGGTACGCCTGCAAGGCATCCAGGTACCTGGCCTGCAGGTAGTACACGCTGCCGATGTTGTTCAGCTCCTCGACTTCCGCTTCGCCGTTCCCGTTGCGCCGGGAAAGGGCGAGGGCTTCGTGGAAATGGTCGAGGGCCGGCAGGTAATCGCCGCGGTACAGCTCGGCGAAACCGATGTTGTTCAGCGCTCGGGTCTCGCCGGCGTGGTCGCCCAGCTCGCGATACAGGTCGTTGGCCCGGCGGGCCTTTTCGATCGCGCGGTCGTACTCGCCTTGCGCGGACGCGATCTGGCTGAGCGAGCTCAGCGCCGTTGCCAGGCCGGCGCGGTCGCCGTTCGTCTCCAGCTCGCGGAGCAGCGACTCGTACGCTTTCTGCGCCTCGCGCAGCGAGCCCTTCTGCTGCAGGGCGCGAGCCTCGCTGAGGCGCTGCTGCAGCGGCTCGGCTGCACAGACCTGCCCGACCGAGGCTGCCTGGACGAAGCACAACGAGGGAAGCAGGGCGATGGAGAGCACGCATCGGGGCACGGCCGTCTCGGCGGGATGATCGCGCGGGGCTGGTCGCGCGTCCAGCCAATCCTGGACCGCCGGGGGGCGCTTCGGATGCCGGAACCGTCAGGGAAAGGCGACGGACGGGACCACCGGTTCCACGGTACCCGACGCCTCGTTGCCGATCAGGCCGAGCATCTGCAACGGCAGGGTCGAGCGCACCAGCAGGAAACTGCTCGATTCGAGCGTGATGCCGGAGAGGAGCTCGGAGACCTCTCGCGAGATGCGCGTCCTCGGCGGCAGCGTGATCGCGGTGGACGCGATCACGCCGGCGGCGGATCGCAGCTCGATGGTCACGTCGGAGGGATCGGCATTGGGATTCTGCAGCGCTAGCGCGAGGAACGCCGCCGGGTCGGGAGGCGGCCCGAGGAACGCGCTGGAGATGGCCACGGGCGAGAAGATCGGGTCCGTCGCTGCGAGGAGAGGGCGGGTGCTCCGGCCCAGCCACGATGCGCGCAGATAGGAGAAGTACGCCGCGCGCGAGAGGTCGGGGTTCTTCGCCGTCACTCGCCTGCCGTACAGGTCGGCACCCTCCGCGATGACGACGTCGAGCTGGGTCGAGCTCACGAAGTTGACGGACGCGATGGGCACGCCGTCGATTTCGACGACGGTCCCAGGCTGGAACCCAGCGCCCCGGACCGTCACCGTCGAACCGGGCAGGAGGAACCCGCCCCCGGGGAACACGTCGTCGATGGAGACGCTCCCTCCCACCTCGAACGTGCC
>Ga0209701_10001248_pt1 | contig 16129 bp, 9 predicted proteins | sample CZO8metaG_4_FD_188356 | JGI IMG/M metagenome (GOLD analysis project Ga0209701, IMG submission 188356) | Vadose zone soil microbial communities from the Eel River Critical Zone Observatory, Northern California, USA - CZOApr15con2H3.8 metaG... | ecosystem: Environmental > Terrestrial > Soil >...
CCGCGTCGTCCAGCTTGTTGAGCTTGGTGTAGGTCTGAGCCAGGCCGATGTAGGCTTCGTCCGTGGTGGGATCCAGTTCAATGGCGCGTTTGAACTCGGTGACCGCCTGATCGTTCTTTCCGGTGCCGCTGGCGAGCACTCCGAGGCAGAGGTGGCCTTCGGCACCCGCATTGCCGAGTTGCACCGCCTTGGTGCAATCGGCGTTGGCGATAGCGATCCACTTCTTATCTTTGGATTCCTCGTAGCGTCGCCAGTACGTTTCGCCACGGCCCGCCAAGGCGAGGCCGTAGTTAGGATCAAGCTTCAGGCCCTGATCGAACATGGTCAGCGCGCTGGTGACGTTCTCCGGCTTGAAGGCGGCTTGTAGATAACCGCGGCCTTGCAGATAGTAGTCATAGGCTGCGGCCTGGACTGTACCGTGGGTGGCGAGCGCGTTTCGTTCTTCCGGTCGCAACTCGATTTGCAGCGCGCGGGCGACTCCCTCGGACACCTTGTCTTCGAGCGCGAAGGAGTCGGTGGCGGGCGCGGTTACGTTATCACCGGCCAACGCGCGGCCGGACTTGGAATCCACCAGGGAGTAATTCACACGTAGGAGATCGCCCGAGCTTTGTACCGTTAAGCGCAGAGCGAGATTGGCACCGAATTCCTGCGAGGCTTGTTCGGGTGTAGTGACTTTCTTGTCCTGAATCTGGCTGCTGGTAATCACTCCCAGAGGATGGTTTTCGGAGAGCCGCGCCAGCTTGCCGGTCACACTCTCAACCAGACCGTCGGCGAAGGCATGCAATTTGGGGTCGTCGCCCTGCACGCTGGCAGGCAAGACGGCAAGGTTGTTGACCACCGGCTGGCCGGGAGCTCGTCCGGATTGCTGCTTGGACGCCGCGTGGCCGAAGATGCCCGACAATGCCGCACGCACTGGCCGCAGCGCCAGGAGCGAGATGAGCACGAGGGCGGCTGCTCCATAAGGAAGATAGCGACGGAACGCTGATGTTCGTCCGGGCACACGGGGCGCGGAGGGTTTCGCTCCTTGGCGGACGGCATTCAGGTCGCCGAGCAGTTCACGGGCATTTTGATAGCGCTTGTCAGGCTCTTTGCTGAGTGCCTTTGCGACTACGCGGACGAGGGGGTCGGGAACGTCCCGGCCGAGATGGTCGAGTGGCTCAGGCTCATGATGCAGGATCTGAGCGGCGGTCGCCGTCATGGTCGGGCCCTGGAACGGATGGCGTCCGCCGAGCATTTCGTAGAAGACGACGCCCAGGGCGAAGACATCGGCGCGCAAGTCGGGAAGGTTCCCCATCAGGACTTCCGGCGGCATGTAGGTGGGCGTGCCCGACACCGGAGCGTAGGCGGAAAGGGCGTTCAAGGTTCCGCTAAGAGTGTTGTCATTGGCCGACGTGATGCGGCGCGCTACTCCAAAATCGAGCAGCTTCACCTGATCCGCCTGGGTGAGCATGATGTTCTCGGGCTTGATGTCGCCGTGCAGGATGGACTTGTCGTGGGCGGCGGCGAGCGCTTCCGCAGACTGGAGCGCAATGTTGAGGAACTGGTCGGTGGTGAAAGGCTGCAGCAGGCGATGGCGGAGGGTTTCACCCTCCACGTACTCCATTATCAGAAGAATCTCGTGCTTTTCTTCCAGGACATCGAACACGCTGGCGATGTTGGGGTGGTGGAGAGCGGAGGCTCGCTGGCCTTCGCGCAGTAAGCGCGATGCTTCTTGCGGGTCTGCGTTGAGGCGCGGGGCCATGCGCTTGATGGCCACGATGCGCCGCAACTTGGTGTCCTCGGCGCGGTACACTTCGCCCATGCCGCCGGCACCGAGGCGGGCCAAAATGTTGAAGCGACCGACCGTGGTGCCCGTCAAGTCCTGCGGCGCAGCAGGAGGAGTCCGGACAGCATCGTGCATGTCAGACATGGAGAGCCTGAGTCACCTCGTCGTCGTTTCCTAGATGCGCCCTATCGTACTAATAAGGGGCGGGCGAAACAATGACGGAGATTGAACACGAAGAGTATAGCGGCGAGGCTCGCTATTTTCTGCCGGGCTTGTGTCTTCCGACGCGGTCGAGGATTCGACGGACCTTCTTGGGTGACATCGAGAGGCGAGTCGCTACCCGGGAAACCTTACGCCCTTCCCTTTCCCAGACCTTAGGGACGATCAACTCGGCGAACTCTTCAGTAATCTGCTGAAAGGTCTTGTCACCGACTGACCCCTGCGACCAGGCACGCAGAGTAGGGTTGACGGTGCCGGAGCGCAGGATTTTTGCCTTGAGCGCGTGGATGTCTTCCCAGCTGTCGTCGGGTTGATGGTCTTTGGAGAGAGTCACCGCCTGGTCGTAGCAGTGGCGTGCGGCCTCGATGTCATCGAAGAAGCGATTCGAGTAAGTCAGTCCCTGCCAGATGTAGGCATCGGCCAGGAGACGGCGGTTCTGGGTGTGCTTGGCCAACTCAATCGCTTCCTTGGCGCAGTCTTGCGCCAGTCGTGCGTGACCTCCGGGTTCGGCGCTATCGCCGATCTCTTCTTCTACGCGCGTGTTCTCGCTCATGCACAGGAGAAGCCGGGCGCGCGCCATCAGTATGTAATCCCGTTTTTCCTCGCCCAGGCGGAAGGCGGTCTTGGCTTCGGTGTCGGCCAACTCGAGGTCTCCATTGTCGAGATGTAGGTAGCCATAGTTGAGGTGCACGCTGCCGAGACCATGATGGTTGCGATACTGCTCATAGATCGTGGCGGCTTCGGCGAGTTCGGCGAGGGCTTCCTGACGAACCTGTTCAAAGCGATTGCGATATTGCGGCTTGCCCGGAGTGGCACCGGCGCCGCCGCGCGCGACGGCTTTGCGGCGGCGGGCTACATCGGCATCGATCTTTCGTCCGAGTTGCAGAGCGACCAGACGCTTGACGGACGCCATGTTGCTGAGCGATCGGGCCACGTTGCGGTGCTGGGGATCGCGTTTCTTGTACTCGGCGATGGCGGCGGTGAAGTGCTCGACGGCGTGCTGGTAGCGTCCCTGGTGGCGGGCGATGCGTCCGTACGAGGATTGGATGTTGCCCAGCGTCAGGTAATCGTCGGTCTTGCGCAGGATTGTCTCGGCTTCCTGCAAAATTGCGATCGCCTGCTTCGGGTTGCCCTTCTGGAAGAACAGCCAGCTCTCCAGCACTCGCATGACAGCGGCCATGGGCTCGTGGCCCAAATCGGCGGCTAGTTCCCTGCCCTTGACTGCGTAGGCCAGCGCCTGATCGTAGTCGCCTTTCATGCGCAGGCAGCGGCCTTTCCAGAAATTGGCGACTGACAATAGCTCCTGGTCGGTGGTTTCTTCCTCGAGGCTTAGAACCAGGTCGAGATTTCGGATGGCCTGCTCGGTGGCTTCCTCTGCCATGGCAATCATGCCTTCGGCCAAACGCAGGTACATGTAGTCGTGCAGAGGGAGGCGCGTACGCGCTGGCTTCGTGAAGCGGGAAACAATTTCTCTGACCAGGATGGGACGTTGAAAGCCGATGTCGACCCACTGGGCGAGGTATCCGGCAAAGCGGCCGGCATTTTTTTGTTCGGGGTCAAGGGAGGTAAGCAGGTGCCGATGATCTTCCAGGCGCGTCATGCCACGGCCCACGCGGCGACGCACGAGGTCTTCCTTGAGTTGAGCGAGGAATTCGTCGGGGATTTCGGATGATTGATGGTTCATCTTCCGGGCGCGCGGTTGCCTGTCCTAGTCGATGTAATCATAAGCGACCAGGGTCAGGAATTCCGCGAAATCCGGATCGGTCATCATTTGCTCGTAGATTTGGGCGGCCTCGGTCATGCGGGCTCCGGGTAAGTGATCTCTTTTTTCGGCGATCACGCTGCGGACCAGTTCTGGCGTGACTTGGCGTCCGTTGTTGAGAGTGGCGCGGTGGCGCAGCCATTGCCAGACCTGGGCTCGGCAGATTTCGGCGGTGGCGGCGTCCTCCATCAGGTTGTAGATGGGAACGCAACCGGAACCGCGCAGCCACGCTTCGAGGTATTGCAGGCCGACGTCGATGTTCCAGCGCAGGCCGTCTTCGGTGATGTCGCCTTTGGTGACGGTCAGAAGGTCGGCGGGGGTGATGTGCACTTGTTCGCGGCGCCGCTGGATCTGGTTAGCTTCCTTCATGTGCGCGTCGAAGATTTCTTTGGCGATGGGCACTAAGCCGGGATGGGCTACCCAGGTGCCATCGTGACCGGCGTGAACTTCTCTCAGTTTGTCCTGACGCACTTTATCTAGCGCTCGCTCATTGGCGGACGAGTCGTTCTTGATGGGAATCTGCGCGGCCATGCCGCCCATGGCGTGAATGCCACGACGATGGCAGGTTTGGATTAGTAACTCGACGTAAGACTTGAGGAAGTGCTTGTCCATGGTCAGGATGGAGCGGTCGGGCAGAACGAAGTCTGGACGATTTCTGAATTTTTTGATGAAGCTGAAAATGTAATCCCAGCGGCCACAATTCAAGCCGGAGGAGTGGTCGCGGAGTTCGTAGAGGATCTCGTCCATTTCGAAGGCGGCGAGAATGGTCTCGATCAGAACCGTTGCGCGGATGGTGCCGCGGGGGATACCGAGTTCGTCCTGAGCAAGGCAGAAAACATCGTTCCAGAGACGGGCTTCGAGATGACTCTCCATCTTCGGCAAGTAGAAATATGGACCCGTGCCATTGGCGATCAGACGTTTTGCGTTATGAAAGAAGTAGAGACCGAAATCGAACAACGAAGCGGAGATCGGCTTCCCATCCACTTCGAAATGCTTTTCGTTGAGGTGCCATCCGCGTGGGCGCACCATTAGGGTTGCGACTTGGGAGTTGAGGCGATACTGCTTCCCTTCCGGACTGGAGTAACTGATCGTACCGGCGACGGTGTCTCGAAGGTTGGCTTGCCCCTCGAGGTTGTTGTGCCAGGTGGGCGAGTTGGAGTCCTCAAAATCGGCCATGAAGACGTTGGCGCCCGAGTTCAGGGCATTGATGATCATTTTGCGGTCGACGGGGCCGGTGATCTCGACGCGGCGGTCAAGGAGATCGTGAGGAATGGGCGCGACTGTCCACTCCTGCTGGCGGATGGACGTGGTCTCAGGCAAGAAATCGGGCAGATGGCCGGCGTCAATCTCCTGCTGGCGGACGCGGCGGCGGGCGAGCAGGTGCTGGCGACGCGACTCGAATGTTCTTGCCAGCTTGGTCAGAAATGCCTGGGCTTCCGGGGTCAGCATATGAGACTCGACTTCATTGTTATTGCGCGACAAGGTGGCGGTGCTCATGAGTCTATGGTACGGGCCCAGCAAGCATCCTGCCAGTGGCTAGTCCGAAACGGACTACTTGCCCGATACGGACGACCAGGTTTGCCGGCGGCGCGGTGGATGCCATCTAATGCTGACAGACGGCCCCTGGAGGACGTCTCAACATGCGCACCTTAACCGCCTCGGAAATGAATACCCACTGGAATTCGGACACTCGCTGGCAGGGTGTCGAGCGGCCTTACACCAGCGAAGATGTGGTCAAGCTGCGTGGATCGATCCAGGTCGAACATACGCTGGCGCGCCTCGGCTCGGAGCGGTTGTGGTGGCTGCTCAATCATGAGTCTTATGTGCCGGCTCTCGGCGCTCTGACCGGCAATCAGGCGGTGCAGCAGGTAAAGGCCGGGTTGAAGGCGATCTATCTCAGCGGTTGGCAGGTAGCCGCGGATGCGAATGACGCGGGCCAGATGTATCCCGACCAGAGCTTGTATCCGGCGGACAGTGTTCCGAATGTGGTGCGCAAAATCAACAACGCGCTGATGCGCGCCGATCAGATCCATCACCTGGATGGGAACGGCGATACGTATTGGTTTGCTCCGATCGTGGCCGACGCGGAGGCAGGGTTTGGGGGCACGTTGAATGCTTTCGAACTGATGAAGGCGATGATCGAAGCGGGCGCGTCCTGCGTGCACTTCGAAGATCAGCTTTCTTCGGCGAAGAAGTGCGGACATCTCGGGGGCAAAGTACTGGTCCCGACTTCGGAAGCGGTTCAGAAACTGGTTGCCGCGCGGCTGGCGGCGGACGTGCTCGGCGTGCCCGCGCTCATCATGGCTCGGACCGACGCACAGAGTGCTCATTTGCTGACCAGCGACATTGACCCGCGGGATAGAGAGTTCACGACCGGCGAGCGCACTCCTGAGGGCTTCTTTAAGATTCGCGGAGGTTTGAAGTCCGCCATTGCGCGCGGGCTGGCCTATGCACCTTATGCCGACCTGATCTGGTGTGAGACCTCGGAGCCGAACCTCGAGGAGGCGCGCCAGTTTGCCGAAGCGATTCATGCCAAATATCCCGGTAAACTGCTGGCTTACAACTGCTCGCCTTCTTTCAACTGGAAGAAGAAACTGGACGATGTCGCCATCGCCCGTTTTCAACCCGAACTGGCCAAGATGGGTTACAAGTTCCAATTTGTTACGCTTGCCGGCTTCCATGCTCTCAACCTGAGCATGTTCGAGTTGGCGCGCGGCTACCAGGAACAGGGCATGACTGCCTACTCGCGCCTGCAGGAAAAGGAGTTCAGCCGGGAGACCAGCCACGGATACGAAGCCGTGAAGCACCAGCGCTTCGTGGGCACCGGGTATTTCGACACGCTTACGCAGGTGATCGCGGGCGGCTTGGCCTCAACGACGGCGTTGGAGGGATCGACCGAGCAGGAGCAATTCGCGGAAATGAAGCCTTTAGTGCGCCCCAAGCATGGCCCGGATGCAGCCTGCCAGCCAATCCTGGGTGAGTGCCTATCCACAACCTTTATGCCGGAGATCATTCCGACCAATGAGGAGTCGCTTCTGCCTTCCGGGGACTAACGGACCGACAGGCATTTGAGACCGTCCGCCAGGAAACATCAGCCTCTCTGAAGGTGCTCGAGAGTTAATTTCCATTCCCATAGCGCCCGGGTCTGAAAACAAGCGGACCCGGGCCGCAACCTCCTTTTTTCTGCTAGTTAAGCACTGGGCAGGGTGCTTAGCCGGTGCACAAATAATCCAGGTGATGTAATCAGAGAAGGTTTCTGCTACACTTCCGGCAGCCGGGGTTGCGTACACCAGTAACTCGTGTACTGCCTTGAATCGTTCCGGCGAAAAGAGTGTAAGTCGGATTTGCGGAGTCACTGCAAGCGATCTGGCTAGACGCGTCACAAGCTCCTCCATCTGGCCCAGAAGGGGTGAGCCATGGCATTGCACCCTGCGGAACGTGTGCGCTCCTTCCCCGAGAAAGCGCCAGTCGAGTTGGACCCGATCCAGCGGGCCTTACAAGAGAACGAAGACTGGTATAGAGACCTTGTCGAACACAGCCAGGACCTGCTGTGTATCCACGATCTGCAAGGGCGTCTCCTGTCGGTAAATCCAGCACCGGCGCGCGTCCTGGGTTACAGCGTCGAAGAGTTGCTTCAAATCCCCATGCGGGAGATCATCGCTCCCGAATATCGCCACCAGTTCGAAGGGTATCTGAACCAGATCCGGGAGACCGGTGAGTCTCGCGGCTTAATGGTCGTCGTGACGCGGTCGGGAGAGCGGCGGATCTGGGAGTATCAGAATACCCTGCGAACGGAAGGCATAGCGTCGCCGATCGTGCGCGGCATGGCCCACGATGTCACGGAACGAAACCGAGCTGAAAAAAGATTGCAAGAATACGCGAGGGTGGTGGAAGGTCTGGATGAAATGATCGTGGTGGTAGACCGAGAATACCGGTATCTGATCGCCAACCATGCGTTCTTGAAGTATCGGGGAATGACCCGAGAACAAGTGATGGGGCATTTCGTCGAGGACGTCATGGACAAGGAGGTCTTTAAGACCACCGTCAAGCCAAAACTGGATGAGTGTTTTCAGGGGAAAGTCGTGAGATACGAATTGCGGCACAAGTTCCCCCAATTGGGAGAAAGGGATCTACTCCTGTCGTACTTCCCTATCGAAGGTTCCGCAGGCATCGATCGCGTAGCAGCTATTTTAGAGGACATCACCGAGCGCAAGCGATCGGAGGAAAGGCTTCGCGAATACGAAAAAGTCGTGGAGGGGCTGGATGAAATGATCGTGGTCGTAGACCGGGAATACCGCTACCTGATCGCCAACCATGCGTTCTTGAAGTATCGGGAAATGGAGAGAGAGGCGGTGATCGGGCATCGCGTCGAGGAAATAGTAGGTAAGGAAATCTTTGAGACGCTTATAAAGAAAAAAATGGATGAGTGTTTCGAGGGCAAGGTGGTCCGGTACGAACTGAGGTACAAGTTTCCCAATCTGGGTGAAAGGGATCTCTTCGCATCGTATTTTCCCATCGAAGGCCGCACGGGCGTCGATCGCCTGGCCTTTATCCTGCAAGACATCACAGAGCGCAAGCGGGCAGAGGAGGAATTGCGGCTAGCCAAAGAGAAGTTGGCGGAGGAGAAGGTTTATCTCGAGAAAACAATCGACACGGAACTGGGCTTCGGAGAAATCATCGGACAAAGCAAAACCTTGCGAGATGTCCTTGAGGAGGTATCGAAGGTGGCTGCCACCGATGCTACGGTGCTTATTCTGGGCGAAACCGGCACGGGAAAGGAGTTAATAGCCCGGGCCATCCATCGCATGAGCAAACGCCAGGGCAACGCCTTCATCAAGATGAACTGCGCCGCTATCCCTTCGGGCCTGCTGGAGAGCGAATTATTCGGACATGAAAAGGGAGCTTTTACCGGGGCCGTTACCAAGAAAATTGGCCGGTTGGAACTGGCGGACCGGGGCACGCTGTTTCTGGATGAAATCGGCGAGATTCCGATGGCCTTGCAGCCGAAGTTGCTGAGAGTTCTGCAGGACCAGGAGTTCGAAAGACTCGGCAGCACGCGCACGTTGAAGATCAATTTCCGCCTGATCGCAGCAACGAACCGGGACTTCTCTCAAGGGGTCCACGAAGGCCAGTTTCGCAGCGACTTGTATTACCGCCTGAACGTGTTCCCGGTTCGCGTGCCTCCCTTGCGTGAGCGACGCGAGGATATCCCGCTGCTGGTCGAGCACTTCGTTCGTAAATGCGCCACTAGAATGAACAAATCCGTCACCAGCATCCCGACGAAGACGATGGAGAGCCTGAAACAGTGGGACTGGCCCGGGAATATCCGCGAACTGGAAAACTTCCTGGAACGCTCGGTGATTCTGACCCGTGGCTCGGTGTTGCAGTCGCCCCTGAAGGAATTAGAAGCCCCCCGCGAACGTCAGGGCGACGACACCCTGGAAGCAATTGAACGCGAACACATCGTCCGCGCCCTCCGGCAGAGCCATGGCCGGCTCAGCGGAAGCAACGGCGCAGCGGAGCGACTCGGAATGAACCGCACAACCCTTCAATCCAAACTCAAGCGTCTGGGCATTAATCCGGAGAGGTATCGGACCTGACTTGCATGGCTTTGCTTGCCGCTGTAAGCGGAAGTTATCCCAGCACCTCTGGCATGGCACGCGAGGCATCTTCCAGTTTCGAGGCCGATAGAGTCTGCCTGGCCTCAATCCACTTGGGCGCAATTTCGCGCTCATCGTCTGGACGATTCATGGTGAAGGCGGCCACCAGCCGTTTCTGACGCAGCCACCACACACTGAAGCTCTTGCTGGCAGGATCGCCGCGGTGCACGACTTGGTCCGCGCCGGATGAATCTCCCCAGTATTCGTAGGAGAGATCGAAGACGTCAGAAAAGAAATAGGGTACGTGCTTGAACGGGGTCCGCTCGCCCATCAGCGCTCGCGCACAATACTGACCTTGTGAGACGGCGTTGTCCCAGTGCTCGACGCGTCTGCGTTTTCCGAAGAGCATGTCCTCGTAATTTGCGACGTCGCCGGCGGCCCATATGTCAGGCGAACCAGTTTCCAGGTATTCGTTCACCATTACGCCATCTCCGATGTCGATCCTACTATTTGAGAGCATCTCCATCGCCGGGCGGACTCCAATACCCGCAATCACCATGTCGCACGCGATGGCCTGGCCGTTGGCAAGCACGACGGAACTCACGGTTTCAGCGCCGCGCAATTCCGAGACGGTGGCGTTCTTCGCAAACCGCACCCCCCGCGACATGTAGTACCACTCAAAGAAACTAGACATCTGCGGTGAGAATAGCCGCTTCCAGATGCGGTCGTCGCTCAAGATCATTGTGACCTCGATGCCTTTATGTGAGAGCACGGCCGCCACTTCCATCCCAATGAAGCCGCCGCCGATCACGACCGCACGTTTCACGTTTTCCGCAGAGCGTTGAATAGCTTTCGAGTCATCGAGGGAGCGCAGATAGTGGAGGTTTCGAAGTTGTGCGCCCGGAATTTCCAGGGTTCGGGGACGGGCTCCCGTCGCAACAATCAGCTTATTGAATCCGAACTCTCCTCCTGACTTCAGGGTGAGTCGCTTGCGCAGGGGATCCACGGCGGAGACCACGCAACCGAGTTTCACGTCGATTCCCCGCTTGCGGTAGAAATCTTCGGGATTGATCCGGATCGCCTCTTCTGTCTCTTTGCCGGCCAGAAAACCTTTGGATAGCGGAGGGCGCTCGTAAGGGATCGCGGTATCCGCGGACAGGATTGCCAACTCGCCGGGCTTCAGGCCCAGTTCAACGAGTTGTTTGGCTGCGTAACCCGCAACCATTCCTCCACCGAGAATCACGACTCTGGATTCGTTCATGCGTACTCCTAAGATGCGAGCAATTCAGGCTCAACGTAGCAGGTGGACCCCACAGACAGATGTTACGCCTCAATGGGCTGAGCATCGGCCATGATGGTCACAAGCTGTGGACTTCGGAACAGCGGCTGACTTGGTGTGATCTAGTCCGAGGGGGCGTAGTAACCGGTCTTCGCGCGGACATGAAGCGGCGGCAATCCCTTCAGCGCCGTGAGCTTGACCTTGATCTTGTGCCATTTGCCGTTTCGCGGCGATTTACTAGGGCGGTAACCGATCACGTACTGATTGCGCAGTTGCATCCCGATGGCCCGGGCTACGGCCGGAAGGGCGTTGGGATTGTCGATCGTAAAAGCGTGTCCCCCTGTGATTTCCGTGATGTCGGTCAACAGCCAGGGGCCCAATCGTTCCTCCGGGGTGGGAAAGTAACGGTCGTAGATCCCCACGCCGTAAAGAGTCACGTCGTCCTCTTTCACCAGGGACCTGATCTCACCCTCGGTGTAGCGGCTGTGATTGTCTCCACCGTCGGAGATGATGAGGAGCGCCTTTCTGCGGTATCTTGCCTGGCGCATCTTGGTAATGCCCAGGTAGATCGCATCGATCAAAGCCGTTCGTCCTTTGGGGAAGGTATGCAGCAACCTAGCTTCAACGTCTTCCACAGAAGTCGTGAAATCGCTGATTTCTTCAGGGCGGTCAGCGAATGCAATCAAGAAGAATTCATCCTGTGGATTTGCCGCCTTCAGAAACTCAATCACCGCTTCGCGAGCGCGCGCGATCTTGCTGTTCATGCTGCCGCTCATATCAAAGATGACCCCTAAGGAAACGGGTGCATCTTCCGAGGAAAAATGCCGGATCTCCTGTCGGCTCTTGCCTTCAAAGACCTCGAAATTGTTCTCACGGAGGCCGGTAACCAGGCGCTCCTGGGGGTCAGTAATGGTGACTGGTACGAGCACCAGGTCGACATCCACCTTGATCGGAGTGGTATGGGTGTTGAGCGCCACCTCCATTGGTCCAGCCCGGCGTGCCGGTACGGGCGGTTCGCTGGGAGGGTTGACATGGACTTCATCAATGAAGCTCTGAGCGGCACAGGGCGCGGGAGATAGGCCGGCGATCAGGATTAGCAGTATTGCGGGAACAAAGGCGATTCGCGAAAACGACCACGCTACTTTACTCACTGCCGTAACCTCTTGGTCACTCGTCAAAGGCACGTACACAACTGAGATACCGCTAAATTGGCGGATCCTCAATCCGGCAGCGGCTGTAGTTGTTTCGCCGCGTATCTGCAGCCGGCGGCAGTGGCGCCTGTATCTACTTTCCACGCCACTCCCCCAAGAGTTAGCATGCCCTCGAGAGCACAAGAAAATCTGAGCAGTATTGAACGTGATGGAAAAAACGACTCGGCCCTCGAGCCAAAATGGCGCGAGACCATTTCGGCTCGCAATTCACTTTGTCGCATCCGCTGAGCATCGAACCGGCATCAAAGGGGATCACGGCCGGTTCAGTTTTGGACAGAACCGATTCATTGGATCGACCTGTCTCCGCGTCGCTATAGAAGTCAAACTCATTTAACGAGCGAGGACAACACATGAAGGGCTTAACACTGGTGGGTGCGTTGCTGCTGATTCTGGGCTTACTTGCGCTGGTCATTCCGATTCCTCAAAAAGAGGATCATGGAGTAAAGATCGGCGATGCGAAAATCGCTGTTCAGACCGAGCACAGCGAACGGCTGCCTCCGGTCGTCGGAGGCTTGTTGGTTGTTGGCGGAGTTATTCTGTTGAGCGCTGGTGCGAGGAAATCCGCGTAAGGTACTAGCCCCGCACGTGAGAACTGGGTCGTCCCTACGGGACTTGAATTTTTTCTTCGACTTTTCCCAGCGCTGAAGCGCTGGGCTAATCTAGGCCGCCCCTCCGGGGCTGGATATTGGGGCAGTTGGTTTCCACTGGATTGCCCGAACGACGACCAGGTTCCACTGGATTGTCCGAAAACGAGTTCTCTCGCGCACTCCGAGAGGGTTGTTATCTAATTCCAGCGTCACGCCGTAGTACTGGTTACAGCGGGGACTGCATCGGCGGCCGGCACCGGTTCGGGGGCCGGCGGCAAACCCGTTGCTACCTGGACGATGCTGTTTCGCACCGCGTAAAGCACCAGTTCACTAACGGAATGCAGGCCCAGCTTCCGCATGATGTTGCTGCGGTGCGTCTCGGCCGTCTTTACGCTCAGATCCAACTGGCTAGCCACTTCTTTTGTGGATCTGCCCTCGGCCAGGAGCTGCACGACCTCGCGTTCGCGGGAGGTTAGGTTCGGCAGCAGAAGGTCTTTCTTGGGAGCCCCGTAAGTGCCGCGGTAGCCGGAAAGCACCATTTCGGCTACCCGGGCGGTAAAGAAAGTCTTGTTGTACTGCAAGGCGTCGATTGCCGACACCAGATCGCGGGCGGCGTCGGATTTCAGTAGGAACCCGCGAGCACCGGCATCGAGCACGGCGCGAACTGCCTGGTCGGTATCCGTAATCGTCAAAATCAGGATCTTTATCTGCGGGTCATCACGCAGAATCTGACGCGTGGCTTCCAGGCCGTTGAGCGTGGGCATGCCAATGTCCAGAATGACGATGCTGGGTTTAAATTGTTTGGCCAGCTCGACTGCCTGACGGCCGTTATCGGCCTCCGCGCAGACTTCCCAGTTGGGTTGGGACTTGATCAGAGAAACCAATCCTCTGCGGACTATTTCGTGATCGTCAGCAACCAAGATGCGTAGTTTGTTCACAAACCCCCCTTGGACCGGACGCGATGCCGGTTGGATTGGCACTCTGCCCGAGGGGACTCCATGTCACCTCGTTGGCAGTTTACACGACAGAACTCAAGATTTATCGTCCGAGATGGCCATGACAGTCAATACCGTTAATTCTGTAGGTGGCATTTCCTCTCATGAACATCCAGATGCTCATGAATCCGGAAAGAGTGGTATCAGGTAATCACCGTATGGCAAAAACTCGAAATATTATGTTCTTATGGATGGGATTACATCGCGGAGCCGGACGGAGAATACTGCGGATCCCCCGCGCTGGGAGTTAACCGAGGGAAAGGTGCTGAGGTAAAATGACATGGAAAGCGTGTGAAATGGCTCCGATTCGTGTCTTGCTTGTCGATGATCATGAAGTCGCCCGCCGGGGTATTCGGTCAGTTCTTTCCAGTGACGCCAATCTGGATGTCGTTGGTGAAACAGCTGATGGCGAAGAGGCGGTCAAGAAGGCTAAGGAACTTCATCCCACCATCGTACTTCTTGACATCAGCCTTCCCGGGATAAGCGGCATTCAAGCTGCGCGTCAAATACGCGCGGTATCGCCTGACTCGCGAATCATTTTTTTGAGCCAGCACGATTCGATCCAGATCGCAAAAGACGCCCTGAGTGTCGGGGCCCATGCTTATGTTGTCAAGTCAGATGCCGGACGCGACCTCTTGACAGCGATCGAAGCCACCCAGGAGGGCCGGACCTTCGTCAGCCGGACGCTGGTTCAACGGGGTTGGAGTTGAACGACTTTGCACTTGCCAAAGAGCAAAGCCTCCGGGTTGCTATCCACCTGCTAGCAAGCTATTAGCCTCGAATCTCAAATCCCGCTTGGCGTTTGTTCTGTAACTACTACAGGAAACACTGTAGGGCCAAGCCGTAGGCGTCTGTGGTAACAATCTCCTTTGCGCGGCACATCGTGTTTCGACACCGGTTTACGTTTCGACCTCCCTCTCGACCGGCGGCCGGCAAAGATCTGCTGCCTAACTACTTTCATTCCAGTGGCTTTAAGGGTTGCCGATTCCCTGCGTGCGGGAACTGGTGAAAGACATTAGAATCCGGCCAATGCCGGTTTGCGCGATAGGAAAGCGCCGTCCGTGAAAAAAAGGTCAAACGGGTCGTCGATTCAGGAGACGAGCATGAAGAGAAGCAATCGCCACGCGGTGGCTACGATTTCCAATGGCGAACCCATCGCAGCCAGCCCCAAGAACAACGGCCGCTCTGCGCCCGAGACTGCTCCCGACCTGGTTGCGATTCTGGGGAGCTTGCAAACCATGCGAGACGGGGATTTCTCCGTGCGCCTGCCGGGCTCGTGGGTCGGGCTGGCGGGGAAGATCGCGGATACGTTCAACGAAATCGCTGCTGTCAATCAGCAGATGGCGCAGGAACTGAAACGAGTTGGTCAGGTCGTAGGCAAGAAGGGCAAAACGCGAGAGCGGACACGCTTCCACGAGTCGCGAGGCGCGTGGGGCGAGATGGAAACATCGGTTAATACCCTGGTGGATGACCTGCTTCGGCCGACGACGGAAGTCACGCGCGCTATCGCTGCGGTCGCGCAGGGAAACCTTACGCAAACTGTACGCCTGGACGTTGATGGACGGCCGCTGGAAGGAGAGTTCCTGCGCTCCGCCGAGATTGTGAACACCATGATCCAGCAGCTGGGAGTGTTCACGGCTGAAGTGACGCGCGTGGCGCGCGAAGTGGGTACGGATGGCAAACTGGGCGGTCAGGCCCAAGTGCCCGGCGTGGCCGGCACCTGGAAGGACCTTACCGACTCCGTCAACTCGATGGCCAGCAACCTGACGGGGCAGGTCCGCAACATCGCCGAGGTCGCAACCGCGGTGGCGAGCGGCGATCTTTCCCGCAAAATTACGGTCGATGTGCGCGGAGAAATTCTGCAGTTGAAAGAAGCCATCAACACGATGGTGGACCAGCTTCGGTCATTCGCTTCCGAAGTGACACGCGTGGCCCGCGAAGTCGGCACAGACGGAAAGCTTGGTGGACAGGCAGTGGTGCCGGGCGTCGCCGGCACATGGAAGGATCTGACGGACTCGGTCAATGCCATGGCTGGCAACCTCACAGCGCAGGTGCGCAACATCGCCGAGGTGACCACGGCCGTGGCCCGCGGCGATTTGTCACGCAAGATCACAGTGGACGTGAAGGGCGAAATTCTCGAACTCAAAGACACTATCAACACGATGGTGGATCAGCTGAACGCGTTCGCGGGCGAAGTGACGCGCGTGGCGCGCGAAGTGGGTACGGAAGGCAAGCTGGGAGGTCAGGCACAGGTGCCCGGCGTCGGCGGCACGTGGAAGGATTTGACCGACAACGTGAACTTCATGGCCAGCAACCTGACGGGCCAGGTCCGAAACATCGCCGAAGTGGCGACCGCTATTGCAAGCGGCGACCTGTCACGCAAGATCACAGTCGACGTGCGCGGGGAGATCCTGCAGCTCAAGGAAACTCTTAACACGATGGTGGATCAGCTCAACCGGTTTGCCGGCGAAGTGACGCGCGTGGCTCGCGAAGTGGGAACGGAAGGAAGACTGGGCGGACAGGCGAACGTGCCGGGTGTCGCTGGCACCTGGAAGGATCTTACCGATTCGGTCAACTCGATGGCCGGCAACCTTACCGGCCAGGTGCGAAATATCGCCGAAGTGACTACGGCCGTGGCTCGCGGCGACTTGTCACGCAAGATTACGGTCGACGTGAAAGGCGAGATTCTCGAACTCAAAAACACCATCAAC
>Ga0209701_10001251_pt1 | contig 16122 bp, 16 predicted proteins | sample CZO8metaG_4_FD_188356 | JGI IMG/M metagenome (GOLD analysis project Ga0209701, IMG submission 188356) | Vadose zone soil microbial communities from the Eel River Critical Zone Observatory, Northern California, USA - CZOApr15con2H3.8 metaG... | ecosystem: Environmental > Terrestrial > Soil >...
TTTCGCAGGAAGTGGCCGATCGGATTGTCGCGGTTCAGAATCTGGAAGACTGCGATGTCGGCGGCATTGGCGGCACTGGCGGCACTGGTGGTACACCTTGAGGCGGCTTTGGCGGAGCGGGAGGGTGTGGCACACCCAGATTGCTCACTGCTCGCTCTACGGCTTCAAGGGCACCGGATACACCTTCAGCAGCCGCACGTTTTGCCTGTTCGCGGATGCGTTCCAGCCGTTCGGGGTCCAATCTCCACTCCCGGTCATTGAAACGGATGTTGATACGGGCAGCTCGTTCATTAGCCTTACGAGCCTGTTCCTCGGCCTTCCTTTGGGCACGTCTGGCTTGCTCATCAACCTTGCGTGCAATCTCGTCAGCTATTTCGGAACCGTGTGACCAGCTCGCCTCATTGAAAGCAGCCGCTATCTCACGGCTCAACTCCTGGCCCAGTTTGCCCATCTCACGTCCAAATTGAGACATTTCGTGTCCAAAGTCATCCCAACCCCACGCACCGCTGGCACTGCTGGAACTTCTTGGACTTCCGCCACCACGCAGGGCCAGGTCACCACCAACGTTTAATTCAAGATGGGCGGCTCCATCGCCATAGCTCAGATTGATCGACTTTCCACTCCTGCTGGCAATAATAGAGCGTCCACTGATATCGCCACCGACGCTGGCGCGAATACTCAGGTTAGGATTATCCGGCAAAACGATTACAGCATCGCCGCCGACGTTCAGGCGTGTACGGCTATCGGGAGGAAATGTGGCCTGCAATGAGAGGTCTCCGCCTACGCTCCCAACTTCGCTGCTTCCCGCCAGACCCTTCAATGAGGCATCTGAACCAACGCGCCCAACTTGCAGATTGCCGCCTACACCATTAAAGCTGGCATCGCCGCCGATATAGCCCGTCTCGACATCGCCCTGCACATCACGTATTGAGCAGTCGCTGCCCACGTTGCCTATCTGTACACTGGCGGCACCACCCACACTCAGGTCGCCTCCAATATTGCCCAATGTCACCTCTGTGCGCGCGCCGCCATGGATACTGCCATCACCGCCGATAACGCCGCAGCGCAATACCGCCGCCACATCTTCCGCGCTCATGTCGCCGCCAATCGTGCTTATTACGACGCTTTCAGCTCTCTCTACCGATAGGTCAGATCCAATTGTCTCTATCTCCACAACCGCCACGCCTTTGAGCGTGGCATCTCCGCCCACGCTGTGGCGTACCCGCAAGACGGGCGTATTTGTTACAGTGAGGTCGCCTCCCAGGTTGGTTAGATCGACGGCTTCGCCAATGTTCTCCAGGCCAGCATCACCGCTGATGTTCTTCAGTGTGACGTCACCTGCCACGTTCTCTAATTCAACTCGTCGCACACCATCAATCGTGACATCACCGGTCACATTTGTGGCCTTGATGCCTGCATCAGCAGGCACCACTAAGAGAATATCATCATCACAATCGATGATCGCCAGCGTATTCCCCTCCTGCTGGAGTCCCGCGACGCTTCCATCTGTCTCAATACTGATAGATTGTTCTTGCCAGACACGCACAGTCAAGTCGCCTTGAACCTGCGTAAGGTTTACTCGCGGTGCTATGCCGACGGTAAATGTTTGTTGGGTCATTGAATCCTCCATATGCTATTCTGCGAAAATTTCTACTCGTTCGCCCTCTTCCAAATCTTGTAGATCAAGTAAGCGGCCAGTGGCACCACTTTCGATGGCGCGCAGCAGGTCCTCCAATGCACTGCCGCTAATCTGCGGCACCAGGCGTGTCCCCAGGCGAAGACCGACGTTTATGAGGCTCACGGGAATGGTCACGCTGGCCTTCTGGCGGTTGGTAGCCAGGTTCGTGACGCGCACACGCACTATACGATTGCGCCTGCGCTTTTGCTCTCCCGCGTTCTCATACTTTTGTTCTAACGTATCCAGCAACTGTGCAGCTTCGGCTGCCGTTACCTTGCCTGACTCAACCAGGTGCAGAATACGGTTGCGCTCATCGATTGAGGCGGCCATGGATTATCCCTTCATCAGACGCATGGCTTCTTCGACGCTGATCTCCTTAGAAGCAAGACGGTCGAGAACGGCGCGGCGATCTGCCCGCCCATCGTTCTCTGGCGGACCGCCCAGGGCGGTCACAATCTCATCCAAACGGCTGCGTGCGGTATTATAGGCAACCTCTAGCTCAGCGGCCAATTTCTGAATATTGCCACGATACTTCACCAGCATCTCGACAAAATCGAGTTGTTCGCGGCTCAAGCGACCGATCCATCCCAGGCTGAATTGCCCCTCGATCACTATTCCACTATCGGGACATTCGAGCCTGGTGACGATCAGCTCGCCACCACTGACAGGGTCTCTTGTAATAAGTTGATGCATGCATGTCCTCCTCCAGGGTGCGCTTTTAAGGAACACCTCGGTATGTTATTTGTGGGCCACCGGTGAAAGCAATTGATTAATCTCGTTTTACATTTGGCGTTTCTCGTTAACCACATGGTAATAATAGCATATCAAAATGAAAATTGTCAATAGATTTGGTGATTAATTTCAGTTTGTTGGTGAAATTTAATAAATCGTCCGTAGACCCTTCGCTGCGCTCAGGGTGACAATCATGGTTTCTCTTTTTCGCAAGAGGAAGCTGCCATGCTGGCGTTTCTCCGCGGAGAAACGCCAGCATGGCAGCTTCCTCTTGCGAAAAAGAGATTACACAGCCTCGATAATACAGTAGGTGTGGATCAGGTTAGTAGCATTGCTGAGCATAATGCTGACACCGCAATAGCGGGTCTCGGCCAATTCAATCGCGCGCTCCACCGACTGTGGACGAACATGGTGACCGGTGATGAGATGCTCGACGGCTATCTGCACAAATACCAGGGGGTGAGTTTCAGCGCGTACTCCCTGGACCTGTATCTCATACCTGGTCACAAGCTCTTGCTTCTTGTGGAGAATGGAGATGATGCTCATCCCTGAGCAGCCAGCCAGGCTTGCCAGCAGCATCTCCATTGGACTTGAACCGGCATGGTGCTCCCCATCGAGAGTGATTGTGTGACCCGTGCCAGACTCAAGATCAAAACGCATTCCCGCGGCATACTTCGCATGAACATTCATCGTCTCTGGCATGATCTCTGTTCTCCTTCTTCATTCATCAGATAGAGAGAATCATAGCACAAACGAGAGAAGATCGCGCCCTACTAGAATAGTTCCCTGGTATCCAGCGTTCATGGCCAGGCTCTGCAAGTGCTTTGCATCGATTTCTCTATAGAGGTGCGAACAGACAATCGTCTTTGCTCGTAAGGAGATGGCAAGCTGGACAATTTCATAAAATTATGGCCAGCTTGTCTCTGTTAGTGGAGTGATAATCACTTCCTGGAGAGCGGATTCGGGGGGTATCTGGGCGGCGAAGACGATGACCTGGGCTACGTTGGCGGGGTCTTGCAGATTGCGTTCCTCTGGCATGGGGATGCCCTGCTCGACAAAGCGATCAAAGAAGTGGGTGCGCATCCCCCCAGGAATCCTGACTTTTAGGTATTTGATTCTATATGATATCATAGGACGAGATAAGATAGATTTACAACATATGTGTAACTCTTTACTACCAATGGTCACTAATGCACCTCATCCACCCAAATGTAGGTGTTTCTGTCATAAGCTAGAAACTAACAGGAGTAGCGACCTATGCCAGGAAAACATCATTTCGTTTCCTATTCTCCTCATGAAGCATTAGACTTCGTTCTTCAACTCACTGACGCTCTGGAGACAGGATCGCCGCCTCAGCGAGTATGGCTGGACAAACGAAATCTGAGGCCAGGAAATTGGGATATGCAAATTACTGAGGCAATTCGCACGTGTGAAAGTCTACTATTTATCATGACGCATGATAGTGTTCAAGATAACTCTGTCTGTAAAGAGGAATGGACATTAGCACTCAGATATAAAAAACCTATTATCCCTCTCAAGCTTCACCCCGATTCCAGACAAACATGTCGGGAAGAGGCGGGTCGGCTAGAGCGCTTCCCTCGCTCGTTGCTCTCCGTCTGGGGAAGGACCAGCAGACTTATCTCATCAGGAGAAGGTGACCATGTCCACAGCAGCACTGACCCGGCCTCGCGTGGTGATGGGTCTCATGTTCTTCCCGCGTGGCGGCTCTGCGCAGGTGACCCGCTCGCTCGCCCAGGTGCTGACCGGGCAGGGGTGGGAGGTGACCGTCGTCTCTGGCTCCCTCCGGCTGCCCGGCCGCCCAGGTGATGCCTCTCGGTTCTTCAGTGGGCTCGACGTCTCTCCCGTCGACTACACCACTGCGCTCTCGACCGCCGATCCGTTGTGCGCTGACCCCCCACTGCACCCGTCCTACGAGGACCGCCCTGACGCGCCTGATCGGGTCTTCGCCACCGTCGACGACCCCACCTACGAGCATCTCGTCACCGCCTGGACACGGATCCTGCGCCAGGCGGGGGCCGCCACCGCCGACATCCTGCACCTGCATCACCTCACTCCGCTCAACGAAGCCGCCGCGCGCGTTGCCCCCGACGTGCCGGTGGTCGGACATCTCCACGGGACCGAACTCCTGCTGCTCGAGGCGATCGCGTCTGGGCCTCCGCCACACTGGGTCCATGCCGAGGTATGGGCCCGGCGCATGCGTCGCTGGGCGAGCACCTGCCAGCGGCTCGTGGTGTCATCAGCGACGCAGCTCACGCGGGCACAGGAGCTGCTGCAGCTCGACCCTGACCGCTACGTCCAACTGCCCAATGGCTTCGATCCGACGCGCTTCGATCGGCGTCCCATCGATCGGATGACCCTGTGGAGGAAGCTCCTGGTCGAGCGCCCCCACGGCTGGTGCCCCGGCGGCGAGCCGGGATCGGTAGCCTACGAGAAAGAGCAGCTCTCCCCCTTCGCCCAGGCTCCGGTCCTGCTGTATGTGGGGCGCTTCACCGCGGTCAAGCGCCTCGGCCTGCTGATCACTGCCTACGCCCGGGCACGGGCAGCGTTCACCGTGCCTGCTCCTCTGATCCTGCTCGGAGGCTTTCCCGGCGAATGGGAGGGGGAACACCCGCTCGATACGATCCAGCGCACTGGAGGACGCGATGTGTTCCTGGCCGGCTGGCACGACCACGGCGAGCTCGCCGACATCTTCGCCGCCTCCGATATCGTCGTGCTCCCCTCCGTGCGGGAACACTTCGGGCAAGTGCTCGTCGAGGGGATGGCCTGTGGACTGCCAGCGATCGCCGTCGCGGCCCATGGACCCAGTGAGATCGTCACCGATGGCCAGACCGGCTGGCTCGTGCCAGCCGACGACGAGGGGGCACTGGCCGCAGCGCTCGTCGCGGCGGTCAATGACCCCGCCGAGCGCACCCGCCGTGGCTCTCTCGCTTATGCCACGGTGCGCAGCCGCTACAGCTGGCCGAGCCTGGGGATGCAGCTCGCCCAGACCTATGAGAAGCTCTTGCGCTAAGTACCGCGCCATAGAATTAAGGGGAAGGATTCATGCGACAAGGGAAGAGGAGTGATGGCACTTGGCCATCACTTTGGAGTACACGAATGAAGAGAAGTTGGGGGTTCGGAAGGGATAAAAACTCTGTTGGCGAGAGACACAACGAGTGCAATGACGATGTGTCATTGCACTCGTTGTGTCTCTCGCCAACAGAGTCCTGAAAGCACCGCTCCCCACCCCTACGAGATACGCAGAACAGTTGCCATCATTTACATTGTGGTAGACTGTGCCTGAGGATGAATAATTGAAAGAGCCATACAAAGAGGAGCGCAAGAGCATGGAAGCCAGTACGGATATTGTCATTGTTGGTGGAGGGGTGATTGGGTGCGCTATCGCTTATTATTTACGCAAGGCTGGACGGGAGGTTATGGTCGTTGACCAGGGCGAAATTGGAGCGCAGGCCTCCAGTGCGGCGGCTGGCCTGCTGGCACCGTTGGGATCGCTCGACGGGCCTGGGCCACTTGCCGATTTTCTATTAGCGAGCTACTCAATGTTACCTGAACTGGTAGCAGAATTGGAAGAGGCCAGTGGCATTGCTATGGAATATGAGCGGACGGGGGCATTACGAATTGTGCGCGATCCAAAGAATATCGCCAATCTGCGCAAGCGTATGCGAGAATGGCAGCCTCTGGGGCTTGAGATGCAGTGGTTAACGGGTGAAGAGGCTCGCCAGCGTGAACCCCTGCTGGCCTCGGATGTTTGTGCTGCCATCTATGCTCCTGGAGAATCGCAAATCAAGGCACCCCTGGTCGTGAAGGCCTTCGCACAGGGAGCGGCTAATCTGGGAGCTTCTTTTCACAGCCATACAGAAATCCTTGGCGTGTGGGGGCTCGACAACAGGGTCACGGGCGTTTACACTGCTCAGGGCGAGATGATCACCTGCGAACACCTGGTTGTGGCATCGGGAGCGTGGGCGGCTCAGTGTGGAACATGGTTTGATTTTCCGCTGCCCGTCAGCCCGCAGCGCGGCCAAATTCTTGCGTTGAAACAACCTGCACAGCCGTTGCGCCATATTCTGTTTGGAGAAGCGATCTATCTTGCTCCCAAACAGAATGGAACGGTGGTTGTGGGCGCGACGAAGGAGGAAGTGGGTTTTGATAAACATCTCACGGCTGGGGGCATAGGATGGCTGCTCAATACGGCAATACGATTGGTACCGCAGCTTGACCGGTGTACCATAGATCAGATGTGGGCGGGTTTACGCCCCTACACGCCCGATCATCTGCCGATTTTGGGTACGATACCGCACTGGGAGAATGTAACGCTGGCGGTTGGGCATGGCAGTGTCGGCATCATGTTAAGCGCGATTACAGGGAAAAGTATAGCCGAGCTGGTGGTGACGGGACGGACACCGGAAATTATCAGGGCGTTCGCGGGTGAGAGGTTTGGGGAGTAGGCTGTGGATTGATATCCATTTGCACGGTCTTCTCAAGTCATTCCTCGCCTTTTACTTTTTCCTTCATTGTCCCGCATTGTCATCACCTTATACAGACCTTTTGGAATAGAATACCAGGGTTGATTGAACACATTTTTCTTCTATAAGTTCTGAGTAAGGAGCAGATCATGAACACAGTCAATGGCATCGCCGGTGTCTTTTTGTACGCTAATGATCCCAAGAGGCTTGCCGAATGGTATGCCCTCAACTTCGGTATCACCTTTCTTTCGGATCTCCCGAACACCTATTACATGGAATTTTACTACCGTGACGACACCGATCCCTCAACGCGACGGAGCACTGTCTTCGCCATCATGCCAGCAAAGCAAGCACTCGGTTCTGAGCGTGGAGAGTATATGATTAACTATCGCGTTGATGACCTGATGGGATTCTTGGAGCAACTCCAATCCAGAGGAGTCGTCATTGGCCCCGTTGAAGAGCACAAGGACGGTCGCTACCCAGAAAGCAAAGGGCTGTTTACCTGGATCACGGACCCAGAGGGTAATCACCTTGAGCTCTACCAGCCTATCTAATTGTTTTTAGAGAGCTCATGAACTATCATAATAAGCAGGGCTGTTGCATTGTTGGGATTACAATGCAATCCCCGGCGTGACGACTGCAAAAGGTCGCCAGGCAACACACGGTTTCCGAATAAGTTCCAATGGGTATCACTATATTTTTGTTGCCCTGCCCATTACATCGCCTTCTATTTGATATACTATAGTCAAAAACAAGGTTTTTCCATCAAGGTATGCTCTTTATGTTCTGACAATTTATATTAATTTGTTCGTTAAAACATTGACAATGTCAGAACGATAATGTATACTACCATTAAGATAGTTTCAAACACCAGATATGAGGAAAAATGACATGCCAGACGGAGATAGAATACATTCACAGCTTTCATATCATTACCATAAAGCCTACAAGCAAATTTGTGATGGACAATTCGCAGAAGATACGCTAGCTCGCGATGTACTACGCGCAATGACAAAGGACATTCGTAAATATGGTAATGGGCCAATCAATCTGATTAAAGAGGTAGCAGCGCAGTTTGAGCAGCTACCTATTGAACCCTTGCTCAAAGCAACTATCGATTGGAACGATGTAAACAGAGCAATTGAAAAGCTTGCAAAACAAGCTAATGGTAAGACTCGTGGTATTGATTTAGCAGTAAAAGCTTGCAAAGATTTTCTGCATGAACTTCGATATGAACTTCAATATGGCAATCATTCACCTACCATCAAATCTGAGATCACAAAAAAATACCTGTGGAATGTATACAGGGCAGAATTTGAGGATCGAGTTCCAGGTGTTCCACAACATTACAACAATGTTGACAAAGGGATTGTAAATGCCCGACTTACAGAAATGCGACCATATATTATGCAGGGTCTTGAAAAATTTGTAGTCCATATAGTCAAGCACGGCAACGTTAATGTGCTTCAGCTTCCACGTAGCACAAAGCCCAAACAGGTGATTGAGATAGATAGCGATCTTTCCCAACTTGTAGGATAGGAGAACCGCAATGAGTGAACTTGACTACGTGTATCGTTTTGATGATATTATGCAAAAGCAAAGTTTGCTACAATTTGCCAATCTTCGAAAAAACGAACAACATGATGTATATGTAAAGGTAAATGATAGCCAACTACTTTTAAAGAGGCATCATCAGATGCCAGCGGAAATCGCTGATTTAGTTGATCTGGCAGTGACCGTATATATAGCAGACCGTCTCTCAATCCAAGAGAACGGTATATCACGGAACATACACATCATTTTACCGGTACGACACCCGGAAATACTCAATAGTTCACCAGTAGTGGAGCATCTCCAAGAAATTTTATACTGGTATACCAGCGATCACTGGTCTTTTGAGTTCACATTACGAAATAGATATGGGCGCCCAGCAGAACTGCAAATGTGTATGCCACTCATTGATAGTTCAAATAATCCGGTTGAAGTCGCTTTATGGAGTGGTGGGTTAGATTCGTTAGCTGGCTTACAAAACAGATTACTTGCAAATCCATCAATGCATTACCTTCTGTTCGGAACTGGTGCTAACAATTTTGTTCATTATACTCAGCAAAGAGTTGCAGAAGCGATCGGCAACAAGTTTCCTGGTTGCACCACACTAATACAGCTTCTTGTTCAACTGGATGAAACTAAGAACTTGCCAAAGAGTTCTAGTCAACGCTCACGCGGCTTCTTCTTCATGCTTCTTGGCGCAATATGTGCATATATGGAAGGGCAAGATACTCTACACGTCTATGAGAATGGCATAGGAGCAATTAATCTCCCTTTCAGGGAATCAGAGATAGGTCTAGATCATTCACGAGCGGTCCATCCATTATCTTTGCTATATATGAGTAGCCTAGTTTCCCAACTGTTTGGTAAATCTTTTTCATTCAAGAATCCATTTTTATTCCAAACCAAAGCACAAATGTGTAAAGTCTTCACTTCGCTTAATACAACTGATCTTGTGTTCTATACGTTCACCTGTGATCGACCACGTCGAGAACAACCAATGCAATGTGGCTGCTGCTCATCATGCCTAATGCGTCGACAAGCGTTAGCTGTACTGGGAATAAAGGATCAGACACCTTATGTTGTCACATCTGCTTATTCTCAAGGTAGAATCTGCCAACCATCTGATGGAGATCATTTAAGAGCCATGCTAGACCAGGTTAAATCCTTACGTTCCTTACTCAATTCAGCAACCCCTTGGTTTAGTATGTCAAAAAAATACACTACTTTATCTGAAATTGTAGACCGTACAGCCAAACAAGAGGGATTGGATTTGGAGAAGATGAAAGAGCGACTACTTCAGCTATATAGGCGTTATGTCCAAGAATGGGACAATGAAATTCAATATATCCTCAGCTCAGGATTACTGGAAGAAGGAGATGTATATAAAACAGCATAAATCAAAAGTAATTTACCGAAAGGCCGATTTCATATGGATACTAACATCCTCGACACAATTGATATGCGCGAACTGGGGAAAGAGCTTCAACAGGCGCGTACTAAAAAAGGTTTGACACAGGAAGACGCAGCAAAAGTTATTGAGGTAGCTCGCACAACGATTACAGCTATTGAAAAGGGTGAGCGGCGTATTAAAGCCGATGAGCTAATCAAGCTAGCTCGTGCTTATGGTCGCCAGGTAAGCGATTTCGTGCGTTCACGTCCAAAAATTGAGCCATTTCAAGTACAATTCCGAGGTCCAGCACTACGTAGTATTGAAGATGAGGAAAAAATCGCTCCATATATCGATATGCTGGAGGAGCTCTCCCGCAACTATCTGGAACTTGAAGAGATCGAAGAAGCTCCTCTTGTTCGCAAGTATCCACCTGAATATGAGATTGCTGGTCTACGGGCTGAACAGGCGGCTGAGAGCGTTGCCATTGAAGAACGTAACCGTCTTGCTCTTGGAGACGGACCAATTCCGATTCTACGTGACATTCTCGAACAAGATGTGGGCCTGCGCATATTTTACATACCGCTTTATCCATCAAAATTCTCAGCCATGTATCTCTATGATAGCCTGCTAGGCGGGTGTATCGCTATTAATAGTTTACATCCAGAGGAACGGCGTAGGTGGTCACTGGCCCATGATTATGGTCATTTTCTGGCCCATCGTTATAAGCCAACTGTGTTCATTGAAGATAGCTACCAGCGATTACCTGAAAGCGAACGCTTTGCTGACGCCTTCGCGCGCTACTTTTTGATGCCAACAAGTGGCTTGATAAGACGATTTAACGACATTCAAAGAACAAAACAAAAAATAACCCCTGCTGACCTGTGTACTCTAGCCTACTATTATGGTGTCTCTGTTGCGGCACTTACCCTGCGTCTTGAAGATATGAAATTTCTTCCAACTGGGATTTGGGATAAGCTGCGCGAGGGGGGATTTAAGGTTCGTGCAGCACAAAAGCAACTGGGGCTTGGAACTATTCCAGCACGGGACGAAAAATTACCTATGCGCTACCAGTATCTTGCTGTTGATGCATTCGACAAAAGTCTTATAACTGAGGAACAGTTTGCGAGGTTCCTCGATGTTGATAGGATTGAGGCACGACATATCGCTGAGGTGCTGCGGCAACATCCTGGAGGCATAACAGATGACTTCACCATCGATCTTGATATGACGCAATCCTTAGGTGCTTAGGAGAATACAGTTGACGACCGATATTGTTTTTTCTCAAGACTGTATTATCCTGGACGCCTGCTGCATTATCAATTTGTATGCATCAGGACAAATGGGTAACATCTTGAAGGCTATTTCCAAATCAGTGGCTGTTGCAGCCTATGTTCGCGAGGAAGAGGCATTAAGGATTTTCAGTGTAATCAATGGTGATATGACAGAAAAGTACGAGCAAATCGACTTACAGCCTTTCATTGATTGTGGCTCACTTATTGTAGTTTCGCCTGAAACGGAAGCAGAAAATATAACCTTCGTTAATTTTGCTGCTGCTATTGGTGGTGATGGAGAGGCTATTACCGGTGCAATTGCTTTACATCGCAATTGGTCTATTGGAAGCGATGACCGCAAGGCCATCGCTTTTTTTAGAAAGAATACTCCTCAGCTACAAGTGATAACAACACCAGAGTTGATCAAATATTGGGTTGATACGACAAATCCACATCCCGATACAGTGAGTGCGGCTTTACAAAGAGTGCGGATATGCGCAAGATATGAGCCCAATTTTCATCATAAACTGTATGATTGGTGGCAAAAGCATAAGGTGGACATATAGAATACATCTACACCATCACCGTCATACCGCTCTGCCCGCTCTCCTGAGCAGCCTCTATCACCCTCAAAGTGGTCAGCACCTCCGACGGGTCCACAGGTGGCGGGCCGTTTGTGAGAAGGGCTTCGCGCAGGAGGGCGTAGAATTGTTCGTAGGCACCGGGGAGGGTCTCGATTGGGGTGTCGATGCGGATGCCGTTGACCTCTGTGAAGAGCCGGCCCCAGCGTTCCTGTGGTTCAAGGCCCCAGGCGGCTTCTCCTGGACGCATGCCGGTACCGAGGGCATGTTCCTGGGGGTCTAAGCCCCACTTTTCGTAGGTGCCGCGCAGGCCGTTGAGACGAATACGCGGCCCTGCAATACGAGAGACAACGTTCATCCAGAGATGGGCATGGATGCCGCTGGCAAATTGCAGCGCAACAAAGGTGTCATCATCGACCTGTACGCCTGGACGGCGTTTCTCGACTTCGGCGTAGACGCGGGTTGGTCGACCAAAGAGCACCAACGCCTGATCAATCAGGTGGCTGCCGAGGTCGTAGAGCAGGCCGCCTGCTTCTTCGGGGGCGGAGAGTTCGCGCCAGGCATGAGGGCGCGACACAGCACGGTACCGCTCGAAGCGCGACTCAAAGCGGGTGATGGGGCCGAGGAGATCGGCAGAGATCAACTGGCGCACGGTGAGAAAGTCATTGTCCCAACGCCTGTTCTGAAAGACGGTGAGCAATTGACCGGTGCTGTGACTGGCTGTGATCAGTTGTTCAGCATCGGCTACGGTTGCAGCCATGGGTTTGTCGATGACGACTGGCAGACCGGCGTTCATGGCTGTTAGACCGAGGGGTACATGGGTGCGATTAGGGGTGGCCACTACGACAAGGTCGTAGCGAGACGCATGATGCCAGATGTCGTCAGCCGTTGGGAGAATTGCGGCATGGGGAAAGTCACGCCGAGCGTGTTCCTGGCGTCTGGGATTGTTGGTGACGATGGCTGCGACCGCCATGCCCGGTGTGGAGGATACCAGGGGGGCGTGGAACACGGCTCCGGCGAGGCCATAACCGATGATGGCGACACGCAATGTTTTCGTTGTTGCTTCAGCATTAGATGATGACATTTTTGTTCTCCGTCCGACTATACTTACTCAAGCAAATGGGTATGATTCTCGAAGGTGATAAGTCGTGCGCCGCGTTGGAAGGTCAGGTAGGCCCAGGCCCATTGGAACATGACCAGGAAACGGTTACGAAAGCCTATGAGGTAGAGGATGTGGATGCTCAGCCACATGGCCCAGGCAATGAAGCCGGTGAAACGGATGGGGCCCATATCGACAATAGCATAAGAGCGTCCTACGGTTGCCAGGTTTCCCTTGTTGCGATAATGGAATGGAGTGGGCGCAGGGGTAGTTCCCACTCCCTGCGCTGCTGCCACACGCCGGGCAATCACTGAGGCGACGTAGCGACCCTGCTGCATGGCTACAGGGGCCACGCCCGGCAGTGGCTTGCCATCTTGCATGAGGATGGCAGTATCGCCAATCACAAAGATGTTGGGATGGTTGGGGATGGTAAGGTCATTCAAGACTTTGACTCGACCGGCGCGGTCTGTCTCGGTATCGAGCCACTTGCCCGCGAGGGAGGCGGCAACACCGGCTGTCCAGATCACAGTTTGCGCGGCGAGAGGCTGGCCTGCTATCACCACGCCGTTGGCATTGATGTCTTCAACGGCCACGCCTGTTCTGACTTCCACCCCCAGACGATTGAGAGCCTTATGGGCCTTTTTTGCCAGTGGCTCAGGGAAGGCCGCCAGTATTCGGGGGCCAGCCTCGACGAGGACGATACGGGACGATGCCGGATCGATATTGCGAAAATCGGAGGCCAGGGCTTTGTGGGCCAGCTCCGCGATGGCACCTGCCATCTCGACCCCGGTGGGGCCAGCACCGACCAGTACGAAGGTCATGAGTGCTCGCCTCTTTTCAGGATCGGTCTCTATCTCGGCAGCCTCAAAGGCCAGCAGTACATTACGGCGCAGGGCGATAGCATCGGGGATAGACTTTAATCCCGGGGCAAATTGCTCCCATGCATCGTGGCCAAAGTAGCTATGCTGGGCACCTGTGGCCACGATGAGGTAATCGTAGGGGACAGATTTGTCGTGCATGTAGACACGCTGTTCTTGTACGTCCACGCCTGTGACTTCCGCTAAGATGACGTTGGTGTTGGCCTGTCTTTTAAGGACGCCGCGAATGGGCGCGGTGATGTCCGCCGGGGATAATCCGGCGGTGGCGACCTGGTACAGCAGTGGTTGGAAAACGTGATGATTGCTGCGGTCGATAACTGTGACCTGGACAGGTGCCTTGCGCAGGGCTTTCGCTGCCTGTAGCCCGCCGAAGCCTGCCCCTACGATGACGACGCGGGGCTTGACGGCTGTCGGTTTGGGCCTGGTGGATGCGGGTGTGGTTGCTGGTGTTGTTTCTATGTTCTGACTCATGGGAGCGTTCTCCTTGGGCGCGATAAATCAGGCCCCTACGCATCATGCTTGTTTGTGACTCTTCATTTCTTCATTACTATCATATCTTACGGGGATGGGTATGACAAGAGAAGTAAGGTCAGGGCTAATCAAACGGCGAGTGAGCCAGCGTGTTGTGGCTGACTCACTCGCCGTTTGATTAGCCCTGTAGAAGGGGGAACGCTATGCGTTGGTCAGGTATCGTTTGACCAGGGTTCCCATGCCGGCCTTAGATGTTGAATCGCCACATGTCCAGGGGATGTCGAGAGTTGTTGGGGTAAAGGAATTGAAATCCAGTATCAGGTGGTTGGGGGTGAATGACCAGGCTGTCCAGTTGGCGTGACGCATGACCATGTAGTTCAGGAAGTTGATGACAACCTGGTCGGCTTGATTGTGAGGAATACCTTTGCAGTGGTCGATGCCCGGTTGACCATACCCGTTTGGAAGCATTGCCCATTCGCCATAGTAGATGGGAAAATGACCGAGAATGGCTCCCCACCTGGCATCTTGCATTTGAGTGGAATAGGGGATTTCCTGGTAGATGTGCAGCGAATACATGATATTGGGATCTTTGATGGTGTTGGTGCCAACAGTAGCCCAACCGGCCTTCGAGGGACTGTAACCTCCGGCTGAACCCGGTTCGACAATGATGATCTGTTTGCCACCAATAGCGCGGATGGCGTCAACCACGTCCTGGGTACCGACGACCTTCGCGCCGCCATAGCTGCCGCTATCGCTCCCATTGCCAAGCAGCCAGGTTTGCCATGTTCTGCCTTTCGGCTCGTTGAAGAGGTCAAACATGACCATGTTGTTGTTTTTGAAATGGGCAGCAATAAATTTCCAGAAATTCAGGTCCTCGGTTTTTAGAAGGGTAGCGGTATCACCGTAGGGCGAACCACTTTTCAAGTCGTCGTGCAGATCCATTACCACGTATAGACCAGCCGCGTTGGCTTGCTGAATGACCTGGTCAAGCTGGCTCATGTAGTTCACAGGGTCTTTGGCTTCGATCCAGTTGGAAATGGGCAAGCGCAGGATATTCATTTTCCAATCACGCACCATGACATTGAAGGTTGTGCTATTGAGTTGGGTTGTTGGCCTTTCGCCTCTTTGCCAACGATCTATGTAGTTGAAGGCACTTTCAATTTGTGCCCCGCGCAGCATCATTGGGTGACCAGAGCCATCGTACAGTTGTGTGCTCTGGACATATGGTATACCCGGCGCGTTTCCATGCCCCGTTACTGTTGGGCTGGCGGAACCAGGGCGTGGCAGTGTTATAACTGTCGAAGCATTTTGTATTGCATTGTTTGCAGTCTTCCTTTGTATGAGGTCTTGCAGTGCTTGTATCTCCACTCTGCTAAAAAGAACAAGCAGGATTACTGCAACCAGAACAATAATGCTTATGATGCTAAAGCGTTTCTTCATAGATATCACCATCCCGTGCAATGAACTAATTGACTGTCTGAATGTATAATCACTTCCATGCTTCAATATGGACAATCGTCCATATCAGGCTATGTCAATATAGCCTGATATTCTTTTTTGTAAATCATTTTGACATGGATGATCTACTACATCTATGTATTGATGTGTTTAATGTGTGGAGCGCAGGTGCTTTCACGCGCTAGATAAATTTATCGTTTATTCTGAGCAATCCGGGATAGCCCATTTGTCCTTTTATCTCAGCAATTCAAATAGCCCATTTGTCCTTACATAAAATTGGCAGGGCTGCGTTACAGGCTGCGCGCCCAGGCTATTTCCCACTGGGCTCGCGTGGCGTTGGGCGATCAGCCGGGTGCGGAGGAGTTTTTGACCTCGCTCGCTCTGAGCCTTCTGGACAAGGTGGGGCCTTTCGCCAGGTCGGTCCCACCAGGGTGGGGGTGTTTATCGTCGTCAATGCCCTGGGTACCATCCTTGATCGGCAAGGGCACGTGGTGCGCGGCAATCGCGACCCCGAAACAGGTCTTCGTCA
>Ga0209701_10001254_pt1 | contig 16116 bp, 11 predicted proteins | sample CZO8metaG_4_FD_188356 | JGI IMG/M metagenome (GOLD analysis project Ga0209701, IMG submission 188356) | Vadose zone soil microbial communities from the Eel River Critical Zone Observatory, Northern California, USA - CZOApr15con2H3.8 metaG... | ecosystem: Environmental > Terrestrial > Soil >...
CGCGCAGCGAGCCGGGCTCTCCCACCGCGATCATCGACATCGCACCGTTGCCGCCACGCGCGACGATGCCGCGACCCTCGAGCGGGTCGAGCGCGAGGTCGACGGGCCGGCCGCCTCCACCGACGACGGTGCCGACAGCCAGCTCTCCCTCCTCCGCACCGATCACGATGCGCCCCTCGATGGGCAGCTCGCCGAGCGCACGCGTCATCCCAGAGGCCGCCGCCTCCTCAGCCGCCTGCTGATCGGCGCGGCCCAGCCAGCGCGCGGCCGCAAGCGCGGCGCGCTCGGTCGCGCGCGCGTACGCCTCGCAGATGCACGGCTCGCGCTGCTCGGCGTCCACGTGCGCAACGGGCTGCGCGGCGGTCTCGGTCACACTGGCTCCAGCCGCCCCGACGCGGCGGTGAGCACGAGCTCGATCACCGCGCCGATCGCTTCCTCGACGTCCGCATTCTCGACCACCGGCACGCCGGCACGCCGCGCCCGCTCGAGGATGTAGTCCTGCATCCGGCGAATGTCCGGCAGCCGGTCGAGGTACCGCTCGACGGGACGCAGGCCGTCGGACGTCGCGTCGCGGATCCAGAAGTGCGCCGCGTGCGATTCCTCGTCCGAGATCGCCAGCACGCACGGAACGACGAGCGCGTCGGTGACCGTCAGCGGCAACATCCCCGGTACGAGGTGGACGCCCTCGAGCACCATCGACCAGCGCTCCTGCAGCGCTCGCTCGATCGATGCGCCGACGCCGACGAGGACGTTGCGCGTCTGCTCGAGGAAGCCCGCGAGCATCGGATCGCCCGCCTCCTCCGGCGAGCGCAGCGCATTCCCCGCCTCGAAGCTCGAGTAATGGATGGACGGCATGAACTCATGGGAGAAGAACGCACGCATCGTCTGCCGGACGAAGTCGGTGGACGTGACGCGCGTGATCCCGAGCCGGTACGCCGCCTCGGTCGCGACGGTGGACTTGCCGGTCCCCGTCGCGCCGCCGTGTTACACTCACGGTTCGCGTCATGCGCATCCTCGACCGCTACATCGTTCGCGAAGTTTTTCGTCATGCTCTCCTTGGACTTGTCGTTTTTACGTTCGTTTTTTTCGTGCCGCAGCTTGTCCGGCTTATGGAATTGTTCGTCCGCCACTCCGGCTCCGGCAGCCAGATACTGAGGCTGTTTCTCTGCATCTTCCCCAGTGTGCTGACGTTTACAGTGCCCATGGCAATTCTGGTCGGTGTGCTCCTCGGTCTGGGCCGAATGTCCGCGGACAGCGAAATTATCGCCCTCACCGCACTGGGTATCGGCCGCCGGAGAATTCTCCTGCCTGTCGGAGTTCTCGCAATGGCGGGAACCGCGGTTACCCTTGCTACGACCCTGTGGCTCGGCCCCATGGCGCTGCGCTCCTTCCGCAAGATAGAAACGAATCTGCTAACTTCCCAGATTTCCTTCCAGGTGCAGCCGCGCGTTTTCGACGAGCGCTTTCCGCGCCTAGTCCTCTACGTTAATGACGTTTCGGCCAGTGGCACGCAGTGGCACGGAGTATTTCTCGCGGAGGCCGGAGGAGAGAGCGGCTCCCGCCTCACGCTGGCGGAGAGTGCGATTGTAATTGCCCAACCCCAGCAGGGCAAGCTGGAGCTGCACCTCCAGGGCGGCAGTACTCATGAATTTTCCCGCGAAGAGCCCGACCACTATTCGGTCACCGACTTTGGTCAGAGCGACTGGCCCATAGAGGTAAGCGGCCTGGTCTCAGCGCAGGCGCGTCAATTGAGCAATCCGGAGCGGTCGTTCCGCGCCCTCCTCCACGAGAGCGGCCCAGGCTGGCGCGAAGCGCGCGTCGAACTGCATCGCCGCCTGGCCTTCCCCGTGGCCTGTTGTGTCTTTGCCCTGGTGGCCGTTCCGCTCGGCGCCCAGCCGCGCCGAGGCGGTCGAGCCGCAGGCTCCCTCATTGCGGTGGTCGTCATCGCCTCGTACTACCTGCTTTTCGTTATGGGCGCGGGGATGGCTCGTCAGGGAAACATCTCCCCAGCCGCGGGCATCTGGGCCGCGAACGTTCTTCTTGCGATTCTTGGCCTGGCCCTTCTGCCCCGAATGGAACAATTCCGGGGAGAGAACCGGCTGTTCCGTCCGATTGGCCGTTTGTGGCGCTGGATGCGAGTACGGAGGCTGCGCAGAGCGCGTGCGCGCTTGGCGGCCGCACGCTCGGCCAATGGCGGCGCGGCTCAGGAGATTGACACGCAATCCAGCGGCAGCTTTCCCCGTTTGATGGATCTCTATATTCTTCGCCGATTCTCGTACCATTTCGCCTTGCTCATGGCCGCCTTTGTGTTCCTCTTCGAAGCCTTCACATTCTTTGAACTGCTTGACGACATCGCGCGGCATCGCGTTCCATTCCTGGTCGTTGTCGACTATTTTCGCTACCTGACTCCCTATCTGCTCTATGAACTCACGCCGCTGGGAGCGCTCGTGGCCGTGCTGGTTACGCTGGGGGTCATGAGCAAGAACAATGAGATCGTCGCTTGCAAGGCGAGCGGCATCAGCCTCTACCGTCTCGCAATCCCTCTTCTCTTTGCGGGTCTGGCGCTTGGCGCAGCGATGATCGTCCTCGACGATACTTATCTCCCCTACGCCAACCAGCGCCAGGATGCGCTCCACAACCAAATAAAAGGCCGTCCCCCGCAAACCTACACGCACCCGCAGCGCTGGATTTTCGGCGAGGGAACGAAAATCTACAATTACGATCTCTTTGACTCTGCGCAGAATCTCTTCGGCGGTCTGAGCGTAGTGGAGATCGATCCAGCAACGTTTCAAATGCGCCGCCGGATTTTTGCTTCTCGCGCGCGTTGGTCCGCCTCGCAGAAAACCTGGATGCTGGAGGGTGGCTGGGTGCGCGACTTTTCCGATGGCAATATCACCAGCTATCAGCAGTTCCCGGTGACTTCCTTGGCCGAGCTCACGGAACCTCCCAGCTATTTCAATCGCGAAGTGAAGCCAGCCTTCCAGATGAGCTGGGGCGAGCTTCGCCGGTACATTGATGGATTGCACCGCGCGGGATTCGACGTCTCCAACTTGACGGTGCAGTGGCACGTGAAGCTGGCATTCCCTTTGATTGCGCCGGTAAGCATGTTGCTGGCGATTCCCTTCGCCTTTCTGGTCGGAACGCGCGGCGCCATCGGCGGCGTGGCCCTTGGCGTGGGCATCGGGATCCTCTACTGGACCGGCGCGCGGCTCTTGGAAGCGATGGGCGGAGTCGGACAACTGCCGCCGTTTCTTGCCGCATGGTCCACCGACATCACGTTCTTCTTTCTGGGTCTCTACTTCTTCTTCAAGATGCCGACGTGAGGGTAGTCCCACGCCATTTGCTTCGGAATAGCCGCTCTGATGTCTGCACGCCGACGAATTCAAGCTTTACTTGGAGAAAAGATTCGGGCTTTCAGCTCTGCTCATTTGTGCTTCTTGGCTCTCTCAAGTTTTTCTTGAATAACGGCTTGCGCAGCCGCGAGACGCGCGATGGGAACACGGAATGGCGAAGCACTTACATAATCCATGGCCAGCGCGTGGCAGAATTTTACGCTATCAGCGTCTCCGCCATGCTCTCCGCAAATCCCGACCTTGAGCTTCGGCCTCGTCTCGCGGCCTTTCTCAATTCCCCAGCGCATCAGCATGCCTACGCCCTTCGTGTCGAGAGATTGGAAAGGGTCCGCGGCAAAGATTCCGGCCTTTTTCTCGTCGACGTAATCCGGGAGGAAACGCCCGGCATCATCGCGGGAAAGCCCCATGGTGGTTTGCGTGAGGTCGTTGGTGCCGTAGGAGAAGAACTCCGCCACCTCCGCAATTTCGTTGGCGAGCAGCGCGGCGCGCGGCAATTCAATCATCGTGCCAACGAGGTAAGGCAGCTTCGCTCCCGACTTTTTGATGAGCTCGTCGGCCACGCGACGAGTCGCCTGCTCCAGAATGGACAGCTCTTTCCGGTCTAGCGTGAGCGGATGCATAATCTCAGGTAATACTTTAACTCCTTGATTTTGGCTTTCGATCGCCCCCTCGATGATGGCACGCACCTGCATCTCAAGAATTTCCGGATAAGTGATCGACAGCCGACAGCCGCGATGGCCAAGCATCGGGTTCGCCTCATGTAGCTGTTCCACTCGGCGAGCCACTGTTTCCACGTCGAGGTTCAACTCCCGCGCCAGCTCTTCCTGTTTAGCGCGGTCGTGAGGCACAAACTCATGCAACGGGGGGTCAATCAGACGGATCGTTACGGGAAAGCCGTCCATGGCCCGAAAAATTCCGATGAAGTCCCGTCGTTGGAAAGGAAGCAATTTGTCCAGCGCTTTTACCCTCGATTCCTTAGTGTCCGCGAGGATCATTTCCTGGATGGCGCGCTGTCTCTCATGGCTCTTTTCCGGATGTTCGAAATCCGTGAAGAACATGTGCTCCGTGCGGCACAGCCCGATTCCTTCAGCGCCGAACTCGCGGGCCTTCCTCGCGTCTTGCGGGGTATCGGCGTTTGTGCGCACTCGCAGCCGCCGTACCGCATCTGCCCATTTCATCAGCGTTCCATAGGACTTGGGAAACTCCGGCGTGACCAAAGGCATTTCTCCCGTGTACACGACGCCTTCACTCCCGTCCAGCGTGATCCACTCGCCTTGCTTGACGACTTTTCCGTTGGCGCTCATCGTTCCAGATTTGTAATCAATATCCAAAGACTCCGCGCCAACCACGCAGCACTTGCCCCAGCCACGGGCAACCACCGCCGCGTGGCTCGTCTTTCCGCCCGTGGCCGTCAAGATTCCCTGGGCCACCGCCATCCCCCCAACATCCTCCGGGCTCGTTTCCCGGCGTACGAGAATCACTTTCTCGCCACGCTCGGCCCAGGCTTCCGCGTCCTGCGCGGAAAAAACCACTTTGCCTACTGCGGCGCCGGGAACGGCATTGATTCCCGCCGCGAGCTTGCGCGCTTCGAGAGACTTCCTGTCCACTTTCGAATCAATCACTGGGTAAAAAAGGCGCTCGATGTCCTCGGCCTTGATCCTTTGAATCGCGTCTTCTCTGCTGATCAGTCTTTCGTTGGCCATATCCACGGCGATGCGGAACGCGGCTGCCGGGGTTCGCTTCCCTGTCCGGGTCTGCAGCATATACAACTTGCCGTCCTCAACGGTGAACTCCATGTCCTGCATGTCGCGATAATGCTTTTCAAGTTTTACTCGAACTTTCTCGAGCTGCGCATAAACCTTTGGCATGCTCCTGGCCATCTCGCGCAGGGGCATCGGTGTGCGAATTCCAGCTACGACGTCCTCGCCCTGGGCGTTAGAGAGGTAGTCGCCATAGAAAGTCTTCTCGCCCGAGCTCGGATCGCGCGTGAAACACACGCCGGTTCCGGAGTTCTCCCCGGTATTGCCAAAGACCATCTGCACGACGTTGACTGCCGTGCCTAGAAGCCCCGTGATCTTTTCCACGCGTCTGTAAGTGACCGCCTTCTCGGCCATCCACGAACCGAACACCGCGCCGATGGCTCCCCACAACTGATCGATGGGATCGGCGGGGAAATCTTTGCCCGCTTTCTGGCGGAAAAGCGCTTTGTATTCTGCAACGAGTTCTTTCCAACCGCTGGCGGGCACAGCCGTGTCATCCTTCACGCCAAGCCTGCCCTTCATCGCGCGCAACCGGTGTTCGAGATCTTCCTTCGGCATCTCCATGACCACCGTCGAGTACATCTGCACAAACCGTCGGTACGCGTCGTAGGCGAATCTCTCGTTCTTTGTCACCGAAGCAAGCCCTGCAACGGACCGATCGTTAAGGCCCAGGTTGAGAATTGTCTCCATCATGCCCGGCATGGAACGGGCCGAGCCGGACCGCACGCTCACGAGCAAGGGGTTTTTCGGGTCGCCCAGCTTCTTGCGTGTTACCTTTTCCAGCCGCTCCACGTTTGCCGCGACTTGCTTCTTCAGCTCGGCGGGATATTTCTTGCCGTTTTTATAGTAATAATCACACGCCTCCGTGGAGATGGTGAAGCCCGCGGGCACCGGCAAGCCGATCTTCGTCATTTCGGCAAGACCCGCTCCTTTCCCGCCAAGCAAGTCTCGCCATTCGCCATCGCCCTCCGCCTTGCCCGCGCCAAAGAAGTACACCCACTTTTTCACAGTGCCCCCTAAATTTCCTATTGAACTGCAATCTGTATTTACCGCAGGCTTCCCGTCGGGAATCCTCAGCTGCGCTCGTCGGCACGCCGACTTTACAGCAGGTAGAAATATCTAAACCAATACTTTAAGTCCTTAAGAGCGCTCTTCTCCCCCAAGCTCGGAGAAGTCCGCAATCGTAGTGAATTCGCGGAGGAGTTCCGAGAGGAGCGCAAGACGGTTTTGACGCACCGCCTCATTCTCCGCCATCACCATCACTTCCTCGAAGAAGCGATCGACGGCCTTCCGCTGGCTTGCAATGATCTCCAGCGCCTGCAGGTAACGCCCCGCCCTCTTCTCTGCTTGCACCTTGGAAGCTGTCGCGCGCACTACGGAGAACAACTCGCGTTCCGCTTCGCTCTCGAACAGGTCAGGTTGAATTCCCTTAATCTCGCCCTCCTTCACATTCGCTTTCTCTAGGATTTTCCGGATTCGCTTGAAGGAGATCGCCAGGGGTTCGAAGTTCTTCGTCTTTCGAATCGCTTTGAGGGCTCCCAAGCGTTTTTGGGAATCCACCAAGTCCTCGGCACCCGCGCGGAAGACGGCGTTGACTTCGTCATAGCCAAACTTCTCCCGCTCGCGCAGAACGAAGCGGGCGCGGTCCATAAGAAAGTCCAGGATCTGCGCTTCCTGCGCGGGAGTGACTCCGCGCTTTGGCGCGTGTGTCAGGAGGGCCTTGGCCGCCGCGCCCACCGCCAAGGAAAGCGATACGGGAAGTTTCTTCTCCAGGATAATTTTGACGACTCCTAGAGCGGCTCTGCGCAGAGCGAAGGGATCGCTCGATCCTGTGGGCACAATACCAACGGCAAAGCACCCCACCACGGAGTCGAGTTTGTCGGCAAGTGCGACCGCGCAGCCGGTCAGATTGCGTGGAACCGGATCGTCCAGTCCGGCCGGTCGGTAGTGATCGTAGATCGCGTCCGCCACTTCGGCAGGCTCCCCTTGGGCTCTTGCATAGAGCCCTCCTACGATTCCTTGCAATTCCGTAAACTCGCGCACCATCTCGGTTGCAAGATCGCATTTCGCCAGCTCGGCGGCCCGGTCGGCCTCGGCTACGTGCGCCTGCATCAACCCGCTGTTGAACCACTGCTCGGCCAGCCAGCGCGCAATGGCCCGTGTCCTTTCGACTTTGTCGCGATAGCTTCCCAGCCTCGATTCATAAGTGACCCGCTCCAGTTTGGAAAGGTAGTCGGCGAGCCGACACTTCTGGTCCGATTCCCAGAAGAATTGCGCATCTGCAAACCGGGCACGCAAGACCCGTTCATGACCCAGCTGAATCAGCCCCTTGGGATCCTTGGCGAGATTGATCACCGCAAGGAAGTGCGGCGCAACCTCATCGGTGCGCTTTTCAACCGCGAAATACTTCTGGTGATCCCTCATCACGGTGATGAGGATTTCATCGGGGAGGCTGAGAAATCGGCTGTCGAAATTGCCCTCAATGACGCTGGGAAATTCGTTGAGGTAGGTGACCAGTTTCACTAATTCCGCATCTTCGTGGACACGGTATCCGCCTCTTTTGGCCTGCGCCAGAAGTTCCTTTTCGATTTTCTCGCGGCGCTCCGCGGGCTTGACGATCACGCCGTTCCTTCGCATTCGCGTTTCATAATCGGCAAAGTCTTTGACGCGGAGCTTTCCCTTGCCGAGGAACCGGTGACCCCGGGACTCATTACCCGCGGCCACCCCTGCGAATGAGAATTGCAACGGCTTCCCATCTACCACAGCCACTATCCAACGGATGGGACGGATGAAACGCGCTCCTTCGAGCCCCGTCCAGGTCATAGACTTCGGCCAGGAAAGATCGTGAATCGCTCGCGGCAGGATCTCGCGCAGAATCTGTTCCGCGGAGCGTCCCGTCTTGATTTGTTTGGCGGCCAGATACTCGCCCTTGGGCGTCTGCACCACGTAGAGATCGAAGACCGAAAGCCCCTGCTTCTCCGCAAAGCTGTGCGCCGCTCGCGTCGGCGCGCCGACCGTATCGTAGGCCACCGATTTCGGAGGCCCGGTGACTTCGCTCACCGCGTCCGGTTGCTTGGCTCGTAGACCATGAGCCAAAGCAACCAGCCGGCGGGGTCCGGCAAAGGTTTCAACTTTCACCTCATCGGCGAGGGTTTCCGCTGCTAGGAGCTTCTCAAGGTTCAGCCGTAACTCATCCTCGGCCTTGGGGAGCATCCATGCTGGAATCTCTTCGCAACCAATCTCAAGAAGAACTTCAACTTTCTTTTCAACTGCTTTCTGCGCCCCGGACTTCATGCGCGCGCCTCGCGACGGAGCGCAGGGCCGCCGGTCTGTTCTAGATAAGCACTGGCAGCGCGACAGGCCAGCGTACGCACGCGATTCATCAGAGCTGCCCGCTCGGTGGTTGATATGACGCCCCTTGCATCCATCAGGTTGAACAAATGCGAGCACTTCAGGCAGTGGTCGTACGCGGCAAGCAGCGGGTAGCGCGCACGCTCCTTCCCTTCCGTCTTGCCAAATCCATCTAACAGGTCCTTGGCTTGTTTTTCGTGCAGATCAAATTCAGTGCGAATCAGCTTCGCATCACTGCGGTCGAAGCTGTATTCCGAGAATTGCTGCTCTTCTGCCAGCCGAATATCGCCGTACGTCTTGTCTGCCGACCAGCGAAGATCGTATACGCTCTCCACGCCCTGCAAAAAGGCGCAGATTCGTTCGAGCCCGTAAGTGAGCTCCACGGAAATGGGGTCAAGATCGATGCCCCCGCTCTGCTGAAAGTAAGTGAACTGGGTGATTTCCAGCCCGTCGAGCAATACTTGCCAGCCAATTCCCCAGGCGCCCAGCGTAGGTGATTCCCAGTTGTCTTCCTCAAAGCGAATGTCGTGCTCCTTTAGGTTGATTCCGATTGCTCCAAGGCTCCTCAGATAGATGTCCTGAACATCCGCGGGAGAGGGTTTGAGGATTACCTGAAGCTGTGTGTGTTTGTAGAGCCGGTTGGGGTTTTCCCCGTATCTCCCGTCGGCGGGCCGACGGCTTGGCTGCACATAGGCGACCCGATATGCGGCCGGGCCAAGGACCCGGAGGAACGTTTCGGGGTGCATAGTGCCGGCGCCGACTTCCACGTCGTAGGGTTGCTGAAGCACGCAGTTCTGCTTCGCCCAAAACTGTGAGAGTTTAAGAATCAGATCTTGGAAAGTGAGGCCCGCAAATTTCTCAAGTCTTACTTTAGCTTTCAAGCGCTCTCCAAAAATTCTCGTGTCTTTAGATGTCGTTCCGTGTGGTGCTCAATCCAATTCAATGCTGCTTCACGAAGTTCTGTGAGAAGTCCTGCAAGAGCCCCCACATTCGTAATTCGGTCCACTCGCTCATTTGCAAATCTTTCCGCGAGCTGCCGCGCTTCCAGGTGCAATGGCCTCATCCCACTACGCCGGCATTTCTCACACAAGAGGCCCGCTTCCCACGTTGCCTGATAGGCCGCCTGCGAGCCGAATGGCGTTCCACAGGAGGCGCACCGGTCGAACTGGGGAAGCCACCCTCCAAGCCGAACGGTCCAGAACGCGAAGTAACTTAGCGGAAGCCGCCAGTCCCTTGTTCGCTCAATTTCCCGGACCGTGAGCAGGATCAACCGGAACATGGATTCGGATGCTTCATGCTCGGGCAAAACTTGCTCAGAAACCTCGCTCACCACGGCCAGGCCAGTGCTCAACTCGTAGTCGCTTTGCGCCTTGTGAAAAGACTCCAGCGATTCGCACTGCTGAATCCTCACAAGCTCTCGCGTTTCTCTTTCCACGTACCATATCTGCACGTGGGAAAGGGCCTCAAGCGTCGATCCATACCGGTTCTTTATCCTCCGAGCACCCGGCGCTACTCCTCGCATACGGCCCGAGGCCCGTCCAAGAAAACTAACCAGGCGATCGGCCTCGCCCAGCGGGAAGGTCTTCAGAATGATTGCTTCCGTCTCCCGGGCAGGCATGAGCTGTCGGCGCGCCGACGCTGCGCCGGACGCCGTGAAAAAGCAAGTCCGAATCGCGCACGCGGAACTAAGTTTCTTACCATACGCCGTGCCGTCGCGCAATTCTTTCCGTCACTCTCTTCGCGGCGATGGGACGCCGGCGCTCGCCGGGGAATCTGCCGCGTGCGAATCAGCACCACTTGACTCGCAGAAATGATGGCTGGCGATCTGCCCACGGAAGTGGCCCCGAACCTCATTCTTCTTTGGATAATCAGAGATCCAGGATTCTGTTAACTAGGCACCTCGTAGCCCATACTATTATCGGACGCAGAGCCTTCTATAGTCTTGCTTTGCATTTTTGCTCTCTTCCGCTACCCTGCACGTTGCTCCTATGCGTACAGCGATGGCCGACATCCTGGGAATCGGCGAGAATGCCACCGACACGCTGATTCACCTGCCGCACTTCCCTGTTTCTGATTCCGCGCTCGAAACGCTATCTACGCGAGTGCTGCCGGGCGGCCAAGTTGCAACCGCCATGATCGCGTGCCAGCGGTGGGGCTTGCGAACTCGCTACGTCGGGGTCGTTGGGGACGATTCCGCCGCTGAAATGCATCAGAAAGTTCTGCGCCGCTCGGGGGTGGAATCCCACCTCATCCCGGTCCGTAATTGTATCAGCCATCAATCCGTTATTCTCGTGGACGGCAAAACTGGCGAGAGAACTGTTCTCTGGAAGCGCGACGCCCGCCTGCGGTTGCGGTCGTCTGCACTCCGCCGGGAGTGGGTCACTTCGGCGCGGCTGCTTCACATCGATGGTCACGATCCTGAGACCACGATCATCGCTGCCCGATGGGCCCGCGCGGCGAAAATCCCTGTGGTCGCCGATTTTGACCATGTTTCTCCCGCCCTGCTCCGACTCCTTCCTTTCGTCGACTTCCCTGTCATCTCAAGAGGTTTTCGTCGTACCGGCGCCGGCGAACAAAATCTGCTCCGCTCTCTCCCTCGGCTCAAAAGAAAATATGGCTTCCGACTGATCTGTGCGACTCTCGGCGTCGGCGGCGCAGTGGCTTGGGATGGCCTGCGCTTCTGGTATGCTCCCTCGTACTGCGTGCGGGTCGTTGATTCGACAGGAGCCGGAGATCTGTTCCATGCGGGATTCGCATACGGGATTCTGCGCGGGTGGGACTGGCAACGGGTGCTTGAGTTCTCTTGTGCCGCCGGGGGGCTAAACTGTACGGCGCTCGGTGCCCGTGGCGACATTCGCTCCGAGCGGGAGGTAGAGGCGCTGCGCCGCAAGGGCCGTTGCAATCCGCCGGTTTTTTCCAGCACACAATTGCGGCGCGCCGCAATTACTGCGCTTAGAGACTAACGCAGCCCGGGAGACGCGGTTCCAGCGATCGAAATCACGTATGTTTATCCCTCTCAAAGATCTTAACCCCCGGCGTACCTACCCCGTTGTGAACGTTCTCCTCATTCTCACGAACGTGGCGGTATACCTCTATCAGCTTGAGATGCAACTGACGCTTCCTCCCCGCGCTTACCAGGCTTTCCTCGTCGCCCATGCCACCATCCCCGCGCGGGTTCCCGCATTCCTCGGCGGCGACCTCAGCTTCGGAATGGCCTTCTACCCACTCTTTACAAGCATGTTTCTCCACTCCGGAATCGCCCACATCGCGGGCAATATGCTTTTTCTTTGGATATTCGGCGACAACGTGGAAGACTTCTTCGGCCATATCCCCTATCTTTTTTTCTATTTCGTCTGCGGGATTGGTGCGGGACTCCTTCACGTGCTGTTTAATTTTCATTCCTCGCTTCCCGCAGTGGGCGCCAGTGGCGCCATTTCCGGGGTGATGGGCGCTTATGCCCTCCTCTACCCCCGGGCCAGGGTGCTTACACTGCTCTTCGTTTTTCTGGTGCCCATCCCGGCCTTCGTCATCTTGGGATATTGGTTCTTGCTGCAGTTCCTTGCCGGAGTGAGCTCTCTCGGGGCCGAGGCAACCGGCGGGGTCGCTTGGTGGGCACACATTGGGGGATTCCTTCTAGGGATGCTGCTGACGTCGTTATCTCGGCGCCACTAGCAGAAATGGCTGCCCCAGTTGGAAGGCCGATTCTGATTTAAAGTGTTACTTTAATTGTGCCTTTGCGTGGTTTTCGGCAAACTTCGCAAGCCAGTCTCCAACTTCAACCGTTTGTTTCACCCCGCCAAGATCAGGCGTGACGTAGTTCTCATGCAAGGCAGCCTTCACCGCTTCGCGCAAAACCTGAGCCTCCCTTTTCCACGAAAGAAAATCGAGCATCATCCCCGAGGCCAGCACCGAGCCCAGCGGATTGGCGATTCCCTTTCCCGCTATGTTCGGCGCGGAGCCATGCACTGGTTCAAATAGCGACGTCTTTCCCGGATGAATGTTTCCTGAGGGCGCCAGCCCCAGTCCTCCCGCGAGCTGCGCTCCGAGGTCGCTGATAATGTCGCCGAAGAGGTTGCAGGTTACAATCACGTCGAATTGCGCGGGATCGCGCACGATCTCCATCGCCAGCGTATCGATGTAAAGGTGCCGCGACTCAATTGCGGTATATTCTTGACGAACTTCCTTAAACACTCGCTGCCACAGGTCGTGTCCGAAGGTCATGGCGTTCGATTTATCGCTCATGCATACGCGCTTCAGCCCATTCGCCCGCGCGTATTCGAACGCGTACCGGATAATGCGTTCCACGCCCTTGCGCGAGTTCACATCCTCCTGCACGGCGATCTCATCCGGGGTGCCCTTCTTGAAAAAGCCGCCCACGCCGACGTACAACCCTTCCGTGTTCTCCCGGAAGACCATCAGGCGGATATCCCACTCGGTGCGGTCGCGCAGGGGGGTCAGTCGTTCGTGCATCAGCTCGACCGGCCGGGCATTCACGTACAGGTCCAGCTTGAAGCGCAGCCCAAGCAGAATATCGGCGGCATGTTGATTCGAAGGCACGCGGGGATCGCCCAGGGCGCCCAAAAGAATCGCATCAAACTCATCCCGGAGCATTTCCACCGCCCCCGCCGGCAGGGTCACACCATCACGCAAATACTTGTCGGCCCCCCAATCAAACTCGACAAATTCCATGGGCCGCTTCGCCGGCGCAGTAACCGCCTTCAAAACCTTGATCGCCTCTGGAGTCACCTCTTTGCCGATTCCGTCGCCCGGGATGACCGCTATGCGGGCCGCCCGACCTCCACTCCGCAGGGGCACATTTGCCACAGGGCTTTCCTCCTTCGAAGACGCACAGTAGCACAAGCCCGCTCGTCCGTGCGTTCACGAATCGCCGTCGCGAGCCGCGGTCTCCCGTCACCCCGCGGCTACTGCTCCCGGCCGGACTCCGTCCAGTAGACCCCGGCGAGCGCAAGGACCCCGCCGAAAACCTGCCGCCAGGAGCCCCGCTCCCCCAGCAATGCAATCCCCAGCAAGGTCGCGAGAACCGGCAGCAGGTAGGTGAAGGCGCTGAGCTGCGATGCTTCGAGATATCGCAGCAACCAGAAATAAAGCACGTACGCCACCGCCGACGCGACCACCGCCATATAAAGAATCGCCGCCCACGCTTCCCACGGAATTGCTCGCCACTTCCATGCCGGGCCTATCGCTCGCGCCTGATACACCGCCAGCGGCAGCACGATCAACGTGCCAGCGAAATGGTTGAAGGCGGTCATCGTGAGGCTGTCGTACGCTCCCGCCACGCGCTTGCCGAGTACGGCAAACGTCGCGAACCCCAGTGAGCCCGTCAAGGCGATGGCATCGCCCACCAACGATGGAGAGTGCGCGGATAGCCCATTTTCCGAGGCCAGAATCGCGATTCCCATGAACGCTATCGCCATTCCGGTTGCCTTGTGCCATGTTGCCCTCTCCATCCGCAGCAGCACCGCCAGCACCAGCGTGTAAATCGGCCCCATCCCCACGATCACCGCGGCATGACTCACCGAGGTATAACGCAGTGCGACTGTGAAGCAGATTTGATTGACGGCGACGCCGAAGAAACCGAGGTAGAGAAACCTCCAAAAATCTCGTCCGGTAAATCCCCGACGCCGCACTTCCAGGGCTTCGGCAAATGCCGGCAATCGCCTGCAGATAAAATACGTTGGCAGCATCACGCCCCCCGCGAGGCACACGCGGAAAGAGGCCATCGTGAGCGGCGGCAGGTGCCGCAACCCGATCTTCGCCGCAATGAAGTTGAGGGCCCAGGCCACGACGATGAGCCCAATCGAGGAACCAATCACACCTCGGCCGGGCGCCTGCCCTTTGGAGCTTTCTACTCGCACGGAATCAGGCCAGCCGTTCTTTTCGCGCGGTTAATTCTTCGATTCGCTCGCGCCGTGGCTCAAATCCAATCCCGGGTCCCGTGAGCACGCGGATTGTGCCCTGCTGCGAAACCGTCACTTCTGGCTCGATGATGTCCTCTTCCCAATAGCGCCGGCTGGCGGCCACGTCTCCGGGCAGCGTGAAATTCGGCAGCGTGGAAAGCGCGATGTTATGTGCTCGGCCAATCCCGGACTCCAGCATGCCCCCGCACCACACCGGGACGCCCTTCTTCTGGCACAAATCGTGTATTCGACGCGCCACGGTGTAACCGCCCACACGCCCCAGCTTGATGTTGATGATCTTGCACGCGCCGAGTTCAATCGCCGCGCGTGCCTGTTCCTCCGTGTGGATGCACTCGTCGAGGCAGATCGGTGTTTCCAGCTTCTTCTGCAATTCCACGTGGCCGTACAAATCGTCCCAGCCGAGCGGCTGTTCGATCATCATGAGGTAGAAGCCTTCGAGTTGCTTCAATAACGGCCAATCCTCCATGCGGTATGCCGAATTCGCGTCCACCATCAGTTTGATCCGCGGGTAATCCTGCCGCAGCCGCTTCACCAGCTCCAAATCTTTTCCCGGCTTGATCTTGATTTTGATCCGTTGATACCCGGCGGCCAGCTCCTTCTTCACGTCAGCCGCCAGCTCGTCGAGCGACTCCTTGATCCCGATCGACACGCCGCAGGCGATTTCTTCGCGCGCTCCCCCAATCATTTTCCAAAGCGGCAGGCCCTTCTGCCTGGCTTCCGCATCCCAGACTGCCGCCTCCAGCGCCCCTTTCGCCATGTTGTGCCCGCGAACGGTTTTCAGCAAATCCCAGATTTCAGACGCCGCGCCAAATTCCCTGCCTTTCACCCGCGGCCACAAGTGATCGCGCAAGATATGCCATGCGGTATCCGTCGTTTCCGGGCTGTACCGCGGCGTTTCACCGGCCACGCATTCGCCCCAGCCGCTAACCCCGTCCACGTCCGCTTCGATCAGCAGGATGCGCCGCGCGTCCGAGCGTCCCATGCTGGTTTCAAATGGCGTAACCAGCTTCATCCTCAATTCGCGCAGCGTGATCTCTCGAATTCGCATCGTCAGCTTTCCCACTCCCTAAGCACCAATCCACGGACGCGCCCGGTCAAACATCATTTAGAAATCGTCTAGAAATCGCTCCACGGTGTCAGAAGGTACGCGGTTCCCTCAGGAGTCCTTCGCACTGCCACCGCCGCGTAGCCTCGGGCAAACCACGCCTGAAATTCTTCCCGCACTCTCGCCTGCACTCGTGCCACTTGCCCGCTGTCTTCTTGCTTCCATCGCTCCAGCTCTCTCGGCAATTCGATCACCCCAGGCGCTTCCTTCTGCTCTTTAGCAAGTCCGCCAAGCGCGGCCACCACACGGGTCGAATCTAGCTGCCACTCCGCGACCAGTCGGTCGGTCGGAAGCCCCCGGTGCAGCGGGCTTGTTGTCAGGCCGTAAAGATTCGGCTTGTATTCCCTCCCGATTGCTCCCAACTTGTTCAAATTGAAATGCGCGTTGCGCAGTTCCAGCGGGTCGAAGGTCCACACAATCAGCCTGATTCCCCGCCCCAGCGCCTCGTCGCGCTGGTAGAGTTTTAGCATCCGTCCGACTCCGCGGTCCCGGTAACTTGTGTCCACGCCCGTCATGTGCGAATGGAGGAAGGGAGTATTGCCGCGTAGTCCGGCCACTGCCAGCGTATAGCCAATCATGCAGTCGCCATCGAACGCCCCCAGGACTTG
>Ga0209701_10001255_pt1 | contig 16113 bp, 22 predicted proteins | sample CZO8metaG_4_FD_188356 | JGI IMG/M metagenome (GOLD analysis project Ga0209701, IMG submission 188356) | Vadose zone soil microbial communities from the Eel River Critical Zone Observatory, Northern California, USA - CZOApr15con2H3.8 metaG... | ecosystem: Environmental > Terrestrial > Soil >...
CCTGGCGGTCGGCGAGCCGGTGAATCTCCACCAGGTCATGGTTCAACTCGAACGCGCCAAATTGCAGTTCGAGCTCGTCCTGCAGGTGCGCAACAAGCTCCTCGAGGCGTACCAAGACCTCTTGCGGATGCAGATATGACCATGGCCGAGTTCACTGAAAACCTGCGTTCTTTCTGGACCGACCTCGACCGGCGCGGTCGCGCGGCGGCGCTCGGGGGTGCCGTGCTGGTCCTCGTGATCGTGGCGGTGTTCGCGGTGTGGGCGTTGCAACGCGACTATCAGGTCCTGTTCAAGGATCTGGCGCAGCGTGATGCGGCGGCGGTCGTCGCCGAGTTGAAACGACTCAAGGTGCCGTATCGAATCGACGCCGACGGCTCGACCCTCCGCGTACCCGCGGACACGGTCCATGAGACCCGGCTGGCGCTCATGGGGCGGGGCGTGCCGCTTTCCGGAGGCGTCGGGTTCGAGCTGTTCGACAACCACGATCTCTCGACGACGGAGTACACGCAGCGGATCAACTACCAGCGCGCGCTCCAGGGGGAGCTCGCACGCACCATCATGTCCATCGAAGGCGTCAAGCTCGTGCGCGTGCACCTCGTGCTGCCCGAGTCGAGCATTTTCAAACGCGACAAGAACCGGCCCAAGGCGTCGGTGAGCGTCGTATTGGCGCCGGGCGGCAGCCTCACCGAGAACCAGATCCTCGGCGTGCAGCGGCTGGTGGCCGCCTCCACGCCGGGTCTCGAAGCCGGTATGGTCACCGTCGTCGATCAACGAGGCGTGACCTTGTCGTACGTGTCGGACGGCGTGCCGGACGCGATGGCCGGTGGACACTTGCGGATGAAGAAAGAGGTCGAGGAATACCTGACCCGCAAGGTCACAGAGGTGCTCGATCGTTCCTTCGGTCCCGGGCAGGCGATCGTGAGCATCGATGTCGCCCTCAATTTCGACGAGATTCGGCGCACGACTCAGGACGTGATCCCGGCGGGGTCTTCGGGCCGGGACCCCACTGGGGTCATGGTGCATAAGCGCGAGGTCGTGCAGCGGCAATCTCGGCCTTCGACGCTGCGCACCGTGGACGGCGAAGCGAGCAACGGGCGGAGGGAAGACGGGCAGTTCAACTCGACGCTGGAGACCAACTACGAGGTGAGCCGGCGTGTCGAGCAGGTCGTCACTTCTCCGGGCAGCATCCAGCGCGTGAGCGTCGGCGTTGTCCTCCCGCGCGCTGTTGGCAAGGATCTCGCCGCGAGAATCGAGAGCCTCGTCTCCATGGCGGCAGGTCTCGACGAACGACGAGGTGACGCCATCGTCGTGCAAACCCTCGATCAAATCCTGTTGAGCGAGTCGCGTTCTCCGGCTTCGTCGCCCGAAGGATTGCCGGGCCCGGATGTCGTTTCGAAACGGGCATCCACGGCGCGCGGACCCGGTCCTTTCGACTTTGCCGGCACGTGGCAGACCTGGGGGCCGTTTGTCGGAACGGCCGTTTTTGGATTTATTCTGGGTTCGACGCTCGCGTTCATACTGAGGAAAGGGAGCCGCGCGCGTCCGGGCGGTGTCGGCAAGGAAAAGGAGTCGCGCCGTCAGGCGCTCCTGACTGAAATCAACGGATGGCTTCACGAGGAGAAACCCCTCCGCGCGGACGAGGCGAAGACATGAACTCCGGATACGAACGAGCGGCTCGCAGGCTTTCCGGGCTCGCGGAAGACGACCGGGACTGGCTTCTCGCGAGGCTTCCGGAGGTGGACCGGTTGCGGATCAACGAGTTGATCGAGCGTGGCGAGAGCGGCGCCCAGGTGAACCCTCCTCAGGAAAGCTCGTCGGAGGACTCAGTGTCGACTCCCGAGTTGACCGTCGCAGCGGCATCCGCGGCTGAGGTGGCGGGAGCGCTGCGAGATGAACCGGACTGGCTCGTAGCGCTCATCCTCGCCAAACGCCGCTGGCCCTGGGACAGGGATTACCTGAACGAGTTCGAGCCGGCGCGCGTGGAGAGGCTTCGCGATATCGCGCATAGTGTTCGCGAGACCGTGAAGCCGCGGATGTGCGATGAAGCGGTCGTCGCGCTGGCGATGAAGTTGCGTCGCTCGACACCGGCGCCCGAGCCGCGGTCCGCGTTCGACGAAGTGTTGACCGGCATCATGGCTCGCCACGAAAAGACGCGAGACGAAGGGAGCGAGGCATGGCGGCAGTGATTCGTTCAGTCAAGCTTTTGAAGGAGCCGGTGACGCTGCCCCGGAACGGGGTGGGCCGATCCGGTGGTGTAGGGGCGTTTTCTGCGGCCCGCGCGACGCGTGGCGTGGAGCACCTAGCACCTTTGCCCGCACCGGCCGCGCAGCCGCCGGTCGTGGAGATCTCCTACGGGGAATATAAGCAGCGCTTCGCCGCCGAGCTCGACGCCCAGCGGCACGAGGCACATGAGACGGGGTTACGGGAGGGGCGGGAAGCGGGCCTCGCGAAAGCCCAGTCCGAGCACGCGTCGCAATTGCAGGCGCTCGCGACCGTGGTTCGTTCGGCGCGTACCCGTATCGAAGAAGGCATCGAGGATCTGACCGATGTCGGTGTGGAGATCGTCTTCGAAGCGGTGTGCAAGGTGCTCGGGCAAGCCTTGGTTGACCGCGAGGGCGTCCTCGCCGCGGTGCGCGAGCCGGTGCGGCGGGCGCGAGACCGAAGCCGGTTGATCGTGCGGGTAAGTCCCGTCGATTTTGACGTGATCCGGCAGAATCGGGACAAGATTCTGGAGGGGATCGAGGCAGGCCAGGTGGAGATTGCGGCCGACGATCGTGTCGAGCTCGGCGGCTGCCTGCTCGAAACGCCGTCGGGAAACCTCGACAGTCGCCTCGAAGTGCAGCTCGCCAACCTTCGCCGGACTCTGCTCGAAGCCAAATCCCGTCAGATCAACGAGGACGGCACCCTGTGAACCGCTATCTCCAGGCCGTGCGCCGCGCCGACCTGACCAGACGGGTGGGCCACGTCTCGGAGTATCACGGCCTGATCGTCGAGTCGGTCGGCCCGGATGTTTTTGTCGGCGAGCTTTGCGAGGTGCATTCGAGCGCGCCCGCGCGGACCGTGTCCGCCGAGGTGATCGGCATCCGCAACGGCCGGGTCCTGCTCATGCCCTACGAGGATCTGCGAGGAATCACCTACGGAGCCGAAGTGGTCGCCACGGGTGAATCGGCGCGGGCGCAGGTCGGAGACGCTCTGCTCGGGCGGATCGTGGACGCCTTCGGCGCTCCGCTCGACAGCGGCCCGCCGCTTCGGCTCTCGGCGGAACACCCGCTCTATCCAAACCCGATCAATCCGCTTGCGCGGACGCGCATCGACACGGTGCTCGAGACGGGGGTCAGGGTGATCGACACGATGCTCACGATCGGACGAGGGCAGCGCGTCGCGGTGATTTCAGGCAGCGGCGTCGGCAAAAGCACGCTGCTGGGGATGATCGCGCGGAACATGAATGCGGACGTCAACGTCATCGCGCTGGTCGGCGAGCGCGGCCGCGAAGTGCGGCATTTCATCGAGGACAGTCTCGGCCCCGAGGGCCTGAAGCGCTCCGTCGTCGTGGTGGCGACCTCCGACCAGCCGGCCCTGGTGCGCAGACGGGCCGCCTTTGCCGCGCACGCGATCGCGGAATATTCCCGCGCCCGCGGGCGGCACGTGGTGCTGACGATGGATTCGGTCACGCGTTTCGCCGCGGCGCAGCGGGAAATCGGCCTGGCGATCGGCGAGCCGCCTACCGCCCGCGGTTACACGCCCATGGTGTTCGCCTCGCTGCCGCGCTTGCTCGAGCGGGGCGGCGTGACCGAGGGCGGATCGATCACCGCCTTCTACACCGTGCTGGTCGAGGCGGACGACCTGGACGATCCGATTTCGGATTCGGTGCGCGCCATCGTGGACGGACACATCGCGCTCGACCGGGAGCTCGCCAATCGCGGCCGTCATCCGGCGATCGATCTTTTCAACAGCGTAAGCCGCCTGCTCACGGACCTCGCGAACGAGGAGGAGCGCTCGCTCGTCAAAAAGACCATGAAGCTGTTGAGCGTTCATGCTGCTTCGCGCGAGCTGGTCGAGGTAGGCGCGTACCGGGCCGGCTCGAACCCGGAACTGGACGCGGCGCTCAAGCTGCTCCCGGCACTCGAGGAATTTCTCGCCCAGGATGCAGGCACGCGCACGGCGCGCTCGGACGCGCTCCAACAGCTTCGGGCCATCCTCGGCAGCGCAAAGGTTTCGCGCTGATGCTCAGCTTCCGATACGCGCTCGAACCGCTGCTGAAGCAGCGGCGGTGGGAGAAGGACGCCTCCGCAACGCAGGAGCGCGAGGCCCGCCGGGTGCTGAGCGTCCACAGCGAGGGAGCGCGGTCCGCGGCGAGGGCCGTATCCAGCGTCGAGAATGCGCTGCGCGAGGCGCTGAAAGCAGGGGCCTCGATCGATCCCCGGCACCACGAATCGCTGTCGCTGTATCTCGCGCACGCCCGCGGGGTGCTGCGGGAGAAGGCGCGCCAGGCTTCCAAGGCCGAAGAAATGCACGAGCAAACTCGGCACGGTCTGCTGCGCTCGATACAGGCGGTGCGCGGGTTGGAGCGGCATCGGGAGAACAAGCAACGCGAGCACAAGCGAGAGCGGCAGCAACTCGAGCAGCAAAAGCAGGACGAGCTTTGGCTCACCGCGGGGGTTGGCTTCCGCGGCCGAGGACATACGACCGAAGGGCGACAAACACAAAGGAGATCATCATGGCGATAGAGAGCATCGGAGCGGCGCCGCTCGCCGCAGCGGCGCCGGCAAACGCGGCGGTGAGTCAGGACGACTTTCTCAAGATCCTGCTCACGCAGTTGAGGTTCCAGGACCCGCTGAAGCCGATCGACAACCAGGAGTTCGTCGCCCAGCTCGCGCAGTTCTCGTCGCTCGAGCTCGCGCGGCAGCAGGGAGAGGAAATCCAGGGGCTTCTCACGATCCAGTCCGCGAGTCAGTCCTTATCGCTGATGAACCGGACCGTCGAGGTCGGGACCAACGGCGGCAGCCAGGTGGGCGTCGTGACCGCGATCCGCTTCCAGAACGGCAATCCGCTTCTCACGGTCAAGACAGCCGACGGTCAATTCCTCACCGATATCGGGCTCTCCCAGGTGTCGCTGGTCAACAGCGCCGCGACGCCACCGACCACCAACTGAGGACGGAGACTGCGTATGCTTTCGACCATCTATACGGCCTTGTCGGGGATGCTCGGTTTCTCGAAGGGCCTGGACGTCATCAGCAACAACATTGCCAATCTCAACACGCCCGGTTACAAGGGCTCGGAGCTCGCTTTCCGCGACCTGTTCTATCGCTATTCCGTAGAGGGCGGGGCGCCGGACGGATCGCGCTCCCAGGTGGGTAGCGGGCTGGACACCAAGAGCACGCGCACCAGCTTTAAAGAGGGCGAGCTGCGCGACACCGGCAATCCGCTCGATGTCGCGATCGACGGCAACGGGTTCCTGATCCTGCAGCGTGACGCGCAACAGCAGTCTCTTTACGGCTCTACCGGCCTGACCGGCACGGAACAGGTCTATACCCGCGCCGGGCAGCTGGAATTCGGCCAGGACGGGGTGCTCGTCGAACGCGTGAGCGGCGGCCACGTCATGGTGTTCCAGAACGGCAACATGCAGGAGATGTCGATCGACGGCTTGCGCACCAATCCGCCGCAGGCCACCACCGAGATCCACATCACCGGCAATCTATCCGCCGGGAGCACGACGGCGGACCTCACCAACGTCACGGTGATCGACCAGGCCGGGCACTCGCACACGCTGTCGTTCCACTTTACCGTCGATCCGGCCGACTCCACGCACTGGCACATTGATGGGACGGACGAAAACAATCAAAAGGTCCTCACGGGCGGCGAAGTTCGCTTCCAGGCAAACGGTTCACCCGCGCCCGGAGCCAACACGGTGAGCTTCGATTTCGCGCCAGGGTCGCTGCCTGCGACCACGATCACGCTCAACATCGGCGATCCCGGAAGCTTCTCCGGCGTAACGAATTTTTCGAGCGCCTCGTCGCAAGCCCAGCTCCAGGTGCAGAGCCAGAACGGCGTGGCGGCGGGCTCCCTTACGAAGGCGACGTTCGACGAGAGCGGAGCGCTGCAGCTTACCTATTCGAACGGGCGCACGGTCGCCGGGCCTTCCTTGGCGCTCGCCTGGTTCGACGATCTCCAAGCGCTGCGCCTCACGGCCGACAGCATCTTCGTCAACGACACAGGTCAGACGCCCACGATCGGCACGGCGAGCCAGGGCGTCATGGGGCGCGTTGTTGCCGGGCGCGTGGAGCTGTCGAATGTCGAGCTGACCGCACAGTTCACTGATCTGATCATCCTGCAGCGCGGCTATCAGGCAAGTTCCCAGGTGGTCTCGGTGGCCAACGAGATGATCCAGCAGCTGATCGACATCGGCCAGAAACGCTAAGGGGAAGATCGTGGAAGTACGACCGTACCTCGTGCTCGGGGACAGCGATCAACGCTTTCTTCTGGAGCGAATCGATGCCGCGCTTGCGGCGTGGCGCGAAGACTGGCTTCCCAAGAACACTCCCGAATTCCGGCGAGAGCTGGTTTCGCAGCCGCAGGCCGAGCGCTGGCTCGCCGCCGACGCGGGCGAGCGACGCCGCGTGTTGCTGGGCTGCTCGAGCGGCTGGATCGCCGAGGTAGGCGCGCTTTTGACCGCGCAAACCCCGAACGCAGCCGCCGCGGCGGGGGTGCCGGAGCTTGCCGCGCAAGTGGGCGAAGCGGTGCTCAAAGGGCTCGCCGTGGGGATCTTCCGTTATTGCTCCGGGACGGCGCCGGCAAAGCCGCAGTGGGGCAACGAGGCGCCGCCCGAAACGTGGCGCAGCCCCGGGGCAGGTGCGGCAATCTACAGTTGCGAGCTGTCGCCGGGCTTTCCGCTCATTCTTGCGCTTTCGCCGGAGCTGGTAGCCGCTTCGCTTCGAAAAGCGCAAAGTGCCGCGCGCGAGCCGCTCGTCGCCGTGTGGAGGGCCGTCGAGCCCTGCGCGGTGATCGTCGAGGCCGTGGTCGGGGAGGCCGAGATCGAGCTCGGCGAGTTGTCTCAGCTCGCGGCGGGCGACGTCATCGTCCTGGACCGCAGACTCGACGATCCCCTGCTTTTGCGGCTCGACATCGGGGACCCGGTGGGCCAGATTCACCTCGGGACGGCGGGCGGAAAGAAAGCGGTCCAGGTCGTGGGGCCCGCGTGAAGATAGAACGGCAATTCAGGAGCAAGCGGAAACATGTCAGCAGAGACTACGAAAACCGTGCATGAGATCCGGTTGACCGAGTTGGAAGCCGGAGACGCGCAGGGCCGCAGGGTCGTGGACGCGAACTTCGATCTCATCCGGGACATCAAGGTCAGGCTCACGGTGGCGGTGGGGCGCTGCGAGCTGACGGTGAAGGAGTTGTTCGAGCTCAAGGAGAACTCGATCCTCACGCTGGACAGCGGGACGCGCGAGGCCGTCGAGGTGCTGCTCGACGGCAAGGTCGTCGCGCGCGGAATGCTGGTGGCAGTCGGTGACAGCTTTGGCGTACAGATTTCCGAAGTCGTTCCGCGCTGAGCCCGTTCGACGGGCAATTCTGGCGATCGTCTTGGCGGGCAGCGTGTCCGCCCTGCCGGGGCTTGCGCTCTCGCAGGACGCGGCCCGGCCGGAAAAGGAACCCATCCCGTTCAAGCGGGACGCTGACTCCTTCGAGCTCGGCTTGCTGCTGCGCACCGCCCTGGCGCTGGGCGTGGTGATCGCCGTCGGTTTTGCCGGGATCTACGCGCTCAAGCGCTTCCTGCCGGCATCGCTCGGCCGTGCTGCGGGGGGACAGGGGCGGATCAACGTCCTCGAGATCCGGCATGTCACGCCACGCCTTACGCTGTTCTTGCTGGAGATCGACGGACAGAGAGTGTTTCTCGCCCAGAGCGGAGATCGCGTGCGCCCGCTGCGTCTTTCCGATGCCCGCGGAAGCGAAAAAGGTCACTCGGATGCGACCGCCGAAGATCGGTGAGACGCTCGCGCGCGCCGCATATCCGGCGCTGTGCGGCGTACTGCTGCTCGCGCCGGAAATCGCCGCGGCGCAATCGCTCACCGTCCCGGGACTCGAAATCCGCATCGACGGAGGCGCCGCCCGCCCCGCCGAGGTGGCCACCGCGCTGAAGATCCTGGCAGTCCTTACGGTGTTGAGCCTAGCGCCGGCGATCCTCATGGTCATGACGGCGTTCACGCGGATCATCGTCGTGCTGGCGCTGCTGCGGCACGCCTTGGGCATCCAGGAAACGCCGCCGAACACCGTCCTTGTCAGCCTCGCGCTGTTCCTGACGCTGTTCACGATGCAGCCCGTGCTGTCGCAGATCGACAGCAACGCATTCCAGCCGTATCTGAAAGGCAGCATCGGTTTCGAGCGGGCGGCCGAGATCGCGATTCAGCCGGTGCGCGAGTTCATGATCCGACAGACGCGCGAGCAGGACCTGATGCTGATGCTCGATGTATCCAAGACGGAGCCGCCCGAGGACGTGGACCAAGTGCGCACCGTTCATCTCATCCCCGCCTTCATGCTGAGCGAGCTGAAGACCGCGTTCCAGATCGGCTTCGTCATCTTCCTGCCTTTTCTCCTGCTCGACATCGTAGTCTCCAGCGTTCTCATGTCCATGGGGATGCTCATGGTACCGCCGATGATGATCTCGCTGCCGCTGAAGCTGCTCCTGTTCGTGCTGATCGACGGCTGGAACCTGGTGGTGAAGGCGCTGCTGGGAAGCTTCCACTAGCTGCATCCAGACGGGCATGGAGCAAGAGCCCTCGCCGGATCTCGAGGAAGAGGCCGCGCTCTGGCAGCGCTACGTTGCCAACCGCGATCCCGTCCTGCGCGCGAAGCTGATCGAGCGCTATCTTCCCACGGCCCATAAGCTCGCCGCGTACACGTACTCCAGGCGAGGGCCGCAGGCGCCGGAGTTCGCCGATTATCTCCAATGGGCGCGCCTGGGCATGATCGAGGCCTTCGACCGCTACGATCCGACGCGCGAAGCTTCCTTCGTCACCTTTGCCGGGTATCGCATCCGCGGCGCGATCTTAAACGGTCTGGAGCGCGCGACCGAGCAGGCCGCCCAGCATGCCCGCCGGAAGCAGATTGAAAAAGAGCGCGTCGAGTCGGTCATCGGAAGCGCGAGCGGCGCGTCCGAGGCGCTGGAGGAGCTGGTCGAGGTCACCGTCGGACTCGCGTTGGGTTTCGCGTTGGAGGACTCCGGGCTGAGCGCCGAGCCCGAGACCTTCGACCCCTATCGCGTGCTGGAGCTGAAGCGCCTGCGGGAGCGGCTGCTGCTCATCGTCGAGGCGCTGCCGGAGCGCGAGAAGCAGATCCTGAAGTGGCATTATTTCGAGCACATGGATTTCAAGCTGATCGGGCTCGCGTTTCGCCTCTCGAAGGGACGCATCTCCCAACTGCACGCCCGCGCGTTGAAGCTGATTCGCGAAGGCCTGCGGTCCATCGATCGGTTCGATTTGAGCTTGTGAGACCGGTCAGTTGCCGGCGTAGTTGGACAGGACGGCGCGGAATTGCCGCTCGAGTTCGGGGTGCTCCTGGATGGCCTCTTCGATGCGCTCGACGAGCTCCAGCGCTTTCGGATCGTTCTGCAGCGCCTCGCCGAGTTCCGATGCCAGCACGGACTCGATGAAAACGCGCCGCCGCTTGCGATCGCGCTGCGGGTCCGCCGCGTCGACTGCCGCGAGGCGCTCGCTGAGCCGTTGCTTGAGCGTGCCGGACCGATCGGCCTGCCCGGTCGGCGCGCTGCCCGCCCGCGCGGAAACTCCCTTCGCGGGAGAATCCAGGCGCTGCGCCTGCTCCGCCAGCCTTTGTCGCAGCAGCTCGAGCGCCGGGTTGAGCCTGCTGATCGGGTCGGTCATGACTCTCTTGGTCGGTCAGAGTCCTACTTCTTCTTCTTTTTGTCGCCCTCGTCATCCCCGCGGTTCTCGCGGTACGCGGAGAGGACTGCCCGGCCGGAAGGCCGGATCGATGGCCGGATAATGGGCTCGGCGCCGGCGGCGGCGCCGGGCTGCGGCTTGCCCAGGCGCTCCTGCACGTCGTGCAGAACCCTGCGCATATCCACGTTGAGCGCCTCGTTGAAGTTGTTCGCCTTGATGCCCCGCTCGAGGCAGCTCTTGCATTCCTTGAATTCGTCGCGCGCCAGATGCAGCATCCCGGTCTTGAACAGATGCAGGAAGTGATCGGGCCCGAGCTTGTCAAGAGGCCGCCAAGCCGACTCGGCCTGCGCGACCCGGCCGCTGGTGAGATGGAGGAGCCCGAGCTGGAAATAGGCCGTCACGAGCGACGGATCCAGCTCGACCGCCTTCGCCATCTCCTCTGCGGCGCGATCATAGAGGCCCATCTGCGCGTGCTCGGCGGCGAGCATGTAATGCAGGCGTCCTTCGCGCGGCTTCAAGTCGAGAGCCCGCTTCAGATACGTGATCGACTGCTCGTTGCGATTTTCCTTCGACGCCTGCAGCGCGAGCTGCAGCAATTCATCGACGTCGAGCCTTTCTACGGTAGACTTTTCCATTTGAATCCGTCCCAAAGGAAGGAGTTTACTTGCCAGCACCCGCATGAACTGGCCCTTCATTCTATCCCCCTGCGCCGTAGCGGACCATTCTTTGCCGGCGCCGGCCCCAGCCCTTGGACATAGGGTTTCCCTCGTATATCACCGAGTTTGGCCGTAAGTTTATGCCCGGAACCCCTCGATCGGTTCAGAACGCGATCTGGGAACTGGAAGCACATCAATTTTTGCACTAAGGTGGTAGCAGCGTAATGTTAAGAAGGAGGAAACAGTGAAGGGGTTAAAAATTGGAGTTTGGGTCTTGCCTATCACTGTTAGCTCAGTTCGAGGCTGGATGGGGATGGGCGCCTTACTCCTTCTCGTGGCCGGATGCGGCAGCGGCTTCCACTACGAGAAGTTGTCCTCGGAAGTCCATCCGGTCACCGAGGACGTCGCCTGGTTAGCCGGCGAGCCGACCCGGCCCTACACGGTCATCGCAAGGTTTCGAGGGGCGGAGACTTCATTGTGCCCGCTGTCGCAGCCCTATTGTTCCCTCTACAAGGAGGCCGCGCGCCACGGGGCGGACGCGATATGGGTACAACGCCGCGAGCCATGGACCCGGCCGGAGCAGTGGGTCATGATCCAAGGCAGGATGACGCGCATCCCGCCGGCGACGTACGAACAGATCGAGGGGGTGTTTATTCGCTACCGGTGAATCAAATCATCGCGGGCTCAGCGCTGTTGTTCGTTCCAGCGATCCGAGCCGCGTTTCAAATACCAGATCCCGACACCCCAACATAAAGCCGCCGGGACCAAGAAGTACCACGCGAACCCGGAGTGGTAGGCGGCAAGCGTCAAGCTCGCCGCGGGAATGAGCGCAAGGAGCGCCCGGTGGAACAAGGTGCTGGCCGGGAGTTTTTTCTCAGTGTCGCTGGACATCGGAGGGTGCGCCGGAACGGGGCGGCGGCGTTTTCGGCAATTGTTTCGCGCCGTAAATCCGCAGGTGCTCGATCAGAGGCTGAGCGCCCTCGGCGGGCGCTTGTTGTAACACCTTGGCGAGCAATTCCTTGGCCAGCTCCTCCTTTCCCCGGATTTTGAGAAGCACCGCCCGGGCGAAGCTCGCGCCGAAGCCCGCCGGGTCGAGACGATGCGCCACGCGCACTTCCTGCTGCGCTTCGTCGACGCGGGCCTGGAGCGCGAGCGTCGAAGCGAGACCGCCGTGCGCCTCGGCGAAGTTGCGATCGATCGCGATAGCTTGACGAAAAGTCCTTTCGGCCCCGCGCGCATCCTTCGCGGCAAGCCGCGCCCAGCCCAGGGCCACGATCGTTCCTGAATTCTCCGGCATGAGGCTCACCGCCTTCTCGAGCCCGGCGATCGCCTCGGCATGCTTCTGCTGATAAAGCCGGACCAGCCCGAGGCCGAGCCAGGCGCGCGGATTCTCCGGTTCGCGGCGCAGGACGTTGTCGAAGAACCTCTCGGCGGCTTCCATGTCCTGCTGTTCGACGGAGTAGGTACCGGCGACGGTGCTCGCGTGCAGATTCTCGGGATCGCGCGCCAACACGTCCTGGGCGAGCTCTCGCGCACGCGGCATGTTGCCGTCGTCCATCTCGAGCAGCGCGAGATAGGCCTTGCTCTGGTCGTCCTGAGCTTCCCCCAGCCACCGGTTGCAGAATTCGATCGCCTCCTGCATCTTGCCCAGATGATGCAGGCTGCGCGTCAGATACGCGAGGTTGTCGCGCGTCTTGAGGCCGAGCGACAGGGCGCGATCGAAATTCTCTTGCGCCTCGCGCCATTTGTCCTGATAGAACTGCGCGAGGCCGAGGTTATAAAGTAGCGCGGCGCTATCCGGCTCCGTGCGCAGAAGATCGAGAAGGATCGCCTCGGCCTCTGAAAAGCGGTGTTGGGAGATGCGCACCAAGGCAATGTGGCTGCGCGCCGCCGGGCGTTCCGGCGATTCGATGAGGCTACGCTCGAACGCTGCGACCGCTTCCTCGAACCGCGCGGCCTGATGGTAGAGATCGCCGAGAGCGAGCCATAACAACGCGTTATGCGGATCCGCCTTGACGTAGGACTCGTGTTGGGCGACGGAAAGCTCGAGCGAGCTGGCCGAGGAATCTGGCATCATCGAAAGACAAGCGCTCCTTGGACGGTAGAAGCGTACTCCGTTCTGCCCGGGTTTGCCCGAACCGATGCGCGGGTGTCGAAGCCGGCGAGAAGAACCTGGGCGGGCCGATCCATCTGCAATCGCTTCAAGGGCCCGTGCTCGGCGGACTGCATCACGTCTATAAGCGAGCGGCGTAGCTTAGTTGTCGCTTGCGACCTACCGCGACCTCGAAATCAGCCCCATCGACCCTGCGTCCGCCCGCGTTGCGACAGGCATGCGACGCCCTTTCAATCTCCGGTGAAACCCGAGGCTTCGCGCCAAGTCGTCCGCTTGGCCCGTTTTCGCTCCGGATGGGATTTTTGCGCCCCACAGGTTGTCGCGGCCGTCGTAGGCATAGCTCACGGCATAGTGCGCGATGAGCGCTGCGCGATCGGCCTCGGAGAGCAGCGCGGCATCGCGCGCAAAAGCCAGACGCTCGCGCTCGTCCCGCAACAGAACGATGCGCCGGAAAGAATTTGCCGACAGCCACGAGGTTCCGCTATTATCAAGCGATCGAAGATCGTTTGAACAAGCTACTATGACTACCGTACAGATCGAGCTACCTGAGGATCTCGCCCGCAAAGCCGAAGAGGCTGGGCTGCTGACCTCCGAAGCGATCGAACAAGTGCTGCGCGAGGCGCTGCGCCGCGACGCGGGGAAGCGGCTACTCGAGATCTCAAAGCGCATGCAAGCGGCCAATATTCCGCCGATGACGATGGAGGAAATCCAAGCCGAGGTGGACGCCGTACGCGCCGAGCGCCGCGCCAAGCGCAATGCGCCTGGTTCTTGATACCAATGTAGTCATTGCTGCACTGCTGTGGTCGGGCCCACCCAATCAATTGATCGAACTCGCCGCTGAAGGAACGGTCGAGCTCGCCAGTTCGGATACGCTGCTTGCCGAACTCGCCGATGTGCTTCATCGCACGAAATTCACACGCAAGCTCACCGAACAGCACACCGGCGTTCCGGAAGTTGTACAGCGCTATCGTGAGCTCGCCGAACTGGTCACCGTCTTTGGCGTGCCGTCCGTGGTCGCCGCCGATCCCGACGATGATCACGTGCTCGCGTGCGCCCTAGCCGCACGGGCCGACCTGATTGTCTCGGGCGACCATCGCCTACTGGAGCTTAAGCGGTACCAAGGCATCCCGATCCTCAGCGCCTCCGAGGCGCTGCAGCGAATCAAGTCCCAAGCTTCGCCACCATCGCGGTAGCGCTGCGCCGAGCGCACCGCTTGGGTTTACTAGAACCGGTCAGCCTGCGGACGTTGCTGCACCGACGACGAGGTCGGCATCCGGCGCGGGAAGCTGGCCCCGGAGATCGCTCACGATTCGATTTCTAACACACCCGCAAAGGCGTGTCAGTTCTTGATTTCCATTGGCAGGCTAACCCTCCGTCGCGATTGAGGGGATAAGCCCTTCCATCAAAGAAGAGAGGGAAGGCGCTCGCCATGCGCTGGGTCATCTATGCAGTCCTCGCGCTGTTCAAGCCGCGCTGGCGGCTCGTCGCCGAAATCATGTGTCTGCGCCAGCAACTCATAGTGCTGCAGCGCCAAGGCAAACGTCCCGTTCTCCAGAACAAGGATCGGCGCTTCTGGATTCTGATGGTACGCTGGTTTGCGCGGTGGCCCCATTGCCTGATCCTCGTCAGGCCCGAGACGGTGCTGAAGTGGCACCCCCCCTTTGGGGGCTCAGCTTAAAACCGGACAGATCACGTGCTACAAACCCGGACAGATCATGTGCTCACAACACGCGGGATTGATTGCCCTTGCTGAAGAGGATAGGGATGACTATGATGGAAATCAAAATTACTGGAGTTCAATCATGAAGGCTGTGGTCAAAAAAGAAGGCGTCTTGATCCCGAGGAAATTGCTTAAGGGGGCAAAGCAGGTCGAGATTCGCAAGGAGCCCGGCCGGATCGTAGTGCTGCCGATCCCTGCCCCGGACGACCCGGTGTTTAAGCTTGGCAAACACCCCGTCAAAAGCGGCGTGTCCGACGCCTCGGAACGGCCTGACGAGTACCTTTACCCCGGCGCGTGACGCCTTTCTTCCTCGATACCGGCTTTCTCATCGCCCTGGAGGCCGGTGACGACCAGCACCACGCTGAAGTCGCAGCATTCTGGAAACGCTACCAAGAATCTCCCACGCCACTCGTGGCAACCTCCTATGTGTTCAATGAAGTGGTGACCTTCTTCAATAGCCGCGGGCATCATGCCAAGGTAGTGGAGATCGGCCGCCATCTGCTAAGTAGCCCCACGGTGCATTTCATGCACGTCGACGAGCCGTTGTTTGACGAGGCTTGGCAGTCGTTTCAGCGCTATGACGACAAACGCTATTCCTTCACCGATTGCGTCTCGTTCGCCGTCATGAAGCGCTTAAAGCTCAAAACCGCCCTCACCTTCGACAAGCATTTCACCCAGGCCGGATTCGAGCGCAAGCCCTGATTGCTTTTCGGCTGACCGCTAAACGTTTTCTACAACCGCTGGACAACCTCCGCTCCACTGGGAGGTTTTCCTATGCGCTGGCCCTTGGCCTTCCTGCTTGCCTGGCTTAAGCCCAAAGCCTTGCTCATCACCGAGAATCTGTGCCTGCGCCAGCAGCTCACGGTAGTCATCCGACATCAGAAACGCTTTCCACTTCAAAACAAGGATCGGCGCTTCTGGATTCTGATGGCGCGCTGGTTTGCGCGGTGGACCGATTGCCTGATCCTCGTCAAACCTGAGACCGTGTTGAGGTGGCACAAACAGGGCTGGCGTTATTACTGGAGGTGGACTTCAAGGCGAGGCGTCGGAAGAAAGCGGGTTTCTTTGGAAGCGCGAACGCTCGTTCGTCGCATGACCAGGGAGAATCCGCTCTGGGGACAGATCCGAATCTACGCCGAGCTCCTGAAGCTCGGCTACGTACTCTCGCCCCGGACGGTGAAGAAATACATGCGAAGGCCGTGGAACGGTCAGCCCTCGCCGGGATGGAAGGTGTTCTTGAAGGAACACGCTCGGGACCTCTGGGCCTGCGATTTCCTGTGCGTGCGCACCCTCAGCTTCCGGACGCTGTACGTATTCTTCGTCATTCGTCATTTCAACAGAGAGATCGCACACATTCGCGTAACGCGGCACCCGACGGCAATGTGGACCGGCCAACAGCTCGTCAACGCCTGTTATGACAGCGACCCGTGCCGTTATCTCATCCACGATCGCGACGGCATCTATGGAACCGAATTCTGCCGTCGAACCCGTAGTCTGGACATTCGGCAGATTCGCACACCCGTGCGCGCCCCGACAGCCAACGCCATCGCCGAGCGCTTCGCCGGCACGCTGCGCCGCGAATGCCTGGATCATGTGCTGATTCTCAACGAGCGACACCTGCAGAAGACGGTCATTGAGTTCACGGCCTACTACAACACCCATCGCCCACATCGAAGCCTTGGGCTGAAGCCGCCCCGACCCGAGCCTGAAACCGCATCGCCCAATTCC
>Ga0209701_10001256_pt1 | contig 16110 bp, 16 predicted proteins | sample CZO8metaG_4_FD_188356 | JGI IMG/M metagenome (GOLD analysis project Ga0209701, IMG submission 188356) | Vadose zone soil microbial communities from the Eel River Critical Zone Observatory, Northern California, USA - CZOApr15con2H3.8 metaG... | ecosystem: Environmental > Terrestrial > Soil >...
ATCATGTATGGCACCATCGACGCCGCCGCCACCGGCAAGTGCCGAATTTGCTGCGTTGACAATAGCATCCGCCTTGATCTCTACAATGTTCCCCTGAAATAGTGCCAGTGTCACTCCATTGATTGTGCGCGTAGACATAAACACCTCTCCCCAATCCATCATAGTACTAGCCCGAATGGTTCCTCCAATAAACGTTTGACTTCCTGCAAGAAACGAGCCGCCGTTGCACCATCGATGGCTCTGTGGTCAGAAGAGAGTGTCACCTTCATACGATTGCGTACAACCACCTGGTTATCGACGACAACAGGCGTTGGTGTGATCGAGCCGACCGCCAGAATGGCCGACTCAGGTGGGTTAATTACAGCAGTGAAGCTATCCACGTCGAACATGCCCAGGTTGCTGACAGTGAAGGTGCCGCCGCTGAAATCCTCTGGCCGCAGCTTTCCGTCGCGGGCCGCCTCTGCCAGACGGCGTGTCTCGCGAGCAATGTCGAGAATGCCGCGCTGATGCGCGTTGCGCAGTACAGGCACAATCAGACCCTGTTCCAGAGCGACTGCGACACCGATATGTACCTGCCTCTTTTGTAAGAGCTTATCTTCCGCGTAAGAGACATTCACCTGTGGCATACGCGCTAAAGCTTTCGCCACTGCTTTCACGATCAGATCATTGAAACTGACCTTCACGGGTGCTGGATCAGTGGCAGCATACTCGTTGATTTGCTGGCGTAAGGCGGCGAGCTTATCCGTATCGATCACACTGGTGACATAGAAATGTGGCGCGGTCTGCATACTCTGGCTCAAACGCCGGGCAATAGTACGCCGCATCGCTGTAAGCGGGATCTCCACCACCTCATCATCGTGTAGGGGCGGGGGTAGAGAGGATGTGGGGAGGGGACCCTTGTGGTCGCCCGCGTCCTCTCCAGTGCCCGCAATGAATTGCGCCTCTACACCTTCACCGGGTCCCACCCTGGGCGCAATGAATTGCGCCCCTACAGGCTGTCGTGTTAAAGCCGCCTCGATATCCATCCTGATAATACGCCCATTGGGGCCTGTCCCGCGCAGGGTCGCATAGTCCAGCTGGTTCTCCGAGGCCAGGCGACGCGCAAGAGGCGAGATGAAGATACGCCCCTGCTGGTTATCGGCAGGAATCTCCGTGGGGGCCTGATGTATCGCGCCCCCCCTCGCCGGTACCCCAGGTCTCCCGTCCATGGTAGGGGTACCCCCCCTGCTCCCCTTGCCCGCAGGCAATGCGGGTACCCTGGGGCTAGCGGGTGTCAGGGCTCCATTTCCAGCAAGCTCTCCAGGCAGGAGTTCGTCGGCTGTGCCAATCAGGGCAATATCCGCACCAACTGGGGCCGATGCCCCTTCCTGAACCAGTATCTTGCGCAGTATGCCACTTGCGAAGGCTTCTATCTCAATATTGACCTTATCGGTCTCAACCTCCGCAAGCATCTCTCCCTTTTTTACTGCATCACCCTCTTTTTTGATCCAGTGAAGAATCTTGCCCTCTTCCATACTGTCGCCCATCTTGGGCATTTCTACTTTTTTCATCAATCTATCTCCAAACTACCTATCCGCGAACAAGGGCTGCTGGTACAATGGCTTTTGCGGCCTTGACGATATCATCTTTTCTGGGGATGGCGGCACGTTCCAGCACTTTAGAATAGGGCATGGGCACATCGGCACCGGTTACATGTTGTATGGGCGCATCCATATAGTCAAAAGCATATTCGTAGATCAGCGCGGCCAGGCCCTGGCCTGTGCCATAATATTTCCAACCCTCTTCAGCAATAACCACGCGATTCGTCTTCTTCACAGAATCAATCAGCAGGTCAATATCGATGGGGCGAATGCACCGGAGATCGATGACTTCAGCCTCGATCCCCTCTTTCGCCAGCTCTTCAGCCGCCTGTAAAGAGATATGCAGCATACGCGAGAAGGTGATGATGGTTACATCGTGTCCTTCGCGCTTCACCTCTCCACGGTTGAGGGGGACGGTGTATTCAACCCCTTCGTCGGGTACTTCCCCTTTTACGTTGTACAGCAATTCATGTTCGATGAAGAGCACAGGATCGGGGTCGCGTACCGCCGCTTTAAGCATACCCTTGACATCGTAAGGGGTGGCAGGCATGACCACTTTTAGCCCTGGAATGTGCGCATACCATGTTTCGAGCATCTGCGAGTGTTGCGCGGCACGCTGCGCACCGCCGCCGGAGGGCGTACGTACCACAAGGGGCACCGATGGTTGACCGCCGAACATGTAGCGCATCTTGGCGGCACTATTCACCAGTAAATCAGCCGCAAGTATACTGAAATTGATGGTCATGATTTCAAGTATTGGCCGCAGGCCACCAAGCGCGGCACCAATGGCCGCACCGGTTATAACCTCTTCCGCAAGGGGCGTATCGCGCACGCGCTTCTCACCAAATTCTTCAAAAAGCCCTTTGCTGACGGCATAGGTGCCGCCGTAACCGGCAATGTCTTCTCCCATAATGAAGACACGCTCGTCGCGCAGCATCTCTTCGCGGATCGCCTCACGAAGCGCATCCCGGTATGTTATTGTACGCATTCTGCCTTATTTCCTCTCGTAGCGGTAGCTGAGAGCAGTGGAGTCATCAACCATCACATCGGTATAGAGTTCAGCGAGTGAAGGGTCGGGGCTGTTCTCGGCGAACTCTGCCGCCTCTTCGGCTACCTGGGTAGCCCTGGCATCGTTCTCATCAAATTCAGCCTGCGTCGCCTGGTCGCTCTCCAGCAACCTCTTCTCAAAAATTCCAATGGGGTCGCGTGTAGTACGCCATTGCTGCTCTTCTTCGCGGGTGCGATAATAGGCGGGGTCTGTCATAGAATGCCCGCGGAAACGGTAGGTTTTGACCTCCAGTAACGTCGGGCCTTGACCACTACGGGCGCGTTCTACTGCGCGTTTCATCGACTCATAGACTGCTATCACATCCATACCCTCGACCTGCTCGCCGGGCATGTTATACGCTGCCGCACGTGGGAGGAGGCTATCAACGGCCCAGGCTTTGCCCACCGCCATGCCCATAGAATACTGATTGTTCTCGCAGACATACACGATAGGCAACTTCCAGAGAGATGCCAGGTTCAGAGATTCATGGAAGGCACCCTCGTCAACTGCTCCATCGCCAAAATAGCAGGCGGTGACGCTATCTTCTCCCTGGTATTGTGCGGCCAGGGCCACACCCGCAGCAATCGGCATTTGTGCTGCTACAATACCATTGCCGCCAAAGATACCCAGTTCATTGCTCCACATATGCATGGAGCCACCTTTGCCCTTGCTGCAGCCGGTAATCTTGCCAAAAAGTTCGGCCATCACCGCGCCGGGTTCCATGCCTTTTGCCAGAGCATGGCCGTGTTCTCGATAGCTGCACAGAATTTTGTCTTCCGGGCGCAGCGCGGCAATACTTCCTACGCCCACGGCCTCCTGCCCGATATACAGGTGCATAAAGCCGCCAATCTTCCCGCGTGTATATTCCTCAGCGCTCTTCTCCTCGAAGCGGCGCAGCAGGGCCATCATATAGTGTATTTCCAGTAATTCTGTACGGGTCAAGCCCGCCAGTGTTGCATTGCTAATTGCCATAGGCCTCCCTCTAATATTACACTTTAGCCTGTGTACTCATACCTGTCTCTTTTTCCCGCGATTGCCAGGATACGTCTGCCCTGCCTGTCATACGGCGTTGTATGCGATGAGGCCTTTACCTCTCACAACTCTGTGAGCTTTTTGATAGTTATTGTACCGCATAGAGGATGAGAATCATAGTGGTTTAGTGTATTTTCGCTGATGACGCTGTGCAGCCCTGGCTGCACAGCGTCATCAGCGAAAATACACTAAACCACTTATTCCCAATATACAGGATAGCTCCTTATGAGCATTGGTTGGTTCCTTGGGCGAACCAATGCTCATAAGGAGCTATCCTGTATGGCAGTGAGGACAACAGGGCCCGATAAATCGAGCCCCTACGAAGGCACCCGCGGGGGCCCCTCGCTCCTGACACCCACAAGGGGTGTCACTACATTACTTTTTTTTGACGACTGAGTCCGCGAGTTCTTTCCCTGGGAAGAAACGTACACGCTCCTTAGCAGGTACATGGATAGGCTTTTGGTCGCGTGGATTAACTCCCTTGCGTGCAGCACTCGTGCGCACTTTGAATGAGCCAAAGCCAACCAGGCGCACTTCGTCACCTTTTTGAAGAGCCTCACGGATGGCCTTCAATGTAGCTTCTAATGCAGTCTGGGCCTGCTTCTGGGAGATATCCACCTCTTGCGCAATACGCCTTGACAGCTCTTGTCTACCAACCGTGGGCGATGCCGAGGTTGATGCGGCTTTTTTTTCAGTTTTTCCCGTGGCCATAGGTTCAAAGTCCTCCTTAACAACGAACAATACACGTCGCTTCCCATCCCAATATGTATTGCTGGGCCTGTGGAGCGGCATCACAACTCACTGCCGTTTAGGAGTATAGCACGCGATTCTTAGGAATACAAGGGTCTAACCTTGCTTTAAGGCTTGCTTCATGCCGTAAAGCGGCATGGGAGGCCGATGTATAGCTATCAATCAAGTAGAAAATTGGCTCCCCAGGCGGCATTACATTGCCATCCACACTTGCACAGTATTATCGCTGCCTGCGGAGGCTATCTGCTTGCCATTGGGCGACCATGCCAGGCTGTTGATGGCTGTACCGGAGGTATAATGGTTGGGATAGTAATCTGAGTGACCGCGATAGGTGTAATTGTGTCCGCCCGTGAAAGCATCCCAGACCTGCACAATCCCGTCGCCACTTCCAGAGGCAATGCGTTTCCCATCAGGTGACCACGCTACGGCAAACACATCTGAGGTATGGCCAGTATAGGTATACACATTTTTCACCGCGGCAACATCCCACACCTGTACAGAGATATCGTTGGCAACCGCTATATAATTTCCATCAGGGGACCATGACACATCATGCACCACTCCCCCATGATAGCCATAGATGATGATGTTCCCACCGCTTGTCGCATCCCATATCTGTACATCACCATTTCCCCCGGTGGCAATACGCTTGCCGTCGGGCGACCACGTAACCGTATTCCACGGCAACGGAAAACCTTTAGTCACTTGCTTGCTACCAAAAGTGACAAGCGTCTTGGTAGGGGTGCCCCTTGTGGGTACCCTGGCATCCCACACCTGTACCGTACCATCATTGCTGGCAGAGGCGATACGGCTCTGGTCGGGAGACCATGCCACGGCAAAGACGGCATCGCTATGACCGTGATAGGTGAGGAGTCGCGTTCCAGTAGTAGCATTCCATACTTGTACACTGGCATCAAGGCTGCCAGAGGCGAGCAATTTTCCATCAGGTGACCATGCCACAGACAGCGCATCAGCCGTATGACCATGGTAGGTAAGAACGTGTCCCCCGCCGCTGGCGTCCCATACCTGCACCGTCTTATCGCCACTTGCCGAAGCGATGCGTTTCCCATCCGGAGACCATGCGACGCTGCTCACATAATCAGAGTGACCTTGATAGGTAAAGTGGCCAGGAGCAGTAAAAAAATGCCCGACATTGGCAACAGTACCAGGAAAATCGATATATGAAGATGCTATAGCAAGCGGTATCAGGATTACAATGAGAATGAAAATCGTGCGACCCGAAGGACGACGAAAAACACGCCGTTGCTTTTTAGCTTGCTCACTCATCGGTAATATAGCCTTTACATTGAAAATATTTTAGAAGAGAAAGATAATAACGTCAATTATAGTACGTTGTAGAAAGTTGTAGCTCACACATGAAATGTAGTGGCACGCCGGGCCCTATATAATATACCATATTGCTCTTACTATCTCAGGTGAATTATAATGGCACCATCCTTGTTACCGAAATCGGGGAAAATCATGTATATCAGTGAACCAGCCGAATATGCCATCCTGGGGCTACTGCAAAGTCAGCCCATGCATGGTTATGAAATGTTTCAACAGTTCGGGAACAGCGCACTGGGACAGATCGTTCATCTCGAAATGAGCCAGATGTACGCCTTCTTGAAAAAACTTGAAGGCTTGAAATATATTGAAGCCCAATTAGAGCCGCAAGGCGCACGCCCACCACGCAGAATCTTTCATCTCACCCCCCAGGGGCGCGATACATTTTTCCAGTGGCTGAGAGAACCTGTAGAGAAACCCCGTGAGATTCGTATCCTCTTTCTCATCAAGCTCTACTTTGTACAGCATTTTACCCCAAAGGAGACAGTCTCTCTCATCAATCAGCAAATTGTTGCCTGTCGCACCTTTCTCCAACATCTTGAGTCTCAGCATTCCCAGCACCCGCTGCGACTCGAAAGAGATGATGGCGCATTCTTTGATCACGTTGTGCTACGCGGGCGCATCTACCAGACCCGCTCCCTTCTCGATTGGCTGCGTGAACTCCAACACGAACTGGCGGAAACATCATGAAATCAGATATTCAACGCACTGCCTTGATCATTCGGGGAATGATCAAGGCAGTGCGTTGAATATACAAAAATATCTTCATGTACGTAACAAGAGGCGGTAATGGGGATTATAGGTCTTGTCACAACTACTACATGAAACGGCCTTCGAGTAACGGCGGGTGCGCGGATATTGTTTGCCGCAATTTGGGCATTCGTACAGATAGCGAATGGGGCGTCGCTTGCGCCGCGTTGCCTCGCGGCGTACGCTTTCTTCATGCAGCAGGTGGCGCAGTTCTTCCAGCCCGTAGCCAGTAATTGCAGCTTCATCGGCGGCGATTGAGTCGTATCCATGGTGACGGTGACGACGTGGAGTTCCATTCACACGGTCGGCAAGGTGGATCAATTCATGGGCTACCGTTACCTCAATCGACTGTGGTTGCATATCCGGTTCAATGAAGATGAGGTGGCGATGGCTCGGCGCATGCAATTGCAGGGTATCCTCAAAAAAGGGAAGAGCCGGTGCTTTCACCGCTTTTCGTGCGTGCGTTTGCCCTCGAAGATGGTCGCGTAGGGGCGGGAGTTGGGTGGATGTGGAGCGTGAGCCCTTGCGGGTGTCCTGGTGGGGGCCCGCAGGAGGGGGGGGTGCTGGCAGGTAACAGTAACAGCCCAGTACCATACTATTGAGGCGTTTTCCTGTCCAGCGCATATACTCTTTGCGGTCCTGTGTCATAGCCAGCTTGCTGAGTTCATGCGGCGGAAGCTGTAATTTTTGCCAGTACCGTGTTAACCAATTCTGTATCGTATGGTTTGTGTGCAATATGGGGTCTACTTGCCGGGGCGGCGGTGCTGGCGTAGTAGATTTATGGGCGGTGACCATGACCGCTTTGTCACTCCTGCCTGATGTACGACCACGAGGGTCGTCCATACATGTACAACATTCTCATCAACAGTGGTGATTCCAGTATATCAGGCATGGCAAGCATATGCAAGAGATCGTACCCACTTTGTTTTGACTGTTCTGAACCCAGCTATGGTCGCTTGACACCTTTTTCTGACGGGCGTAAGATGAACTTAGACGTTTACCTTCTATCTCCAGTAAGGAGACTTTCGTATGTCGTTTCAAATCTGTATTAAAACAGAAAAATCGTTACAACAACTTACTACAGAGATACGCAACCTCTTCTCCCTGCCCCCGTTCCGGCAGAACTCTTTCGCGGGGGAGCTATATTGCCAGTTTGAGATGTTAGGCATAATCCTCCTCCTCCACAAGTCAGATGAGGAGGATCGCGACCCGGAGGTCATGCACTATCCATACTGTTTTGACCTGCAAATGGCCTTTGCCGATCACGAACTGAATACGGATGATATGGAGTACAGGTTGCAACCCTATTATGCCCAATTGCTCAGTTTTCAGCTAGGTGTAGATACTGCCCACCATGAGAAGCAGAAAGTCGAGAAGAAGTGGCATATCCGCTATCGCTTCTATAGTAAGAATCTCAAGTGGAATGGAGCTATTTTATATGGCGAACCGGGCTGGGAGCCTGCCGTTCTCGAGGCGGCCCCATCCACATGGCGTACGATGCATCCTGTCTTCTAAACTGGCATCCACTGATACATGCTTCGCGGGCTGGCCAGCCCGCGAAGCATGTATCAGTGGATGCCAGTTCTAAACCCTTGCGTTTTGCCTGGAAAAGATGTTACATTGAAGAGGTCAGATTACACCCATCCTCCATCACATAGTTGAAATGTTGTCGTAGGCGTGGCGTTTCACCACAGCCACCCAGAAGAGATAGACGGGGGCGCGATACATCGGGCCCCTACGCACGTGGAGGCAAGCAATGAGCATTTTGAATGCAGCCGCCGGCGAAGAGCTAAACCCGCTTGTCAAGCCGCCAATTACTCAGGAGCAGTTGCGGCGTTACGCCGATGCATCTGGCGATCACAACCCTATTCATCTTGATGAGGATGCTGCACATAGTGTGGGCCTGGATGGTGTGATTGCTCATGGCATGCTGAGCATGGCCTTTCTCGGACAATTCGTGATGCAACAGATTTCCGACACGCCCGGAGCGTATCTCGCCCAACTCAAGGTGCGCTTTATGAACATGGTGCGCCTGGATGATACGCTTACCTGCCATGGTGTCGTGAAAGCACGTAGCCACAGCGATGATCATACGCATGAGTCCATAATGATCGAGTGCTGGGCACAAAACCAAAAAGGCGAGAAGGTGACTATGGGCGAAGCAGTTGTCACTATTCCCCTAACACTCTAAAGAAGAGGTGAAGTCCTGATGGTTGAAAAACCTGCGATGAGCGAGCAAGACCTGCATGTACTCTCTGATCTCTCCATCTACAATTGTGTGCGTTTCGGCCCGTACAAAGCATTGATTTACGAAGATGGGCAGGAGGTACGGGAATACACCAACATAGATATCGCCAGGGAAGCGGCCCAGTTGGCGAGTGGGTTGCAAGCCCTGGGTATAGAGAAAGGCGACCGCGTCATCGTGATGATGATCAACTGTCCCGAAGTCGTCATCTCCTACCAGGCAATTGCGCGTGCCGGTGCCATCATCATACCCGTCATGCCACTTCTCAAGGGGCCAGAAGTACGCTATATCGCGGAAAACTCAGCCGCCAAAGCCGTGATTACCAGTCCCATTCTCCTACCCTTGCTACGCGGCGCACTGGCCGGTGTACCCACCATGCAGCATATAATCTCGACTGGTACAGTGGAAATTGCTGGAGATAATGCATCGCGCCCCCACATTCATGCTTATAGCGATATTGTGGCAAAAGGAACCCTTGTGGATGCAACCAATTGGGTTCCTACGACGGAGGGAACAGTGCGTGTATCAGAAGATGATATAGCGGTCATCCTCTACACATCTGGTACCACCGGTAAGCCAAAGGGGGTCGTGCTTACACATCGCAATCTCATCTCCAATGCAGTAAGTGGTCGAGGAACAGACCGTTTGGGGGGGGAAGGGGACACAGAGACGTATTTAGCTGTGCTGCCCCTGGCTCACGCCTATGGCATGCTCGCCTCCAATGTCTTCTTCTTGCGCGGCCTTGCGGTTGTTGCCCATCCCCGCTTTGATACCACTGCTGTCCTCTCTGCCATAGAACGCCATCGTGTCGTCTCCTTCGCGGGCGTGCCGGCCATGTTTGTAGTTCTACTCTTCACACCAGATGCTGAGAAATATGATACCAGCAGCTTGCAGTACTGTGTTTCTGGCTCGGCCCCCCTTCCCGTTGCCATCCTGGAAGGCTTCGAGCAGAAATTTAACTGTCGCATCCTGGAAGGATATGGCCTCTCAGAGGGGAGTGCCGCCCTCACCGGGCACAGCCTCGAAATGGAGAGAAAGCCCGGCTCCGTGGGCAAGCCTCTACCCGATGTTGAAGTCCTGGTGGTGGATGAAAACGGTCAACCTGTACCTGCTGGCGAATTGGGCGAAGTGATTGCTCGCGGCCCCAACATCATGCAGGGCTATTACAATATGCCTGAGGAGACGGCGGCAACGCTGCGCAATGGCTGGCTCTATACTGGCGATATGGGACGCTTTGACGAAGATGGCTATCTGTATATTGTCGAACGTAAGAAGGACCTGATTATTCGTGGTGGATTTAATATCTATCCACGCGACGTGGAAGAGGTGCTGACGCAGCATCCAGCAGTGATCGAGGCGGCAGTCATCGGCATTCCATCCGAACGCATGGGCGAGGAGGTCAAAGCCTACGTCGTTACCCATACACCTGTCGATGCCGAGACCCTGATGGCCTTCTGTCGTGAATCGCTGGCGAACTACAAAACACCGAGCGAGATCGAGTTTATTAACAGCCTGCCCCGCAATGCTGTGGGAAAGATTGACAAGAAAGAGCTAAGGAGACAACATGTCCATTGAAATGCCCTTAGAAACCGCCTCGTTGGCCCAGTTGCAACAGACTCCCATTGACAATGTGCTGAACATCATCGAAGAGAATCTGGTTCATTTGCCATCCTATCGCGAGCTTTACTATCGCTGGGAACGCCAACAGTGGCGTTCCCAGGAGATCGACTTCACGCCTGACCGCTTGCAATGGGAAAAAATGTCGCCGGAAGAACATCAGGACCGCATTTACGGCCTATCCGCCTTTTTTAAAGGTGAAGCGTGCGTGACAGATACATTAGCCCCTTATATCACAGCCATGCCCGACGAGGAGATGCGTATCTTCCTGACCACGCAACTGGTTGACGAGGCACGACATACCGTCTTCTTCGCCCGTTTCTTCAAAGAAGTGATTGGCATCGATAAAGCAAGCCTGGAAGGCACATTGACGGAAATTCGTCAATACATGAACGAACACCTCCAGTATATCCTGATCGATGCACTCTCAGAGGTGGCCGAGCGCATTCGCCAGCAGCCAACCAACCTGGCACACCTGGTTGAAGGCATCACTCTCTATCATGTGGTCGTCGAAGGCACGATGGCTCTGGCAGGCCAACGCTCCATCCTGGACTTCTACCGTCAAAAAGATCTCTTCCCGGCCTTTCGCGGTGGCTTCACTGCCGTTGCACGCGACGAATCGCGCCACATCGTCTTCGGGGTGAAGTTCCTCAGAGAAATGATCCAGCGAGATGCGGCTAACGCCAGGGTGGTACAGGCTGCCATCAATAAATATGCCCCCATCGCCCTCACCGCCTTGACCCCGGCAGATGAATACATTCCCAATATCCTGGCCATGCAGGCGGACCCCTGGGTGACACCGCGCTATGCCCAGGACTCTCTGAGAAAGAAGTTGAAGGTGATTGGCCTGAGCATGGAGCTGCCTCCAGTGCCCCCAGTCCCAGTGTTTTCGTAGGGGCCCGATTTATCGCGCCCAAGGAGTCTCATCATGGTATCTGCTGTGGTCTTAATCAATGTACAGCGTGGGCAGGTCAATGAAACGGCCCAGAGCCTCTTAGAGATAGAAGGTGTAGCAGAGGTATACTCCGTCACAGGCGAATACGACCTGGTTGCCCTTTTACGTCTCCAACGCTACGAAGACCTGGCCGAAGTCGTCACTACCCGTATGGTACAACTTTCCGCCATCACCAAAACAAATACACTGATGGCCTTCCAATGCTACTCGCGAGCCGACCTGCAGCAAGCCTGGGACATTGGGGTATCATAATAAATGCATAAGGAGAGATGGCCTATGGCTGTGCATGAAATGCACAGCCATAGGCCATCTCTCCTTATGCATTTATTATGATACCTTCGTCTCCGTCTTCTCTGTGACTTCAACCGCAGCACTCTCGGCTTGCTCTTTCACCATGCGGATCTCGTTCTCGAAGATGCGGCGCAGGATGGCAACCGCACTGGCGTAGGTCGAATCCATGCCGAAGTACGACAGACTGCCTGCCCCCAGATTCTTGCCGCGTGTGTATGGCGTGTCTGAAGCATAGTGGAGAATACCCAGCTCATACGGCAGGCGGGCAAAATTGATATTTTCGCCCGTCGGGTAGCGTGTCAGGTACTGGTCTTCATACACGGCGTCCAGGTAGGGGCCGCTCTCCATTTCCACTACCGTATAGTTGGCCCGGTAATAGAAATCCAGGTACTGGCGGTTTTGCAGGTATGTGCCCTTGGCCGAAACCGCCTTCTGGTTGTCCAGCACAGAACCATAGATCAGGTAGGGCTGCACATCCTGGGCGATAAAGCAATTGTCCAGCCAGTAGGTGTTCTGGCTGTGTTCGTCCAGCACAACATTGGTGATCATCACATCGCCAATGCTGCCATTCAGCGTGGCAGCTTTGCCCAGGATATAGATACCCCGAATCTGCGACACATTCTCCATAATCTCACGCAGCATACGATAGGCCGCCATACCTAAAGGATAATCGATATTCAGGATGATAGCCTGGCTCTGCGTTAAACTGTCCATGCCTGACATACGGCAGCGTGGATCAATTTCCATTTGTCGTAACTTGGCAAGTTCAAACACCTGGGCATCGATCTCCAGACCGTGGCGGGCTCCCACATGCCAGATGCCGCGTTCATGCTCTTCGCGGGCGCGGTCGCGTATAAATGCTTTCCCCCCAGGTGTAGTATGCATCCACTGGCGGGCCGTGAAGTACAGGAAGTTTTGCCAGTTACCGGGTACTGTACCCTGCTGCAATTTGCGGCATTCATCGGCAAGGTAGGGGTCTTGACCGCTTAAGGCATACTCGGTCAGTTCATCCTGCCGGTTCAAAACGGTGCCAGACATGAGGTTGATCAGGCTATGTGTATTGCTGGAGACAAAGTAGACGGGTTTCTCTCGTAGTCCAAGGGTGGTATCCAGCAGTTGTTCAAGTGGTGCCCACCATTTGCGCGTGGAACGCACGTAGCCCACATGTGAGCCGCCCAGCATACGCAGCAAGAAACTCTTGCGCTGCCTCCCAATCGTCAGCAGATTTTCCCACAGGCGATCACCCCAGATCAGTTCGAGCCGCCGCCAGTCATCTGGCTGAATGTGGAGGCGCTCGCGCAAGACTTTGGTGATCTCTGCGAAGACCGGCGAGCTGCGGTCCATGCGCGTTTCTAGCAACTGCATGGTGGTAGGCTCGGCATTGAGCAGGTAATACATCTTGTTCCATTCGATCTGGAAGGCTACCAGAATGGGCACAATATCATCAGTATCGCTAACACTGGCAACATACACGGCCAGTGTCTCTTTACCGTCATAGAACCACTTTCGCCGTCGAGCAGAGGCCGTCACCGCCTCCCAGCCATCAACTTGAAATCCCTGTTGTTGGAATACCTCCTCCGATTGACCCAGCAAGACCAGGTTACAATGGACAATTGAGGCCGGTAAACGCAGCACGCTGTAAATCAGAGCGGACATATCGGGATACGGTGACCGGGCTTCAGGATGCAGGCTAGAATCAATGTTATAGTGCGTCTGCACCAGTGCCTTCAGGCTGATCTCACCTGAACTGCGCAGCAGCGTGTTGTAGGTGCGAATATAGAGTTCCACGTCGCGCTTCCCTGCTTCGTGGTGTCCGTTTTCGTAAGCAAAGGACGTACTGTCCTCCTCCCCCCTGGCCTGTGTCACTCCGACGACATCCTCTGTCTCCTGTATATCATCATCTTCGTGAAGAAACTCATGGTTTTGCTGGCCATCAAACGGGTCAGGCGTGGTATGAGTATGTATTGGGGGTTTGTTTTTCCGTGACAAGTTCTTTTTCCTCTTTTCCCCTTTTGGGAATGTAGTTGTGTTTATGCTTCTTTATTTCACATAATTATACCTCGTTTGTGAAACAATGTGGTAGTTCTCCCAAAAATCGGGGTTAGCTGCCCCCGGTGCAATAGCATTGCACCGGGGGCAGCTAACCCCGATTTTTGGGAACTTATATCCTTGACAAAACTGTATCATTCGACTATAATGGTCTCATACGAAAAAGTTCGTACATACGAAACAATCCGAACGCATTGTGCGAGGTAGGGTATGAACATTCGCCATCCGGCAGGCGGAAACTTTCCAGTAGTCGAACTTGAATACGGCCTGGCCTACGAGTTCCTGATGACGCTGGTGGTCTTCTTCGAGCAAAAGGGCTATGAGTATGAACTGGACCGCTCATGGTTTGACACTGCTCGCGCCAAAGCTACGCCCGACTTGTTAGATACCATACAGTCGTTCCTTTCGGATAGTAATCACACCTGGCATCACCTGGTTGGCCTCGTCTATGACAGTGAACCTCCCAGGGATGTGCCTGCATTCCTTGCCCACATCCGGGAAATTGAACCGCTGGAGTTGCGTTTGCACCTGATTGGATACTACCAGCGCAGTATCCGCCGTACTACCCCCCTGGATGTTATATACCGTGCGGCTGAAGGAGATGCCGAGGCACAGAGGCAGTTTCTGAAAACATCGTTCCCTGAACATGGTAACTGGCAAGAACTGCTTCACAATCTTTTCTCGATTGACGCAGAGACGACAAAAGCCACCCTTTTGGGCATCCTTGAAGCCTGGAATGAACGAGTCTTTCGCGATCTTGAGCCGCAGGTGATACCCATACTGGAACGCGATCTTGAGGCGAAACGCGCAGTGAAATCGACAATGGCACCTGAACGATTCATTGAGATGGCCACCAACGGCCTTGAGTACGTTCCAGAGCCGGGATTTCGTAAAGTGCTGCTCATCCCCAGCTATGTGATGCGTCCCTGGAATGAACTTTGCGAGTACCAGGATATGAAGATTTTCTGCTACCCGGTTGCCGATGAGCATATATCCGAGGACAGCAATACACCGCCTGTACGCCTGGTGAGACTCTACAAGGCCATCGCCGACGAGCGGCGGCTGCGTATCCTCAAAATGCTGATGACCAGAAGCTACTCGTTGCAGGAAATTGCCGACGAGTTTGGCGTTGCCAAAACCACGATGTACCATCACCTTGGCACTTTGCGCACTGCCGGTTTAGTTCGTATGCAGTCGGACGAGCATATCTATAGCCTGCGCCCAAATACCCTATCGGAGGTGTCCGAACTGCTCAACACCTACCTGAAAGGGAAATCCCAGTAACAAACGGTTATGGGGACCCGATTTATCGCGTCCCAGTTGTACTGGTAATGCCTATATTGTTGAGTTATGCGCCTTTTTACTTGAAAGGGGATAAAGATGCATCCACTATTGAATCAAGAGTTGGCAAAGCAACATATGGAGAATCTTCAGCACGAGGCCAAGATAGCTAATGCAGCGATGCATATCAACATACCCGGAGAAGTACACCATCGCTTGTTCCCCCTGAGCTTTCTGTGGCACTGGCACAACAGGACAACACTTTTGTCTGGACGACCTGTTGTACTACAGCAATCAAGAGCTGAAGAAGTTAGGCTTGAAGAGATCAAACCCGCCGTCTTGACCACATTTTCTGTTATGCACGAAGTAGGGCTGGTTTCCAGGTACGATGAACAGTTCATCGAGAAATTCGTAGAAACCCTCGAACGAGAGCTCGTCCACCAATCCCACTGCAACTGTGTCTAACATTGTTTCTTGTGTGCGAGAGAAAGCAGGTGCATGGCAGGTGCTTTCTCTCGCACATAGAGTCTCGATCTAGCTTTACCCTGAGTCTTCTGACGTGTTCAATGAAAAAATGCAGCAAGTGGGCGTTTTGCGAAGCAAAACGCCCACTTGCTGCATTTTTTCATTGAACACGTCGGTTTATCATTTGGGTTTCTGCAAAACCACAATATACTGGTGGGCAATATTGGGGATAAAGGCAAAAGGATAGCCATAGGGACGCAGGCGCGTGCCTGCCTGGTACCAGATAATCTCCCCTTTGGGCACAAAGCCATGCAGCTTCGCCCGCCTCGCCAGGTCAACATGCGTAAACATATATTCACTGTGTTGATAGGCATTGCGCACGATCACCACCATATATTTCTGCGGTTTTAACAGCGTGAAGCAGGCCTGAAAAACATGCTCCATGGCATCTAAATAATCGTTGTAGCTCGCGAGATTCGCCAGGTCGGCGGCATCATCGGAGCGCATATCGTAGTCGGTGCGCCTGTTCGCGAATTCTTCCGCGTAGCGACCATTAGACATCGTCTGCTCAAAGTGAATATTATAGGGAGGGTCGGTCGCGATAAAATCAAAAGATTGCTCCTCAAATGTAGCCATTACCTTGAGACAATCGCCATGCAGCAATTGTTGTGGCAATAATTTCCCCTTGCTTTCGGCGATG
>Ga0209701_10001257_pt1 | contig 16102 bp, 14 predicted proteins | sample CZO8metaG_4_FD_188356 | JGI IMG/M metagenome (GOLD analysis project Ga0209701, IMG submission 188356) | Vadose zone soil microbial communities from the Eel River Critical Zone Observatory, Northern California, USA - CZOApr15con2H3.8 metaG... | ecosystem: Environmental > Terrestrial > Soil >...
GTCGGAGCGGTTCGTCCGGGCCAGGGGCGAGACGTCGCGCGGGAAGTCCATGACGAACGTCGGCTGCACGAGGGTGTGCTCCACCTTCTTCTCGTAGATCTCGACCAGCAGCTTGCCCCAGGGCCAGGCGGGGTCGACGGAGATCCCGAGGCGCTCGCACTCGGCAGCCAGGTCGCCGTCCGGGTCGGCGCCGGCCTCCCGGACGAAGTCGATGAGCCGCGCCCGGCGGAACGAGCCGAAGTCGATCTCGCCGTCGTGCCAGGGCACCACGAGGCTCCCCGCCACCGATTGGGCGACCTCGCGGATCATCACCTCCAGCAGGTCGGCCATGTCTGAATAGTCGCCGTAGGCCTGGTAGGCCTCCAGCATCGTGAACTCGGGGTTGTGCTGGGTCGAGACCCCTTCGTTGCGGAAGTTGCGGTTGATCTCGAAGATCCGCTCGAGCCCGCCCACCAGCAGGCGCTTCAGGTAGAGCTCGGGGGCGATACGGAGGTAGAGGTCCATGCCGAGGACCTCGTGGTGGGTGACGAAGGGCTTGGCGAGAGCCCCGCCGGGGATTGGGTGGAGCATCGGCGTCTCCACCTCGATGTAGCCGCGGTCGGACAGCCAGCGACGGATCTCCGCCACGGTCTTCGAGCGGGCGTGCAGGATCTCCCGGGCTCGGGGATTGGTGGCGAGGTCGAGGTAGCGCTGGCGGTGGCGCCGCTCGACGTCCTGGAGGCCGGAGCGCTTGTCGGGCCAGGACCGGCGCGACTTCGAGAGGAGCTCGAACCCGTCGACGAGGATCGACAGCTCCCCGGTGCGGGTGGTGACGACCTCACCCCAGGCGCCCACCCAGTCGCCGACCCCCAGGCCGAGGAACTCCTCGAAACGGTCCCCGAGCCGGGCGGCCTGGCCGAAGAGCTGGATCTTGCCGCCCCAATCCCCGAGGTCGGCGAAGGCGAGCTTGCCGTGGCCGCGGATGGTCTGGATGCGCCCGGCCACCCGATGTGTCTCGCCGGTGGACGAGCCCGGCTCAAGGGAGCCGTGCTTGGCGAGGAGCTCGCCCGGCGTCGACGTCCGGTCGAAGCGCAACGGCGCGGCGTCAGATGGGTTCGGCATTGCGCTCGTAGAGGAGGCGGAGGCCCATGAGGGTGAGGTCGGGCTCGTGGCGGATGGTGCTGGTGCACGCGGGGAGGACCTTGGGCGCAAGCCCACCGGTGGCGAGCACCGAAGCCTGGCCACCGAGGGCCTTGGACATCCGCTCGATCATCCCGTCCACCATCGCCGCTGCGCCGAGGATCACCCCGGAGCGGACCGCCTCGACCGTGGAACGCCCGACGTGCAAGTGCGAGTTGCCTCTGAACTCGCCGTCTCTTCGTGCAAGTAACGTTGCATTGCCCCCCGACCCGAGGCGAAGCCGAGCCGAACGCCTGCGCGTCTTAGTTTTGAGCACAAACGCCGACACACCAGCACCAAGCGCAGGCGGAGGCGCCCGCGAAAGCGGCGGGGAAATTCAATTGGTGAGCCGAAGCCAACAGGCGCAGCGAACCCGAAGCGCCCGAACGAGGGCGCGAAGCCGAGACCACATGAGGTGCACGATATCGTGGTCGCGGAATTGAATTTCCCCGCCGCTCTTGCGGCGGGTCGGGGGGCTAATGGTGGGCACCCGCAAGCCATTGCTCAAGCGTGGCTTGCGGGCAAGCACGCGCACGCATAGTGCGCGCGAATTTGTATCGTCGGAAATCGCACGGCGATACAAATTCAGAATCGTATTCATCGACGCGAGCCTCGACTTATGAGGCGCGCGTATACGCGCCTTGCGACTGACTCGGGAATCCGCATGGTTTCATAGATGCGGAAGCCTCGACGCTGGCGAGAGATGATGATCACGCCAGCTTCATTTCGGAAAAGGCGGCGGATAGTATCCTCACTCAAGCGCCAAGCCGTGGCGAGCTCTGCGACCGTATAATGGCGCTCGCGAAACGAAATTGGAGTGAGGGGTGCGTTCACTCATGTTAGATTGCGATGTGGGACAAAAATGTAGCCTGGAGCTCTGCGCACATCTGTGTTGTCCTTTGTTCGCCGGAGTCGGACTTAATTCATGACTGGGCGGCACTGAGCGGGAATGATCGAGTAAGGTCAGGGCGGCGCATGTGGCATCCGCGTTCCAGATACGTTCCAGTTGGGCGCAATTTCTGCGTTTCGTGAGTTTTGTGCGTCTAGCAAAATCAATAACTTGCGTGTTTTCAATGCCCGAAATATTCCGACTCCCCCCGCCTCCACCATTCTAACTGCTGTGTAATCAATAGATTGCACAAGATACGCAGTTTCCATGTTGCACTTGTGTTCAGCGCAAGTGAATTGAGACCGTCGCCGTTGTGTGCAAAGCTAGGCTGGCATAGACTACAACCAAGTTTGCGAGGTCGCTCTTGCTTCCCGCTGGCAAGTTTTCCAGATTGGCCCTCGCAGTCGCGGCCGCCCTGACCGCACTTCTGGTCTTGGTCGTCGAAGGTATCCGCTCTCCCGCAGCAAGCCTCTTGTATTCGGATCTCTTGCAAACGGCAATCGTGCTATGGGCCTCCTATTGCGCGTACCGCGTCGCTCTGCGTTCCTTGGGCTACTTGCGGCGGCTCTGGATGCTATTCGCTGTCGCGCTTTTTATGGCCGCGGTCGCGCAGGCGCTGGAAACGTACTATCAAAACATTTCGCACCTGCCCGCAGTCGTACCCTGGCCCTCAGACATTCTGTTCATTCTGTGGGTGGTGCCATGCGTGATGATGCTTCTGCCGAGGCCAGCGGGAGAATCCGGCGGGATCGACTGGCAGCAGATTTTAGATTTTGTTCAGGCGGTCGTGGTGGGACTCGCCGCCTATCTGTATTTTTTTTACGTTCCATCCCGTTGGGTAGCCGAAGGGCCAAACATGGTTCCGAAGGTTCTGCAGCTGCAGACGATTCGCGACGCCGCGCTTGCCGCTGGGTTTTCGATCTGGGCTGCAAAGGTCCCAGCGCCAGCGATGCGAGCCTTCTTTGGCAGGATGTCTTTTTTTTTCGTAATAGCCAGCACGTCCGATTTAACTTATTTCCTCACGTCGCATCCCGCTTCGGGCAAAGCGAGTTGGAACGACATCGGATGGTGCGCGCCATATTTGTTCGCGGTCGCGGCCGCAGCTACATGGAAGCGCGAAGGTGAGCTCGTTCCGACAACGGCGCCCCGGAAACAGCGCTTGGCGGCTCTTTCGCATCTTTTGCCGGTGGGTATACCCCTGCTGGTGCTCATAATGGGCTGGCAAATCAGTACAGAGGAGTTCACCATCGCGTGGTTAGCCGTTGCCGCTTCGTTTGTCGTTTTTGCCACGCGCCTTATCCTAATCAATGAGCAGCAACGGCGGATGGCAGACGATCTTCTTAGAACAGGGAAGAACCTGCTGCGATCGGAAAACATGTTTTCTAGCGCCTTCCGTCTGAGCCCCGACCCCGTTGGCATAAGCCTTGTCCCGGAAGGCCGTTTTGTGGAAGTCAATGACAGTTTTACCCGCTTTACCGGACATACTCGCGAACAAACACTTGGGAGAAGTCCGGAGGAAATGAATCTTTGGGCTGACGTTTCGCATCGAGCGAAGGTCATGGCCAAGCTACGTGAAGAGGGGGAAGTCCGGGAGGAAGAATTTCGTTGCCGAACGAAGTCCGGAGAGGTCCGCATCGGTCAATTTTCAGGAGCATTGATTGAGCTAGATGGCCGGCTCCATGCGCTCGTAGTAGTTCGCGACGTTACTGCTCGGAAGCGGGCGGAAGAGGCGCTGCGAAGCAGCGAAGAGAGATTTCGAGCTGTCGTGGAAAGTCTGCACGTGGGTATCGTACTGCTGGGACCAGGGGCGGAAATTCTGTTCGCGAATCAAGCAGCCCAGCGGATGTTCAATCTGCCGATTGAGGACGTGCTCGGGAAGAATTCTTCTGAACTTGGCTTGGTTGCTGTTTACGAAGACGGAACGGAAATGCCGTTCTCGATGCGTCCGGGTCCCCGAGCTTTGGCGACCGGGAAGCCGATCCGTAATGAGGTCATGGGCTGGCGGCGCCGAGACTCGAATGAAGTTCTGTGGATTCTTGGGGAGGTCGTACCGCTGTTCGGCGAGAGTGGGATGCTGGACAAATTAGTCGTATCGTTTAGCGACATTACCAAACAGAAGCAGACGGAAGAGGCGCTGCACCAGTTGTCGACGCGGCTGCTGCAACTGCAGGACGAAGAGCGGCGGCGCCTGGGGCGGGAACTGCACGACAGCCTGGCACAGAGCGTGCTGGCGGTGAACTTGAATCTCGCGCAGGTCGCGCGCGCTTCGGTTCCTCTGGACGAAAGGTCGCGACGTGCGCTATCCGAGGCGCGGCGCGTGCTCCAAGAAATGTCGCAGGAAATTCGCACTCTCTCGTACCTGTTGCACCCACCAGTGCTGGATGAGCTCGGCCTGACATCAGCGATCCAGGAATATGCCGCAGGGTTCAGTGAGAGGAGCGGGATTCAATTGGAAGTGGACCTTCAGGCGGGCTTTGGAAGACTGGGTCAAGAGACGGAGACGGCCTTTTTCCGGATCGTGCAAGAGAGCCTGTCGAACATCCAGCGGCATTCCGGCAGCCCGACGGCCAAGATTCGTTTACGCGGGGATGCAAGTCGCGTCGAACTGGAAGTGAGCGATCGAGGCCGAGGAATGGATCAGACGGCGGTCGAGCGAGGCAGGAGCGCGCGAACTCGCTTGGGCGTGGGGATACTCGGTATGCGCGAACGGATGACGCAACTCGGAGGAAAACTCGAAGTGGAATCCAACTCGTCGGGAACCACAGTGCGGGCTGCTATTCCTTTGATGGCCGAGGTTTCCAATGCCCCTTCGCATTCTCGTGGCGGATGACCATCAAGTCGTGCGAACCGGGCTCCGCACACTTCTGGAGACCGAGCGCGGGTGGCAAGTGTGTGCCGAAGCCACCAATGGCCGGGAAGCTGTGGAGAAGGCGGGAGCATTGAAGCCGGATATCGCGGTACTCGACATTGGGATGCCCCTGCTAAACGGTGTGGAGGCCACCCGGCAAATCCGTAAGCTATCTCCGAAAACGGAAGTGCTGATTTTGAGCATGCACGACTCGGAAGTGCTGATGCAGGAGGTCCTGGAGGCTGGAGCGCGAGGATATATCTTAAAAGACGACGCGGATCGTAATTTGATTGCCGCAGTTGATGCCCTCCGCCAGCACAAGCCGTACTTATCCTCGCGCGTATCCGGGGTTTTCTCCAAAACCGGCCGGCTACTTGGCGAGGATTCCGCAGCAGACCGGAGGCGCTTGACCCCGCGCGAGAGGGAAATCCTTCAGCTTCTGGCGGAAGGAAAGAGCAATAAGGAAATCGCCGGTTTCCTGGGCATCAGCGTGAAAACGGCTGAGACTCATCGCGCCAACATCATGCTCAAGCTCAATTTTCATTCCATCACCGAACTTGTCCGCTACGCGGTTCGCAACAAGATCATCCAGGGCTAACGACCAGCTGCCCGAATCTACAGTCAATCCCCTAGGGAATCAGCCGAATTTCGTTTCATCTTGGAACAAGGCAAACTACGCTCCAGATTTTGAGCACCTAGTGTTCAGCAGGAGTGTGTGATGGACGCCAGTAATCGCTGCATTCGCGTCTTGGTCGCCGATGATTCGCCAACTGCTCTACTGGCGGTTTGTAGGTATCTGGAGTTCGAGGGGGAGTTCGAAATCGTCGGGACGGCCACCAATGGCCTGGATCTTTTGCACAAAAGCAGGGGCTTCCGTCCCGACCTGGTGCTCACCGACTTGAGCATGCCTCAAATCAGCGGGCTCGAGGCGACGACGGAGCTGCGAAAGTTATTCCCTGAATTGCGCATTCTGATCTTCACGGAATTGAACGGTTACTCACTTCGGGACGAGTGCCTGCGTTGTGGCGCCGATGGCTTTGTCGAAAAGAGCCAAATGCCCGAAAAACTCATGGAGGAGGTTCGCAAGCTCTTCCCGAGAAATCAGTAGCTGGATGGACTACCAATGAACTTTGCCAACGAAGATGTCATTTCAAAAGGCTTCTGGCGCCAGGCAGCACGGATCCCACAGAACCGAAGCTGGAGCGGTGCTTGCTTCCGCGCCGCGGGCAATCGAACGATTCGCAAGGAAAAGCAGAACGAAATCATGATATCGCCTTTTTATCGAATTCTACTTATTGAGGACGATCCGTCGACGGCCCAAAGCATCTGGGACATGTTGAAGGGCAGTCAGGATTGCACTTTCCAAATGGTGTGCGCCAAATCCTTGCAGACTGGTTTGCCGAAGCTGGCATCGGAGATTGATGTGCTTCTTCTGGATATTCACGCTCCCGACTGCAAAGGCCTCGCTGATGTATCCGAGATTGATTCTCAATTCAACTCCTTGCCGATCATCGTCTTGCTTTCGCAGGAGAAGGAAACGGCGGGAAAGCAAGCTCTGGAGGCAGGCGCCGTCGAATACCTGGTGAAAGAAACTCTCAGCCGAGAGTTGCTCCAAAGGGCTCTACGGTATGCCATTGAACGCAAGCGGGCCGAAAGCACGACCCGCCAATGCGAAGAGCGATTCCATGAACTCTTTGAGAACGCCAAGGACATTCTCTTTACACTCGACCTGGAAGGAAGAATCACCTCACTGAACAAATCGGCTGAGGAAGTAATGGGATGGTCAAAAAGCGAAGCCCTTCAAAAAAATATCAAGAGTCTTGTGGCCCCTGAACACTTCGGCCTCTGCGGGCAGATGATGCGACGCATCGTGAATGAGGAGCCCTTGCAGCATTTCGAGATCAGCGTGCTGCGGAAGGACGGCCGGAGGGCGCTCCTGGAAACCAGCGCGCGCCTGATTCGCTCGAATGGAAAGAAAGAGGGCGTGCAAGGGACCGCGCGCGACGTCACGGAACGCCGTCAATTGGAGAACATGGTTAGACAATCCCAGAAGCTGGAAGCGATTGGCCGCCTGTCGGGAGGGGTGGCTCATGACTTTAACAATTTGTTATGCGTGATTAGCGGCCATGCCGAGATGTTATCCGAACAGTTGGAGCCGGCAAATACGGCAATCAAGAGCGTCGCTCAGATCAAGAAGGCGGCGGATAGTGCCGCTTCTCTGACCCGCCAACTTCTTGCGTTCAGCCGCAAGCAAGTGTTTCATCCGCAGACGCTAGACCTGAACGCTATCGTCGTTGAAACAGAAAAGCTCCTGGGACGATTGATTGGCGAGCACATCAAATTCTTCACGGAGTTAGATTCAACGCTGGGAAACGTGCGCGTGGACTCCGTGCAAATCGAGCAGGTCCTCGTGAATCTGGTTCTTAACGCCCGCGATGCGATGCCGCGGGGAGGAAACCTCACGATCGAAACTTCGAACGTCGATTTGGAAGACCAACATGGATCGAAGCGTTCGCTGATACCCGCTGGCAGCTACGTAATGTTTGCCGTGACCGACACGGGCTGTGGGATGGACGAAGAAACGCAGAGCCGCATCTTTGAACCTTTCTACACGACAAAGGAACTCGGTAAGGGAACGGGTTTGGGTCTGGCCACGGTATACGGAATCGTCAAGCAGAGTGGCGGATTTATCTGGGTGTACAGCGAACATGGCCGGGGCACGACATTTAAAGTTTATCTTCCGCGGGTTGAAAACCCGGCGGCGCCTTCGCGTCCGAGCAAGCGACAGATGGAAGCTTGCAAGGGAACGGAAACTGTTTTGCTGGTGGAAGACGCGGAACCTCTTCGGGCACTGATCAAAGAATTCCTGAAGGACAGTGGCTACGTGGTTCTGGAGACCGGGAACGGCAATGACGCCATCCGGATTGCAAGCGAATTTGGCGGCCCGATTCATCTGCTTTTGACCGATGTCGTCATGCCGGGAATGGGAGGACAGCAACTTGCTGATCAGCTGACGCGTATTCGCCCGGACGCAAAGGTGCTGTACATGTCGGGATATCCAAACGACGGAATAGTGCACTCGGGAATTCTGGCAGCCGGAGTGGTTCTACTCGAAAAGCCTTTCACTCGCGAGATTCTCTTGCGCAGGGTCCGGCAAGTACTCGATGAGGCAGCACACGCTAATTGAACGTGGCCGCGCGATTGACGGCACGCAGGGGCGGCAACCCGGTCCGTTGCAAAGATTTAAGCCTTATGCATCGCTCTGGCGATACGACCGAAGACGAGAACCCGCGAGGGGAATCAACTCGGCAAAGCCAAAAGGAGAGGACGTAATGTCATCAAAGAAGATTCTGCTTGTGGACGATTCCTGCACCGCCCGCCTGGTGAACAGGATGATTTTCAGCCAGAAATCGAATTATGTGCTGATTAGCGCGATTGACGGCAAGGAAGCCGTGGAGAGGGCACGAGAGGAAAAGCCGGACCTGATTCTCATGGATGTGGTGATGCCGCGGATGACCGGACTGGAAGCTTGCCGTGTCCTGAAAAAGGACAAGGAGACGGAGAAGATCCCCGTCATCCTGCTGACCACGCGCGGGGAAGAACAGTATGTGCAGGAAGGGTACGCGAGCGGATGCAGCGACTATCTGACCAAACCAGTCAATGACGCCGAGCTTCTCGATCTGCTGAAAGCATACCTTGGCGAGTAATTCAAAACGGGCAAGCGCCATACGGGAGCCACGCAGAGGTTGCGAGGGATAAAGATGATAGGCACAGGAAATGGAAGCCGTCCACCTGCCAAGGCGGGGCACTGGGTCGAACGGGCGGAGGGGAACTCAACGATTCCGACCGGAGCGGAAGAGCTGCGCTTGCGCGTACAACAGCTCTCACTGCGCGAGCAAATTGAGCGGAATCATTTTCTCCTCATGCGGATGAACGCGGCGAGCGCACGGCTGATTCAAAGCCTGGAACAGAGCGACGTATTTGATGCCATTGCTGAAATCATCGCGAACCTGGTGGGGTCTGAAGAAATAGCGGTGTTTGACTTTCATCCCGCGGAGCAAAACTTTTCGCTGGCCTGGTCGTCGGGCGTTGAAGCGGCTGCGTTGCAGCCGTTCCTGTGCGGTGCGGGGATGTTTGGCCGCGCGGTGGAGCAGGGGTTGAGCCAGTATCATGAGCGCCAGCCGGAGTCAGCACTTTTGCCGTACGAGAAGAACTTGACCGCTTGCGTAATCCTAAAGTCCAGCGGAGAGATTGTCGGAGTCATCGCCATCTTTGGTCTTCTCCCGCAGAAGAACAAACTGGAATGGGCCGACTTTGAATTGTTGAAATTCCTGGAGACATACGGAGCGGTGGCCATCAAGTTTCAAAAGCTGCAAAGGAAACAGGTATCACCATGAGGCCGCATCCACCACTGAAACATGCCGCACCTGCTCTCGCGGCACCAGTGTCGTCCGGAGGTCACGATGCAGGTTCGTCAAATTCCCACTTTCTTCATGCCGGCCAGGTTTTCGTTTCGGTGGAAGTGAAATCCATCGTTCTCATTCTCGGTTCTTGCGTTGGAGTCTGTATCTGGGACGCCGTTAACCGCATCGGTGGCGCCACGCACTACTTGCTGCCCATCTGGGATGGATCGGGAACAGCGTCGCCCCGATACGGCAATTTGGCTGTTTCCACATTAGTGCAAAAGCTACTGGAAGCCGGAGCGAATCGCGCACAACTTCGGGCGAAGGTGTTCGGCGGGGGTTGCTTGTTCGAATCCCTGCGCGCACCGGGTTCGAACAAACAGCAGCACCTCGGCAGCCGAAACGTTGAGATGGCTCTGGAAATGCTTGTGAAGGCGCAAATCCCGGTGCTGTCCACGGTCGTTGGCGTGGACCGGGGGCAACGAATCGTGTTTCGCACGGATACAGGCGACGCAGAAATAAAGGTTTTGTAGAGGGATCATGGAAATTAATCGGGAAATGCTATTACAGTCGTTCCGGGAAGAAACCGAGGAATGTCTAGTGCAAATGGAGCAATCGCTCTTGGCGCTGGAGACGCATTCTGACGATCGTGAACTAATCTCCTCTCTGTTTCGCGCCGCGCACACCATTAAGGGCAACGCTTCCTTGCTGGAGTTCAATGCCCTCGCGCGATTCCTCCACAATGTTGAGGATCTGCTGGACCTTTGCCGCAGCAACACCGTAGCGCTATCTCAGGAAGTGGTCAATATCTTGCTTCAGGCCGTGGACGCCCTCCGCCAAATGGCCAAGCGGGCGGTCGAGGGTGAAGTGGGCCTTCTTCCGGAGCACGAGGCATTGAGCGTGCGCCTCGCCGACGTGACTGCTGAACTCAAGACCGCCGAGGCACCCGGCGCGAAGAAGAGTTCCTCATCATCCCTTCCGGACCCTTCTACGGGCCCCACGGCATCCAAAGCAGCCGTTCAAAATCTCCGCGTCGACGTTGGCAAGCTCGATCGCATGTTGGACCTGACCGTGGAGTTCGCGATTGCCCAGGGTCGCCAGCGACGCATGCTCGAAGAAAAATTTGGCCGGGTCGCCAGCGGCCGCGAAGTTCTTGAGTCTCATCATGGGTTGGAAGCGTTATTCCTCGAGTTGCAAGAGCTGGTGATGAAGATTCGCATGGTCCCGGTGGGGCCGACTTTTCACCGCTTCGCTCGGAGCGTACGGGACGTCGCCCGGAAAAGCGGAAAGCTGGCACGTATGCTCGTCGTTGGTGAAGACGTCGAAGTCGACACTACCATCCTCGAGCACATTCATGACCCGTTGATGCACATGATACGGAATTCCGTGGATCACGGTTTGGAAACGCCGGAAGTGCGCCGCACTTTGGGAAAGGACCCCTGCGGTAAAATCGTCCTGCAGGCTTTCCATGATTCCGGGAATATCGTCGTGCAGATCTCCGACGATGGGGCAGGCCTCGATCATGAGCGCATTCTCTCGCATACACGGGCGCAAGGAACAATTCCAGACGCAGCCCGTCTGACCGAAGCCGAGATTCACAACCTCATCTTTCAGCCAGGATTTTCGACGGCCGACAAAGTGTCTGAACTCTCCGGCCGCGGCGTCGGTTTGGATGTGGTGCGTCGAAACGTGAACGCGCTTAGCGGCGCAATTCAGGTCGCAAGCCGCAAAGGCCAGGGGACGACGTTTACCATCCGCCTGCCGCTCACACTTGCCATCATTGACGGGTTCGCTGTGAAAGTGGGCACGGAAACCTACGTAATCCCTCTCAGTTCCGTGCAGGAATGCCTCGAGCTGCCTGCGGAGAAGCACAGTTCCGACGAAGGCGGTGTCATCAATCTCCGAGGCGAAGCTTTACCTTACGTGCGGCTTCGCGATCTGTTCGAATGTGGCGGCGTCACTCCGGCTCGCGAAAAAATCATTGTGGTTGAGTATCACGGCGGCCGCGCCGGCCTCGCCGCCGATGAATTGTTGGGCGAGCAGCAAGCGGTGATCAAGCCGCTGGGACGGCTGTTTCAAGGAATTCGCGGTGTTTCCGGGTCAACGATCCTCGGCAATGGGCGCGTCGCGCTGATTCTCGACGTACCTGCCCTGTGTGCCGAAGCAATCCATCGGAGCGCGGAAGCGGTTTCGCAGTAGGGCCATTGGTCGAAAAAGCGAGTCGGCTTGGAGCCGTACTCGGAATATTGTTCGAAGGAGAGTTTCATGTTGAAGAATACGTCGATTGGAAAGCGGTTAGCGATCGGTTTCGGCCTGATCGTAGTACTCCTCATTTCCATGGGACTTAGCGGCTATTGGGGAATCGAGGCTATCACGCGTGAAACGCTGAAGGTCTTGGAGGGCGACGCCAAGGTCGTGACCCTTGCCGCGCGCGCCAAGGCGACCACGCTGGAGTTGCGTCGGTTCGAAAAGGATACGTTCCTCAACATCGAGGAGTCTCAGATCAGAACTCAGTACGCTGCCAAGTGGGATGCGCAGCGGCAGAAGCTCCGCGAAGTCTTCAACGAACTTGAAAAATTCCAACTTTCGCCGGACGACAAAGCCAGTCTTCGCTCCATGCGGGAGGATCTGGACGTCTATGAGAGTGGCTACACCAAAGTCCTCAGCATGATTCAAGAGGGCAAGCTCCACACGCCGCAGGAGTGCAACGCCAAGATCAATGAGTACAAAGATTCGATTCACCGGTTGGAGGATCTGGCGACCGAGTTGACGAATCATCATGCGGAAGTGCTGGTCCCCGCGGTAACTGAGATCGCCAGGACCACCACCACCACGCTCGTGATTTTCTCGCTCGCGTCCATATTCGTCAGCGTTGTCGTCACTCTCGTAATTTCTCGTGGTATCACCAAGCCCATCCAGGAGGTGTTGGACGTCGTCGAGAACATCAGCGCCGGAGATTTGACCAAGACCATCAACGCGAACCGCGGAGATGAGGTCGGCCGTCTGCTGGGGGCCATGGCCAAGATGACTGGCAAGCTCAACGAAATGATTGGCGAAGTGCGCATGGGCGCCGGATCGGTGAGCACCGCTGCCGCCCAGGTAGCTTCCTCCGCCAGTATCGTCTCTCAGGGCACCAGTGAACAGGCAGCCGCTGTCGAACAGGTGACCAGCAGCATGGAGCAGATGAGCGCTTCCATTACGCAGAACGCCGAAAACAGCCGCAAGATGGAGCAGATGGCGCGCAAGGGCGCTCAGGACGCCGGTCAGAGCGGCCAAGCCGTCCAGGAATCTGTTTCCGCAATGAAATCGATCGCGGAAAAAATCGCCGTCATCGAAGAAATTGCCTATCAGACCAACATGCTGGCCCTGAACGCCGCGATCGAGGCGGCCCGTGCCGGCGAACATGGCCGCGGATTCGCCGTAGTCGCAGGCGAAGTGCGCAATCTCGCGGAGCGTTGCCGCACTGCCGCACAGGAGATCGGCGGGTTGGCCGCTGCCAACGTGCAGGTCGCGGAACGTTCAGGTGGCTTGTTGACCGAACTGGTCCCGGCGATTCAGAAGACCGCTGACCTAGTGCAGGAAGTGGCCGCAACGTCCAGAGAGCAAGCCGCTGGCGTGAGCCAGATCAACGGAGCCATCAGCCAGGTTGGGCTGGTCACGCAGCGCAACGCCGCCGGTGCGGAGCAACTCTCCAGCACCGCGGAAGAGCTCGCGTCTCAAGCCGAAGCCTTGCAAGACATGATCAGTTTCTTCCGCGTCAGCTCCGTTGGCGATCACCGGGCCGCCAAGAAACACAAGGCCGACAAGCTCCATCCCGAGGACGCCGACAACCACGATAACCAGGGCTCCTCCAGGCACGCGGGAAAGCCGAACGGCGATTACGCCGAGTCATTTGCCCGGATCTAAGCCGCGGAGAAATCTCATGGAAATCAAAGAAAAAGAAGAAGCGGTCCAACAGCAATACTTGACCTTTTTCCTCGCGGATGAGGAATACGGGATCAACATTCAGCGCGTAAAGGAAATCATCGAGTACACCGCGGTCACCAAGGTGCCCAAAGTGCCAGAGTGGATTCGTGGCGTCATCAACCTGCGCGGCAATGTCGTTCCCATTGTCGATCTCACCGTGCGTTTCGGACTCGGGGAGCGCCCAGTAACCAAGACGACCTGCATCGTCATCGTCGAAGTCGAGCAGGACTCCGAGCGCACCGTGATGGGCGTGATCGCGGATGCCGTCAACCAGGTCATCGATCTCGCTCCCGAAGATATCGAAGAACCTCCCGCATTCGGCACTCGCGTGCGCTTGGAATATCTCTTCGGGATGGGCAAACTCGGCAAGAAATTTGCCCTCATCTTGAACGTCAACAACGTCTTGAGCAATACCGAGCTGTTGACCGTTTCCACTCTTCAGGCCGCGACTTTGGACGCGCGAAACGATGTTGAAGGTAACTCCGGCGAGCAACTGGAAGCGTAATGGCCTCCGGAGAAATCCCAGTCCATTCGCCGCTAATGTGGCCCAAACCGATTCCGGATCTCGCGGCGGAGGAGTTTCATCTTTTCCAGGCCCTCGTCCTCCGCGAATCCGGAATCCACCTGGGCGCGAAGAACCGCGCCATGTTGGTAAGCCGTTTGTGGAAGAGACTACGCGCCCTGGAATTGAACTCCTTCTCCTCCTACTACCGGCGGGTCAAAACCGATCCTCAGGAAATGGTGCTCATGCTCGACTGCATTTGCACGAACGAAACGCATTTCTTCCGCGAGCCGGCGGCCTTTGATTGTCTGCGAGGCGGCGTTTTCCCCGAATGGGTGGCGGCCGCGGATACCGGAAAACGCGGCAGAACGCTGCGAATCTGGAGCGCTGCGTGTTCCACCGGCGAAGAAGTCTATTCGCTGGCAATGTCGCTGCTTACCTATTTCCCGCCAGCCGCTGATTGGAAGATCGAAGTTCTCGGAACGGACCTCTCAACCAAAGTGCTGGCCCGCGCTTCAGCTGGCATCTGGCCCGCCGAGAAAATCTCCGGCGTGCCATTTGAGTATCAACGAAGGTTCCTCTTGAAGGGCTTTGGGCCGGACAAAGGCAAAATCAAGGCGGTGGACGAACTCCGGCAGGTCGTCCGGTTTCAGCGGCTCAATCTCACCCAACAGCCCTATGCGGTCACCGGCCCGTTTGACCTGATTTTCTGCCGCAACGTACTCATCTATTTTCAGTGGGAAACAAAAATAAAGGTAGTCGACTCCCTTGGAAAATACTTGGCCCCCAACGGATACCTGTTCCTGGGCCATGCGGAAAGCCTTCACGGTGTCGCGGACAAACTACAGTTGGTCACACCAAAGGTCTTCCCGTCGCCCAAGACCTCGATGGCACGCGGCGGCGCCCTCTGCATTCTCCAACGCCGCGAGAATGCCGTTCGTGACTGAGTATTTTGACTTGAAGCCCCGGCACACGTACGACACGGGTTTCACGAAATAGGAGAAACGTGAGCTCTAGTAAGCACCAAGATTTCGCGGAGATTCTCTCCGCCCCCGCGCCGGGTAACTCCGACCTTCTAAATGTTCTCGTGGTGGATGACTCGGCAATCGTGCGCCAGGCCCTGGCGTCCGTGCTTTCCGAGAAGCGCGGATTCTGTGTCCATGTGGCGGCTGATCCCCTCATCGCCATGGACAAAATGAAGAAATTTCCCCCCGACGTCATTCTTCTAGATCTGGAAATACCTCGAATGGATGGCCTGACTTTTCTAGAGAAGCTTATGTCCGAGAATCCAATGCCTGTCGTGGTTTGCTCCGGATTGACCGGCCCAAGGACCGAAGCAGCCATCCGCGCCTTGGAAATCGGTGCGGTTGATATCATCACCAAACCAAAGATCGGCGTGCGCGGCTTCCTGGAAGAGTCCGCCGTTCTGCTCGAAGATGCCGTGCGAGCGGCAGCGACGGCCCGCGTGAGCAAATTTCGTAGGCTCCGCAAAGATTCCTCGAGCTATCACTCTGCCGATGTCGTGATTCCTCCCGCTGTCCTGCCTGTGTGCCCGCAGCACCGCGAAAAGATTGTCGCCATCGGGGCCTCCACGGGAGGCACGGAAGCCCTCCTCCAGGTTTTCGAACAGATGCCCCAGGATTGCCCTGGGATTGTCGCGGTCCAACACATGCCCGAGGGCTTTACGGCAGCCTTCGCGAAACGGCTCAATGGCATTTGTCGTATCGAAATAACAGAAGCGGCCGATGGCGACAAAGTGCTTCCCGGTCGGGCTTACATTGCTCCCGGAAACCGGCATACGCTTGTCCGCCGCCTCGGTCCGGGCTATTTCCTCGAGGTGCGCGATGGCTCCCTTGTGTCGCGCCATCGCCCCAGTGTCAATGTGCTGTTTCGATCCGTGGCCCAAGCTGCCGGTGCTAGCGCGGTGGGCATTTTGATGACGGGTATGGGCGACGATGGCGCGGACGGTCTCCTCGAAATGAAAAAGGCCAATGCGTTCACAATCGCACAGGACGAAGCTAGCTGCGTGGTATTCGGCATGCCGCGAGAAGCCATTGTTCGCGGCGCTGTGCACGAGGTTCTCTCCTTGTCTCGTATTCCGTCCGCGATTTTGCGAAAAAAACAATAACTTACGCGTTTTCAACAACCCTGATTACTCCGACTCTCTCCGCCTGTTGCACTTGGCAGCAATTTTGCGGTTTTCTGCGTTTCTAGCGTTTAGTAGAATCAGTGAGTTGCGTGGAATCAGTGGGGCTCGGAATTCCGACTCCCCTCGCTTCCACCATTCCTGAGATGTTTACGCCCTTTCATGACCTCGCGGCCGACCCTCCCGTTCG
>Ga0209701_10001259_pt1 | contig 16095 bp, 13 predicted proteins | sample CZO8metaG_4_FD_188356 | JGI IMG/M metagenome (GOLD analysis project Ga0209701, IMG submission 188356) | Vadose zone soil microbial communities from the Eel River Critical Zone Observatory, Northern California, USA - CZOApr15con2H3.8 metaG... | ecosystem: Environmental > Terrestrial > Soil >...
CGCTTCAAGGCCGAGCGCCAGATCCTGGCAAACTGGAGCATCCCAACATCGCGCGGCTCATCGACGGTGGGACGACGGAGGAGGGCTGGCAATACTTCTCAATGGAATGCGTCGATGGCGAGCCCATTGATCGCCATTGCGACTCGCACAACCTCTCAACCCGCAGCGGCTGGAGCTGTTCGTCACCGTCTGCTCGACGGTGCAGTACGCGCATCAGAGGCTCGTGGTCCACAGGGACCTGAAGCCGAGCAACATCCTGGTCACGCAAGACGGGATGCCCAAGCTTTTGGACTTCGGAATCGCGAAGCTCCTCACCAACACCGGCCAGGCGAAGACCCTCACCGGCTTTGTGCTGATGACGCCTGAGTACGCCAGCCCCGAGCAGGTCAAAGGGGCGCCAATGACGACGGCCAGTGACGTCTATTCGCTAGGGATGCTCCTGTACGAGCTTTTGGCGCGCAGGCGCGCCTACCAGATCCAGAGCGGCTCGCCGGAAATCGCGCGCTTGGTCTGCCAGGTGGAGCCGGAGAAGCCCAGCGCGGTGGCACCGCGCCCGCTCGCGCGGCAGCTGGCGGGTGACCTGGACACCATCGTGCTGAAGGCGATTCGCAAGGAGCCGGCGCGCCGCTATGCGTCGGTCCAGGAGCTCTCGGACGATATCCTGCGACACCTTTCGGGGCGGCCGGTGCTGGCGCGGGCGGACACGCTGAGGTACCGGGCGGGAAAGTTCGTCGGTCGCCATCGCGTCGGAGTAGCGGCCGCGTCGCTGGTGCTGCTCAGCCTGGTAGGCGGCCTGGTCGCCACGATGCGTCAGGCGCGCATTGCCGAAACAAACCGGGCCCGGGCGGAGAAGCGCTTCGCCGAAGTACGGAAGCTCGCAAACTGGGTCGTGTTCGACATGCACGACGCGGTCGCCAAGCTCCCTGGCTCAACCCCGGCGCGCAAGCAGCTCGTCGAAAACGCTCTCGATTACCTCGATAGTCTGGCCAGCGAGGCGACCGACCCTGTCCTCCAGGCCGAGATTGCGCTCGGCTACGAGCGGCTCGCCCAGGTTCAGGGAGACCCGGCATGGTCCAACCTGGGCGACAGAGACCCGGCGATTGCCAGCATCCGCAAGGCAATCGCCCTGCGCGAACGGGTGGCTCGCACGACGCCGGCTGATTCCCGTGCCGTCGCCCAGTTAGCGCAGTCCCACGCAAAACTCGCGCACATCTTGCAAGGCCAGGAAGCGAAGAAGACGCTGGAAAAGATGAAGTCGATCCTCGACTCGATCGTCACCCGGGACTCCGATGACCAGGCTGCCGTCCTCGCGGCCTGGATTTTATACTTCGACGCCAAGGCGGCCCTGGAGGCTGACGCTTACGATCTCGTCCCACTTCGCGAGAGTCGCCGCCGGCAGATGGAAGTGACGGAAAAGCTTGTCGCTCTACAACCTGCGAACCGGATGTGGCCACGCGATCTCGCATTGGTCTACAAACAGTATGGTTCCGTGTTGCAGGCGCTCAACGAACTGAACGCCGCCCGCGAATACTTCGAGAAAGCTCCGACACGCGCTTCCAGTGTTCGGGCGTCATCGCCACCGTGTCCCCCTGCGCGACAAGCTTCCGTGTAGCACATTTGCCGCAGGGGATTTCAAGCCAGGTTGTCTACGAGCTCCGGCGCAGCATTCGCATCCAGAGTACGAACTTGCTCACAAGGTGAAAGCATCCGGTCCGATGTAGGTCGGCCCCACAGCCGGGAAAGGCAGGTCAAGTCCGCCCCCGGTTGGGCTCGACTAGGATGCCATCGATCCCCATGCGCATCGCCTGCAAACTCAGAGTGGCATTGTTGTGCTCTCTCGTCCCGTATCTCGCGCAAGCGGGAACGATCAACGTCACTCCGGCGGACAACTACGCGAAGATCGAAGCGGCAATGCCTGGAGACGAAGTCGTGATCGCCCCCGGGACCTATCACTTCCGCGTCTACCTGACGCAAGCGGCGCCGGCCAACAATCCGATCATCATCCGAGCACAGGATCCGAACAACCGACCTGTCTGGGATCTCTCCGGCGGCTATGTCGAGAACGCACCGGGCAGCTACACGGCGGGGGATCGAGGGCGAGGGTGCTGGCAGCTCAGTGGCGCCACCAACATCCAAATCTCAGGGCTCATCATCCAGGAGTGCCACACCGCCTCGTACAACTCGGCGGGCCTGCGGTACTACTACACCTCCACAGGCATCAAGTTGAAGGACGTGTTGTTTCGCCGGAACGACAACGGCCTCACCGGCGGGACGCAGGACAGCGAGCTCACCGCGGAATTCTGCGAGTTCGATTCCAATGGGAACCTAAACGCGTCACAGAATGCTCCCACCCACAACATCTACATCTACGGCGGTACCTTTGCCCTTCGGTATTCGTACGCGCATGACCCGATCCAAGGCCAAAACTTTCACATCCGCGCTAAGAGCTCGGTGATCGAATACAACTGGTTCGCTCGGCCCAAGAGCTACTCCGGCGACTTGATGACCGATGACGACTTCAGCACCGGCGCGCCGCAAACGATGGTGCTCCGGGGGAATTTGATTGATCAGGGTTCACCGCAAAATCACGGCCAGATCGTCGCCATATACAATGACGCGGGTTTCCTCCCCGGCCTGCAATTTTCCCTGACACTGATCCACAACACGATTGTGGCTACGCAGCCGCAGGGCTATCCGGTCCACCTGTCCAACGCGGATGGAACGCCGATGAATGTCGAGATGGACAACAATTTGATTTGGGGTGTTTCGCCGCAGCAAGCCGCGTACCTGATTGAAGACACGAACCATGGCGCGGTGACCGGAACCAACAATTACATGCCGCCCGGCGGAGTGCCCGGTTCGCTGACCGGAACCGTTTACGGCAGCACCCCGTTCAACAATGCGGCGGCGCGTGACTTCACGCTCGCGCCGGGCAGCGCGGCGATCAACGCGGCGAGCCAGGGCGTCAGCGGTCTCCCCGACAAAGAATATTTTCAGAACGAGACGGTGACTCACATGTATCGCCTGCGCTCCAAGACGAAGGACATTGGCGCGTTCGAGTCCACCACCACGGGCCCGGGCATCGGACCCTACGCGGGTGCGCCCCAGACCGACGGCGGTAACCCGGATGGAGGCAGCAACAACCCGTCCGGGTCCGCGCTCAGCAGCGGCTGCGAATCCACCGCGGCACCGACGTCTTCATACGTAGTGCTCGCGGTTGCAGTCCTCGGCCTCCTGCTACTTCGGTGGAAGCGCCTTCCCCGAAAGCAGTAAGTCGGGCCAACCCATTGTCCTGCTCCGTCGAGTGGCTCTGTTTGACGCGCTGCGCGTGCAGTCTGCGGACCCTAATAGCCTCATTTGCACGCGCAGCAGTTCCGCAACCGTGATACCGATTGGGACATAGATGGGACAGATGACCGGCAGGGCGCCCTACGAGTGCCTATGCGAGGTAGTCGTCCTTCGAGGGCTGGCCTCCAGCGGATCGAGACCTCGCGAGCCGACGTTTGCTCTGATCGGGAGCCCCGCTGCGGCAATCAGCTAAGCGGTCTACCTACCGGCGCGTGACGAGCTCTAGTCTGGGTCTTCTGCTTCTCGCGTCGGCGCGATGGCGGCGTTGGCACAGGCGCGCGGCTCGAGGATCAACGGCTTCAATGGAGGGCGTTCGAAGTCAAAGCTGTCGAGCAGGTCGTTGGCCGCCTGGTCTCGATCGCCGAGCGGCGCGAGACCAAACCGCCGCTCCACAAATTTCAACAGGGAAGAGAACTCGTAGACGGCATGGGAGATGTGACCGTGGCGCGCGTAGGGGGAGATGATCAGCAACGGCACGCGGGGGCCGAAGCCGAATCGATCCACCTCCGGAGGCGGCACGTGATCATAGAATCCGCCGAAATCGTCCCAAGTCAGAAAGAGCGCGGTTGAGCTCCAAAGGGGTCCTTGCATCAGCGCGTTCAACTGCTCCACCGTCCAGTTCTCGCCGATGCAGGTGCTTGCCGGCGGGTGCTCGCTTTTCCCCTCGCCGGTCACGATCCAACTCACCGATGGCAGGTCCCCGTTGAGGGCGTCCACCACAAACTGGGTATCGGAGACGACGTTTTCCTCCCACAGCGGACTAAACCGAATGTGGCTGATTGCATCGAGCGAGGACCAGATGAATCCGGATTGACCAATCCCTGGTGCATAGTACTTCCACGAAATTCCACCCTCCTCGAGTCGATCGGCAAGCGTCGTGAAATCGAAGCACGGGTAAACGAGGCTGATCGTTCCGTCCTCGTTCAGCACCTGGACCCGTGTGTTCTGCTGCGCATCGCAACCCCAGATCTCACCGAGGTTTGGATTGCTGATCGCGCCGCCGGATTGCGCCGCTACGGTGTAGAGGTGATTGGGAAAACTTGGACCGGCGAGCGACGAGAACATCTGGTCGGCCAGGGTAAAGTAGCGCGCGTAAGCCCAATAGTTGGGAATATCCTCTTCGAGATACTGGGAGTACCCGGAGAGATCTTCGCCTTCTGAAATGAGGTCAAATTGGTTCATCGCTCCACCGTTAATTGCGGTCACCGCGTCGTAGAACGAGTGACCGATATCGTGGGTCATGTCCGGTTGGCGCGAAAGCGGAATGACTTCTCCGGTATGAATCACTCCGGTCGTGGCGCCGTCGGCCCCTGGAAAAGTGCCAAAGTAATTATCGAAGGTGCGGTTCTCTTTGATGATGAAAACAATATGTTGAATTCTCTGAAGCCCGTGATCGTCGCGGTGTCGGTCGTCGCCTAGCGGCGCCGACGCCAGCGCATTCACCTTAAAACAGAGAACTACGCTGATCCCGCAAAGAAATCGTGACTTCATGATTTCATTTTTCATTGCAGGCCCCCAGGGGGGCGAAGCTTTGGACCCACTGGATGGTCGGACTTCTGTGCGATCCCCTGCAGATCCCCCGCCGAGAGTTTCACGGCGTTGGGGATCTCCCTTTCGATAACGTACCTAGGCATGGTGCTCCTTTCAGCTCCCGTCGCAGAGCTGAGGAGAATTCTGTCTCGGTGAGGAAGCGGTCACGTGCAACGTAGCGAGTCCTGAACACAGGGATGAGGGTCCTGGCATCCACGTGTAGCACGCGTTTGGCTTCTCGGGCCACGCGGGGCTTGTCTTCCGGCGTGGGCATTAACATCTTCCGACTGATTCATCGATCTGCTCATCCCAAGGAGGAGCTACACGTGACCCTCGTTGGAGTGCGACGTCGGCTGCGCCGTACGCGGGGCGGATTCCTGGGCGGTTTCCTCGTAGCCACGCTTATCCCGACCCTGGCGAGCGCAGATCCGCCTATCGCATCCTCCAGCTTCGTCGGTGCTGAGGACCCTCTCTCCGAGAATGGTGCGTGGGCGCCCCTTACGTCCCTAGCCCCCCAAGGCACTCGGTTCCAGAAGAACAACGGAGCCTACCCCGACCGATTCGTTGGGCCGGATCACAATCATGCGGGTGCCCGCACCACCGCGATCATCCCGCCCGACCACTACTCTGAAATCGTCGTCGGGCACGTCGGAACCAACTCGGACAACGTGGGACCGATTGTTCGTGTCCAGACATCTGGCTCGACGATCGATAGCCATTATCTCTGGTGGGCGACCCAGACGAACGGGCATAACGCCCTCTACCGCGTCGACGCGAATGGAACCAGCTTCACCGCATCTCCCATCCTCACAACTTCGCCCGTCGCCGACGGAGACAGACTCCGACTCATCGCTCGCGGCCAGGTGATTTACGGAATCAAGAACGGAGTGCGCGACTTCATTTACAACATTGGCCCGGACACCACCAAGTATTCCACTGGCACGGCAGGGATGCTCGCGTTTAACTCTGGTCCGACCCTGACGGATGCAATGATTACCTCGTGGTCCAGTGGCGCGGCGCCTGGCTCGTCTGGAACCTGGGCCTCCTCGACCTTTGCCGGGATTGAGAATCCCCTGGACGAAGGAGACCGTTGGTACCCACTCCCAACCTATTCCGGGTTCAGAAAGGCGGGCGGTCTCGCAACCGGCCGGGATGGGGGTCACAACGCCTCGGGTGTGTGGAGCATCGCGCCGCCTGCGAGGCAATATTCCGAGGTCACGTTGGGTACCGTGGCCAGCGGCGGCGGTGGGCCGATCGTTCGAATCGACCGCAGTAACGCCGGACAGACGGGATGGCTGCTGTTCCTTTGGGCTGACCAGCCGGCGGGGTCGGGGATTTACAAGATGACCCCAGGGGGTTTCACCGCTGTTCGACCCTTCACTCCCACCATCGCCACCGGAGACAAGTGGAGGCTGACCGCCGATGGAAATACCCTCGAGGTATTCAGAAATGGTGTATCCCAATTCATGTACGCGACTGACGGTTCCTATCCCAGCGGCGACGTCGGGATCGAGGCGTTGACCCCGGCGTTTACTTTCATTGGGTGGGAGGGCGGGGATACCGCGGGCGGTACGGGCCCGCCGACGATCACGAGCTTTGACCCCACGAGCGGTCCGGTGGGCACCAGCGTGACCATCAACGGCACCAACTTCACCGGGGCCACGGCGGTGACCTTCAACACGGCAGGCGCGAGCTTCACGGTGACCTCGGCCACGGCGATCCAGGCGACGGTGCCGGCGGGGGCCACAACCGGGCCGCTGAGCGTGACTACGCCCGGGGGCACGGCGACGAGTGCGAACGCATTCACCGTGAAGGTGCCTTTGACCGCGACGAAGGCGGGCACCGGCAGCGGCACTGTGACCTCCAGCTCTAGTCCCCCCAGTCCCACACAGATCGACTGCGGAGCCACCTGCTTGGCCTTCTACGATAGCGGCACGGTGGTGACGCTGACGGCAACGCCCGCCACCGGGTCCACCTACGACCGCTGGAGCGGATGCGACACGGTCTCTGGCGCGACCTGTACCGTGACCATGAGCGCTGCGAGGTCGGTCACCGCCACCTTTACCCTGCAGAGGTTCACCCTCACGGTCTACAAGGCGAGCATCTTGGGCATCGGTAACGGCACCGTGACCTCCAATTCCATTCCCGCCAGTCCCACCCAGATCAACTGCGGGCCCACCTGCTCGGCCTCCTACGATTACGGCACCGTGGTGACCCTCTCGGCGAGGCCGAATTTCCTTTCCGTCTTCGACCACTGGAGCGACTGCGATGCGGTCTCGGGCAGGACCTGTACCGTGACCATGAGTGCCGCGAGGTCGGTCACCGCCAACTTCCTGCCTTAGCGTCGTCATGGAGCCCTGCGCGGCGGATGCGTAGCGCAGCCGCGCTCCGACTGCCACGCTGGCGGCGACCGCACGAGGGAATCAGGGGTTCTCGCTCAAGAACGAAGACTTCACTCAAGACGGCGAATCGAGTTCCTTTTTGATAGTGGTTCCAACCCGGACCGGTGATCCGGCAGTCTTTCACGGAATTCAAAAAAGGTCGGGGATTCGACTCCCTCCGGGCAGGATGTACTCCTCGACCAGTCCAAACAGGTACAGGTACGCGTAGCCGCGGATCTGATTGAGCTTGAGCTTCTCTTTCGCGGTCAAGCACCGGATGCCGGTTACCCCGGCGAGCGAATCAGGCAGGAAGGGCTTGCCGTAATCGAATGTCCGGCCGGCGATCACATCCTCGATTCGCCAGTTGATCCGAAGTGACGCTTCCAGGTTCGACTGATAGTCGTAGCGATGATGCAACATTGGGTTCTCCTTTCGCCGCTATCTGCGGTGAAACCGAATCTCTCCACGCGCCTGTGGAAGTCCGCGTGGGAATCCGCGTGGAAAATGCGTGGGCAGCGACTGCCATAGCTGCTCTTTCTGGCGAGGGCTCGGATGGCGGCATTGGCGCTGCGTCGCTCGAGCGACGGTTGTTGATCGGCCGAGGCGCCAGGTATTAGAAGGCGCCGAGGAGGGCAAGATGTCCACCACCCATCGCCCGGCAAAGGGTCGTCGTGATTTTTTGAAGGCAGCCGGTTGCCTCACAACGGCCGCCTTGCTTCGGCGCGGTTTCGCCTGGGCTCAGGCCAGCAAAATCAAGATCGGGTTGATGCTTCCGTACACCGGAACCTATGCCGCGCTCGGAAGCGCAATCACCAACGGCTTCAAGCTCACCATCGCCGAGCGCGGGGGAAAGTTGGGCGGCCGAGAGCTCGAGTACTTCACCGTCGACGATGAATCCGATCCCGCGAAGGCCCCTGAAAACACCAACCGGCTGGTGCAGCGCGACAAGGCGGACGTGCTGATCGGCACGGTTCACAGCGGGGTGGCGCTGGGTATGGTCAAGATTGCACGAGAGACGGGAACGCTGCTGATCATTCCCAACGCCGGCGCCGCGGCCGCGACCGGCGAGCTCTGTGCTCCGAATATTTTCCGCACCTCTTTCACCAATTGGCAAACCGGCTACCCGATGGGAAAGGTCGTCGCCGAGCGCGGTCTCAAGAACGTGGTCACCATCACCTGGAAATACGCGGCGGGCGAGGAGTCGGTGGGCGGGTTCTCGGAAGGCTTGACCAAGGCGGGCGGCAAGGTGGTGAAGGAGCTGTGGGTCCCGTTCCCCCAAGTCGAGTTTCAGGCACTGCTCACTCAGATCGCCTCATTGAAGCCGGATGCGGTTTACACCTTCTTCGCCGGCGCAGGGGCGGTGAAGTTCGTGAAGGATTTCGCGGCGGCAGGGTTGAAGGGAAAAATCCCGCTCTTCGGATCCGGTTTTCTCACCGATGGCGTACTGGAAGCGCAGGGAGAGGCGGCGCAGGGATTGGAAACCACGCTTCACTATGGGGATGGAATCGACACGCCACGGAACAAGGCTTTTCGCGACTCATATGCGAAGGCGTACAAATCCGAAGCAGACGTCTACGCTGTCCAAGGATACGACACCGGATTGTTACTGGGCGTCGGTTTGGATGCGGTACGCGGAGACGTAAGCAAGAAACATGAGCTGATCGCGATGCTGGAGAAAGCTCGGATCGACAGTCCCAGAGGCGCCTGGACCCTTTCCAGAGCGCACAATCCAATCCAGGACATCTATCTGCGCAAGGTCGTCGGCACCCAGAACAAGGTGATCGGAGTCGCACACAAGTCGCTCGAGGACCCCGCTCACGGCTGCAACATGAAGAAGACGTGAGCGGTTCACTGGAATTTCTCGTTCAGCTCCTCAACGGCATCCAGTACGGGTTGTTGCTGTTCTTGCTCGCCAGCGGGCTGTCCCTGATCTTCGGGATCATGGGCGTTCTCAATCTGGCCCACGGGAGCTTCTACATGGTTGGCGCTTATCTGGCGTTTTGGCTCGCGCGAGACATCGGCAACATCTGGCTGGCGATCCCAATTGAATTGGCGATGGTTTTGCTGATCGGCGTCATCCTCGAGTCGGCCCTGTTCTCGCGCCTGTACCACCGCGACCATCTCCAGCAGGTGCTTCTGTCGTTTGGGCTGATTCTGATCTTTGAGGAGCTGCGGAGCATTTTCTTTGGGGACGATGTGCACGGCGTCCCCGTCCCGCCATTGCTCAGATCATCGATTCCGCTCACCGGCACTCTGAGTTATCCGGTCTACCGCTTGTTCATCTCGGGCGCCTGCCTGGTGGTCGCCGGGCTGATGTACCTCGTCATTCAAAAGACCCGAGTCGGCATGATGATTCGCGCCGGCAGCACCAATCGTGAAATGGTGCAGTCGCTCGGCATCAACATCAAGCTGATTTACCGCTGGGTGTTTGCGGTTGGGGTGACGCTCGCGGCACTCGCGGGGATGATCGCTGCCCCCATCTCTTCGGTCTACCCAGGGATGGGTAGCCAGATTTTGATCATCTGCTTCGTCGTGGTGGTTGTTGGCGGCATCGGTTCGATCAAGGGCGCGATGATCTCCGCACTGACGATTGGAATTGTGGATACGCTCGGCCAGGTGCTGCTGCCCGAATTCTCCGGAGCGGCAGTCTACCTGCTGATGGCCGTCATCCTCCTCTGGTGGCCTCAGGGCTTGTTCAGGGTCGCGTGAGGATTGGTCGCCTGATGCTGATGCTCGGGGCCGTTTGCGTGGGCCTGATGCCTCTCACCGGTGCGACCTTTTACGTCCAGTTGGTGAGCAAGATCATGATCCTGGCGATTTTTGCGATGAGTCTGGATCTGCTGGTCGGCTCCGCAGGCTTGGTGAGCCTGGGGCACGGCGCATTCTTTGGGGTTGCCGGATACGCAATCGCGCTTCTCTCGCCGAAGTATCAGGCGGCGAGCTTGTGGTGGACGCTACCGGTCGTGCTGATCATTTCCGCCGCTCTCGCGCTGATCGTCGGTCTACTCGTGCTTCGAACTTCCGGAGTCTACTTCATCATGGTCACGCTGGCGTTCGGCCAAATGCTCTACTCCCTGTTCCACGACACCAAGTTGGGCGGTGGATCGGACGGCCTGTATCTTTACGTCCGGCCCACGTCGAGCATCGCGGGCTATCAGCCGTTCGACCTCGAGAAGCCGTTGCATTTTTTCTACTTCGTATTTGTGATCATGCTCGGGGTTTACGTCCTACTGAACCGCGTCCGGGTTTCGCCTTTCGGCCACGCTTTGGCCGGATTGAAAGTCAACGAGCAACGAATGCGCTCGTTGGGGTTTCCGCCGATCCCCTACAAGCTCGGTGCGTTTGTGTTGGCCGGCACGTTGACCGGTCTGGCGGGCTACCTCGCGGCTTGCCAATTCGGATTCGTCAATCCGGAGATGCTGTCCTGGCACTATTCGGCGATGGTGCTGATGATGCTGATCCTGGGTGGGGTCGCGCGCTTCCACGGGGCGATTGTGGGCGCGTTCGCCTACGTCCTGCTCCAAGAGATGTTGGCGAGCCAAGCCGTATTCGGCGCGATCGCGAAACATTGGCAACTCGGCATGGGTGTCCTCATCGTGCTCAGCGTTTTGTTGCTCCCCAACGGATTGACCAGTCTGCTCGATCGACTCAGCCGGGTACGGCTCAGGCAAAATAGCTGATGACCGAGCGGGGTTTGCGAGCGAGTGGACTGAGGAAAGGGTTTGGTGGGCTCACCGCGGTGGACAATGTCTCTCTTGCGCTTGACGTGGGAGTACTGCATGCGGTGATTGGACCCAACGGCGCCGGGAAAACGACCTTGATCAACCTGCTTTCCGGAGATCTCCCGCCCACCGCCGGCAGCATTCATTTGAACGGGCAAGACATCGTCGGATACTCGTCGGATCAGCGATCGCGTCTCGGCATCGGCCGCACCTATCAAAAGATAAGCATCTTTGCCTCGTTCACGGTGTTGGAAAACTGTCGGCTGGCGGCGCAATCGCGGAAGTCCCATGCCGCGAACCTGTTCCGCAGCGCTGGTTCCTATCCGTCGCTGAGACACGAAGCGGTGAGGGCGCTCGCGGCGGTAGGCCTGGATCACAGGGCGGGCGTGATTGCGGGGACATTGAGCCACGGTGAGCAGCGTCAGCTGGACATCGCGATGTCGCTGGCGACCAGGCCACAGGTGCTGCTGCTCGATGAGCCACTCTCCGGGATGGGCGCGGAAGAGTCGGCGAGCATGGTCAGGCTCGTGCGGGAATTGGCGAAGGACCACGCAATCCTGCTGGTGGAGCATGACATGGATGCCGTCTTCGCGCTCGCCGACGCGTTGACCGTGATGGTGAATGGCCGTGTCTTGGCCTCGGGAAAACCGGAGGAGATTCGTGCCAGCCCCGACGTTCAACGCGCCTACCTCGGAAGCGCCGAGGCGCGCCATGGCTGAGTTGCCGATTCTCGAGGCGGTCGATCTGCACACCTCTTACGGTTTGAGCAACATTCTCCATGGAATCAGTTTTGCCGTCCGCCCGGGTGAAACGATCGGCCTGATGGGGCGCAACGGAATGGGGAAGACGACCTTGATTCGCACTTTGGTCGGGCAGGTTCGGCCTCGTCGAGGAAGGGTGATGGTGAACGGCAAGGAAATGACTCATGCGCCTCCCCACCTGATCGCGCGGGAGGGCATCGCCTACGTGCCCGAAGGACGCGGAATTTTCCCCAACCTTTCGGTGCGAGAAAATCTCTTAATGGCGGCCCGGCCGGGACTCGATGGCGCGTCTAGGTGGACCTACGAGCGCGTCCTTGCCACCTTCCCCCGCTTGGCCGAGCGGCTCAACCATGGCGGTCAGCAACTGTCCTCGGGGGAGCAGCAGATGCTGACGATCGGGCGCGCGTTGCTGACCAACCCCACGCTGCTGATTCTCGACGAGGCCACCGAGGGGCTGGCGCCTCTGATCGCAGACGAAATTTGGCGAATCGTACGCGAGATTCGTCAGGCCGGGATCGCCACCATCATTGTCGACAAGAATTTCGCGGCGGTATCGGCGATCACCAGTCGAAACGTGGTTCTCGTCAAAGGCCAAATCGTGCTCGAAGGAGCGAGTCAGGAGCTGCAAAAGCAACCGGACCTCTTGCAGCGATACCTCGGGATCTGAGTCAGTCCAAACCTCTCCAGCGCTTCGTGGCCACCTCTTGCATCCGTTTGAAAACGACGAGAGCTCTGGCTAGCGCCGCGAGGTAGTGGCAGCGGTTGGAGCCGATGCGCCAGGCTCCGTCGTTACTGCCTCGACCTGGGCGCGCTGCTCGCCGGCGCGCAGCGATTGCGGCCGGAGCGCTCCCGCGAAAATCGTCAGGAAGGTGAGAACGAGAAGCACTGCGACGCTGCCGAGGAAGTGCCACGGGTTCTCGTCAATTCGCTACTCCTCTTCAATGGTGGGATCGATGTCTTTGCGAGCACATCGCGATTACGCTGATTCGACTGCGCTCAATTCCCCAACGCGCAGAATCTGGAGAAATTGGCTCACGTGAGAACCTGCTGCCTGTTGCCTACGCGGCAGATGGAAAAAAACGGTGGCCACCCGCCTTCAGATTTCGAGAGGGACCGGCCGATCCCGAGCGACTTCTGCAGCCGGCGTGCCCGGACTGGCCGCGCGGGCTAGAGCGCGAAGTTGCAATTTCTCGCGGGTTGAACGGCCCAGCTCAATGCGCACCTTGAGCGGTGGGCTGTTGCATTAGGCGTGGCGCCACAGTTCTGCCACGTGGCGCCTCCCGCAAATGTTCCAAGCGGTGTCAACGCGGGTTGCCCCTCGGCAATTCGAATGCGCCCGCTGCCGGGCTGCAACCGCCCCGTTTAGCAGACGCGTTTAAGGCTCCTGCTTCGGAAATGGATCGATCCGTGCAAGCGAGTTCGCATCCAGCGCGCAGGAATCGTGCGCAGCCAAAGAGGAACGATGCCGATGCGTGATCAGATGAAGAAGGGATCGAGGACGGCTTTTATTTCGATGGCGCTCTGCATGGTGTGGGTGAGCTCGCCGGCGCGGGCCGACGATTGCAGAGATTCTCTGATCGCCGAATCCTGTGCGTGTCAGTCGGTCGTGCGGAACGAGCGCGAACGGCTGAGCGCCTCGGACAAGACCTCGCCCGGAAAGAAGGAGGCGAGAGCGCGCCATCGCGTGAAGGCGCGCATCGCGCGAGGCTCAGGGCCGAGGATCGCGCCGAACGAGAACAGCGTCGAACTTGACGGGAGGTGAATCCCGAGCGCTATGAGTACCTGATGGGCCGCACGAGCGCCTGACAACACCGAGTCGGTCAGCTCCAGATCACGTTTTTCTCTTGGCTGACCGCACCGGTTTGCCGGAAGCAGGCTTCGGGGCCTTTGCTCGCTCGGCGCAACTCTTCACCGCCCGCTGGGGGGCCAATGTTTCTTCGCCCAGCATGGTCACCGCGCCGGCCAATGGTGGAAACTCGGAGAGCATTCTCTGACCGTCTTTGGCGCACTCGGCGAACTTCGTTCGGGCTTCAGTTTGCAGCTTCGTTTGCTTGCCGCGATCTTTCTCGGACTTGGCGCGGCGGCTGACCTCGAGTGCCTCCTGGCGCGCCTTTCCAGGTCCTGCCGCGAATTCCAGCCGCGCCTTGGCCAGGGCGATTTCAGAATGGGACTGCTTTAAAAACTGACGTTGACGTAAAGCGTATGCAGAGTACACAACGTCCCTGGTTTCGAGCGTCTTTCCGGCCTCAAGCGCGTTCTCGACCGCGACGGCAATGTCTTTGGCTCGATCCATATCCGCGCGAACGAGCTCCCGCCTCTTCAGAGCCGCCACGGCCGGCTTGAGCTCCGCGAGCGCTCTGTCCACCTCTGCCTGACGCTTGCCGATGGCAATCGCGAGATCCAAAGCCTCGCGTTCCTTTCTCACCTGGGGCAGTCGTCTGAGGTATGTCCCGAGCCGCTGCATGATCGCCTGGTGTTCCGGGTAATAGCCGAGGTCGGGATCCGAGAGCGATTTCTCTGCTTGCTTCAGGGTGCGCTCCGCCCGCCCCGGCTCCAGCGCCGCCATCTCTTGCTCCGCCTGGTCGAGGAGACGCTCGGCCGCGGTTGCGCGGGTCTCCGCATTGACCAGCCGCTCCCTCAGCGTCGGTTGGGACGAACTGCAGCTGATCAAAGCAAGAGATGCGGCACCCAGAAGATGCCACCCATTGCAAGCCATGGTAGCCAGAACTGTAGCTTGATTTCCGAAGGATCCAGATCAGCGCACATGTGTTGTTTCGCCATCCGGAAGGTTCGAAGGTCGGGGTTCGACTCCCTCCGGTCGCACTCAGCCCCCAGGTTTCCCGGCAGATCAGGCGGTGTCGAGCAACCCCGAGTCGACAGAATCCGGGTGATCCGTCCTAAGGCAGAGGCGGCACGTTCGGCGAAGGCACGCGGTGGTGCGTGGCCTGCTCGAGGGCGTACGCATAGCCGACGAGCCTGGGTTCGCTGAACGCCGGGCCCGAGAACGTCGCGCCAAAGGGCGAGGGCCGAGCGTTGAAGCCCGGCGGAAGGCCGCCCGCCGGATTGGGGAAGAATCCCCCCGGCACGATCACGCTCGGGTACCCCGCGCGGGCGGGCGCGTTGGCGCCGAAGTTGGCCGGGAAAAGGACCGCGTCGAACCTATGTCCGGCGCAGCTCCCCTGGTTGGTCACGAGCCCCGCGCACTCCGGCGGGACGACCCCGGTGTAGAGGACGTCCAGGCCGCAGGTCCGGGTCAGCTTCAGGTCCAGCGCGCGGTCGGCGAGGTAATTGTTGAGGTCCTGCCCCGGCCCGGTGTTGAGCGAGTCGGAGGCGATCCCGATTTCCTGTCCGTACTTGAGAGCCACTTCGGGGTGTGCGGCGTTGAAGGAGACCACGTCGGCGAGCGTGTGCACGGTGCGTTCCGGAATCTGCGCGTTGGAGGCGCTCACCCCTGGCCCGAAGTCCCTGTCGGCAAGATAGGAGTTCAGATCGCGCTTGAAGCCGAACGCCAGCACAGTCGAGCAGGGTGGGATCGCTCCCGCGGGGCTCGCCCTGCGGGCGGCGATGTCAGAGGTGCTGACGCAGGTGCCGTAGTTGTTCAGCACGTTTTGGGAAGGGATCTCGCAGATCTCCACCGTCGCGCCGAGCGACCTCATGGTGGCGATCGCGTCGTTCATCAGCGCCGTTCGCGCCGCGCCCAGGCCGAATTCGACCCAGTACGGATGTTGCGGCACCGCAATGCGCGCCCCTCTCAAGGCATCCCGGTGGAGAAACTGCGTGTAGTTGCGGAAGCAGTTGCCGGGCCTGAGGCAGGCGGCGGTCGCCGGATCGTCCTCGTCGAAGCCGGCGAGAACGCCCAGCATCTTGGCCGCGTCGGTCACCGTCCGCGCCATCGGGCCAGCGGTGTCCTGATCGGCAGTAATCGGCACGATGCCGTGCCGGCTGACCAGGCCGAGCGTCGGCTTGATTCCGACCAGGCTGTTCTGACCGGACGGGCTGAGGATCGAACCCGAAGTCTCGGTGCCGACGCCGGCCGCGGCGAGGTTCGCGCCTACCGCGATGCCGGGTCCAGAGCTGGACCCTCCGGTCGCCAGCACCGGGCGGCCGTCATTGACCGGCGGCGTGGTCCTGGGGTCGATGCGCGGATCGTAAGAGTTGAAGCCGAAGCCAACCTTGGAGAGATCGGCGCCCGGGACCTGGAACAGCTGGAAGCGCAGCTGCGAGCTGAACCCGGTGGGCATGCCCAGGGCGATGAAGTTGGCGAACTCGGTGAGCGTGCCCTTGCCGAGGATGATGGCGCCGGCGCGGCGGAGCTTGCGGGCGATGAAGGCGTCCTCGCGCGGACGCGATCCG